>Ga0335074_10006987_pt1 | contig 15650 bp, 10 predicted proteins | sample Lox_Sample_23_FD_206715 | JGI IMG/M metagenome (GOLD analysis project Ga0335074, IMG submission 206715) | Soil microbial communities from Loxahatchee National Wildlife Refuge, Florida, United States - Lox_Sample_2.3 | ecosystem: Environmental > Terrestrial > Soil > Wetlands | place: USA... | reverse complement strand
CGCAATAACATAAAGCAAGTAGTCCGTTGCAGTAACGACGTCTATGGCCAGATCTGCCAATTCAAACCGTCTACGCTCCGGATCGATGTTTCCCAGCTGCAACGCAAGCTCATTGCCCAGTTGGGGGTCCATCAGCATTCGACGAGCATCAAGTCCCACGTTCCGCAGATTCTCTGCGGCGGGCCGCATCTTGTCGTAATCACTCGCTGCGTTTAGTTCCTGTACCTGTTCATCCGGGTCAGGGCGATCAAGATGTAGCACGCGGTTGACAAAAGCGGTGGCAGCGCAATTCCGAGCTTCATTTAGTCGACGCCGGGGCCCTGGGGGAAGTCTGTCGTAAGTTCCGTCGAGGAGTTGACGCAAGTAGGTGCCCTCGTAGTCCAGCGCTACCTTGACTGCGGATTGCCAGCGGCTAGGCGCATTCGCCATTGGCGCCTGATCCTCCTTACCAGCCAGCCCAATAAGCTCCAGCACTTCCGTTGGCATAGCTGGTTTGGTGCCCACTTCGCCAAGCACATGTATGATTTCACTCATGTCGGGAAGCTGTAGCCTGTTGGGCTGCGTCGTACTCACCTCAGCTCAAATAGGCCGCCGCAGCCCTATGCAGCTCACGATTCGGAGATGCCCGGAGAGCTTCGCGGCAAAACACCTCTTCCAATCCTGACTCCACCGCTAGCTTAAGCGCGGCATACCATCGGGTCGGAGCACTTACGAACCCATCTTCGAGGTCGCCACGACTTAACCCCGCCAACTCGGAGACCTGATAAACAGAGGCAGGATTTCCGAGGGCCCGACTGAGTGCGTAGACAAGGTCAGAGAACTGCCTCGATCCGGGATAACGCCTTCCTTCTGTCTCTGCCAAGACCGACGGCTCATTCCCACCCAGCGTTTCCATCGGCGATGGCTTCGAGTGGCGTGACACCGATATCGGCAAAGTGCCGGAGCCCACAGGCTTGGAGCTATTCGAGCCCGGCCCGTCGCTGGGGCCAGTTACCAACTGGTCAACAGCCTTTCCATTGCCCCTCGAAACTGTAACGGTCGGGACTTTTGCCGGGGCCACGCGCCCAATCCACGCTGGGACAGAACCAACGAAACCGACCAATGGACCAGCGAGTCCGAGCCAGGCCAGACCTAGGTTCCGAACGAGCATCACACAGACCACGACTACCACGGCCAGGAGAGCGATCCAGGCCGAGAACCACCGTAGAGAGATGCGCAGAAACGCCACGTCAACAGGGTCGCCGACATTGGATCATGCAGTCAAGGCTTGGCTCGGGCCGTCATGCGGCCAGACTCGCCGACAGCCGACGAATAACCGCAGTAGCAGCTGCTTGGCGGGCCGCCTGGACGTCAGTCGAATATTTGTTCTATAATATGGCGTGCATGCGACGAGGGAAGTCCAGCCTGGGGCTGCACCATGATCATCATTAGGCCTGATACACCGTCGGTGACTGCGGCGTCTCCAGGCATTTCATTCAAGATCGCTAGCGGATCCGGCAAGCAGTCGGCTGAGGTAGTGAGCCGTCGTGTCCTGCCTTGAGAGTGGAATGGAAGAGTCAACTCTAGGTAAGACATGCATCGAGCTTGAGGATCAAGTCGATGTCCTGCTTGCTTCGAGCAGCGCACCGGACATGGACGTCGCTGCCAGGGAGATCCGCCTTACCGCGCTTGAGGTTCGGCGAACACTCATGCATCCGCCGCTCAGCGCTCCCAACTTCAAGGTCCCTTCATCCGCTTCAGATCAAGCGCAGCGGCGCATCGAGCTTGCTGATCTCGCGGTTGACATAGTGGCCGGCGTCGATTATTTGCTGAGCTTGCTGGCCAGCTCGGCGACGCGACCTATGCAGTTCATCCTTGCCGACGAAGCTGGCCGTCATCTGGGACATAGCTCGTCCAACGACGCTGCGATCGACCAGTTGATCCGAAGGCGGCTTGATGCTCGAGGCGGAGTTGTGCGCCTGATGATGCGCCTCGTCGCTGGTCTCCGTGCCGGTTTCACTGTTTCCAGCTGACCGGGCCGAACGATGGATCTCAGGCGTCCATTGGATGCACTGCTCCAAGTGCGCCTCACGATCACCACGCATATCATGCATGTGAGGGTGTTCGGGGCGCGGATCTGCCAGCCGCTGGGGGCAGTCTGTATCGGGATTACCTGCCAGCTCTTCCAAGAACTAACTTAGACAGGTACACTTATTCCGGTGCAGGCCCATTAGGGCAAAGCTTTGTCTTCATTAGCCTCTTCTCGTCATGAGGGCTTGCAAGATATCTCTCGCGCTGTAAGGGGCTAAGGTTTTCAGCCTACTGATCCCAGACCGGCAGGCCACTGCTCGCTGACTAACCCCCGGGAGTGCTCTCGGCAAGGGCCCGTCCCAGGCGATCGTTCAGCACTTTGACACCGATGGCTTGAGACAATGCCTTGCCGTGGGACGAGAGGCCTGTTGCGACTGGCGCCGTTATCGTGCCCATCAACTGTTCGCTGAGGATCATAAGCACTCCACCGAGCCCTTCGAGGATTCTGGCCAGACGCTGCAATATTACATGAAGGTCGGCTGGGTTCCCCAGCCGTTCCTGGTCTCGCAGAAGCTCATGCCGGAGTTCTGATATCTGACCTCCCGGATGAGGCCGGAAGGCAGGTTCCTTATCGACGATCAGATGTCTCATTGCGTCCAGTGTTCGCATGACAGCATTAGATGTAAGGCCGAGGTCTGTCAGCATCCGGGATTCTACTGAAAGGAAGACCCTAAGCACCGTGGCATCGCCGCGAAGCACTCCTATGCCGTATTCGATATCCCATCCTATGGGAACTTTCATGTCGGCAAGGTATCCCAAGGGATCCTGCGCATAGCACTCCCTCGCCACGTTATCCAGGACGTGGATGGCAGCGCAAAGGCCGTCCTTGAGAAGATCTTGGCGGAACTCAGGATCTGCGGTGAGCCCACACTCCTCGATAATCAGATCCAGCTTCTTGGCATGGATTAGTGTTGTTTGCGCGAGTCGGCTTAGGCGACTTTCATCTCTCCGTTTCTCCTCTTCGTAGCGCTCTCTAACCCGATACCCGGCCGCGTACCCATCAGAGGGATCCGAGGCTTCTCCTATCGATACCGGCTTCCCGGTGTTATTCATTTTCGCCCCTACTCGGTCTGCAGATCCTCAAGAGTTCATTACTCGCCTACAGCTCCCCATGACCCTGGATGCCTGGAACCCCACTGCAACCCGGCATTCATTGACAGGTGGGCGGCACCCCTTTCCTAACCGCCCCATGGCTACTCTCGGTGAGGCAAGCTATGGTTCGGGTGGTCCTGTGTATGGCATGGCCCCGTCGAGTTTTTCCGGCGATTAATTCGCATAATGTCCGTCAAGTTCGTGCTCGGGCATTCAAAAGCCCTCGCGTCTTGCCTGATCGAGGCAGCGGTCGAGGCAGTCCACCGGAGCCCCTGAGTTGCCGTACGAATTCGCTGTCGGCGTTCGTACGCTTCCGCAGCGCCAAGGCTGTGCTCTGTGCGGTACCGGATCCAGGTTCGGATCGTCTTCTGCGCCTCCGCTGATACAAGCAGAACGCCAAATAGGGCGAGCATGCCTGTTAGTGCAGCCATCCCGATGACCATCTCGGGCGCGTGAAAGGCAAGCCTGGACGCTATCGCGGTGCTCGCCGCCACCGCTGCCGGGACAGAAGGTAGCGCGACCATCCTCCGTCGGCCTGTCTTCGACATGGCCTGTCTACCTTGCTGACTTCAGTTGCAGCGAGCGGGATACTGCGCCACGAGGTCGGAGTGACCATAGCTTGTGGCCAAGATCATGTCGACGCAGCGGGCGGCCTGCAGCTAAAGGTGCCGGAGTCAGTTTGTTCACGCCCCGTTCACGCCCCCTCCACACTTCCGTCGGAGCATCAGGCTGTCCGTCAAGCGTGTGCGACTACGAGGCATGAGCGCAAGCATGCTTGTGTCATCAAATTTGAATGGCGACCCATCGTGGCGGGCAGATCAGCCCTATGAGATGACGATTCCAGATCACTGATTGACCTACTGATCTTCATTCTGAAGACTAAAGCCTGTAATGTGATTTGGCTCACACCTTGACTGTTCATTTTGAAGACTTTAGGCTCCTGGCCACCGCCGCGAACTTCACTGCCGAGTGTTGACCTTGATGGGAGGGGCAGGACATGGCACCACTGCTCTTTGGCGATGCGGACAGTCCAAGATCCTCAAGGGATCTCAACGAGCAGCGAGTGCTTGCCCATGTCGCCGCCCTCAAGGGGGAAGCAAGCCAGGCACGGGTAGCCAAGCTCACCGGGCTGTCCGCTGCGACGGTATCGGGCCTAATTCATAAACTGGAGGATAAGGGCAAGGTAGGCATCAGCGACGATCCTAGCGGGCGGCGTCGGCAGCGGATCGCTGTGCAAAACCTTCCTGGTGTAGCAATCGGCGTGGAGCTGGGGCAGAATCATATTTCGGTTTGCGCACGTGCTCTCGCCGAGTCCACAGTTCACTATATGGAATCGGCCGAGTCCGGTGCCGATCGTCGCGATACCTGGGTTGAAGTAACAACCCAATTAACTGCCAGGATAATTAGGGAAAATAATCTCAGCGGCCAACCCATCGTGTCGGTGGGCCTTGGCATACCGGCGCCGGTGCTTCCTGGAACCGGTGAGATTTTCACTCCAGCCATCCTTCAGGGGTGGGAAAGGGCCCGCCCAGGCCAGCAGCTAAGCAGCGCGCTGGAGGCACCAGTTGCCGTAGACAACGAAGCCAATCTCGCAGCTTACGCTGAATACCTCTACGGTTGCGGACGCGATACATCCAGCATGATTTACCTAAAGATGTCCCTTGGCGTTGGTGCTGGAATAGTCAATGAGGGGCGCATCATGCATGGCTGGCATGGCATAGCTGGTGAAGTAGGCCACCTATCGATGGATCCGTCTGGCCCGGTCTGCCGATGCGGTAACCGCGGTTGCCTGGAGACTCTCATCAGTACAGGTCACCTCGTTGACCAGGCGAAGGACGCCCACCGCGGCTTCGGAGGGCCCGGCATTCCAGACTCGATTGACGATCTGATCGCCTCGGCAAGGAGCGGAGATCCGGCGAACAATCGCATCCTGCATGAAGCGGCCCGGCACATAGGCCGAGCAATCGCCGCCTACTGCACGCTAATCAACCCTGAATGCGTAGTCCTCGGCGGGCAGCTCGGAACTCAAGCCGGAGACCTAGTCATCGCACCAGTGCGCGAGTCCTTCGAAAGCTTCGCCATTAAGGAATCGAGTGGCCTTATATGCAAGATAAAAGCTTCCGAGCTGGAGGTAACGGCACCAGCGACCGGCGCCCTGGCATGGGGAATGCTCGCTAATACTTACCACTAACATGCGTCCACACCTGACTCCGGGAACTTTCTGTATTCAGAAATCAACCACGGATACCTTCCAAATCAACGCCACCCCAGCCTGTGCAATCAAAGCCCTTCCAAATAGGCGCTAAGTGCAATCGGCTCTTCCGCCGCCAGTTACTGATCGACGATGAGAGCAGGCAAGCCATTCCCCAGGACATGCGTACCCGGAACGCCAACAGTGATCGCACTCTTTTCGGCAGGACAGCGAGTTGCCCGGAACATTGGCATGTTATGGCGTACGGGTCTCAGCCCGAGGCTGTGCTCGCAGAAGCCCCTGCCGGGCTGTCAGTCACTGCGGGCAGCGCCCAGCACGCTCGGATGTGACCGTGGCGGTTCCGCGGTCGGGATGGCAGCGAGTGGCCACAGGCACATTGAGCCGCGCCAGCAGATCAGCGTACGCCACGGGCGTTACCGCATCGGGGTGCCTTCTGCCTCTCAGCTGTCGGCGCGCAAATGGGTGAGTGGCGCTCGGCTGCTTGGACTGCTCCGTGACACCTTGCCCCCGCCCGAATCGGGAACGGGCCGCCGGGTCGCCGCCGCCGGGTTCGGGTACCGGCAGGAGGTGCCCCGGGATCTGAGTGGCCGGGAGCGTCTGGGGGCGGTCCACGGGCACGATGCTCTGCGCGCCTGCGCGCAGAGCGGTCCGGCCCATAGACAGGGACGGGCCACGGGCAGGTGCTTGGATACCCATCAGGGGTACTGCAATGCGAGCTGTAACTCAGCCATCGCTCAACCACGTCAGCCAGGTTCCCGCCACGCGCAATCTTCGTCCCGCCTCAGGGCCGTCGCTGTTACCTGGCCCAACTCTGATTCGCTGCAGCAGGCCAGGCCACTGCAGCGGTGCGGCGCACCGCTCCCCCAGAAGGTCGGCAAGATCAAACGAAACCATGCCTGACCTGGGGTTTTACGTGGTGGCAGGTGTTGGGTTCGAACCAACGTAGGCTGAGCCGACGGTTTTACAGGGAGCCGCCGCAGCGAGTTGCGCAACGCTCCGAACTGCTGGAACACGGTCGTTCGGTTTGGTGATCTGTCGATTCAACCACTCCTCAACCGCGCCGCTCGAAGGTCTCCGCGATCGTCCTCGAGCGGGCTAGAGCTGCTATGGAGCGCTTTCGAGAAAGTATGCCATAATCGAAAGCGGGAGGAGGCGGACGCGGTGAGCGTGACGCAGGAGCGCGAGGTACTGACGACGCTGCTCGACGACGTCGCCAAGCTACATGAGGTTGCCGAGACCCTGCCGCCCGGTGACGAGCGCGCGCAGGCGCTGGAGTCGGTGGCCGAGCGCTGGCTGGCATCGGCACCGGGCCTGCGCCCATCCATCGCCGCAGTCCTGCTGGGGCTGTCGGAGCCGACCGTGCGGACATGGGCCAAGCGCGGGATCCTCCAGGTCCGAAGCAGCAAGCCGCGGCTGCTGCTGGACCCCGCGTCCGTGCTGGAGGTACGCCAGCTCATCGGCGAACTGCGGCTCGCAGGACAGACCCGTGATCTGCTCAATGAGGTGTATGACCGCCTTGCAGATGACCAGCAGCTCGCCGACCCGGATCTGGCCGAGTCCCTGGCACAGATGCACCGGGGCGAATACATCGTCCGCCGCCAGCCGACGGGATAGACGTGGCTGTCGAGGTCCGCGCAACGCCCCTCGCCAACAAGATCATCGAAGAGCTGCCGCGCCGATCACGTCGCGCCTATGACCAGTTCGAAGCCGACCTCGCGGCAAGGGGATGCGCCGCTCTGGCGTATAGGCTCAGCGGCGGCCTGGTCGACCATCTGTGCGTGGTCCACTTGATCGGGACTCTGCGGGTCATCGTCGCCTTCGAGTCCGCCGAGGTGGCGTACGTGGTCTTAGTTGGCAACCACGACGACAGCCGACCGCCGCTGGATGTCTACCAGCAGCTATACGTGCTGGCTGGGCACGAGCCTCCCGATCAGGCCGGGCGGGACAAGCCGCCATGCTGCGACACCGAGACTGGCAAGCCGCCTATGGATTCCGGGTCGCTGGATGAACTGCTGGCCCGCATGCGCCGGTTCAGAGCATCGGACCTGCGCTCGGCGCCAGGTCGGCGACGCAGCACATAACCCCGCCTGTCCGCCGCCCTGCGTCTTCGTCCCGACGCACAGCCCAAAGACACTGACCGATGAGTGCGTCAGCCGAGCACGAACGCGATGGACTCGAAGTTGGCAGCCGTAGATGCTGGCTCTTGTGGACAGGAGCCCCAGCGGTGACGGCGACCGTCCCTCCGTTCCAGCTGTGTACCGCGGAACTGAGGGAAGGCCCGGACCGGTGTTGTTCACCCTCGAGGTCGATGGCGAAAGGTTCGCCGTTCGCCGAGCCGGAGATGGCGGCACCGCCTACGACTGGCTGAGCGGACCTAACAAGGGCTACGGATTCGGGTCGAGCGGGACTTCGAATCGGTCGGTGGAGGAGCACCGGGAGAGCATCCACGCCTTCCTCGCCATGATCGATCCCATTACGGGCTACATCGGGGACGAGTGAGGAGAGTGCCCGGCGCCTAACGCCGACCGGTTAGCGGCAAATGAGGACGGTCGCCCGAAGCGCGTCGATGCATAAACATACGGCCCTGCCGTCCGCCGGGATGGGTAACCGTGACTGCCACACAGCGCCAAGGTCCTTGATAACCGCTCACCGAGCCGCCCAATCTGGGCGGCTAGGACGGCCTCGATGCTCATCGATTCATGCGCGCCGATCACCGCGTGAGCTCGGCCTAGATCAGCGCCTGGTAAATCGTCTCGGCCGCCTGGCGGATCTGGTCAACAACCTCAGCGGTCTTCAGTGCTTCCAGTACCTCCAGCAAGGCAGACTGGTCCAGGGCCATCGTGTGCAGCCCTTTTGCGAAAACCATTGGCGTGGGTTTCACTGACCGTCACACGGTGCCCCTCTACGCGCCCGCAGGCACGCCGTCAAAGCCGGCTACCTACACCACTCGACGGGGCGTGATCCGAGCGGGCCGTGTCCACCAGCCAGGTCATCGCGGCCAGCAAATCGTCATGCTCCATCTCTAGCCAGTCCAGCCATGCCAGCTGCCCCGGACAGGCCGACTCGGCCGCGGTCGGCTCGGCCAGCGTCTGAAAATAGGCAGCGTGTGCAAATAGGCAACGTGCCGGTCATGCGCCTGCACCCGGTCGCCACCGGCGGCGAGGCCTTCCAGTGCGTATTCTCTGACGGTCTGCGGCAGCAAGAACCGCGGCTCGCCGTCGGTGGTTTCCGTCTGGACCAGGCTCCTGTCCATTAGCGACTCCAGCGTTTCCATCACCAGTCCCGGCCCCGTGGCCTAGCCCTGATCAGGGAACCAGTGCCGATGGCTTCTGCCGCCAGACGGCTGAACTGGCGCGAACACGCCCAGCCCTGCATGGACACCACACCGTCCTCGACATCGCAGCGCTCAAGGGGCCACTATGTGGTGCATGGCAGGCGCGAACACCATTCCCTGTACTCGGCGTGCAACACTCTCCCCCGGCTTGCACCCGATCGTCCAGCACGCCGAGGGCCAAGCCGGAACGATCGGCCCTTCTCGCAAGCATTTTTGCCCGGAGCAGTCCTAGCTATGTCCACCGGCGACGCGCTAAGGCTCGTTGAGTACTTTCTCCAGAACCCGGTAACCGCCGAATTCGGTCCATATGAAGCTGTCGGGGGAGAAGGACAGCCGACCTCGGCCGAGGAGCTTATACCAGACCGGCTCTACCGCCTCCGGATGGTGGACCGTGAAGAGAGAACCGTCGACGTGCAGGTTTTCCTGGGAATCGGTGACCTTGGTGGCCTCATGTGGGAGCAGGATGTCCGCGCGCTGTTGCGGATGGCCGGATTGGGGCATCCGGCGCTCCCTGAGGTCCTTGATGGCGGCTACCGCTCAGAATCTGAGACTCGGCGCACCGGCGTCGACGTCCAGGGAATGGCGTTCGTCGCCACCAGAGGCAGCCGTCGGTGCGCCGGCCAACCGGAGATCGAGCATTTCGCCACCCGTCCGGTCGAGGCGTTCCAGCAATTTCGGTCGCTCGCCGATGGGCTGGCCAATCTGCAGCACCTCGGGATCGTGCACCGCAACTTGTGTCCCGCGACCATTGACGTGTACCCGAACTCCACCCTGCGCCTGGCCCGGTTTGAGCTGAGCGCGCTCGTGACGGATCTGTTTCGCGCCACGCTCGATAGCGCGTCCGGGGCCGGCGCCCTGCGGGCGTTGCTTCTTCAGCAAAGCTCGCACACCCTCGCGTACGCCCCGCCTGAACGGATCGCGTTCATGCTCGCCGACGACGCTGTGTCGGAGCTGATCGAGAATGACCGCTCCGACGTCTACGGGCTGGCGGCCGTCGTCTGGGAATGGTTCATGGGCGAATTCCCGCCCGGGCAGGCACCGCCGGCCGTCTCGGCCGTGCCGACGCCAGCCCAGGCGGCCAATGTGCGCGATGCGTACGTGCGTTTCAACCGCTACCTTCGCACCACCATCCGCGAGGCGGCACAGGTACCCGCCGAACTCGCCCAGATCATCGTCCGCATGCTCAGTCCCGATCCGGACGAGCGCCCTTCACCGGACGACGTCATCGTTCTGCTGACAAACAGCTATGACCGCATTATGGCGACCTGGGACACGCCTCTAGTCGGTCGGCCGCACGCGCTGTTGTTCATGCCCGGGCAGTTCGTCGAGACGGCCTATCGCTGGGGCTGGATCGACCAGAATCCGAGGACCGAGCAGGGCATGCGCGAGCTCGCCGAGTTCCTCACGGCGGACCTGCGCGGGGCATACATGGCGCACTCACCGCACGGGGCCGACCCGTTCGTGAAAGGCGGCGAGCGGAGCGCGAAGCGGCTTGCGACGCAGGTGCTCCGCGGAGTCCAAGGCTCGTGGTTCTGCCACTATTACCGGCCTGAGGACGAGCATGGCATCATGGGGGCCCAGACCGACCGCGCCCTGGTCATCAAGTACGTGATCGACAACTCACAGTCCTGGGTGGACAGAAGGCTCCGCGAACTCGACTGGCGTGACGCCCGGGTGGTACCCGAGGTGGAACTGCTGTCGACCACGCTCGACCCGGACCGGCTGGACCAGCGGCTCGCTCGCCGACCTACCTGGCGGAACCTGGTCGAGTCGACCGCCCCACCGATGGAGGCGTCGGCGCATGACCTGGCCTACCAGCAGGCGATCGACTGGCTCATCGACTATCAGGACGTCGAGCTCCAGGCCCGCATGTACCCCTTCGTGAGGGGCGGGGACAGCGAGGGCGGCGAGGTACTCGTCTATTACGACCAGGAACGTGACCAGCGGCGGATCGTCAATTCGCCCCTTTTCGTGAAGTTCGCCGCCTCCCCGAGTCTCCGGCCTGAGTTCGGGATCTTCTTCCAGCAGCTTGAAAACCAAGACGGCGGGGCCGATGTCGACATCGTTGAGGATCGTGACGGCCGTCCGGCGTCACGCCGCGCGATGACCGAGGCGGAGGTGAGCGACAGGTCCGAGATCAAGGGCGAAAAGGGCCCGGACCGGATCCTGCTGCGGCGCAAGAGCGGTGCCGCCCCCATCCCCGAACGCGGGTGGATGCGCGCCAAGGACGATCGCGGAACCCTGACCGCCCTGGACCGCCAGCGTGACGCGAGTTACGAACTTCACAATGCGAAGCTCCTGCTGGGGCAGATCCGCCACCCGTACACCATACGGACGCTCGAACATCACTGGACCGATGCGGGCCGCCAGCTCAAAGGCGACGGCCCGCAAGCGGTCCACGAGATGCTCGTCTGCGAACCCTTCGCCGCCATCCAGGGCCCTCCGGGCACCGGCAAGACGCGGGTCGCCGCCACGGCGGTAGCGGCGTATCTGGACAAGAACCCGACCGGCAGGGTCCTAATCTCCGCTCAGTCGAACTTTGCGCTCGACAACCTGGCCACACGGCTGCTGACCGAAATCGGAGCCATGGACGGCCGGGGCAACCCTGTGGAGCGCGACCCGGATCGGCTGCAGCCGATCGCGCTGCGGGTGACGTCGGGCGCACTGGCCGCGGCTGACCGGGTGAACAACGACGTCCAGCCCTGGACCAGGCACGCCCTGGCTAAACGACAGAGCGGCCAGATCAAGCAGCACGTCGACGAGCTGCTCGGTGATCCGCAGGCGAGGCTGCCGGCCGGCATACCAGACGTGCTGCGCGATTGGAGCCGCTCGCTCGGACCGGACGGCGATTCGGTGATCCCTGAGCTGAGCGACCGGCTGCACCGCGGAGCGAACCTGGTGTTCGCCACCTGTTCGGCGTCGACCCCGGAGCTGCTGTCCCCGTCCGCGAACGCCGTCTTCGACTGGGTAGTGGTCGAGGAGGCGGCCAAGGCCTGGCCAACGGAACTCGCCATCCCGCTCGTCCGCGGCCTGCGCTGGACCCTGATCGGAGACCACTTCCAGCTGCCCGCCCACCGGAAGATGGAACTCCAGCGGTTCCTCGATTCCTGTATCGCCGATCCACACGAGGGCATAGCCGTCGTTGGCGCCGCCCGAGACCAGTACCTTGAGGCGTTCGACCTGTTCGGGCACCTGTTCAGGGCGCGGGAAGACCATCCCAATCGCCAGCCGCCGCCGCTGCTCCGGATGTCGGTCCAGTTCCGGATGCGCAAGCCGATCGGGGAGCTGGTCAGCCGGGTCTTCTATCCGGCGCGGCCGCAGCCGCCTCAGCCGCCCGCCGATGGGCTGCCAGTAGGCAGCCTAGAGACCTATGAAGATCCCGACCCGCGCAAGCGGATCCTGCCCGTGACGTTCACCGCGCCCGCCGAGCTGAGCGGTGAGTCTCTGGTCTGGCTCGACACCAAAGACATGAGCAGCTGCCGGGACTTTCCGCGCTGGTACAATCCGGGCGAGGCGGCCGTCGTGATGGACCTGCTCCAGCGGCTCCGGCCATTCCCCCACAAGGGCCACAGTGGCTACGGCGAGACCCCGCTGGCGGTCCTGACCCCGTATCGGGCCCAGCGGCAGCTGCTCGGCGGAATCCAACTGGCCCAGGGCTTGGTGACGACCATCCACGCGTTCCAGGGCCGGGAAGCCGACGTGGTGATTGTTTCGCTGGTACGCGACCGCGCGCGGGCCAGCAGCGCGAGCACCAACCGCATTCAGGCGGGCCTTGGGCACCTCGCCCAGCGGGAGCTGGTCAACGTGCTGTTCTCGCGCGCCCGGCGGCAGCTCGTGATCATCGGCCGGTTCGACTTCTACGCCAGCATCATGGGCGAGAACGGCTTCTGGTCGCAGGTCTGCCGGGCGGTCGAGCTGAACGGCACGAAGCTGTCCGCTCGCGAGATCTTCGGCGATCTCCGGCCCCTGGTGGCCACGCGCGAGTCGGCCGCGCTGATGGACATGGCGGAAAGCGGGCAGGCGTGATGAGTGCCGGGACCAAGGTCACGGTGTATGTTCCGTGCGACGTCGCGTCCATTCGTGTCTTGCTCGGCTACGAGGACGCGCTGACTCCCGTCGAGCGGATCGTCCTGCGCACCGTGCATGCGGGACTGGCCACGCTGCCGGAGCTATCCGACGCGCTTGGGCTCGGCCGACGGCTGACCATGGACGTGGTCCATGACCTGTGGCGCGCCGGATACATGCGGCTGATCCGGTCCCACGCCGGCGTCGAGGTCTCAGCCGAGATGGCGCGCCACATCGAGAACGGCACCCTCGACCAGGTGAAGAGCGCGGAGAACATCGACACGCAGTGCGAGGTGATGATCGACAAGCTTTCCGGCTATGTCATCCCGGTGAACGAGTCGAAGGCGCCTGCCGACCGTAAGCTCGCGGTCCCGGTGGAAACCAGCACGGTGCGCATCGGCGACGCCACGATCCCGGAACTGCTGAACGCCATCGAGCGCGGTCTCGCCGAGGAGGAGCGGGAGAGAGACTCCGATCCGGAGGCCAGGCGCGCCTTCGGGCCGACACGCCGGCGCCGGGTGCTCAGCGCCCGTCTGGCTCCCGACCAGCTCAGCTCCGTCGGCCGCCGCTGGCTGCCACTCGACGTCCGTGTGAGCGTCGATCCGGCCACTGACCGCCTGGCCATCAACGTGATCGGAGGGGTCCTGTCGGAGGCACACCGGGCCGCCGCGTCTGGGGAGCTCACCCGGCTCGCCGACCGCCTGCCTAAGGACGAGTTCTTCCTCGCATTGCGGGCGCAGGCTGCCACGGGTCCGCTGGACGCGCCTACCCTGGCCGGCGCGCTGACTCGGCTGCGTGACGATGCCGTCCGGGCCGCTGGTATCCCGCCGGGCCAGCGGCGTAACTGGCACCTGCATCTGTGCGACCTGGTCCGCCAGTTGACCGGGATGCTGGATGACCTGGTTGACCGAGAGGTCTCGGCCCTGGTGGTGCCAGGAGCCGACCAGCCGCAGACGCTCATTAGCCTCATCGACGGCGCGCGTGCCCAGATTGTGCTGACCGCGCCGTGGGTCAGCTACGATGCCCTCGCCGCCGTGGCGCCCGCGCTGCGGAACGCACTCAGACGCGGCGTTCAGGTGGTCCTGCTCTGGGGCATCCAGTATGAGCAGGAACTCACCAACAAGGTCGAGAACCTGCTGTACGACATGACGCTGCGCAATGAGAACCGGGCCGGGGGTTCCGGCCGACTGCTCGTCCCCCAGACCTCGGTGCGCACGCATGCGAAGGTGGCAATCGCCGACGACCGCCGGGCCCTGATCACGAGCTGGAACATGGCCAATTCCGCACAGCCGGGTCCGGAGATGGGCCTCGATCTCGCCGATCCCAGCGGGGACGGCTGCCGCACCGTGCGTGACCTGCTGAAGTGGGCCCGGACGGTGGTGCCGTCCTACGAAATGAGCCTGCAGGTCCTGGTGACGCCCCAGGACTTTGCGCTGAGGCGGTCGGCGGATGACACGCCCCTTGGCGAGTTGCGACGGCCGGAGACGCCCGGCCTCGATTTCCCCGATGCGCCACTGGAACCATCTGACGGCGTGGACGAGGCGGCGAGCGCCGCAGCTATGGCCTGGAGCCAGGCGTGGGCCGACTACGCCGACCGGCTCGCGGACATCGCGGCGAGCCGTGTGGAGCCGGCCGCTCAGCTCGTAAGCGACGCGACCCACCGCGATCTCCTGTGGCGGGCGATTCGGACGGCCAGGCGGCGCCTGATCATCAGCTCGGACCGGCTGAGCGGTCAGGTGGTAGATGACCGGCTGCTGGCTGGCCTGGCCGAGGCGCTCGGCCGCGGGTGCTCGGTGACTGTCATCTACGGGCGTCTGGGGTCCGACGAGGACATCACGGCCCCCATCCTCCCCGGCGCGCCGCCGCGCTCCGCGACCGAGGCGGCTCTCCACGAGCTCCGGGAGCGCTTTCCGGCTGGACTGCGCGTCGTCCGCAACGGTAACCACGCCAAGATTCTCGTTTGGGACGACGAAGTAGCGATCGGCAGCTTCAACTACCTCTCCTATGAGGGCTTCTACCTGCCAGGCGGTTACCACCGACACCGCTCCGAGCTCAGCATCAGGCTCAGCGGGAGGAAGGCGGCGGACGACGCCGCCCGGGTGGCTGGGGCCTACGACGCCGTCACGGAGGCGCCCGTGCCAGGCAGCACCGAGGGTCGGCTTCCCCCGGACCCAGCACTGTTGTCCGCGCAGCGCATCCTCAACGAGGTGGCCGCCGGAACGGCGCCCGCCAAGGCGGTCCGCGAGCATCTCTTGCGCGACGGCGATCCGTGGCGGACGCTCGAGCGGCTGGCCGGCCACGCCGGCCATGACGTCTTGCTCGTGGCCGCCGCCACCTGCCTGACTGAGCGGGATGGCGACGCGCCCGGGGAGGTGCGTGAACGCTGGAGTCAGTGGCTGGTGCGCCACCTATGGACGGACGGACGTTATACCGAGGCGATGCTGATCCGCGCGACCGTCGCCGACGAGGAGTTCCGGCCGCGCCTGGACTTGGCCGTCCTGGCCGGCGCACGCGGTGGCGCGCAGGCCGCTGCAGCCCTCGACCAAGCGCTTAGCATACTGGACGCGCCCGCCGGGGCGGTTGCGGCGGACGGCACCGCCGCGCCAGACTCGGCCGAGATCCGGCGGCGCTGGATCGCCGAGCGCACCGCCGTGCTCTGCACCGCCTTGGAGCAGCTTCTGTTCACCGGCGGCCCGGACGCCTTCGTCGCCGTACAACTTGAGTGTCCTCGGTCTGGTGACAAGACGAACGGGCTCAGCCAGGTCTGGACCCAGCTGGCTGTCGCGGCCCTGGAGTATGCGACGGCCGTCAGCGAACGGCCGCTGCCGCTCGACGCGATCAGGACCGACCTGGAAGCCCGTGACGACCGCATGGCCC
>Ga0335074_10006986_pt1 | contig 15650 bp, 13 predicted proteins | sample Lox_Sample_23_FD_206715 | JGI IMG/M metagenome (GOLD analysis project Ga0335074, IMG submission 206715) | Soil microbial communities from Loxahatchee National Wildlife Refuge, Florida, United States - Lox_Sample_2.3 | ecosystem: Environmental > Terrestrial > Soil > Wetlands | place: USA... | reverse complement strand
GCCCCAGGTGTTCGGCCGCCCTGGATGGATGGTCGTGGCCCCGAGGAACACCGCGGCCAGAGCCGGGAACAGGTAGCTGGGGCCAGTGGTCGAGTCGGCTGCTCCCGAGCGCGCGGAGAGCAGCACCCCGGCGATCCCGGCGAGGAAACCAGCGAAGATGAACGCCACCAGCACATTCCGCTTCACATTGAGCCCGACCAGCCGGGCGGAGCGCGGATTCGACGCGATGGCCTGCAGGTAGCGGCCGAACGGCGTGTTTTCGAGCAGGAACCAGCAGACCAGAATGACCGGCACCATCACGTAGGTGACCCGGGGTATGCCGAGCCAGTTCAGGCTGCCGAAGTTCAGCAGGCTCTGCGGCATGTTGGCGCCGATGGTGGAGCCGCCGGTGTACCAGAGCATCACCCCGCTCAGCGCCGTGCTCGTGCCGAGCGTGGTCACGATCGAGCTGAACTCGAACCGGGCGATCAGCACCGCGTTGACAGCGCCGAGCAGCGTGCCGACCACGATGCCCAGCACGATGGCCAGCACAACCGGGGCGTGAAACGTGGTGACGGCGGCGGCAGTGGTGATAGAAGCCATCCCGGTGATCGCGCCCGCCGACAGGTCGATGTAGCCAGCGGTCAGCGGGATGAGCGCGGCTAGCGCCACTATCGAAACCACTGCCTGGTTGCCGACCAGCGCTACCAGGTTCGCGTGTGAGAGGTAGACGGCCGAGGTTTCCCCATAGAACCGGAAGAACGCGACGACCGCGACCAGCAGGACGACCAGCCCGTAGTGAATGGTGAGGCTGAACAGCCAGCCATGGCGGGCCGGGGCGGGGCTGGCCTGGCCGTCGGCCGCGGCCGGGGCTTCCGGCCCTGAACGCACCTCGCCCGCTGCGACGAGGCTGGCGGTCTCGCCGCTGCCGACCAGGCCACCACCGCCTTCCTCGGGACCCCCTTCGCCGGCGTTGGCCTTGGCTGGTGCAGACACGTTCGCTCCTGTTCAGCCTTGGTAGGCGAGGTGGGTCAGGTGCTCGTGGTCAAGATCGGGCGGCTGGACCTCGGCCACGATCCGGCCCCGCCGCAGAACCAGGACGCGGTCGCAGACACGGGCCAGTTCGTCGAAGTCGGAGGCCACCATCAGGACCGCCGTGCCTGTCTGGACGGCGGCCCGGATGATGCGGTAGATGTCGGCCCGGGCACCGATGTCGACGCCCTGGGTCGGCTCGTCCAGCAGCAGCAGCGCCGGACGGCGGCGGAGCCAGCGGGCCAGCACGGCCTTCTGCTGGTTGCCACCGGACAGCGCGGAGATCGGGTTGGCCACGCCGGGAGCCTTGATCCCGAATTCAGCGATCAGCCGCTGGGCCTCGGTGTTCTCCTGCCGGGCGGCCATACCGTGGCGGCGCCAGAACTCGGGCACCGAGGCCAGCAGCATGTTGGCCCGTATCGACAGGTCACCGAAGATCGCCTCGCGCTTGCGGTCCTCGGGGACGTAGCCCACCCCGGCGCGGATGGCATCCTGCGGCCCGTGGTTGATATGCCCGTGGTTGATATGCCCGTGGTTGATATGCCCGTGGTTGATATGCCCGTGCCCGGTCAGCTCGTGCTCCCCGGCGAGCACCTGGCCCGCGTTCATCTTCATGTCGCCGTAGATCGAACGGAGGAGCGTGGTCCGGCCGGTGCCGAGCAGGCCCGCGACGCCCACGACCTCGCCGCGGCGCACGGTGAAGCTCACGTCACGCAGCGGGCCCGCGGTGAGATTCTGAACGACGAGCGCGGCCTCACCGCTGCTGGGCTCGGGCATCTCCGGAAAGACGGTGCCAAGCGGCCGCCCCACGATGTGCTCGACCAGCTGTTCCTCGGTCAGCCTGGCCCCGTCGAGAGACGCCACCATGCGGCCGTCGCGGAGCACGCTGACCCTGTCCGCCACCCCGACCACCTCGTCCAGGCGATGGGTGATGAGCAGCACGGCCAAGCCGCCAGCGGTCAGCCGGCGCAGCGTCCCGAGCAGCGCGCCGGCCTCGTGCCCGGGCAGCGCCGCGGTGGGCTCGTCCAAGATCAGCACCCGCTCGGAGTTGTCGGCCAGGTCGGCCAGCGCCCGGGCGATCGCCACCAGAGTCTGCCGGGCCGCGCCAAGGCGGCCGAGCAGGTCCCCCGGGTCGCAGTCAAGACCGACCGCGGCCAGTTCCTGCCGGGCCCGGGCGGTGAGCTGTCTCCACTTCACCCGCTTGGCCAGGCCGGTCTGGTAAGCGCGGCCGAGCGCGAGGTTCTCGGCGATGCTCATGTCCGGGAACACTCCCGCGTCCTGGTGCACGAAGCGCAGCCCCATGGCCCGTGCCGCCGCTGGGGTCATCCGCGTCGCGTCGATGGTCTGGCCACCGACGGTGATCGTGCCTCCCGGATCGGCCTGCTCGACCCCGGCCAGCAGCTTGACCAGCGACGACTTGCCGGATCCGTTGCCGCCGACCAGAGCGTGCAGCTCCCCCGGCGCGACAGCCAGCGACACCGAGCGCAGCGCGTGCGTGCCTGGGTAGGTCTTCGACACCTCGGCGACGCCGAGCGCCACGGCGAAACGCGGGGCGCTGGGCGTCGTGCTCAGGTCCGCGTTCACACCGTGGCTCACGGCAGATCCTCCTGCATAGGCAATAACGGCCGGGGTCAGGACACGCCCCACGCCTTCTCGTACAGCGCCTGGTAGTTCACGGGAGCTGAGTAGTTCTGGCCCGACGCCGGCAGGTCGTGAGTGGCGTCGATGACCTGGACTCCCATGCCCTCGTACACGGCAGGATCGTGGTCAAGGACACGGATCACGGTGTCCACCGCGCCCCAGGCCAGCCAGTTGGAGTCAAACGGCGTGTCCGCGGACTGACCGTCCTGATCGCGGATCAGCGAGACGTTCGGCGCGTAGCCCTCTGTGCCCACAAGGGCGAGGGTCTTGGTCCGGCCCGCCGACTGGATCGCCTGCGCGAAGCCATCCTGGATGATGATCCCATCGGAGATATTGATCGCCGCGTTGGCCTGCGGGTACTGGGCGAGGGCCGAGGCGAACTCCGACTTGAGAGTACCATCCGAGGTGTCCTGCGGGCTGAACGCGATGGTCTTGACGATCTTGCACGTCTTGCACTTGGCCATCTCGTGCACGAAGCCCTGGTTCAGGTACACGCCGCCGGTCAGCCCGGCGAAGTCGGTGTCGATGACCTGGGCCTTGCCCTTGGTGTGCACGATGATCCAGTCGGCCTTGGCCACGCCGGCTTCGTATTCATTGTCGGCGGCGGTGGGGAACTGCGGGGTGAACATCGTCGTCGCCGAGAACAGGTTCGGCCCGTCGTTGACCTGCGGATCGGTGCAGTCGTAGCTGTCCGCGCCGACCACCGCGATGCCCGCTGCCTTGGCCGCCTGGTAGCCAGATTTGGCCTGGTTGCAGTTGACCCCAATGGTGATGATCGCCTGGGCGTGGTCGGCGATCGCCTGCCTGATGCCGCTGTTGTAGGCATCACCGATGCCGAAGTTGCCGTCGAAGACGGTGGCCTTCCAGCCGAGCTTCTCGGCCGCCTCCTGCGCGTTGGCCACCGGCTGGGAGCAGCCCTCGCTGGCCTGGCCACAGGAGATGATCCAGAGGTTGACGCCCTGCTTATGTGGCGGCGCCGTCGTCGGCGGCGCGGTGAAGTGTCCCTTATAGTCAGCCTGCAGAGCCTTCTCGAACGGGGCGAGGTTGATGGCAGCGCCTGCCGAGCCGGCCGATGGGGTGGACGCGGCGTTCCCGCTGCTACAGGCGCCGAGCAGAAGGCTGATCGTGCCGAGCGCCGCCCATAGCAGGATGATGCGGGGACGGGAGCCGCCCCGTGTGCGGTTCGACATACGGGCTCCTCGCTGAGTGGTCAGTCCGGTGATTGAGCGAGACCGGCCGTCAACCCGAGCGGGCAGGTCAGACAGCTACGGCGGTTTTCGGGGGGTGTGACGGGTACGTTTCGGGTCAGCGTAGTGTCGACACATTGAGACGGTCAAGGCATCCTCATGTCACAGTTCGGCAATACTGTCGACATCTGACCGGCACGGTTGGCGGCGCCTTCAGACGTCGTCCACCACAGTCCGCGAGAGGAAACGCCAGCCCTCAGCGGTCTTCGCGAACACATCCTGGTAGCGCCCGGCGATCCCGATGCCAACCGACGTCGCGTCCGGGTCATGGATCAGCAGCATGGTGTAGGAGTCGGCCCGGGCTCCCTCAGGCGCCGGTGTCACGACGATGTTGGCGGTCCAGTGCCTGGCCAGCCCCTTGCGCCAGCTGGTGACCTGCCGGGCGAAGTCTCTGAGCTTGGCATGGCCTTCGTGCCGGAAGACGATCTCGCCGCCGGCCGAGGCCGCGGCCCGGCGCTGGAAGACCCCGTCCGGCTCGAACAGCGCCGCGTAGCCGTCGGCATCGTCGAAGTCGATCGTGTGACAGGCCCGCGCGCAAAGCTCCTGGATGGCGAGCCGGTCGTCGACGCTGAGGTCCATACGCATCCTCGTCCGTGAGCTGGGGATAGGCTTTGGCCCGTTACTGTCGACACTATCTCAAGACAACGCCGCTGGACACGCCTGCCGGGACCAAATGCCCAGGTTGGCACGGCGCAGCCGAGCGTCAGTGGCCCCCAGAGAGCTTTCCCTCCGCTGTGCGGCCCTTGACGCCCCCACATTAATTGTCGACACTGTGGCGGCATGTCGACTGAGCGGCCCGGCGCGCCACCGGAACAGCGGCCGGACCCGGCCGGCATTCACGGCTGGATGACCTCGCTGAGCAACTGGGGCCGCTGGGGACCTGACGATGAGCTCGGCACGCTTAACCTGATAACCAGCCAGCACATCACGGCCGCGGCTGGCCTGGCGCGAGCCGGCCTGCCAGTATCCTGCGGCTGGCCCGTGGACCCCGGGACCCCCGACGTGTACGGTGCCCCGCAGCGCCTGATGCTGCTTGGCGGGGCCGGGCCGGCGCCTGAGCCGCCGCCTGGGCCATCGCCCGCCCACCGCCCGCACCACAGCAACGTGGAGTACATCGGGCTTGCCTTTCACGGGATGACCGTGACTCACCTCGACTCGCCCGCCCATGCCTCCTGGGACGGTGCCATGTACAACGGGCGGCCGGCTTCAGCCGTCCGTTTCGACACCGGCGCCGTCGCGTGCGCGGTCACCGCCGCGGGCCGCGGCATCAGCACCAGGGGCGTGCTCCTCGACGTAGCCGCGCTGCACGGGGTGGACTGGCTCGGACCGGGCTACCGGGTAAGTCCGGCCGAGCTCGAGGAGTGCGCCCGCAGGCAGAACGTCGCCGTCCGGGCGGGCGACGCCCTGCTGCTCCGCACCGGTACCGGGCACCGCGCCCGCCAGCCTGACGGCCCGGGCCTGCGCGACGACCACAAGCCGGGCTGGGGTTTCGACTGCCTGCCCTGGCTGCGCACAAGGGATGTCGCGCTGATTGGCTGCGACAGCATCAACGACGCCGTGCCGTCGGGCGGCGGCGGCCACGGTTTCGATCTCCCGGTCCACCTGGTCGGCCTGGTGGCGATGGGGCTGTGGCTGCTGGACAACTGCGACCTCGAGGAACTCGCGGCAACCTGCGGCGAGCTCCGCCGGTGGGAGTTCATGTTCTCCGTGCTCCCGCTGCGACTGGCCGGCGCAACCGGCAGCCCAGTGAACCCCATCGCCCTGTTCTAGACGGCGTTCCAGACGGCCAGGGCCAGCGCCGCCGCCCCCTGGCAAGGCCGGCGCTGCCCCTTGACGGCCGCAACTGGCAGCGGCAGGATCACAATAGTGAAAGTAACTTTCGCATAGTGAAAGTTGAGGCGAGGAGCCGGCGGGTGAAACTCGTAACCTTCGACGACGGCCGGGTCGGCCGCCTGGCTGACGACCAGATCATTGAGCTGGACTGCCCTTCGCTCCGCGATTACTTCGAGCGCGGCGCGGCGGTGGGCGAGACCGGCGAGGTGGTGCCGTTGTCCGGGGCCAGGCTGCGGGCGCCGATCGTGCCGAAGAAGTTCTTTCATACCGCCGGCAATTTCCGCGAGCATCACGACGATCTCGCCCGGGTTAACTGGTCCCACCCGGTGAACAAGGGCATCGTCTTCTTCCAGAACGTGGACGCGATCATCGGCCCGGACGAGCCAATCGTCTATCCGGGGGCACTGACCAGCGAGCTGGATTACGAGCTGGAGATGGCCATCGTCATCGGGAAGCCGGGGAAGTTCTTCTCAGCCGAGCAGGCCGCCGAGCACATAGCCGGCTACCTGATCTTCAACGACATCACTGCCCGTGACATCCAGCGCCGGGAGATGAAGTCGGGGGTCTTCTCCTTCTCCAAGGCGATAGATACGTTCTGCCCGCTGGGACCGTACATCGTGACCGCGGATGAGGTGGGAGACCCCCACGACCTGGGCATGGAGCTTCGCGTCAACGGCGAGGTCCGCCAGCATTCCAATACCAGCCGGATGTCGGTGTCCATCCCGCAGCTGGTGGCATACCACTCGCCCCAGGTCTACAGCGCTGGCGACCTGCTCACGACCGGGACCATCGCCGGCGTGGCGGCCAGCACCCCGGACCCGTTCGCCAACTACCTGAAGCCCGGCGACATTGTCGAAGCGGAGATCGAGAAGCTCGGGATCCTGCGCAACCCGGTAGTCGCATGGGAGGACGCGCACACAAGCCGGCCACCGGCCGGGGACGACTGGCTGTAACTGAGTGGCGAAGAGGCAATCGGGAGAGGGGCAGCCATGACCGCCGACGCCGACGAAGCTCCGGCGCGGGCCGCATTCCCGCAAGCGGTATACCCGCGGTTTGAGGGGCAGTGGGTCATGGTCACCGGGGCCGGTACCGGATTTGGTGCGACCCTGGCGCTGCGGGCCGCCGCCGAAGGCGCCGACGTGGTGATCCACTACAACAGGTCGGAGGAGGGAGCCCGGCGCACCGCCGCGGTCGCCGAGGGGCTCGGCCGCCGGGCAGCCGTCGTCCAGGCGGACATCACCAGCTGGCCAGACATCAAGCGGATGACTGAGCAGGTGTGGGATCTGACCGATGGCCTCGATGTCCTGATCAACAACGTTGGCGACATCGCCACCGACCAGATGAGCTGGCGCGACATCGACGAAGCCGTGATCGACCGGGTCCTGGCGGTCGACATCAAGGGCACCATGCTGATGATCCACGAGAACGGGCTTCGCATGCTCGATCGGGGCCGCGGCTCGATCGTCAACATCGGTTCCACTGTCGTCGTCCGCGGCAGCCCCCGGGCGCCGCAGTACGCGGCCGGGAAGTACGGGATGCTGGGCCTGACCAAGTCCTATGCGGCCGCGTTTGCTCCCTCCGTCCGGGTCAACGCCTTCGGGCCGGGATTCATGGCAACCGAATCCACGCTGACCCGGGAGGACTGGAATAACGGACGGCGGGAGCGAGTCCTGTCCCAGACTCCGATGGGGCGGGTGCCCGGCCCGGAAGAACTCGCCGCCGCGGCACTCTGGCTGGCGACATCCGATGCCGCTCACATGACCGGTAACTTCATGATGTGCGACGGCGGGTACAGCATGATCGGCGCATGACATGAGCAGCGCGCGGTCCTACCGGGTCGAATCGCTGGGCAAGGGACTGCGGCTGCTGTCGCACTTCACCGCCGAGCGTCCTGCCCTGCGGGTGAAGGACCTGGTCGACCTGACCGGGATCCCCATGCCGACCGTCTTCCGGCTGGTCGCCACCCTGGAGGAGGAGGGGTACCTCGAGCGGACCAGCGACGGGATGGTCCGCCCGGGCACGGGTGTCCTGGCCCTTGGCTTCGCGGCCATGCAGGGTCTCGATCTGGTCCAGATGGCGGACCCGGTGCTGCGCGAGCTGGCCGCCGCCACGGGTGAAACGGTCAACCTCGGTGTTCTTTTCGGCGACCAGGTTCTGTTCGTGGCCCGCATCCCGCGCCGCGACAGCTTGCTGGCCGCCAACATCCGGGTCGGTTCAACTGTCCCGGCCGTGTTCAGCTCTATCGGCAAGACCATCCTCGCCTACCTGACGGATGAGGAACTGGCCCGGCGGATCTCGGCAGACTCCTTCAAGGGCAGGCTCGGACCGCGTGCGGTCAAAACCCTGGAGGCGCTGCGCCAGCAGCTCCAGGCCGTCAGGCAGGATGGCCACCTGGTCCAGCGGGACGAAGCCATCCCCGGCCTGAGCTCGATCGCCGCACCCATCTGGCAGGCGGGCGAGGTAGTGTCGGCGGGCATCAACGTGGCCGTGCCCAGCGCCGAGCACACGGCCAGGCGGCTGACCGATCGTTTCCTCGGGCCGCTGCTCACCGCCAGCCGTGAGATTTCCCGGCGCATGGGCGGAACCGCCGCTCCGCCTGCTGCCGGGGCCAGCGACGGATGACGCTCAGCCACCGGGATCCAGCCACCCGATCAGCCATGCGCCCAGGCCAAGCTCGATCCAGGACACCACCGCCGCCGCGATCCCGAAGCCCGCGACGGCCAGGCCGGCCACCCGCGCGCCGCAGTGGCGGGCGGCGCTGGCTACTGACAGCACGACGACGGCCAAGGCGGCAGCCGCGACGCCCTCGGCCAGCGCGAACATGGCCATCGTCGACGCGCCGTGCCCGGCGAAGTCGGCCACGACCTGGCCTCCAGGCGCAGCCACGCTGGGCTCCGGCGCCCCGGTCAGCAAACTGATAATCCAGGCCACCGAGTAGCCGATGCCCGCGGCCGCGGGCAGGCTCGCCAGCCTGCGGAGCCGGGTACGGGCGGGAGGCTTGGTCACGGGTTCGAGCCTGCCCCCCGCCCGGCTTCCCGGCTAGCGTCCCGGATGACATCATGCGCAAGAAAACCGCCATTGTCCCGAACCGGCCCATACGGCAGAATCGGGCCATGGCAGACCGGCGTCACCGCGTGGTGTGCGTGCTCGCCGACGGGATGGCCACCTCCATTGGCCCGGCCATCGCCAACGACGTCTTCGGCGCGCCCGAGGTTCTCGGCGTGCCCTGGTACCGGTACACGATCTGCACCGCCGACCGCTCCCCCATCCGGGTGGGCGCCTTGCGCGTCCATGTCGAGCGCGGCGTCAGCGCTCTGTCCCGGGCCGACACCGTGATCATTCCCGGGCGCGGAACCCGGCCGCCCACCGCCGAACTGCTCGCCGCCCTCACCCGCGCTTACCAGCGCGGCGCCCGGATGGTGTCGTTCTGCACCGGCGCCTACGTGCTAGCCGAAGCCGGGCTGCTCGACGGGCGGCCAGCCACCACTCTGTGGACCCACGCCGAACGCTTCCGGGCCAGGTTCCCCGCTGTACGGCTCAACCCCGCCGTCCTGTACGTCGATGACGGCCAGATCCTGACCTCAGCCGGGAACGCCGCATCCGCCGACCTCGCCCTGCACATCCTGCGCAGCGACTACGGGGCCGAGATCGCCAACACCGTCGCCCGCCACATGGTCGTACCGCCGCACCGGCGCGGCGGCCAAGCTCAGTACGTCGAGACGCCAGTGGCAATCCGGCCCGAGGCAGGCGACCATCTCGCCACGACCTTGGAGTGGGCCATGCAGCGGCTGGGCCAGCCGCTGCCGGTCAAGACGCTGGCCGGGCGCTGCGGGCTCAGCCCGCGCCAGTTCACCCGCCAGTTCCGGCAGGCCACCGGCACCACCCCGCACCAGTGGCTGCTCACCCAGCGGCTCGCCCTGGCCCAGCGGCTCCTGGAGACCACAGGCCAGTCCATCGACCACATAGCTGCCAGCGCCGGGTTCGGCACACCATCCGCGATGAGACAGCAATTCCAGAAGGCCCTGGACACAAGCCCGGCAGCATACCGCCGGACCTTCCGCGTCTCATCCGCTGCCTGACCCCGGCTAGGCGCCGGAGCGGTTGGGTTGTAACCTGCCGTTTTCCTGGGCTGCGCCGGAGCCTGGCTGCCCGTCCAGGCGGAATCGTGGAGAACAAGTGCCCACTGACTATGACGAGATTCGTGCGGAGAACATCTCACGCTACGGCTGGGATACAGCCGTACTCGAATTGCTCGGCCAGCTCTACAGCGAGCGCGCTCACTTCATCTTCGAACTGATCCAGAACGCCGAGGACGCCGGCGCGACCGAGCTGACCTTTGAGCTCTTCGGCGATCGGCTGGAGGTACGGCACGACGGCCGTCCCTTCACCGCGGCCGACGTCCGCGGCATCTGCGGAGTCAGCCAGGGCACGAAAGCCGAAGACCTTACCCAGATCGGCAAGTTCGGCATCGGCTTCAAGTCGGTCTACTCCTGCACCAACACCCCCCGGATCTACAGCTCGGACGAGCATTTCCGGATCGAGAAGTACGTCCGGCCTTATTCGGTGGATCCGCTGGACAAGTTGGCAGCTGAGACTCTTTTCGTGTTCCCCTTCGACCGCACCGAGGTTCCCGCGACGGTCGCCGTCGAGGAGATTTCCGCCGCTCTGGGCAGCATGGACGTCGAGACACTGCTGTTCCTGCGCAACATCCAACGGGTGCGCATCTGTGGTCCGCAGACGGCCGGGGCGGTGCTTGAGCGCACGTCCACCACCCGGGCCCAGTCAAGCCGCCACGTCATGCTGACCAGCCGGCGAGGTGCAGGCCGCAGCGATGAGGAGTGGCTTATCTGGCACCGGCAGCTTGATGCTGTTGGCCAGCCGGAGCACCGGGTGGAGATCGCCTTCATGGCCCACACCGGGATCGACGCGCGCCGGCTGGCCCGACGCGAGAGTTCGCCGCTGGTCGTGTTCTTCCCCACGCAGAAGGAGACGTTCCTCGGCTTTCTGATCCAGGGCCCCTACCGGACGACGCCCGCTCGGGACAACGTTCCCGAGAGCGACCCGTGGAATCAGGCTCTGGTTCGCGAGACCGCCAGCCTGCTCGCTGAGGTGCTCGCGGACCTCCGCGACAGCGGGCTGCTCACGGTGGATACCCTCCAGGCGCTGCCGGTGGACGCCGCCCGGTTCCCGCCCGGGTCGATGTTCCGCGCCGTGTTCGACTCGGCTCGCAACGCTCTTGCTGAGGACAAGCTCATTCCCTCCGCCGCCGGGGGCTATGGCTGCGCCCGGGAGGTAAGACTGGCCAGCGGAGCAGGCCTTCGCGAGCTGCTGGCGCCTGACCTGCTCGGCGAGCTATACGAAGACCCGGGTCCCGTGGCCTTCGTTCATGAATCCATAACGGAGAACGGGGCACCTCTGCTCTGGCGGTACTTGCTGGAGGTGGCCGGCGTTGCTGAGGTGACGCCAGAGGCCGTTGTCGCCAGGGTCACAGGCGATTTCCTCGCGGCCCAGTCCGACCAGTGGATTGGCCGGTTTTACTGGTTCCTCTACCAGCACCAGGCCTTGTGGAGAGAGCCGAGGCATCCGGGCGAGCAGCCGGGTCCGGCCAGGGCCAAGCCGATCATCCGGCTCGAGGCTGGCGTTCACGTGGCACCGTTCGACGACCGCGGCAGGCCGGCCGCATACCTTCCAGGCCCGGTCGGGACAGAGTTCGCCACGGTCCGGCGAGCCGTCGCCGTGCTCCCCGACGCCCGGCTGTTCCTGGAGGCGCTCGGGTTCGCCGAGCCGGACATCGTGGCCGAGGTACTCGATCACGTGCTTCCCCGTTACCACGATGCCGACGTGGCCACGCTGGACATGGCCCAGCGCGACGCTGATCTCGAGCTGATCGCGCGGGCACTGGCAGAAGCGCCGGCTGCCGGACGAGACCGGCTCCTCGAGCAGTTGCGTCAAACCGCCTTCCTGGTCGGGGAGAACGCCGCGACCGGCGAGAGCCGCCTGATGCGGCCGGGCGAGCTGTACCAGCGGGCCAGGGCTCTGGAGATCTACTTTGACGGCAACCCCGACGCCTGGCTCACCGACGACGCCTACGGGCCCTGGCTGCCCCAGCTGCGCAGCGTGGGCGTCCAGGAGACTGTCCGGTTGGACGCACGTCCCGCGGACCAGCTCGGGTACGTGATCATCGCCGACGAATTCGCCCGGCACGAGCGCGGGGTCGCCGGGTTCGATCCGTCGGCGAACTTCGATGGCCTGGAGTTCGCACTGGGGCATCCCGACGCTGCCCGGTCAGAGTACGTGTGGAACGTTCTGTTCGTGCCTAACCGGCATCTGATCGCGGGCGTTGTCGAAAAGTCTCCTCGCCAGGAATTCGTTGACGCGGGCCGCGAGAACGCCCTGTCACCTATCGGCGCGGCGGCGACGGCCGCGGCGTGGCTCCCGGCCGCGGACGGAACATTCCGGCGCCCGGCCGACCTGGACATCGGAGATCTTCCGGAGTCCTACCAGCGGGATGACGTGCTGGCGCAGGCACTCGGAATGAGCCAGCCGGTGATTGAAGCGGCGAGCCGACAGCTTGGCTTCCCCCCTGATTTCCTGCGCAGGCTGAGCATGCATCCAGACCTCGTGGCGAGAATCGAGCAGGAACTCAGCGCCCGGGCCTCCGCCCCCAGACAGCCGCCGGATCGAGAACGCTGACTCGACGCTGCTGGCTAAAGTCCGGCGCTGGGCTGCCAGCCCATGATCGCGGAAGTTTGCCCGCTAACACGGTGATCACGGAACCTGACCCGCGCCCCGTAATGGCCCGATGACGTGATCATGATATTCGCGGCCAGGTTTCGGCTGCTGGGGTGAGTGATGTCTTTCCGGCCGGCCGACAAGGCCGGTGCACCGTTGCGGGAGTGGCCGGAGTGGGATTTGGGGCTGGCGGGATGAGATGGACTCGCCGGGTGCGATTGTGGCGATCGCGGTCGGCTGACCGTCGCCGCTAACGTCAGCGGCATTGCCTCCTGGCGCCAGGGGGCCAGTGCTGCCGCTTGGGTGGGCTGCCCGGGCATGTGCGGGCCTGGGATCTGGCTCCGCCGGGTTGCGGGCGGGGCGGCCCGGGGGCGCATAACCTTGCCCGGGGCGGAGAGGTCTGGCCCGGAATCCGGCGCATGGCTGTCTGGGTGGGGCCAGTGTGTCGTGAGTGGCAGAGAGAGGCGGATATGAGCGTCAGCAAGCCTGAGGTCGATTTTCCTGGCGGCGAGCCGCCGGCGCAGCTGGAGATCACTGACATCTGGGTGGGTGATGGCCCGGTGGCGCAGCCTGGTGATGTAGTCAAGGTTCACTATGTCGGGGTCGCGTTTTCCACGGGCGAACAATTCGACGCGAGCTGGGACCGGGGTGATCCCCTGGAGTTCGAGCTCGGCGCTGGGCGGGTCATCGCCGGCTGGGACCAGGGCGTGCAGGGGATGAAGGTCGGCGGCCGCCGCCAGCTGGTCATTCCTCCGGGCCTGGCCTACGGGGACCGGGGCGCCGGGCGGGTGATCGCGCCGGGCGAGACCCTCATCTTTGTGTGTGACCTGGTCTCTGTCTGATGAACTTCCCGGTCTTTGAGCGCGGCTGCGCGGGCTTGGAGTTCCGGGTTGACGACGCTGGCGGCGAGGGCGCGGGCCAGTGGCAGGTTCGCAGAGTCACCTGCTTCGGCCTGGTAGATCACCGCCCATGCGGTGAACTCGGGCAGGTCCATCCGCAGCGCATCCTGGTAGAGGCGCCGTGCTAGCGGCCTGACCAGATCAGGCTGCTGGCGAGCCACGATCTGCAGTTGCCCGAGCGCTACGAAGCCGGATACCCAGACGTAGCGGTCGGGCAGCCGGTCGCAGCGGCGCCGGGCGTCGGTGATCCATTCGGCGGCGGCCGGGCCGTCGCCCGCGTGCAGGGCCAGCAGGGCCAGGGCTCGCCCGGCCATCCCCTCCCAGCAGGGGTCGCCCAGCTGGCAGGCCAGCGCGAACGCGTTCTCGGCGTCGTCGCGTGCCTCCTCGGGGTGCCCGGCCGCGGCCAGGCAAAGCGACCGCAGTACCTGCGGCCAGGGCACGAACGCGTTCCAGCGTTCCCGGTCGCAGATGGTGATGCTGCGCTCGGCTGCCGCCCGGGCCTCGTCTGCCTGTCCGGCGAGCAGCAGCGAGCGGGCCATGAGACCGGCTGACCAGGCCTCCTGCCGCGGGCTGCCCGCTGATGCCGCGGTCTCGGCCGAGCAGGCGAGCAGCCTCACCGCGATGTCGTGATGGCCCTGGTCCGCCTCGTTCATGCCGCGGATCGCCAGCACCCGGGCGGTGAGCGCCGGATCACCAGTGGCCTCGGCCTGCGCTGATGCCTCACGCAGCGCGCGTGCCGCCGATGCGTGCCGCCCGGCTTGCACGTCGACAAACGCCAGCTCCCGCAAGATCTCCGCGGTAAGCGGCTGGCTGCCGGCGGACCTGGCGGCCGCGAGTGCACGGTTCAGCACCACGGCCCCTTCGCCGTCGAAGCCGCGCACGGCGTGCACCAAGGCGGACCCCAGGGCCGCCAGTACATCCGCCACCACGAGCGGATCCCTCGCGCGCTCGGCTTCCTCGGCCGCACGCCGCAGCGTCTCGACCCCAGCGTCAGCTGAGCCCGCGTCGAGGGCCGCCTTCCCGGCCCGCAGCAGCGACTTGGCGACGACGCCGGCCCGCAGCCCCGTCGGCGAAGCCGCAGCAGGTACCAGCGCCGCGGACCGCAGAGCGGGGGAGCATGTCAGGCCCTCCCGGGCAAAAAGCGCCTGACACGATGACAGATGGACGGCGGCCCGGGCGGGATGACCGGCCGCGACCAGCGTGCGAAGAAACAGCTCCTGCGCACCCTCGTCCAGCGGATCCAGCGCGGCGGCGCGCCCGGCCGGTTCGATGGCTGCCTCGGCCTCGCCCCCGCTCAGCAGGCCCAGCGCCGCCCGGCGAAGCTCCTCCATCGACCGGGCCATGCATCGGCCGCGGGCCAGCATCAGCCAGACGCTGAATGCCGGGCAGTTACGCGGCTCCACACTGTCCAGCAACGTCCCGCCGATCTCGGCGGCGGGCAAGGAACCGTCCCACAGCGCCAGGACGTCAACCCATAGAGAAATGCCGGCCAGGCTGACCGGATCGCCCCGGAACAGCCGTGGGTTCTGGCAGCAGCGGCGCAGATCAGCCAGACACCACCGCAGCGCCCCCAGCGGGTCATCGGCCTCGCCGAACAGCTCGGCCGCAAGCTCACTCCTGGCCAATGGCCGTTCGGCCAGGACAATCCGGGCCAGCAGCGCCCAGGACTTCTGTCCTCGCGGTGGCTGGCACGGCTGCCCGGTCCCGCCTTCGACGCGCGGAGGCCCGAGCAGCCGTACCTGTACGGTCACCGGATGCTGGGCTCAGCCCGCTGCGGCTGCAGCCGGCTGCCCCTGCAAAGCATGCACATCGGCCGTCGTGAGGCCGTTGCCCCCGATACCCCAGTCACCGCTGAGCACCTCCTCGACGAGCACCCAGGTGACCGGCCGGAGATTCTCGCCCTCGATTTCGACCATCGTGTCGGTGATCTTATTGATCATCTCCTGCTTCTGCTCCTGTGTGAAGACTCCCTCGATCACCTTCACCGTGACCAGCGGCATTGTGGTTCTCCCTCCCATCGTTGGTACCTGTGCCGCCGACGATGCCCCCCAGCCGTGTGAAGCCCCGTGTGACCAGCAGGGTCTCTTTCAGCGCCTCATCTCACACGCCCAGTCACATGACCTGCGGGGATAGTCGGGCCGAACTGCAGGGCGCAGAGAAGGAAGGTGTCGATGATGGACGTTGCCTGCTTTTGCGGTTGCTGCTTCTCGTTCGATGGCGGCGCGGCTGCCTGTCCCAGATGCGGTGAGGTCGCCGGTGTGACCGCCAGCCCGGCGCTCGAAGGCAC
>Ga0335074_10006983_pt1 | contig 15652 bp, 11 predicted proteins | sample Lox_Sample_23_FD_206715 | JGI IMG/M metagenome (GOLD analysis project Ga0335074, IMG submission 206715) | Soil microbial communities from Loxahatchee National Wildlife Refuge, Florida, United States - Lox_Sample_2.3 | ecosystem: Environmental > Terrestrial > Soil > Wetlands | place: USA... | reverse complement strand
GCTATGGCCTGACCCTGGACGACTTGTCGCGCTACCGCACCTGGGGCAGCCTGACTCCGGGCCACCCGGAGCACGGGCTGACACCGGGCGTGGAGACCACCACGGGACCGCTCGGCCAGGGCATCGGGAACGCCGTCGGCATGGCGATGGCCGCCCGCCGGGAGCGCGGGCTGCTTGATCCAGGACCTGCCGAGGGCGACAGCCTTTTCGACCACCACATCTACGCGTTCATGTCCGACGGCGATATCGAGGAAGGCATAAGCCACGAGGTCAGTTCGCTGGCCGGCCACCAGCAACTGGGCAACCTGATCGCGCTGTATGACGACAACACCATCTCGATCGAGGACGACACCAACATCGCGAAGTCGGAGGATGTCGCCGCCCGGTACGAGGCATATGGCTGGCATGTGCAGCGGGTCAACTGGCGCCAGAGCGACGGGTACAACGAGGATGTTCAGGCGCTCTACGACGCGTTCGAAGCCGCCATGGCGAACACCGCGGCGCCATCACTGATCGTGCTGCGCACCATCATCGGCTGGCCGGCTCCGCACAAGCAGAACACCGGTGCCGCACACGGCGCCGCGCTCGGCGCCGACGAGGTGGCTGCCACGAAGCGAATCCTGGGCTTCGATCCGGACGTGAGTTTCCCCGCCGAAGACCATGCAGTCGCGCACGCGCGGCTGGTAGGCGAGCGCGGCGCCAAGGCCCGCGCCAGCTGGGACCAGGCATTTACCGCGTGGTCGGCCGCGCATCCGGACACCCGGCAGATCCTGGACCGGCTTGTCAGCCGCGACCTGCCGGACGGCTGGGCGGACGCGCTACCGACGTTCCCCCCCGATCCCAAGGGTGTCGCCACACGGAAGGCGTCGGGTGAAGTCCTCTCGGCCCTGGCACCGGTGCTGCCTGAACTGTGGGGTGGCTCAGCGGACCTGGCTGGCAGCAACGACACCACGATGAAGGGCGAGCCATCCTTCATCCCTGAGGTGCACCAGACAAAGATGTTCCCCGGCAACAAGTTCGGCCGGACCTTGCATTTCGGCATCCGCGAGCACGGCATGGGCGCGATCTGCAACGGCATCGCAGTGCACGGGCTCACCAGGCCTTACGGCGGCACGTTCCTGTGCTTCAGCGATTACATGCGGCCGTCGGCTCGGCTTGCGGCGATGATGCGGCAGCCGGTGACCTACGTCTGGACGCACGACTCGATCGGCCTGGGCGAGGACGGGCCGACGCACCAGCCCGTCGAGCACCTGTGGGCCCTGCGCGCCATTCCCGGCCTGGACGTGGTGCGCCCTGGCGACGCCAACGAGACGGCCATCGCGTGGCGCACCATCCTGGAGCGCAGCGCCAGCCCGGCCGCGCTGATCCTCACCAGGCAAGGGCTACCCGTCCTGGACAGGTCGGCGGGCAGCGGGTACGCAAGCGCCGAGTACACCTCGCGCGGCGGCTATATTCTGGCCGACGCCGAGGGCGGAGACCCTGAGGTGATCCTGATTTCGACCGGTAGTGAGGTACAGATCGCGCTGGATGCGCGAACCCTCCTGCAAAACGATGGAGTGGGAACGAGGGTTGTCTCGATGCCCTGCCTGGAGTGGTTCGCCGAGCAGGACGACGCGTATCGCGAGCAGGTGCTGCCGGCCTCCGTCCGGGCCCGGGTCAGCGTGGAGGCGGGCATCGCCCTGGGCTGGCGGTCATATGTCGGAGATGCCGGGCGTTGCGTCAGCCTGGAACATTTTGGCGCCTCCGCTGACTACAAGAAGCTGTATGAGGAGTTCGGGATCACGGCGGCGGCCACCGCGCAGGCCGCCAGGGATAGCTTGGCCAGCCTGCGCTCAGGCGGACGGTAGCTCATGCGGCACGATGGATAGGTAGCGCCCGAGAGGGCACAGGCAGCAGCACTTCGAGGGCGCACGAGGCGAGGAGCGCGATTGACATGACAGCACAGCCTGACCCCCTAGCCCAGCTCACTGAGATGGGCGTATCCATCTGGCTCGACGACATCAGCCGGGAGCGGCTGTCGACCGGCAACCTGGCATCACTCGTGCGCGACAAGCACGTGCGCGGGGTTACGTCGAATCCGACCATTTTCGCGAAGGCGCTATCGAATGGCTCGGCATATGCCGATCAGGTGGCGGACCTAGCGCTTCGCGGCGTCGACATCGGCGAGGCCACGCGGAGCGTGACGACTTACGACATCCGCTGGGCGTGCGACGTGCTGCGCCCCGTCTTTGACGCCACCGATGGTCTGGACGGCCGGGTGTCGCTTGAGGTGGACCCGCGGCTCGCCAACGACACGGCCAGGAGCATCGCAGAGGCACGTGCCCTGTGGTGGCTGGTCGACCGGCCCAATCTGTTCATCAAGATCCCGGCTACGCTCGCCGGGCTGCCCGCCATTACCCAGTGCCTTTCCGAGGGCATCAGTGTCAACGTCACGCTGATCTTCGCGCTTGAGCGGTACGGCCAGGTGATCGATGCTTTCATGGCTGGCCTTGAGGCGGCGTCAGGCCGGGACGTGGCCACAATCGCGTCGGTAGCCTCCTTCTTCGTCAGCCGGGTCGACACCGAGGTGGATGCACGACTCGACAAGATCGGCACACCGGAGGCAGCGGCACTCCGCGGCACGGCGGCGCTCGCCAACGCCAGGCTGGCCTACGAGCTCTTTGAGCAGCGGTTCGCTGAGAACTCGGAACGCTGGGCCGCCTTGCGCGCCAGGGGCGCGCGGCTGCAGCGGCCGCTGTGGGCCTCGACCAGCGTCAAGGACCCGTCGTTCGCGGACACCATGTACGTGACCGAGCTCGTCGCGCCGCATACCGTGAACACGATGCCGGAGTCGACCATCCACGCGGTTGCCGACCATGGCAAGCTGCACGGTTACACGATCGAGGGCACGTACGACCATTCGCGGCACGTCTTCGAGCAGCTCGAGGCACTGGGCGTGCACTACGACGACGTCGTGCGGGTGCTGGAGGAAGAAGGCGTGCAGAAGTTCGCCGCATCCTGGGAGGAACTGCTCAAGAGCCTCAGCCGCGAGCTGGCAGCGAGCGGAAAGTCTGCATGAGGCCTAATCCGCTACGCGATCCGCGTGACCGGCGCATCCCGCGGCTTGCCGGGCCGTGCGTACTGGTGCTCTTTGGCGTGACCGGGGATCTGGCCACCAAGAAGCTGCTGCCCGCGATCTACGACCTGGCTAACCGAGGCCTGCTGCCGCCGGGATTCTCGCTGGTTGGATTTGCCCGCCGCGACTGGGAAGACGCCGACTTCGCGCAGATCACGTACGAGGCTGTCAAGGCCCACGCGCGAACGCCATTCCGCGAGGAGGTCTGGCAGCAGCTGCGCGAAGGGCTCCGGTTCGTTCAAGGCGAGTTCTCCGATGACGAGGCATTCGACCACCTGGCCCGTACGGTCGCGGAGCTTGACTTTGAGCGCGGTACCGGCGGTAACTACGCGTTCTACCTGTCAGTCCCGCCGGATGCGTTCCCGATCGTGGTGCGGCAGCTTAAGCGGTCCGGGCTGTCCAGCCCGCCTGAACCGCCCGAGGGGACCAGTTACCGGTCCTGGCGCCGGGTGGTGATCGAGAAGCCGTTTGGTCACGACCTCGCCAGCGCGCGGGAGCTGAACTCCATGCTGGCGGCTGTGTTCCCGCCCGAGGCGGTATTCCGCATCGACCATTACCTGGGCAAGGAAACCGTTCAGAACCTGCTGGCGATGCGGTTCTCCAACACGCTGTTCGAGCCGATCTGGAACCGCGGTTATGTCGACCACGTGCAGATCACCATGGCCGAGGACATCGGGATTGGCGGACGCGCCGGCTACTACGACCACATCGGCGCGGCCAGGGACGTGATCCAGAATCACCTGCTGCAGTTGCTCGCGCTGACCGCGATGGAAGAGCCATTGTCCTTCGGCGCAGAGGCACTCAGAGCCGAGAAGGAGAAGGTACTGGCTGCGGTCCAGATCCCGGAGGACATCGCGACCGGGACCGCGCGCGGGCAGTACTCGGCGGGGTGGCAGGGCGGGATCCCGGTCCGCGGCTATCTCGAGGAGGACGGCATCCCGCCAGACTCGACGACCGAGACTTACGCGGCGATGCGTCTCACCATCGACAGCAGGCGCTGGGCCGGCGTGCCGTTCTATCTGCGGACCGGCAAGCGGCTGACAACGAGGATGACCGAGATCGCAGTCATCTTCCAGCGCGCGCCGCACCTGCCGTTCGACGCGACCGACACCAAGGAACTCGGCCAGAACGCATTGGTCATCCGAGTGCAGCCAGATGAGGGCGTCACCCTGAGGTTCGGGTCGAAGGTGCCGGGTTCGGCCATGGAGGTCCGGGACGTCAACATGGACTTCGCGTACGGCGAGTCGTTCACTGAGTCCAGCCCGGAAGCCTATGAGCGGCTCCTGCTTGATGTCCTGATCGGCGACCCGCCGCTGTTCCCACGGCAGGAGGAAGTCGAGCTGTCCTGGATGATCCTCGACCCGATCGAGAACTTCTGGGCCAACCACGACAAGCCCGAGCAGTATCCGGCGGGCACCAACGGGCCGCAGAGCGCCGACGAACTGCTCGCCCGCGACGGACGCGCCTGGCGGCGGCTGTGACGCCGGCGGGCCGCCAGACCGGCGGCAGGTCCGCGGAGGTGACGACGAGATGCTGACCGACCTGACCGACACAACGACCGCGGACATCCGGGCTGCGCTGGCCAAGACCAGGGACTTGATGGGCGGCCCCGCCACGGGCGTTGTACTCAACCTCATCATCATGACCGACGAGTCGGGTCAGCATGACGCAGTGCGCGCGGCCAGTCAGGCGGCCCGCGAGCACCCATGCCGTGTGCTCGCGGTGATCGCCCGCGAGTCGCGGGCCTCGTCCCGGCTGGACGCAGAGATCAGGTCCGGCGAGGGCACTCCCGGGCAGACAGTCTTGCTCCGGCTCTACGGGCCGATGGGCGAGCACGCCGACTCGGTGATCATGCCGCTGCTGGTGCCAGACACGCCCGTCGTCACGTGGTGGCACGGCCTCATTCCGGCAGTCCCGTCAGCGCAGCCGCTGGGCGTGATCGCGCAGCGGCGGATCACCGACGCCGCCAGGGCCAGGGCGCCCGCTGAGGCGCTGGCGGCCCTGTCCGCCGGGTACCAGCCAGGGGATACGGACCTCAGCTGGACGCGGGCGACGCCGTGGCGCTCGCTGCTCGCGGCCACCGTCGACCAGGAACTCGATGCGATTTACGGTGGAGTCGTCGTCGCCGAGGAGCACAACCCGACGGCTGACCTGCTCGGCGCCTGGCTGAGCAGCAGGCTGCACGTGCCGTTCAGCCGCGAGGTCTCCGGCGGCCCCGGAATTACCGAGGTGCGCTTCAACACAGCCGAGGGCGAGGTCACCATCTGCAGGCCGGACGGCCGGGTGGCGACGCTGACCAGGCCCAGCCAGCCCGACCGCCATGTTGCGCTGCAGCGCAGGGACGTTGCCGAGCTGCTGGCTGAGGAGCTGCGCCACCTGGATCCCGACGACATTTACAGCGAGGCGCTCCACTCGGTGGCCAATACAATCCCTGCGAGCGCGTAACGGAGAACGTGACCGGCGGGCCGACCGCGCCACGCCGCGACCTGAGGCGGTTTGCACGGCAATCGGCCCGTCCGGCCAACTAAGCTCGGGTTCGTGCCTCCGCAGCCGGGCGAAGATCCCCTCGATGGAGAGCTCACCGATCACGTCATCGTCTGTGGCGCGAACGCACTCGCCTCCCGGATGGCTGAGGAACTGACAGCCCGATACGGGTTAACCGTGGCCGCGATCGTGCCGTCTCTCGCCGACGGCCACAGCGCCCGGATGGCGGCAATGCCGGGCGTGCATGTGCTTGAGCACGCCGAGCTGACCAGCGAGGCACTCCTGGCGGCAAACCTCCCGGCCGCTCGCGGTTTGGCGATCCTGCATCAGGACGACCTCGGCAACGTGCACGCCGCGCTCAGGGCGCAGGAGCTCAGCCCCGAGGTCCGCCTTGTCATCGCGATCTTCAACGCCGGGCTCGGCGAGCGCATCACGAGCTTCTTCGCCGACTGTGCCGTGCTTTCCGAGGCGCAGATGGCTGCGCCGTCGCTGGTCGCCGCGGCACTCGGCGAGCCGGCGCCCAGCCACGTCCGGATGGCGAGCCGGACCATGTACGTGACAACGCGTGAGAATGTCGGCGCCGGACAGATCATCTGCGGCCTCGCTGCGAGCAGCGATGCGGACACTCCGAACCTGCTCCCGCCGGACGATCCCGCCGCCGGTCTGGTGCTGGCCGTTGCTGACGGAACGCCGCGCAATCCACTATCCCGCAAGCGCCGTCGGCGACTCGGCGCGCCAGCGCGCGCGGTGCGCACGTTCTTCGCCACGAAGATAGGCGTGGCCTCCGCGGCGCTGCTTGCTGTCATCGGCGGCGGTTTCGGGCTGCTGGCAGCGGTCAAGGGAATCACACCGATGAGCGCGCTCTACGTGACTTTCCTTGACGCGGCAGGCGCTGCCGTCACCAACCCGCACTACCCCTCTCCGGAGAAGTGGGCGCAGTTCCTCCAGACCTTCGCCGGGATGGCCTTCCTTCCGCTTGTGACCGCCCTGATCGTAGGTGCGCGCCTGCCGAGCGCCGCACGCTCAGGCCAGCCGCTCAGCGGACACGTGATCGTGGCCGGCCTTGGCACCGTCGGTGCGCGGATCGTTGGCCAGCTGCACGATCTCGGCATCGACGTAGTCGGCGTGGACAAGAGCCCTGAGGCTGCCGGAGCGCCGCTCGCCAAGCGACTCGGCATCCCGCTCGTCATCGGGGAGACACACCGTGAGGAGACGCTGCGGGCGGCCGGCGTCCGGTCCTGCCAGGCCATCGTCTCGGTGACCAACAGCGATATAGCAAACCTGGAGACGGCGCTCAACGCCCGTGCACTGGCCGCTGACGCACGCATCGTGGTCCGGCTGTACGACGATGACCTTGCCGCACGAGTGCAGCGCACCGTCGGCAACACAGTGTCGCGGTCGACGTCATATCTGGCCGCACCGGCCTTCGCGGCTGCCGTTCTCGACCATCAGGTACTTCGCACCATCGCCGTCGGCCGGCATGTCCTGCTGGTCGCCGACGTCACGGCCGACAGCGCCGGCGGGCTGGCCGGTCAGGCTATCGAGGCAGTACACCGGCCCGGCCTGCTTCGCGTCATTGCCCTCCGGCGACTGCAGGCGGCCGGAACCAGCGCCAGAGTCGACTGGTCGCCCGAGCCCCGCTACCAGATCCAGCCTGGGGACCGGATCGTGATCCTCGCCACCAGAGCGGGATTGTCGGGATTGCTCAGAAGAGGAGATGAACCGGCAACTGGCGTCCGTATGCCGACCGTTTCCGGCAGTTAACTTCGTAGGCGCAAGAATAGGTCTCCCTAAAACGCGCTACCGGAGTTACGCTCAGGGCAAGATCTTCCACTTGGTTCTGGTGAGCTTCGTGTGAAGACAGGAAGGTCAGCCGTGACCATGCTCGTACCGGTCCACGTCGATAACGGGACGTTCGCCGTCCGGATTGCTTACCGGGCGGTCGATGACGCATGGAGCCAGCCCTTGCGGCCTTCCCACCACCCATCACGCCTGCCTTGCCCCAGCAGCGTGCTAGCGGCCGGACAGGCAAGCCCCTCAGGAGGAAACATTTGAGCACCACACAAGATGCTCCGGCAGCCGCCCCCGCCGCTGTCGCCGGCACCGGCATAGCCGATCCGGCCCCGCTCGGACTGGCCGGCTTCGCGCTGACCACGTTCCTGCTGTCCGCGGACAACGCCGGCTGGATGAAGGCCGCCACCGGCGGCGCCTGGCTGGGCTACGCCTTCGCCTATGGCGGCCTTGGCCAGCTGCTCGCGGGCATGTGGGAGTTCCGCAACCGGAACGTGTTCGGAGCTACCGCATTCTCCACCTACGGCGCGTTCTGGATCGGCCTCGGCCTATGGTTCAGGGATGTCGCGCCGACGGCGAAAGGCCTGGAGGGCGCCAGAGACCTGGGCTGGATACTGCTCGCCTTCGCCATCTTCAACACCTACATGCTGCTCGTCAGCACTCAGCTGAACGTGGCCGTGTTCCTCGTCTTCCTGACTCTGGAAGCGACTGAGATCCTCCTGTTCATCGGGAACTTCGCCACGAAGACCGGCAGCGGTGGCGTGATCACGGTAGGCGGCATCGTCGGGGTGATCACCGCGGTGGTGGCCTGGTATACCTCCGCGGCCGGGGTAATGAACGGGGTCAAGGGAAAGGTGGTACTGCCCGTCGGCGGCCCGCTGTTCGACATGTGAGCACCGCCAGCCCTGCACCAGATCCGCGCGAGCCCGGGAACGGAAATGTTCCCGGGCTCGCGCATGTGAATGGTCACACCCGCCCGGGCGCGTTCGCCCGAACAGTCCCGATAGCGTGGAGGCGTGGATCTACGGGAACGCCGTCAGCTTGAAGTTTCCGCGTCGGTGGCGAAAGTCCGGGCTAGGGCCAGGCCGTGGCGATACATCCTCGCGCTGCTCCTCGCCATCGCGGGTGCGGTAGCCGCGGAGGTGTCGGGGGTCCACGGCTGGGGCAAGCCGCTCAGCTCCCTGCACGTGACCGAGGTGGACCGGCTTCTGTTCATCGGCGGCCAGGCGGCGTTTCTCGTGTTCGGGCTGGCAGCCGTTGTCGGCCTGTCCAGCAAGGCACGCTGGAGCTCGCAGCAGCTGATCGGCCAGGCGCATGCCGGAGTGCTGAGGTACGTGCTGGTGCTGGTCGGAGTCTTCCTCGTCCTCACGTTCTCGCTGGCAATCGCGCATATTGACGTCAAGCAACTGCTCGTCAGCGGCGCCGTACTCGGCGTGCTGCTCGGCATCGCGGCGCAGCAGTCCCTGGCCAACCTGGTCGCCGGGCTTGTGTTGCTCTTCGCCCGGCCATTCCGGGTCGGTGACCGCGTCCGGTTCCGGGCCGGCGCCCTGTCCGGACAGATCGAGGGCATGGTCATTGATGTCAGCCTCACCTACGTGCGGCTCGACACTGATGATGGCCAGGTGCTGTTGCCCAACTCCCAGGCGCTTGCTGCCGCGGTGGTGCTGCTGCCCGACCAGCCGCCCGCTGACCTCGCCGAGGTCCCGGGCACAGGCGGTGCGAGTTCAGGCGTCACTGGCCCGGCCGCGACCCCGGCAGGCCCCCCCGCCGGCATCGTTCCTGGCAGCAGCGCCCTGGGCAGCCCTGTGGCAGGCGGCACTGTTGCAGGCGGCACGGTTTCGGGCAGCACAAGTCCTGCTGGAACCACGCGCTAAGGGGAAGCCGGCTGGCCTGGCCAGCGCAGATCCTTGGGCCGCAGGCCGGGCGCCTGATGGCTCCGGCCTGCAGTGCTGCCAGCTAGTGGTTGGCCTCGTACTTCGCGATCACGCTAGCCGGTATCCGCCCACGCTCGCTGACATCCATGCCACTTTGCTTCGCCCAGGCACGTATGTCGGCACTACGCTGGCGATGCGCGGTGGTCCGCCGCTTCGGCTTCCCGACCCGGTTGGTTACTTTCCGGGCCTTATCCGCGAACCTGCTGAGCACCTCGTCAAATTTCTGACTGTGCTTCTCGCATAGATCTATCTCGTAGTCCCGGCCGTCCAGGCTGAACGCGCGAGTCAGGTGCTCGCCTTCCGGAATCTCTCGTGAGTCGTAGTCACAAGCAAACGTGACGGAGATCTTCTGAGCCACTTGTGTATCCCCCTCCCCCCGCCGAAAGCTATGCCCATCCTCATCACAGGTGTAACGACAGGAACGTCATGTTTCTTTCCGCCCGATTACGTCGCCAGCAAAAACCCGGCTGCGCGGCGACCAGATGCGGGCAGCCGAACCGCAGGTGACGCGCCCGGCACAGGGCCCGGTCATGAGCTGGTTTATTGGCCTCCGCAGCCGTTAGCCGGAATGCTGACCAGCCGAACCTTCGTCAACGCGCTTGGTGCCCGGCTAATCTCGCCGCGAAACTCGACTCCCGGTCATTGGCAAGTCACCTGCCGCTGGCTCGGACCGCCGGTAGGACCGGGACTGCAGGCTAACAAGCCCGCCAGCGGAATACGACGCACTGACCGGAGTATCGGCGGATAACCGATCCTCAGAACCCTCCGGATAACCGGTCCGAGAGCGCGACGGCGGAGCGTATCGGCGTGCCTCGGCGGAAACTCCGCCGCGATCGGCGGGATAAGCCGGTCCGCTGTCGCCATGCCACCCGGATCGGCCAGCCACCGGATTGTCATTCGGGTATGCGCCACCCTGGGCATGCACATAGGGCGGCACAAAGCGCTCCTCGCCGTACCCGGCAAGCGAACTCTCCGCGTCCACCCCTTGGTCCGTGGGACTGGCTTGATAGGCCGCGGTCTGGTAGCCATCTGTCCGATAGCTATCGCTCTGGTAGCCATCAGTCTCGTAGCCGCCGCTTTGGTGGCGCTCGGGCTGATAGCCGCTCCGATAGTCATCGGGCTGGTGATCGTTTGGCTGGTAGGAATCCGGATAGCGCCAGTAGCCCTCGGCCGGAACGTCAGACCTGCTGAAGCTTCCATGCGATGACTCACCGGCCGTCGCGCTGCTGTAGCCAGGGTCGTCCGGATAATCAGTGGAGTCTGCGTACCCAGCGGCCCGGTGCCCGCGTCCGGGCCGGGATCCGCTCGCCGGCTCGGCCGGCCCGTACCCGTTTGGCCGGTATCCCTCGGGCACGTACTCGTTTGGCCGGTATCCCTCGGGCGCGTACTCGTCTGTCCGGTATCCCTCGGGCGCGTACTCGTCTGTCCGGTACCCCTCGGGCGCGTACTCGTCTGGCCGGAACCCCGCCTGGGTCTGGGCGCCTAGTTCGTACCCCTCGTCGTCGTATGCACCTGCGTGATAGCCCCCGGCTTGCGGGCCAGCGCCGGCGTCATCACTCTCGTGATCGGCGCCGACCGGAAGCCCCACGTCGTCATAGCCACCGTCGCCGTCGCTGTAGTCGCCGTCCCCGTAGTAGCCCGGCTGGTTGCCAGCGGGCTGGCGGTCGGCACGCTCGGACCGCCTGCCTTCCGGAGCTGAGCCACGCCGACGCTGCGGGCCGCGCTGCAGGGTCTCAATCATCCTGGGCAGATCGTCGATCGGCAGCCGGAAAGTGCCGGTGCACCTGCCGCCCTGCCAGATGCTGAAAACCGCCACCCCAGTGTCGGCGTACCAGCTCAGCCGCATACTCCTGGAGTCGCCTCTGACGTCGAAGAACACCTCGCCGAGGCGAGGCAGCGGCGCTGCGTCGGACGCGGACATGAAGCCTATGGTGGCCTGAACCACGAAATCTGTCCAGTTAGCGATCACTGAGCGTGACCCGGCCGGGGGCTAGAATGTACGGCATATTCGCGATCCCGGCTGCGCGCACCGGGCCTGCGATGGCATGATTATCCGGCGGTCCACGCGCCGGGCTGGCATCTATTACCAAAGTCGCAAGCACGCAAAAACCGGCCGCTGGGAACATCTCGCCAGCGCGGCGCGTTGCATCATGCGACGGGGTAATGGCCACACCGCGCAAGAACTTCCTTCTAGCACCTTACCGCGCTGCGGAGGGTCAGTTGGACGCGAGCAAGCTTGCACCGCCTGAGCACGCACCTGTTGGGATTGACCTGCACTGAGTGATCGAGTACGACCCGATTTAGACCGTTAACGACACCGTGAGCGCTTACGTACCGTGGTCGCCGACGACTACGGTCAGTTGGTTGAGGAGAGCTATTCATGTCTGAGGTACGCCGCCAGGCCGCCCTGATGCAACGGCCTAACTGGGCCTGGCAGGATGAGGCTGCGTGCCGTGGCCGTGATGTCGTCCTCTTCTTCGGGCCCGATGGCGAGCGGCAGCCGGAGCGCGAGACGCGCGAGCGGAAGGCCAAGGCCGTCTGTAACAGCTGCCCAGTCCGCGCCGAGTGCCTGACCTATGCCGTGAGCAGGCCAGAGAAGTACGGTACCTGGGGTGGCCTGAACGAGGACGAGCGTTCCTCGGAGCGCCGTCGCCGCATGCGCCGGGCCAACGCGGCCTGATCTTCGGAAGCGGCTGCGATCAGCCATGGTCTGCCGGGATTGCCGAGATCAGCGGCACGAGAAGTGCCCAGGTGGCACGTGGTGCGACTGCCAGCACCAGCGGCCTGCGCCGCCGACCGAGGAACGCCTCGGGTGGATCAGGCAAGGCTGACCGGCACCGAAGTAACCGGCACCGAAGTAATCAGGCCCGCAACGGGCAGGAATACCCCCGTTGCGGCTGTGGTTGCCTCAGCTAGCACGTGGTAGCTAGGCCGGACAGACTCGTGGGAATCGTGACGGCAGGCTGGCACGCTGAGTGGCTTGAGGTCTCTGTCTATGTTGTGGCTTAGCTGACGGATGTGACTTAGGCGACAGAGCGTGCGCATGCCAGCGAAAAGCCCTAGTCTGATGCGTTAAGACCTTCTGTTTGGGTAACACCTGAGGTGTTCTGCACCTAGTGACGCCGAGGCCGTGGGTAAACCCGCTAAGCTGCCTGAACCGGATGGACCGCCGCAAGGAGGAGCCCAGCGAGATGGAGAGGCTAGCCGCTGAAGCGGCGGATGCACTGGCGGGGGCGCCAGCCGACGAGGTTATCGCGTGGGCGGTGAAGACATTCGGCCGCCGGATCTGCATAACCTCGTCAATGAGCGACGCCGTCGTTGTGAATCTCGTCTCCAAGCACTTCCCGGGCATTGACGTGCTGTTCCTCGACACCGGATACCACTTCCCGGAGACCATCGGCACCAGGGATGCCGTCTCTGCGATGTACCCGGTCAACGTGGTCAACGTGATGCCGCCGACGACGGTCGCAGAGCAGGACGCTGAGCTGGGCCCGCGGCTGTACAGCCGCAATCCCGACCTCTGCTGCTACCTGCGGAAGGTCGTCCCGCTAGAGGAAGCGCTGGGCCCGTACGACGCGTGGTTCACCGGCGTCCGCCGGGAGGAGACCGACGCCCGCCACGACACCAAGGTTGTCCAGTGGGACGCCCGGCGCGAGATGGTGAAGGTCAACCCCATCGTCGAGTGGACCCAGCAGCAGGTGGATGACTACATCGCGGCGAACAACATCCTCGTGAATCCGCTCCTCTACGACGGCTACCCGTCGATTGGCTGCCGTACCTGCACCTCCAGGGTGGCCGACGGGGCCGATCCGCGCAGCGGCCGGTGGGCTGGCACCGCAAAGACTGAGTGCGGCATCCACACCTGACCAGCCCGCACCAGTCGGCACAGCGAGGATTGCCGCAGGTACAGTCGCGTTAAGGACACTCGCTGTGGAGAGAGCCACCGCATGACCGGGCCAGGAAGGCACGCTACCCACGAGGTGCTCAACCAGGTACCACCGCTGGCTGGCTACGACGTGGCAGAGGATGCGGCGCTGCTGTCCGCACTGGCCCGCGAAGGCGGCGCTTGGGCGGAACCAGAGCTGCATACGCTCGGCTGGCGAGCTGGCGACGCCGATACCCAGGAGCACGCCTGGCTGGCGAACGTGAACAAGCCCCTGCTGCGCACGCACGATTCCCGTGGTTTCCGCGTCGACGAGGTCGAGTTCCACCCCTCGTGGCATTGGCTCATGCGAACGGCGGTCAGCCACGGGCTGCACGCTGCCCCTTGGGCCGACGCCCGGCCCGGCGCTCACGTCGTCAGAGCGGCCAAGTTCATGGTCTGGACGCAGGCCGAGGCCGGGCATGGCTGCCCTATCTCGATGACCTACTCCTGCGTGCCCGCTCTCCGGCACGCGCCCGACCTAACGGCACGTTACGAACCGCTGCTGACGGCGTCCAGCTACGATCCAGGCCTGCGCGAGCCTGAAGGCAAGGCCGGGCTGCTTGCCGGAATGGCAATGACCGAGAAGCAAGGCGGATCTGATGTCCGCGCCAACACAACGACTGCAGTCCCGGCAAGCGACGGCAGTTACCTGCTGACCGGGCACAAGTGGTTCTGCTCGGCGCCGATGTGCGACATGTTCCTGGTGCTGGCGCAGGCCCCGCAGGGCCTGACGTGCTTCCTGCTGCCGCGGGTGCTGCCCGACGGCAGCCGGAACGCCATGTACATCCAGCGGCTGAAGGACAAGCTCGGCAACACCTCCAATGCCTCCAGCGAGGTGGAATATGACCAGGCGGTCGCCTGGCCGGTCGGCGAGCTGGGCCGGGGTGTGCGAACGATCATCAGCATGGTCAGCGCCACCCGGCTGGACTGCGTGCTCGGCAGCGCCGCCGCCATCCGCCAGGCAACCGTGATTGCCGCGAACTACGCACGCCGCCGGCAGTCCTTCGGCGCCGCCCTCACCGACCACCCCGCTATGACGGCCGTCATCGCAGATTTGACCCTCGAATCAGAAGCGGCGACCACACTGGCCATCCGGCTGGCAGGTGCGGCCGACCGGGCCGCGCGCGGTGATGCTGCCGAGGCGGCGCTGCTGCGCATCGCCTTGCCCGCCGCCAAGTACTGGATCTGCAAGCGCACGCCGATGATCACCGGCGAGGCGCTCGAATGCCTGGGCGGGAACGGCTACATCGAGGATTACTCGGCCATGCCCCGACTGCTGCGCGACGCGCCGCTCAACTCCATCTGGGAGGGATCGGGCAACGTGACGGCGCTGGACGTACTCCGCGCGCTGACCCGTACGCCGGACTCGGCCGACGCCCTACTTGCCGAGATCGACCTCGCCTCCGGCGACCCGCAGGCTGCCGCGGCCGGTGCTAACCTCCGCCGGGACCTGAAGGACCTCAGCGCCAACGATTCCACCGCTCAGCGGCACGCCCGGCGACTCGCTGGACAGATCGCGCTGGCCCTCCAGGCCTCGCTGCTAGCCCGGCACGCTCCCGGTCCGGTCTGGAGAGCGTTCAGCAGCACCCGGCTCGGCTGCGATGGCAACGGCGCGCCCAGTGCCGTGGGCGGCCCGGTTACGCCCTTCGGCAGCCTGCCCGACGGGCTCGACCTCACGCCTATCCTGGCTCGCTCTGCTGTTACCAGCAGGTAGGGTCAGCGGATGCAGATCTGGCCTGGCGCCGCATATCCGCTTGGCGCGACGTGGGACGGGTCGGGCACCAACTTTGCGTTGTTCTCCGAGGTGGCCGAGCGTGTTCAGCTATGCGTGTTCGACGCCGATGGCACCGAGACACGCCTGGACCTGACCGAGGTCGACGGCTTTGTCTGGCACTGCTACCTGCCGGCCGTCGGGCCTGGTCAGCGGTATGCCTACCGCGTTACCGGTCCCTATGATCCCCGTCGGGGACACCGCTGCAATCCGGCGAAGCTCCTGCTTGACCCTTACGGCAAAGCCGTCGACGGCAGCCTGCGCTGGGATCCCGCGCTGTTTGACTACCAGCCCGACGATCCGGCGCAGCCGAGCGATACCGACAGCGCGCCGTTCATGCCGCGGAACGTCGTGATCAACCCTTACTTCGACTGGACCGGCGACCGGCAGCCGCGGACGCCGTACCACCAGACGGTGATCTACGAAGCCCACGTCCGCGGCCTGACTGTGCGCCATCCCCAGGTCCCGCCAGAGCTGCGCGGGACCTATTCGGGCATGGCGTCGCCGCCGGTTATCGAGCACCTGACCAAGCTCGGTATCACCGCGATCGAGCTCATGCCCGTGCATCAGTCGGTCTCCGAGCACAAGCTAGCCGAGCGCGGCCTGACCAACTACTGGGGCTACAACACCAT
>Ga0335074_10006982_pt1 | contig 15653 bp, 12 predicted proteins | sample Lox_Sample_23_FD_206715 | JGI IMG/M metagenome (GOLD analysis project Ga0335074, IMG submission 206715) | Soil microbial communities from Loxahatchee National Wildlife Refuge, Florida, United States - Lox_Sample_2.3 | ecosystem: Environmental > Terrestrial > Soil > Wetlands | place: USA... | reverse complement strand
GGCTTCGCCCTGACGGTCACCCTCCCCGCGATCATCGGCGAGCAGCGCGCGCAGGACCTGCTCTACACCGGACGAAGGGTCGGCGGCGAAGAAGCCGCCCGGATCGGGCTCGCCGACCGCCTGGCCCAACCCGAGAACCTGCGCGCAGCCGCCCAGGACCTAGCCGCCGAGATCGCACAAGGCGCCCCGCTCGCGGTCCGGTCGATCCGGCAGACGATGCGCGGGGCGCTAGCGGACCGGGCCCGCGCGGCGATGGCCCGGGAACTGGCCGAACAGGACCGGCTCCGCCAGACGGCGGACTTCGCCGAGGGCATCCGCGCGTCCGCGGAGCGGCGGCCACCCCGATTCGAGGCCCGGTGACCGCGGCCACCCCGGATGCAGCGGCCGTGCTCGCCGAACTGCGGCAGTGGATCGACGCCAGCTGGGATCCAGAACTGAGCCTGGTCCAGTGGCGGGAACGACTGGCCGACGCCGGCTGGGCGTGCCCGGCCTGGCCGAACTCCTGGTGCGGGCGCTCCCTGCCCGCCGGCGTCGCCGCACAGGTGACCCACGAACTGACCAGCGCGGGAGTACCAGGCCCGGCCGAAGGGGTCGGCGTGGGCCTGGCCGGGCCGGTGCTCATCGAGCACGGCACCGATGCGCTCAGGGACCGGTTCATCAGGCGGACCGTCACCGGCGAGATCACCTGGTGCCAGCTGTTCAGCGAGCCGGGCGCGGGCTCGGACCTGGCCGGGCTGACCACCCGGGCCGAGTCGGCCGCGGACGGGTGGCTGGTGACGGGGCAGAAGGTCTGGTCGACCGGGGCGGCGACCGCGGACTTCGGGCTGCTGCTGGCCCGCACCGACGCCAGCGTGCCCAAGCACCGCGGCATCACCTGCTTCGTCCTGCCGATGCGCCAGCCGGGTGTCGAGGTGCGCCCGCTACGGCAGATGAACGGGCACGCCTCGTTCAACGAGGTGTTCCTGGACGAGGCGAAGGTCCCGGCCGGTTACCTGATCGGGGAGCAGGGCGGCGGCTGGACGGTCGCGCTGTCGATCCTGGCGCACGAGCGCCGTCTCGCCGCGTCCCGGCCGGGACCGGCGCCGGCCAACCCGACCGGGCGGGCCTGGCGGGAGGCGATCGCCGAGCGGACCGCGGCCAGCGAGCCGCACAAGTGGTACCCGCAGCGCGCCGGCCGACCGGACCTCGTCACCGAAAGGGCGGCCGCGCACGGACTGGCCGGCGATCCGCTGGTCCGCCAGGAGATCGCGCGGCTGGTAGAACTGGCCTGGTCGGCACGATGGACGGCCGAGCGCGCCGCCGCCGCCCGCGCCGCAGGTCGACCGCCCGGACCCGAAGGCTCGCTGGGCAAGCTGGCCAGCAGCGTCATCGCCCGCCAGGCAGCGCGGGTCCACGCGCTGATCGCCGGCCCGCACGGCATGCTGGCCGGGCCCGGATCGCCGCTCGACGGGACGATCGCCGAAATCTTCCTCTCCGTGCCGGGCATTTCCATCGCGGGCGGCACCGACCAGATCCAGCGCACGATCATCGGCGAGCGGATCCTGGGCCTGCCCAGGGAGCCCGACCCCAGCCGCGATCTGCCCTTCCGAGAGGTACCCCGTGACTTACCTGGACCGCGACGACGGCGCCCGCATCCACTACGAGACCTTCGGCCCGGAGAACGGTGCCACAGGGGCCACGCCGCTCCTGCTCACCCACGGCTTCTCTGCATCATCGGAGATGTGGCAGCCGAACGTCGCCGCCCTCTCCGCCGCCCGCCCCGTCATCACCTGGGACATACGCGGCCACGGCAAATCCGACGCCGGAGATGACCTGGCGCGCTACTCAGCCGAGGCCAGCGTGGCGGACATGGCCACGCTGCTCGACGCGCGCGGGGTCGCGCGCGCGGTGGTCGGCGGGCAGTCCCTCGGCGGGTTCCTGTCGCTGCGGTTCTACCTGGCGCACCCGGACCGGGTCGCCGGGCTGGTCCTGTGCGACACCGGCCCGGGCTACCGGCGCGACGAAGCGCGGCAGCAGTGGAACGACCGGGCCATCGTCCTCGCCGAACGCCTGGAGCGCGACTCGAAGCCCGGGATGGCGCGAGCCGCCCGCGGCATCCTCACCCAGCGCGACGCGCGCGTGATCGACGAGCTGCCGGCTATCACAATCCCGGCGCTCGTGCTCGTCGGTGCGCAGGACACGGATTACCTCGGCGCGGCCGACTACATGGCAGGCAAGCTTCCCCGTGCCGTGCACGCGGTGATCCCGGACGCCGGGCACGCGAGCAACGTCGACCAGCCGGACCTGTTCAACCAGCAGGTGCTCGCCTTCCTGGACCAGCCTGATCTCCGGTAAGCACCCCCGCCTCGGCCAGCCGCGCTATCTCGTCCTCGGTCAGGCCGGCCTCGGCCAGGACCTCACGGGTATGCTGCCCGGCCAGCGGCGCCGGCCGCCGTACCGACGCCGGGGTCGCCGAGAACCGGGCCGGCGGCGGTATCACCTTGTACCGTCCGGCGTCGGGATGCTCGTCCTCGGGCAGCCCGTCGATGAGCTCGTCCAGCCCGGTCGCCTCCGCAGCCGGAATCCCGGCGTCCGCGCAGATCGCCAGCCATTGCGCGGTGGTTTTCGTGGCGAGCACCCGGCCGAGCGTGGCGTAGCCGAAGCCCGGTTCCCGCGACAGCGCGCGGTTGGACAGCCGGGGGTCCCCGACCAGTTCGTCGTAACCCGCGGCGCGCAGCAGGGCCGCCCAGTGCGCCTCCCGGTGCGGCAGCACCGCGATCCAGCCGTCGGCCGTCTGCACTGCCCCGCGCAGCGGAGTCAGGATCCGCTGGTACCCGGCCGGGTACCGGGCCGGCCGGGGGATGGCGCCGCTGCCGTGCTCGACCAGCAGGAAGGCGAGCATCGCATCGGCCATCGGCACCTCCACCTGCTGGCCCTCGCCGGTCCTGGCCCGGTGGAACAGCGCCGCGATGATGGAGTAGGCCAGCACGAGCCCGGATACCTTGTCGGCGAGCAGCGTCGGCACCATGTCGGCCCGGCCGTTCGCCCGGCGCATCACGTCAGGCACACCGCTGACGGCCTGGATGATGTCATCGAACGCGGGCGCGTCCGCCTGCGGGCTGTCCGACGGGAACCCGTGCGCCTGGCAGTAGATCACGTCCGACCGGACGGCGGCCACATCCGGGTAGCGCAGGCGCAGGCGGGCGAGCGATCCCGGTCGCAGGTTCGTGACGAACACGTCGCACCCGGCCGCGACCCGCAGCAGCGCGGCCCGGCCGTCCGGGTGCGCGATGTCGAGAGCGATGTTGCGCTTGTTACGCAGCAAGTTCAGCGAGACGCCGGACAGGCCGCGAAGCGGCCCGGGACCCATGACCCGGTTGATGTCACCGTCCCGGCTCTCCACGGTGATCACGTCGGCACCCAGGTCGCCGAGGATCTGGGTCGCCAGCGGACCCATCACCACCGAGGAAAGGTCGAGCACGCGTACCCCGGCCAGCGGACCGGGAGATGCGCTTTCACGGGATGCGGGCATGTATGCCAGGATGCCAAAAAGGGAACGCGGGGACAGGAAGCCCGGCCGTTATGACCACCTTTGTCTTCACCGACGAGCAGCAGGACCTGCGCGCCATGGTGCGGCGGTTCCTGGCGGAGAAATCGCCGGTCAGCGAGGTACGGCGGCTGATGGCCACCGAGGCCGGGTACGACCCGGCGGTCTGGGCCCAGCTCGGCCAGCTCGGGCTCGCCGGGCTCGCCATCCCGGAGAAATACGGCGGCGCGGGCTGCGGGCCGGTGGAGCAGCTGATCGTGTGCGAGGAGATGGGCGCGGCGCTGCTGTGCGCGCCGTACCTGGCCAGCGCCGTACTCGCCACCTGGGCGCTGCTGGCCAGCGAAGACCCCATGGCCCAAACGGATCTGCTGCCGCTGATAGCGTCCGGCCAGACCATCGCCACGCTCGCCGTGCCGGAGGACGACGGCTCGTGGGCCCCGGACGAATTCAATGTCGTGGCGCGGCGTTCCGGTGAAAGATACCTCGTGGACGGCCGCAAGTCGTTCGTCCTGGACGGGATGATCGCGGACCTGATCCTGGTCGCCGCCTCCTCCGATGACGGGCCCGCGCTTTTGGCGGTCGGCGGCGATGCGCCGGGCCTGTCCCGCCAGGCGATGCAGACGATCGACACGACCCGCAGGCAAGCCGTGCTCACCTTCAGCGGAACCCCGGCGCGGCTCGTGGGCCAGCCCGGCGCGGCCGCGGAGATCGTGGCGCAGGCGGTCCGCGGCGGCGTGCTCGCGCTGGCCGCGGAGCAGGTGGGCGGGGCGCAGCGCTGCCTGGACATGGCGGTGGCGTACGCCAGGGTCCGGCACCAGTTCGGCCGGGCGATCGGCAGCTTCCAGGCGATCAAGCACCTGTGCGCGGACATGCTGCTCGAGGTCGAGTCCGCCCGGTCCGCCGCGTACCGCGCGGCCTGGGAGGCCGCGGACGGCGGCGCCGACCTGCCGCTCATCGCCAGCCTCGCCAAGGCCCTATGCTCCGAGGCCTACTTCCACGTCGCCGCGTCGAACATCCAGATCCACGGCGGCATCGGCTTCACCTGGGACCACGACGCGCACCTGTACTACCGCCGGGCCAAGTCCGCCGAGGTCATGCTCGGCACCCCGGCATCGCACCGCGAGGTCGCCGCCGGCTTGCTGCTGAAGGACGCCACGGATTAGGTACTGCAGCACGGAGCTATCCTTCTAGCAGGACCATTTGTACTGGTTCAGACGGCTAACCTCAGCGGAGGCCGGGATGCATATCCCAGCGGGGCTGCTTGTCATCTGGCTGATCATCGGCGCCATCGCCGGCGGGCAGCGCGGGTATTACGACGGACCCATCAGCAGTTGCACCAAGGCCGGCACCATCGCCGTGACGATCCTGGCCGGTCCGCTCAACTACGTGGGCGTGAACCCGAAGGTCAGCTGCACCGTGACCGTGCCGCAGCCGAGCAGGTAGCTGACGGGCCCGGGGCCTCGCGCTGCGACGCGAGCACGGGCACGCCGGCGGCGGGTTAGCGTAAATGATCAGGGATAGTGCAGCTCAAATGCTTACGTGGGCCGTGTAAGGCCGATGCCAATCGCCGGGGGTTGCTGTTTCTCGGCAATGAGTTTAGTTTTCCTCGCTAGATATCTGGCCAGACATCATTTCTGGGCGTCTCTTCCGTGCATGAGTTGAGCCGACGCCGCCAACCATGGACTTCCCGCCCGGTATGACGTCAGGAAGACGCGAGGGCCTCATCGAGGGCGTGGAGAAAGAGGTCGGCGTGCTGTCGCCGGAAGACCAGAGGGGGCCGGATCTTGAGCACGTTTCCGGCCGGGCCGGTCGCGCTGAGCAGTATGCCCCGCTCGCGCATCGCCTCGGTTACCTTGCGGGCCTCCGCGGCATCTGGCCCGCGCGCCGCATCGACCAGTTCGACGCCGAGCAGGAGGCCTTCGCCCCGGACGTCCCCGATCAGGGGGTGGCGTTCGGCGAGGGTCAGCAGGCCGTGGCGGAGGTAGGAGCCGACTTCCGCGGCGTTGGCCACCAGGCCCTGTTCCTCGATGACGGCCAGGACCGCGAGCGCGGCCGCGCAGGCTACCGGGTTGCCGCCGAAGGTGCTGAACAGCTCGACCTCCTCGGGTACGGCCTGGAGCAGCTGCGACCTGACCGCTAGGGCGGCGATCGGGAAGCCGTTGCCCATCGGTTTGCCCATCACGACCATGTCGGGCGTGATCCCTGACGGCTGGAAGCTCCACAGGTGCGTCCCGGACCTGCCGTGACCGGCTTGCACTTCGTCGGCCACCAGGAGCCCTCCCAGCGTCCGGGCCCGCCGGGCTGCTTCCCGCAGGTAGGTGGGAGGGGGCGACAGGATGCCGTCGGCGGTAAACGCCGGGTCCAGGTATATGGCGGCGAAGCCGCGGTCGCCGAGCGCTCGGGCGGCGTCATCGATGTGGGCGGCGTACCGCTGCACCCACCCGTCGTCTTCCCGGCGGTACGGGCCGCGGTACCCATCAGGTGCCGGGATCGTCGCGACGTGGGCAGGCTGCTCCCCGCGGGCCCACTCCTCGGGGGACAAGGCGTGGGTAGCCTCGGTCAGCCCGTGGTAGGCGTAGGCGGTCACGACCGCGCCGGCCCGCCCGGTGGCCGCGCGGGCGATCCGCCAGGCCAGGTCGTTGGCCTCGCTGCCGGAGTTCACGACCATGACGGCGTCCAGCTCCGGCGGCAGGGTCGATTGGAGCCGTTCGGCGAGCTCGACGATCGCTTCGTGCAGATAGCGGCTGTGGGTCGCGAGCAGCTCCTGCTGCTGCGTGACCGCCTGCACGACCTGTGGGTGGCTGTGCCCGACCACGGCCACGTTGTTGTAGCAGTCGAGGTAGCGCCGGTCGTCGGGGTCGAACAGCCAGACACCCTCGCCGCGGACCAGGTGCACCGGGCGGGAGTAGAACAGCGGCGATCGGGGCAGCGCCCGGCGGCGGCGCTCGAGCAGGGTACTGGTGGCCGACCTGCGGTAGGGGAGCTGGCGGCAGGCCTCGCGGAAGCGCCGCGCGGCAGCGTCTATCCCCATCGCCTCGATGGCGTCGAGGAAGGCGCGGGCCCCCGGCTCCCCGCTCGCGGCGTATGCGGCGTTGTCCGGGTAGAGCCGGTGCCGCCAGGCGGTGACGGTGACCTCGGTGGCCAGCCTGGCCGTCACCAGATCGGCGAGCAGCGCGGCCTCTTCGTCTTCGAGCGGCGTCACCGAGACGTAGCCGCCGATAATCGTGCCGGCCGCCTCGATGGAGTCGTCGCGGGCCGAGCTGGAGGCTCTCACGTGACCTCCCAGGTCCTGGCGTACCATGCGGAAAAAGCCGGCCATCCCCGGCACTGCCGGTGCATAGGGAAGGGGACAGGTGGCGCTGTTCATGGTGCGTCGGCTGTTTCAAGCTGCCGCCGTGCTCCTGCTGGTAACCATCATCACGTTCGCGCTGCTGCGGGCGATCCCCGGCAACGTGGCCGCTGCCGTCATGGGTCCGAACGTGTACCGGGACCCGGCCGAGATCAAGCTGTTCGACCAGACCTACGGCTTCAACCGGCCGTGGTACTCCCAGTACCTGCTCTGGCTGGGCCACCTGCTGCAGGGCAACCTGGGCTACTCGTGGAACCTCAACCAGAGCGTGGCATCACTGCTCGGCCAGCGGATCCTGAAGACGGTCGTCCTGGTCGGAATCTCCGTGGTCCTGGCCGTGATCATCGCGGTCCCGATCGGGATGCTCCAGGCGGTGCGGCGGAACAAGTTCATCGACCACTTCTTCAACACCTTCTCGACGGTGTTCTACGCGATGCCGTCGTTCCTGCTCGGGCTGCTGCTGATCCTGGTGTTCGCGATCAAGTTCCCGATCTTCCCCGCCGAGGCGCCGCAGGGTGCCACGCTGGGCGTGATCTTCTCGAACTTCAACGGGATGATCCTGCCGATCGCCACGCTCACGCTGATCACGCTGGCCCTGTTCAGCAGGTACATGCGCTCCTCGGTGCTGGACAACCTCACCGAGGACTACGTGCGGACGGCGAAGGCCAAGGGCGCCAGCGAGTGGCAGATCCTGGTTCGCCATGTGCTGCGCAACTCGCTGATCCCGATTGTCACGCTGCTCGGGCTGAGCCTGCCCGGCATCTTGTCCGGTGCGCTGATCACCGAGTCGGTGTTCAACTACCCGGGCATGGGCCTGCTGTTCTACCAGCAGGCCCAGCGGTCGGACTACCCGGTCCTGCTCGGCATCGTCATCGTCGTCGCGCTGGCCACGGTGGTCGGCTCGCTCCTCGCCGACGTCGCGTACGCGGTGCTCGACCCGCGGGTGAGGTACCAGAAGTCATGAGCGTCTTCAACGTCCCGCCCGAACCGCCCGACCCCTCCCTTCCCACGGAAGGGCTGATCTCCGACACCGTGACCGTGGGCGCCGCCGTGCAGGCACCGGCGGAGGCGGCGGTCGCCGCCGGGATGCTCCCCGCGACCAGGCCGCGCAGCGCCTTCCGCCGGGGCCTGGAGGTGTTCTTCGAGAACAAGCTCGCGGTCGCCGGCGGCGTCATCATCGTGGTGATGGTGCTGTTCTGCTCCCTCGGACCGCTCTTCTACCACGGCAACACGACCGTGGTGAACTTCATCAACCAGACGCTTCCGCCGGGCGCCGGCCATCCGCTCGGCACCGACGCCAACGGGAACGACGTGCTCGCCCGGCTGATGACCTCCGGCCAGATCTCGCTGGAGGTCGGGATCGCCGCCGCGATCCTGGCCACCGTGATCGGCGTGCTGTGGGGATCGGTGGCCGGCTACTTCGGCGGGATCATCGACGCGGTGATGATGCGCATCGTGGACGCGGTGCTGTCGATCCCGGTGCTGTTCCTGGCGCTGGTGATCGTGGCCATCGTCACCCCGTCCGAGCCGATCTTGATCCTGGTCATCGCGATGACCTCGTGGCTGACCACCTCCAGGCTGGTCCGCGGCGAGGCGCTGTCGCTGCGGGTACGGGAGTACGTGCAGGCGATGAGGGTGATGGGTGGCGGCAGCGCCCGCGCCGTGCTGCGGCACATCGCGCCGAACGCGATCGGCACGATCGTGGTCAACCTCAGCTTCCAGGTGGCGGACGCGATCGGGCTCGTCGTCGCGCTCAGCTACCTCGGGCTCGGGATCAGGCCGCCCGAGGAGGACTGGGGCGCGATGCTGAGCAACGGCATCACCTACGTCGCCGACGGGTACTGGTGGCTGATCGTCCCCGCGGGGGTCTGCATCGTGATCGTGATCACCGCGTTTATCTGGATCGGTGAGGGCCTGCGCGACGCCGTCGAGGTCCGGTTGCAACGCCGCTAACCCGGCGATCCCTTGAAGAAAGCACGGTTACGAGGACGCATGGCACCCCTGCTCCAGATCGAGGATCTGCACACCGAGATCCGCCTTCGTAGCGCCACGGTTCAGGCCCTCAGCGGCGTGAGCCTGACCGTCGAGGCCGGCGAATGCCTCGGCATCGTCGGCGAATCCGGCAGCGGCAAGACGATGACCGCGCTGTCGACCATGCAGCTGCTGCCGCCGGGCGGCCACATCACGGGCGGCCGGATCCTGCTGGACGGCCAGGTCATCTCCACCCTGGACGACAACGCCATGCGCCACGTCCGGGGCAACGAGATCGGCATGATCTTCCAGGACCCGCTGACCTCGCTCAACCCGACGATGACGATCGGTGACCAGATAGCCGAGACGGTCCGGCTGCATCGCGGAGCCGGCAAGCAGGAGGCGCTGGCCCGGGCGGTCGAGGTCCTCAGCCTGGTCGGGATGCCCCGGCCCGCCGAGCGGGTCAGGGCCTACCCGCATCAGCTGTCCGGCGGGATGCGCCAGCGGGTGATGATCGCCATGGCGCTGGCCTGCGAGCCGCGGCTGGTCATCGCCGACGAGCCGACGACCGCGCTCGACGTGACGATCCAGAAGCAGATCCTGGAGCTCCTCGACGACCTGCGCAGACGCCTCGGCATGGCGGTGATCCTGGTGACCCACGACCTCGGCGTCATCGCCGGCCGCGCGGACCGCGCGGCCGTGATGTACGCGGGCCGGGTCATGGAGGAGACCACCACGACGCGGCTGTTCGGCAACCCGCGTCACCCGTACACCGAGGCGCTGTTCCAGGCGCTGCCCGGGAAGTCCGGTGACGACTCCGGGCGGCTGTACAACATCCCCGGCCAGCCGCCCGACCTGACCAGGCCGCCGGCGGGCTGCAAGTTCGCGGCCAGGTGCCGCTACGTGCGGGACGCCTGCACGGCGGACGAGCCGCCCCTCGCGGGGGACGCGGATCACCCGTACCGGTGTTTCTTCCCGGTCGGCCAGGCCACCGACCCCGCCGAGCCGGCCGTCCTGGTCACCGCGGAGCAGGCCGCGGAGCGAGCCGCTCAGGAGGCAAAGGCCGACGGCCAGCCGCTGCTGCGGATCGAGCACCTGGTGAAGAACTTCCCGGTCACCGCCGGCGCCGTGCTGCAGCGCAGGGTCGGCGCGGTCAGCGCGGTCGCCGACGTCAGCTTCTCGATCCGGCCCGGCCAGACCTTCGGGCTGGTCGGCGAGTCCGGGTGCGGCAAGACCACGGTGGGTCGGCTGATCGTCGGCCTGGAGCGGGCGAGCGGCGGCTCCATCCTCCTCGACGGGGAGGACCTGGCCAAGGTGAAGCGCAACGACAGGAAGCGGCGCGGGGCACATGTCCAGCTGATGTTCCAGGACTCCTACGCCTCCATGGACCCCAGGATGCGGGTCGGCCCCATCCTGCGCGAGCCGCTCGCCATCCAGCGCGTGGGCAGCAGGCGCCAGCAGCAGGCCAAGATCGACGCGATGCTGGACGAGGTGGGCCTGCCCAGGGCGGCGGTCGAGCGGTACCCGCACGAGTTCTCCGGCGGGCAGCGGCAGCGCCTCGGGCTGGCGCGCGCCCTGATCCTCAGCCCGAAGCTGCTGGTGGCCGACGAGCCGGTGTCGGCGCTGGACGTGTCCATCCAGGCGCAGATCCTCAACCTGATGCAGGACCTGCAACGCGATCTGGGCCTGAGCTACCTGTTCATCTCCCACGACCTGTCCGTCGTCCGGTACATGGCGGACACGATCGGCGTGATGTACCTGGGCAAGCTGGTCGAGGTGGGCCCGGCCGACGACGTCTACTACCGCCCGGTCCACCCCTACACCAAGGGCCTCATCGACGCCGTCCCGGTCCCTGACCCGCAGGCGGAGCGGGCGGCCAGGCAGAAGGGCGTGGCGGGGGAGCTTCCGTCGAACATCCACCCGCCGTCGGGCTGCCGGTTCCGCACCCGCTGCCCGTTCGCGCAGGACCTGTGCGCCGAGCAGGAGCCGCCGCTGCGGCCCTTCACCGCCCGCGGGCACCTCGCCGCCTGCCACTTCCCGCTCCGGGAGCCCGAGGCGGCGGCGCTATCCGAAGCCCCGGCGTAATCTCCGCCATCCGCCCGAGATCAGATCAGATCAGATCAGATCTCCACGTGAACCCTAGGAGTGCGCATGCCATCGACAACACTGACTCGCCGTAATCTCCAGCTCGCTGGCCTCGACGTTCCCGTTCTGGACATCACCGGGACGGCAGACGGCCCGCTGCTGACGCTGATCGCGGGCGTGCACGGGTGCGAATACGCCTCGATGGCCGGGCTGCGAAAATGGGCGAACACCCTCGAAGGCCGGGAACTGCGTGGCCGCATCCGGGCCGTCCCGGTGCTGAACCTGCCCTCGTTCCGGGCCCGGACCCCGTTCGTCGTCCCCGACGACGGCAAGAACCTCAACCGCTGCTTCCCCGGCGACCCCGAGGGCACCCTGGCCGACCGGCTGGCGTACGACACGTTCACCAAGGTCATCACGGGCTCCGACGCCCTGATCGACATGCACACCGGGGACATGGTCGAGGCGCTCCAGCCGTTCGCGCTGTACGACGCCGGGCCGGCCGAGGCGCGCGCCCGGGAGATGGCCACCGCCTACGGCCTCGGGTACGTCATCCGCCAGGAGCCGGGGCCTGACCGGGCCGTCGCCGGCACCACCAGCGCCTCCGCCGCCGAGATCGGGATCCCGGCCATCATCGCCGAGGCGGGCGGGTGCGGCCTCGTTGAACGAAAGGCCGTCGAGGCGCACGTCCGGGGCCTGAACCGGGTCCTGGCGTTGCTCGGCATGTCAGACGGGCCCCGGGAGGAGGCGGCCACGCCGGAGACCGTCTACCTCAAGCGGTTCCTGTGGCTGCACTGCCGGGACGAGGGATGGTGGGAGCCCTCGGCCTGGGTGGGCGACGCCGTCGCTGAGGGAGAGGTCATCGGCACCGTCAGCAGCATCGACGGTACGCAGACCCTCGAGACCATCACCGCGCCGGCGGACGGCGTGCTCATGTTCATCACGAGTTCACCCGCCGTAGCCGCGGACGGGCTCCTCCTCGGCCTGGGCGCGAGGTAACCGCGAGGTAACCGCGGGCCGCCGCAATTTTCGCCTGCCTAACGATCGGCTACCCGGCGGACACGGCCGACTGCGCGCCGGCGTGACGTGCGACTAAACGGTTACGCGAGCGTCACAGTAGCGTCTATCTGCGGTTTCCTCCTGGCGCCTCGGGCCATGCAACTCGCACCATGGAGTAAGTGGGAACCATTCCCACCGTGTTCCGAGGACGATGCCGGGCTCGGGACGCGACTCGCGGATCACCGCGCCGGAACGGGTGCCGGAAGAAGGAATGTCACGCCATGAAGCTAGCCTCCCCGCAGACAGCTAGGTCGCGATCCCGCCGAGCCCGTATCCGGATCCTGGCGGCCGGCGTGGCGGCGCTGGCGCTGGCCTCGGCCGGCTGCAGTAGCAGCAGTAGCAGCAGTACCCCGTCCGCGGCCCAGACTCCGATCACCGGCGGGACCGCGATCATGGCGGAGGCGCCGCAGTACCCGCCGACCTACATCTTCCCGTTCGAGAACAGCGCCAACGTCAGCAACGTGAACCTGTTCGACTTCCAGTACCTGATGTACCGGCCGCTGTACTGGTTCGGCACGGGCGACCAGCCGACGGTGAACGCCCCGCTGAGCCTGGCGGACCTGCCGGTGGTCAGCGGCAGGAACGTGACGATCACGCTGAAGAACTACATGTGGTCCGACGGCACCCCGGTGACCGCGGATGACGTGATGTTCTGGCTGAACATGGAGACGGCCGAGTCGACCAACTACTTCGGCTTCACCGGGTTCCCGACCAACGTCTCGGACATCAAGGTGGTCAGCCCGACCGAGCTGACGATGACGATGGACAAGGCCTACAACGCGAACTGGTTCCTCTACAACGAGCTGAGCCAGGTCACCCCGATGCCCCCGGCGTGGGACCGGACCGCCTCCGGCCCGAGCAACTGCGACACCACGATCAAGGACTGCGCGGCGGTGTGGACGTACCTGACCAACCAGGCCAAGGACCTGTCCGGCTACGCGACCTCGCCGCTGTGGGGCGTCGTGGACGGACCGTGGCGGCTGAGCAGTTTCAACACCAGTGGCGTGGTCGTCTTCGTGCCGAACAAGTCCTACTCCGGGCCGGTGAAGCCGAAGCTGGCCGCGTTCGAGGAACTGCCGTTCACCACCGACGCCGCGGAGTACGACGTGCTGCGCTCGTCGAGCTCAGGCAGCAAGATCGACTACGGCTACCTGCCCAACCAGGACGCGCCGCCGGTCCAGTCCAGCCAGACGGTGGGCGCCAACCCGCTGCCCGGTTACACACTCGCGCCGATCTACCCGTGGGGCATCGACTACTACGCGATGAACTTCCAGTCGACCGTGTCCGACCACGCGGCCATCTTCAAGCAGCTGTACTTCCGGCAGGCGATGGCCTACCTGATGGACCAGGAGGCGATCATCAAGGGCCCGCTGCGCGGGTACGGCACGGTCACCGTCGGCCCGGTCGCCGCGACGCCGTTCACCTCGTTCCTGTCGGCTCAGGGCAAGCAGGGTGACCCGTTCCCGTACAACCCGGCCAAGGCCAAGAGCCTGCTGACCAGCCACGGCTGGAACGTGGTCCCGAACGGGGTCACCACCTGCACCAACCCGTCCCTGTGCGGCCCGGGTATCACCGCAGGAACCGGGCTGAGCTTCAACTTCGCGTACGAGAGCGGCGTCACGTGGGTCAATGAGGAGATGATCAGCCTGCAGTCCAACGCCGCGCAGATCGGGATCAAGCTGAACCTGCAGCCCAAGCCGTTCGCCCAGGTGATCGCCGTGGCCGGGGGCAACTGCGTGGTCACCAAGTCGCCGTGCAACTGGGACCTGGCGAACTGGGGGTTCGGCTGGTCGTTCTCGCCCGACTACCTGCCGACCGGTGAGGAGCTGTTCGAGTGCGGCGCGGTCAGCAACTCCGGCGGTTACTGCGACAGCCAGGACGACGCGCTCATCAACCAGACGCTCACCAACTCCAGCCTGTCGCTCTTCTACCAGTGGCAGAACTACCTGGCCCCGCAGCTGCCGGTGGAATACCAGCCGAACGCCGCCTACACCCTGACCGAGGTCGCCGACAACCTGAAGGGAGCCCTCCCGCAGAGCCCGACGCTCAGCATCACCCCGGAGAACTGGTACTTCGTGAAGTGACGGAGCGCCTGACCGGCCGGACGGCGGTGGTGACCGGCACCGCGCACGGCATCGGGGCCGCGATCGCGCAAGCGCTGAGGGATCAGGGCGCGACCGTCCAGGGCGTCGACAGGGACGTCGCCGACCTGGCCAGCCCCGATGCCGTCCGGGCGTTCTTCGCCGCGGCCGGCCCGGTGGACATCCTGGTCAACAACGCCGGCGGCGTCTGCGGGCAGGTGGGCCGCCCGCTGGAGGAGGTGACCGACGAGGACTGGCGGCAGGTGGTGGACGCCAACCTGACCAGCACCTTCCTGTGCACGAGGGCGGTGGTGCCGGGGATGAAGGCGCGCCGGTGGGGCCGGATCGTCACCATCTCCTCCGGCGCCGGCCGCACCGTCAGCCTGACCGGGATCCAGGCGTACGCCAGCGCGAAGGCGGCCCAGATCGGTTTCACCCGGCAGATGGCGCACGAACTCGGGCCGTTCGGCATCACGGTCAACTGCATCGCCCCGGGGTTCATCCTGTCCAACCCGACCACACAGCGGCAGTGGGAGAGCTACGGCGAGGCGGGGCAACAGGCGCTGCTCAGGGGCATCGCCACGCGGCGGCTGGGCACGCCGGAGGACATCGCGAACGGCGTGGAGTTCTTCGTCGCCGAACGATCATCCTGGGTGACCGGGCAGACGATCTCGATCGACGGCGGTCATGCTCTCCTTTGACCCCAGGGATGCCGCCTACCTGGCCGAGCTGGCCGAGTTCGTCGCCGTGCCCAGCATCAGCCGGGACGCCAGCAGCGCCACGATGCACGAAGCGGCGCAGTGGGTGGCCGGGCAGCTCGAACCGGTCGGCGGCCGGGTCGTCCTCCAGGAAGACGGCCATCCCGTCGTCATGGGAGAGTGGCTCGGCGCCGCCGGGGCGCCGACCATCCTGGTCTACGGGCACTACGACGTGCAGCCGACCGGCGCGGAGGGCGAGTGGACGACGCCCCCGTTCGAGCTGACCGTGGACGGCGACGTCGTTCGGGGGAGGGGCGCCAGCGACGATAAGGGCCCCGTCTACATCGTGCTGAAGACCGCGCAGGCGTTCCTGACGCAGGAGGGCCGGCTGCCGCTCAACGTGAAGTTCCTCTTCGAGGGCGAGGAGGAGATCGGCAGCCCGCACCTGCCCGCCTTCCTCAACGCCCACGCCGCGGAACTGGCCGCGGACCTCGTCATCTCCGCCGACGGGGCGATGTGGCGGCCCGACGAGCCCTCGGTCGCGGTGAAGTCGAAGGGCCTGGTCGCGATGGACATCGTCGTCGAGGGCGCCAGCACGGACCTGCACTCCGGGCGGTACGGCGGCGCCGTCGCCAACCCGCTGCACGCCCTGGCCGACATCCTGGCCAGCCTGCACGACCCGGACGGGAAGGTCGCCGTGGCCGGGTTCTACGACGGCATTCCCGAGCTGACCCCGCAGCGCCGCCGCGAGCTGGCCGACGTCGATTTCGACGTGGCCCGCTACCTGGCCGAACTGGGCTTGACCGAACCGCACGGCGAGCCCGGGTTCACGACGCTGGAACGCCTCTGGGAACGGCCCACGCTGGAGGTCAACGGCGTGCGCGGCG
>Ga0335074_10006981_pt1 | contig 15655 bp, 11 predicted proteins | sample Lox_Sample_23_FD_206715 | JGI IMG/M metagenome (GOLD analysis project Ga0335074, IMG submission 206715) | Soil microbial communities from Loxahatchee National Wildlife Refuge, Florida, United States - Lox_Sample_2.3 | ecosystem: Environmental > Terrestrial > Soil > Wetlands | place: USA... | reverse complement strand
CGGCGCTCAACGGCGCGAACGGTATGTCGCGGTAGCGCGGATCGAAAACGAGGCCGAGCGCCGCCTCGACGGCGAGCAACATCAGCGCGATGAGCGTGCCGCCGAGGGCCCAATCGAGCCCATCGAGGCGTTGGCGACGACGGCCGAGCAGCAGGGAAAAGGCCGGCGGCGCCCGGCCGACAGCGCAGGCGACGGCACACACGATGGGAGCGCCGCCAGCGACCCCCGCAAGTGCAAGCGAACGCAACCAGCCGGCGGCATTGAAGCTCTCCACCGGAACCGTCTCGATCGTCCAACCGAACAGCACGGCGGGCAGAAACGTCAGCGCCGCCACTTGGACCCACAGATACGCCGACAGCCCTTTGCTGCGCCCGGCCGCAAATGCGCCGACGAACGCGAGCGCCGTGACGAGAATGCCTGCCAGCGCCTGGATCGCCCAATACGGGTGATCGGATACCGCGCCGCCGAAAGGAAATTTCGGCGCGCCGGTAGAGCGATCGATAATACCCCAATAGCCGCCGACCGCGCCTTCCAGCGCCCGCTTCCACGGTTGATCGAAGGCCTCGATGATATTGAGGCGAAAGTGCTCGCGTTGCGCCAGCGCCAAAGCTTGGGTGACGGCGCGTGCCTGGTTCGATGGCGAGGGCCGCGCCCCCTCGCGCATGCGGCCAGCGCTCGGCCAGCCGAACTCGCCGATGACGATCTCCTTGTTCGGAAAGGCGGCGGCAAGGCGGCTGCGGATGGTTGCGAGATGAGCCGCCGCGCGCGACGCTGGTATGGGAAAGTCCTCCCAATAGGGCAGCACGTGAATGGTGACGAAATCGACTGCGTTTTGCACGTCGGGATAGCGCAGCCAAAACTCCCACACGTCGGCGTAGGTGACCGGCATCGACACCGCCGCCTTCACTTGCCGGATAATGGAGATCAGGTCGGCCGCCGACATTTCGCCGCGCAGCAGCACTTCGTTGCCGACGACCACCGCCGCGATGACGTCCGGGTAGGCCTTGGCAAGCGCGATCGTGGTCGCAATTTGCCGGCGGTTTTTCTCCGCGTCGGCTGAAATCCAGACCCCGTGCAGCACCTTCAAGCCGTGCCGCCGGGCACTCTCCAGCACGTCGCCGCGGCCATCATCGACCGAATAGGTGCGAATGCAGCCGGTATACTTTGCAAGCAGCGCAAGATCCTGGTCGATCTGCCGCGCCGCGACGCGAGTCCCTTCGACCAGCGGGTCCTGCCCGCCGCGAAACGGCGCATAGGAAACGCAGTAAAGCTTCTGGCCGGCATTAAGCGGCCACCGCGGCAGTTCGACGGGCGTGCCGAGCCACCACCACACGGCGCCGATCGCAAGCGCAGTAAGCACAAATAGCGTAAACGCCGGACCGATCGCGTGGGGGTCTCGCATGCGGGACACCCTTTGCCATTAACGCCGCGGCAGAGCGATGCCAAGATCGCGGCGCCGGCGGCCGTGATACATGCTGGACAAACCGGTGCGGTTAAGGTGTTGCGACCAGTAGCTGCGTCTGGAATACGCCGCAATGACGGCCGAATTGCGTGGCTTAGAGCATGGTTCCAAACAGCGGAAACTGGCTTTCGGAAAAGATCATGCTCAAATGAAAAATCCAGACTATGATCGACTTTACTCGTCGGATCATAGTGTAGGAAACGTCCCTTCTCGGCTCAAACTCGACCAACAAGTAAGCTGACCCATGCTCCATCGATTGTTCAACGTCGCCGGCGCAGCGTGCGCCGTGCTCTTTATCTTCGGCACCGTTGCAGTCCCCCTTGGCCCCCCGGCCCTGGCGCAGAACAACGGCGGCAAACCCGCGGACAAAGCCGCCACCGGCCAGGAAACCGGCAAAAACGCGCAGAAAATCGACGAGTTTGCCGAAGCGCAGCGTGTGCTCAATGGACCGGCCGGCAATCCCGAATGCGTTTGGCTCGGCCGCCGTGTCGTCAGCCTGCTCTGGCGCGACGATCTTGACACCGCCTTCCGCCATCTCGATCTCTACGACCGTTTCGGCTGCCCCAGCGCTCACATCCAAGCGTCGTTCCGCTGCCTCATTTTGAATGGCAACACCATCGATCCGAAGGTGGCCGATAGTCTTAATGCGCGGGTTCAGGCCTGCTGGATCAATCCGGCGACGCCCCCGCTGGCGGCTCCCACGCCCGCCGCAGCCGCCGCAAGCCCGACGACGAGCCGTTAACGCTTTCAAGCCAAACGGACGACTTCAGCGGCACAAAAACCCGCCAAATCAAATCCGTTGTCTTGAATTTGCCACCTCTTGCCGCTAGCTGTGATTCCGCCGCTCAGCGGTCGGTTTTCCAACCCTTTGCCGAACCTTGGGGACGGGTTTGGCCACTGTTTCATCGCCCCGCGTGGTTGAACTTTGATGCGCACTGTCGCTGCCGTGCTCGCGCTCATAGCGTGCGTGCATGCCGGCTTGTGGGCTTCGCTACGAACCAAAGAAACGGCTCCGGATTTCACCGGCCAGCTCGCCAGCATTTCGTACGCCCCATTTGTCGACTCCAAACATCCCGATTGGGGCGAACGGCCGACGGTCGAGCAGATCCGGGCCGATCTCAAAGCGATCGCCCCCTATACCCGCGCTATCCGCACCTATTCATCGACCGGCGGCGCCGAACTCGTTCCGCCGATCGCCGCCGAATTCGGCCTCAAGGTCACCGTCGGCGCTTGGATCGACAAGAACCAGGACCGCAACGAGCGGGAAATCCGCTCGGCGCTCGAGCTTGCCGCCCACAACAGCAACGTCAATGCCATTGTGGTTGGCAACGAGACAATGTTGCGCAACGAAACCAAAGCGGGCGATCTGATCAAGCTGATCAAGCGTGTGAAGAGGTCGAGCCCCGTCCCCGTAACGACCGGAGAAAATTGGCCTGCCTGGATCGATCATCCGGAGCTCGCTTCGGCCGTGGATTTTATTGCCGCGCACATTTTGCCCTATTGGGCGGGCACCAACGCCTCGCAAGCCGTCGACCGCACGATCGAGATTTATGACCGGTTGCGCCGCCTTAATCCCGGTAAGCGGGTCGTGATCGCCGAGTTTGGTTGGCCGAGCGCCGGTTACAACTTCCATGACGCCGATCCCGGCCGCCTCGATCAGGCCATGGTGATCCGCGATTTCGTCAGCCGCGCGGAAGCCTACGGCATCGACTACAACATCGTCGAGGCGATCGATCAGCCCTGGAAGACGGCCGAAGGCGGCGTCGGACCTTATTGGGGCGTGCTTGATGCCTCCCGTCAGCCAAAATTCTCCTGGACCGGGCCGATTACCGACCCAGATTACGTCAAACGCGCCGGCCTTGCCGTGCTGCTCGGGCTTCTCTTGTCATTGCCGATCCTGACCATCAGCGGGGTGACCGTCGCCCAAGCGCTTACCCTCGGCACGGCGGCCAACAGCGTGGGCGCCTGGTTCGCGGCCATTGTCGCCTTCTGGAACGATCATTACTTCGTGCCCGGCGCCGCTTTTGCGCTCGGCCTCGGCATCGTCCTCTTGGTGCCGCTCGTCGCCATCGCGCTGGCACGCATCGAAGAGATCGCCGCCATCGCCTTCGGCCGGCCGCCGCGACGGCTGGCGACGTCTCCGCCGCTCGTTCCACAGCCGTTCGCGCCCAAAGTATCCATCCACATTCCCGCCCATCGCGAGCCGCCGGACATGTTGAAGACGACGCTCGACGCCGTGGCGCGGCTCGATTATTCGAACCTCGAATGCGTGCTGGTGATCAACAATACACCCGATCCGGCGCTATGGCGGCCGATCGAGGAGCATTGCCGCGCGCTCGGCGAGCGTTTCAAATTCGTGCGGGTGGAGAATCTCCACGGCTATAAGGCGGGAGCGCTACGGCTCGCGCTCGCGCACACCGCAAGCGATGCGGACATAATCGGCGTGATCGACGCCGATTATGTCGTCAGCGCGGATTGGCTCAAGGACCTGGTGCCGTTGTTCGCCGATCCGCAGGTCGGCCTGGTTCAATCGCCGCAGGACCATCGCGACAGCGACCGCTCGGTCATGCATCGCGCCATGAACGCCGAATATGCCGGTTTCTTCGATATCGGCATGGTGCAACGCAATGAATTCAACGCCATCATCGTGCACGGCACGATGTGCCTCATTCGCCGCGCCGCGATCGAGAGCGCCGGCGGCTGGTCGAGCGACACCATCGTCGAGGACAGCGATCTCGGCCTCGCCATCCTCGAGCACGGGTGGCTTGCCCATTACACCAACCGGCGCTACGGCCATGGCCTGCTTCCCGATACCTTGGAAAGTTACAAGCGGCAGCGGCAGCGCTGGGCGTATGGTGGCTTCCAGCTCATTCGCAAGCACTGGCGGCACCTCCTGCCATGGACGGCGAGCCTTTCCCGCGAGCAGAAACGCGAATACGGCTTGGGCTGGCTCAACTGGCTCGGCGCCGACAGCGTCGGAGTTGTCGTGGCGCTGCTCAATATTGTCTGGGTGCCGATCATCGCCTTCGCCAATATCGCGGTCCCGGACCGGATACTCACCCTGCCGATCCTCGCCGCCTTCGTCGTTACCGTCGCCCACTTCGCCGCGCTTTATCGCCTGCGCGTGCACATACCGCTCGGTCAAATGCTCGGCGCCGTTTGTGCCGCGATGTCGATGCAATGGACGGTGGCGCATGCGGTAGGCACGGGCGTGTTCAAGGACCGCATGCCGTTCCTGCGCACGGCCAAGGGCGGCAGCACGCGCAAGGGCGACTTCCCTGCATTCTGGGAGGGCATGATCGCGGCGCTGTTGCTCATCGGCGCGCTGACGCTTGTCGTCACCAATTACAAGCAAGTCCGCGAGATCGATATTTTTGCATTTGTGCTCTTGGTCCAGAGCTTGCCGTTCCTGGCGGCGGTGGCGCTGGCGCTGATCGAGGGCACTCGGTTCAACTCGCTCGCCTATTGGCGCGGCGTCGAGGCTCGCGTTCTCGAACTGTTGCCGCGTAGGGCCATCGCCGAAGCGCCGAAGCTGCCGGCCGAGAACCGCGTCGAAGCGGCGCAGTAATTATCATTCCGGGGCGCGCCGAAGCCGCGAGCCCGCAATCCATGGCCACGGCGTTTCAGAGGAATGTCCGGTGTTGCTCTTTATGGAATCCCGGCTCCTCGCAACGCTCGTCCCGGAATGACCTGATTGTCACACCGCCAGCGCGGTTTCCGCAAGCCGCACCCAGTACGACGTGCCGACCGGAATCGCCTCGTCGTTAAAATCGTAAGCCGGATGATGCAGGCTTGCGCTATCGCCGTTGCCAAGCCAGATGAAGGCACCTGGCCGTTCTTGCAGCATGTAGGCGAAGTCTTCCGCGCCCATCAGCGGCGGCCAGCTGGTATTGACCTTGTCTTCACCCGCAATCTCGCTGGCCACCGCCGCGGCGAACGCGGTTTGCCGCTCTTCGTTCACCAGCACTGGGTAGCCGCTCGTGTAAGTGAGCTTCGCTTCGGCGCCATAGAGCCGTGCGGTGCCTTCGACCACCTTGCGCACGCGCTTTCGCAAGAGATCGCGAATTTCGGCAGATAGGCTGCGCGCCGTACCGCCCAGCCGGACATGTTGCGGAATGACGTTTTCGGCGTGACCACCCTGAAACACACAGATCGAGATGACCGCGGCTTGCAGCGGATCGACATTGCGCGCCACGATCGACTGCAACTGATTGACGATCTGGGCGCCGACCAAAATCGTATCAACGCCAAACTGCGGAAACGCCGCGTGCCCGCCGATACCCTCAATCGCGATGTCGATCGCGTCGGTCGAGGCCATCATCGGTCCGGAGCGAATGGCGAATTCCCCCACCGGCATTCCCGGATAATTGTGCATGCCGAAAACTTCCTGGATGCCGAAACGGTCGAACAGCCCGTCCTGAAGCATGGCGCGCGCACCAGCGCCTCCCTCCTCCGCCGGCTGGAAAATGACGATCGCCGTACCGGCAAAATTGCGCGTGTCGGCGAGATATTTGGCGGCGCCGAGCAGCATGGCGGTATGACCGTCGTGACCGCAAGCGTGCATCTTGCCCGGCGCGGTCGACTTGTAGGGCAGATTGGTCGCCTCCTCGATCGGCAGCGCATCCATATCGGCGCGCAGTCCAACCACTTTGCCGCCAAACTTACGGCCACGGATGACCCCAACCACGCCGGTTCGCCCGATGCCAGTGACGACCTCGTCACAGCCGAAGTTTTTCAGCTTGTCGGCGACCGAAGCCGCCGTGCGCTGCACGTCGTATTGCAATTCCGGATGGGCGTGAATGTCCCGCCGCCAAGCGGTGATCTCGGAATGCAGGTCGGCGATGCGGTTGACAATCGGCATTCTATCATCCTCGGTCGAGCCCCATCCGCGTCCAAGTCTTCCAATCTAGCAAATGCCGGCGAGGCGCGCGACCGGATGACGAACAAGGCTGGAAACCGCAGGCGCTTTTGCGTATTGAGGGCGCGCACGAGCGCGTAGCTCAGTCGGTAGAGCACGTGACTTTTAATCACGGGGTCGTGGGTTCGATCCCCACCGCGCTCACCAAAATCTCAGAGAAATCATGAGCTTGTGCCGGCGGCAATATAATAGGCGACATAGAATCATGGCGGTTTACCGACCGTGCACCCAAAATTGAAATTGTGCGGCATTGCCGTGTCGCGGCTGGCATTGATTGAGCGATTCGGCGGGACGACGCTGCAGCTAAAGAGTTTCATTCCGACTCTTATGTGAGTGGCACCGGTTCCGCGCGGAGCCGCAGAACACCCGCAGCAGCACGATCAGCCACTGCGGTTTTTTTCTCAAAGGTATTAATTTCGCCCCGTATTCACACCGTCCGCCGGCGACCGGCGCGGCGTTGCCGATGCGGGTTCAGGGCCCTCCCGAGGCCTTCAGCCCTCCAATGAGGATGGTCAGGAGCGCGAGCAACTCTGCGGTCAGATCCTGCTCCCCCCGTCAAGCGACAAGCGAAAGGTGAATGAAGGTGGCCATCGCGTCTGGTAGCAGTTCAGCCTCCGCCTCCGCGCCAAGTGCAGTATCCGGCTCGCTGCCGATAAAGGCTGTCGGGGTGATCGTTGGAACTTGGCTGTTCGCGTTCACTTTCGTCTCCCTTTCCTGCCCGTTGCAGCGCCGGGGCCTGCGTCGATCCTGATGCTGACGTGGCTCGCCATCATCGTGTGGCAGAACGGGTCGGTCGCCGCCCCGCGCGGCCTCATAACCCGTTCGTCAAGCGCAGGCATTCCCTGTACCTCGCCTCAAGGGAAATCGGCAATGCTTGGTCGCGATGCTTTGGCGTGGCCGCGACTGATCAATGGTGCGCTCGTTCATCTTCGTCGGCCCGGCCGGTGTACCAATCTGCGTTGGTCGTGCTATTCGTTCCGTGTAGCTGAGACAACGGCCCCGTGCCACGGGCGCGCGATGCGCGAAAAAAGGTGACAAGGAGGAAGGAGTAAGCAGATGTTCGCGTTTTACAGGACTTTCTTGCAAGGGATCTCGATAGAACGGCGATTTCTGCAAGGCGCGCCTTTGATTGACTTTTAATCACGGGGATCGTGGGTTCATCCCCACCGCGCTCACCATCGAATGTCAGGCCTTGCGAAGTCGGAGTCATCATGAGCACGTTTGCCGTCAATTATCTCTGCCGTGAATTGTTGCGCGATCACGTTTTCCGCGCCGCCATGAAGGCCGATCCGGCCAAGGCGCTGGCCGGCCTCGATCTTACCGACGACGAACGCCGCGCGCTCCTTGCCGGCGACGTCGGCGCGCTCTACCGCATGGGCGTCAACGGCTTCCTCATGGGTTATCTGATGCGCTTCGAGGTCTGCGGGCTCAACCTCGAGATCTACAATCAGCGCATGCGCGCGGTGAAGGTCGACGAAGTCGGCCACCCGGTCTAACAGCTTTCTATGGCTGCCGCTGCTTGAGATAATTCTGCTTGTACCAGTCGACGATCTCAGATCCGGTGGTGAGCCACACCTCCTGACGCGAGGCGACGTAAGAGAGCGCCTTGGCGAAATACTTGCTGCGGTGCGGATAACCGACCAGGAACGGATGCAGGCAGATCGACATCACCCGGCCGGTCTTGGCGCCATCCTCGTAGAGCACGTCGAACTGATCGCAGATCATCCGGCCGAATACTTCCGGGCTCTGATGCAAGTCGAGTAGCGCCGGAATGTCGTTGATCTCGGTCGAATAAGGCATGGCAATCATCGAGCCCTTTTTGACGCGCATCGGATAGGGCTGATCGTCGTTGACCCAGTTGCCGACATAGTCGATGCCGTTTTCGGCGAGAATGTCGAGCGTATGCACGGTTTCGCTCAAGGCCGGGCTGAGCCAGCCGCGCGGCGCCTTGCCGACGCTCTTTTCGATCGTGCCGATCACATGCTTGATCAGCGCACGCTCCTCCGCCTCGGTTTGATTGTTGATCAGGGTCGAATTGTTGGTGCCGTGCCCCATCCACTCCCAGCCGAGCTTTTTGCCCTCCTCGACGATGCGCGGATAGCGGCTGCACACGTCGGAATTGAGCGCGACGGTACCTTTGACGCCGTATTTCTCCATCACCTCCATCATCCGCCAGATGCCGACGCGTACGCCGTAATCGCGCCATGAATAATTGAGCACATCCGGGTTGACCGGCAGATTGGTCAGCCGCGTCGATGGCCGGTCGAATAGAAAATGCTCGATGTTGGGGATCACCCAGACGGCGACACGGGCGCCGTTCGGCCACGACAGCGGCGGCCGATCGATGATTGCCGAATAATCAAAGCGGCCATGCTCCGTCGGCACTACGGGCTGCGGCGGAGTGCTCACTTTGGCGCGGCGTCTGGCAACACGTCTTCTTGCCGGTTTGCGCGACACGTTTTTCTCCCCAAGTGTTTCCTGCCCAAGGACTGGCTACGCAAATCTTCTTACACTCAGTCTGCGACGGCGGTACGATCTGGCGGCTCGCCGACGGCCGCGCTAATGTGCATCAGAGCCGCGCCGAAGGGAATGGACACCGAGGAGTTACAGTGAAATGGCAAATATCGTCGCCGGGTTTGGCGTACCGCATACCCCGATCTTTCCGTTTTTCGTCAAGCGCGACGGCCCGCAAAGCGAAACCGCGAAATTGTTCGCGGCGCAGAAGGAGCACCTTGCCGCCGCGCGCCCGGACGTCATCGTGATGTTCGACACCGACCATCTCAATACGTTTTTCCTCGACAATTTGCCGATTTTTGCCGTCGGCGTGGACAAGAGCTTCACCGGGCCGAACGACGAGCCTCGCGAAATGCCGGTGTACAAAATCCCCTCGGCGGTCGATCTGGCGGCGCATATCCGCCAAACCGCCGTCGAAGCCGGCTTCGACGCCGCGCTGACGCAGCATTATTCGGTCGATCATTCGGTCGCTGTGCCGTTGCATTTCCTCACCCCGGACATGCATGTGCCGGTCATCCCGTTCTTCATCAGCGGCCATCTGCCGCCGTTGCCGTCAGCGCAGCGCTGCTATGCGCTCGGCCAGGCAGTCGCCCGGGCGATCGCATCGTGGCCGGCGCCGCTGCGCGTCGTCGTGATGGGCAGCGGCAGCTTTTCGCTTGAAGTCGCCGGCCCGCGCATGGCGCCCGGCCGTACCGACGGCGTGCCCGATCCCGATTGGGCGCTCAAGGTCATCTCATATCTCGAAGGCCAGCAGATCGAGAAACTGATCAGCAAAGCGACGCCGCACCAATTGTTCAAAGCCGGCAATGTCGGCGGCGAACTGCTCAACTGGATCGCCATGCTTGGCGCCATCGGCAATCGCAAGCCGAACTACGTCGCGCCGCAGATGCAAAACGGTCACGCTTACGGCGTATGGCGCTGGAATTAGTTCGAGTACGATCCGCAAAAGGCCTGCCCGGACGTGATCCGGGGTCGATGCCGGTTGTCCGAAAACATCTTGCCTCTATCAAAACGCTGAGCGTCAGTCGATTCAACCTGAAGCGATTGTGCTTTTAGGGCTCGCGCTCCTCGATGCCGAGACGGTGCAGCGCGACGATGACAGACGGTGGGGAGTGGATAGCGCGCCGAACGGTCGAACGTTGCAAGAAAGTTGCGAGAAAACCGTCGCCTGGAGAGCGGCCGCAGCTGCGCTGAAAAACTGTTGCATTTTCAATCTTTGATTAAATGTCTTCTCACATCCGCCGGCTTTAATGTCGTGAGTTCCGTGTTATTCGGAGACAGCGAGCATGCGCGAACGCCGAAAGAACTTTCGTGTTGAGTGGAATTCGCCGGCAAAAATCTACGACCGCAAGGACCGTTCGATCCAGCCATGTATCGTGCGCAACTTTTCAAATGGTGGCGCCAGAATCGTCGGCGTCGTATCGAAGACGGTTCCCGACGAATTCATTCTCCGCCTGTCGTCTAGCGGCGGCAGCCACCGATGTCGGGTCACCTGGCGTTCAAAAGACGGTATAGGGGTGAAATTCATCGACAACGCCAAAAGTAATAGCGAGCCGGCTGGACGGGCGCGGGCGAACACCAAGTAGTCCGGCATGATCGTCGAATAAACGGCCGGCAAAGGACAAAGCCAGGCCGCTCTTTCGCGCCGTGCCGCGCTCGCTACCAGCCGATTGCCTTTTATCGGGCCCAAGGCCATCATTGCCAACGAGAGCGGCGGCCGCCAACGGTCCGATCGTTCGCATCAGGGAGGAGTACCAAATGAGATCGCGAGCTATCGCCCTCTGCGTAGGGCTATTCGGCGCCATCGCGCTCGCCGCACCCTACGCCTCAGCCGCGGGGGGAAAGCGGGTTTCGTTTCTCGATGGGCCGATCGCCGACAAGTATATCGGTGCCATGACCAACAGTTTTAACGATACCGCCAAGGCCGCCGGCCTGCAGGTATCATTGGTGCAGAGCCCGTTTGACCCCGCGTTACAAGCGCGCCAGCTTGACGACGCCATTGCGCAAAAGGCCGACCTGATCGTGCTCATGGTCATGAGCCAAAAGGCGCTTGTTCCGGCGCTCACCCGAGCCAAGGAAGCCCACATCCCGGTGGTGCTGATCAATACCCCGATCCCCGAAAGCGACCTGTTCACCGCCTTCGTGGGCGAAGACAGCAATTTGATGGGATCCTACCCAGCCAAGGCGATCGGCGACGTACTCAAGGCCAACGGCCGCATTCCGGCCAAGGTCGCCATCATCGCCGGCAGCATGGATGAAGGAATCGCACCCGCCCGCGTCGCCGCCTTCAAGAAGGAGATCGCGAAGTATCCAGGCATTTCGCTGGTCGCGGTCGAGGAAACCCATTGGGCACCGCCGGAAGCCGAACGGGCCACCGGCCAAGTGCTCGCGCGCTTCGCCGGACAGGGCGGCATCGACGCCATCTTTGCCATGAACGACGCTATGGCCAACGCCGCGGTTCAGGCGGCGCAGTCGGCGGGCGTTAAGCTCGGAACCGGCAAGGGCGAACTGGTCATCGTCGGCGGCAATTGCCTGGCGCCCGGCATCGCCGACATCGAGCAGGGCAAGATGTATGCGACGATGTATTGGACGCCGACCAACCTCGGCCGCGACACCGCGCACACGGTCGAGAAAATCCTGGCCGGTCAGACCGTGCCGAAACGGCAGTCCAGAGGCATCGAAATCATCACCAAGGCCAACGTCGCCAAATACAAGGCCCAGTGCACGTTCTGATGTGGCCTTCGTCATAAGCCGGGTCGGCGCGGGCGCCGGCCCGGCGATGACGCGACAAGCGGCCTCTACTCGGCCGGCGCTTGCCCGGACTTGTCGAGATCGCGCCGCAGGAACATGTCCGACCAGTAGCGCCGGATAGTGAACAGGCGCGGGTCGAGGTCCACCGCATCGGCAATCGCAACCAGGAACAGCACGCCACCGGTGACGACATCTTGCACGGCGGGCGGGGTGCCGATGGCGTTCAGTCCGGCGCTGAGCAGTCCAAGCACCAGCACGCCGCCGATGATGCCGATCGGCGTGCCTTTGCCGCCCGCCAGCGATACGCCGCCGATGATTGCGGCCGCGACCGCCGGCACCAATGCATCGGTCAGCGCCGCACCCGACGCAGCCGCCAAGCTGTAGCTCAACAGCGATCCGCCGAGCGCGGCGAGCGCGCCGGAGCAGGCGAACACGCCTGGGAGGATAACGTCGGTGCGTACGCCCGCCACCATGGCGGCGCGGCGGTCGCTGCCGGTCGCGTACAGGTCGCGGCCGATGCGCGTGCGCGCCATGAAGAACGCCGCCGCGAGGAAAGCCGCCAGCGTGATGATGCTGCGCGGCGACAGCAGTTGCAGCACTGGCTGGTTCACCGCCATGGCGACATCCATGCGCGGATAACTGATCGACAGATTGCCGGTGACAACGTAGGCGAGCCCACCGAGCGTCAGCAATCCGCCGAGCGTCACGCCGATCGAGCCGAGGCGCAGCCATACCATGACCGTTCCCTGGAACAGGCCCCAGAGAACGCCAAACAGAACCGCGAGCAGAACGCCGAGCTCCGGATAGCGCGCACCGCTGAGCACCGCGATGCAGCCGGCAAAACTCATCATGCCGCCGACCGACAGATCGAATTCGCGAATGATCATCGACAGCCCGAGACCGAGCGCGATCGGTCCGATGGTGGCGAATTCCTGCAGTACGCTGAAAGCCGTCGCGGCGGTAAAGAACCGGCCGCGGCCGGCGTCGAGGAGCCATAACGCCACGATGATCGCCACCAGCAGCAGATAAGGGCGCACGGAGCGGTTGACGATGAGCGAACGCATTTTGCTTAAGCTTCGTCGGCGAGCGTTTGCAGCATGATGACGACCAGCACGATGATGCCGATCGCCAGATATTGGACTTGGGTCGAGAAGCCGTGCAGCAGCAGCAGAACTTGGCAGACTGCGATGATGAAGGCGCCGATAAGGCTGCGGATCGCCGAGCCTTCGCCGCCGGAAATGGCGGTGCCGCCGACCAATACGGCGCTGATCGCATGATAATCGTAACCGATGCCGAGCTCCATATCACCGCTGGAATAGCGGCCGGCCATCAGGATGCCGGCAAGCGCAGTGCATAGGCCCGCGGCGATATAGGCGCCGAGCACGATGCGGGCCGGCTCAAGCCCGGCCGCCAAGGCCGCCCGCCAATTGCTGCCGACCATATAGAGCTGGCGCCCGAAGCGGGTGAACGACAGCACGATCTGCGCGGCGATGACGGTGACGATGAAGGCAAAAAGCGGCATCGGCACACCGAACACGCGTCCTTGCAATGGTGCGGTCGCATTGCCTTGCGGATAGACGCCGTGTCCCTGAGTGATCAACGTCGCGCCGCCGGTGATCAACGCCAGCGCCGCCATGCTGACGATGATCGGATTGGCGCGGAAATAGCCGATCACCGCGCCTTGGACACCGGTAAGAGCGGCGCCGAAAGCCAGTGCCGCGATCATCGCGCCCGCAAGACCGAGCGGCAGCGCGGCGATGAATATGATCCCGCTGGTGGACAGCGTCACGCTGAGCGCAAACGACATGATGTTGCCGCTGAGCGTAATGAAGGTCATGCCGACCGCGACGCAACCGATGAATGACATAGTATTGAGCAGCGAGAACAGGCTGACCGTGGTGAAAAATCCCGGCGTCGTCGCCGCCGCACCGACCAGCGCCAACACCGCAGCCAACCGGATCGCCACTAGCACCCGACCGCCCGTCGAGTGCGGTAGCGGCAAGCGCCAAGGTGCGCTGAGAGCCTGATCGCTCATCGCGCCGCGTCCGCCGGATGCGTGATGTCGGCGACGATGCGGTGCATGGTCACTTCGCCGCGCCGATAATGGCCGACCTGGCGGCCGCGATAGAGCGTGATCACCACGTCGCCAACGCCGACGATCTCCTCAAGGTCGCTCGACGCCATCAACAGCGCATAGCCCTCCTCGCAGAACGAGCGCATCAGCCGGTAGATCTCGGCGCGCGCGCCGACATCGATGCCGCGCGTCGGCTCGTTCATCAACAGCACGCCATTCGCCTGCCGCTCGATGCAGCGACCGAAGGCGAGTTTTTGCTGATTGCCGCCGCTGAGCTCATCGGCGCGCGCACGCAAGCGCCGGCGGTCGATGCCGACGCGCTTGGCCAGCTGGCTGGCGGCCGCGCGCAACGCGCCACCGCGCAGAAAGCCGAACAACGAATGCTCGCGCAACCGCGTCGCCACCAGGTTTTGCAAGACGCTCAGCCGGCGAAACACGCCTTCGGCGGCGCGGTCGCCGGACACGAACATGATGCCCCGGCGCGCCGCGCGCGCTGGCGAGCCGAGCTTGAGTTGCCGGCCGTTGACGGCGACCCGCCCGCTGGCGTCATGCACCAGGCCTGCCAACGCAGTGATGATTTCCGCCGCGCCCGAGCCGACCTGGCCGGCGATGCACACAATCTCGCCGCGCCGCGCCGTCATGGTGAAATCGTCGACAATGCCCGGCAGCGACAGCCCGTCAACCACCAGCGCCGGCGCACCACGCGCCCGCGCCTCCTCGGGATACATCTCGCCGCTCGGCCGGCCCAGCATCAGCTCGATCAGCGCTGTGCGGTCGAGCCCGTTCAGAGGCCTTGTCGCGACCAATTCGCCATTGCGCAGCACCGAAACGCTGTCGCAGATCGTATACACCTCGGCCAGCCTGTGGGTGATGTAGAGAACCGAGCGGCCCTCGCGCTTGACCGCGAGCAACGCGGCGAAAATGCGCTCGATCTCGACGTCGGTCAGCGTCGCCGTGGGCTCGTCGAGGATGAGGACACGGGCGTCGCGGGTGAGAAGCCGCGCGATCTCGACCAGTTGGCGCTCGCCCATACTCAAGCTTGCGACCGGCACGTCGAGCGCAATGTGGCTGGCGCCGAGCAGCGCCAGCGCATCGGCCGCGCGTTTGCGCAACTGCGGCTGCTTGTGCAAGAACGGCACCTTCAGCGAGCCGAGCCAGATATTGTCCTCGACCGACAGATCGGGGCAAAGGCTTAATTCCTGCGCCACGATGGCGATGCCGAGTTCCTGCGCCTGTCGCGGCGTCGCTACGCTCACGGCAACACCGTCGACCACGACGGCGCCTTGGTCGGGCCGATAAACGCCGGTCAGGATTTTGACCAACGTGCTCTTGCCGGCGCCGTTTTCACCGCAGATGCCGCGGATTTCGCCGGCGCCGATGTCGAGCGACACGTCCTTGAGCGCGGCGATCGGACCGAAACTCTTGCACAGCTGACGCACGCCGACGATTGCTGCCCCGCCTGCGACGGGCTTGGGCTCGCTGTCGCCCATTTTATCAGCCGCAATCGGCGCGGCCGCCTTGGCGGCGCCGGCGACGGGTTCGGCTTGTAACACCACTTTCACATCCATGTTGAACCCGGATACATGGGTACCGCATACATGACTGCCGCATGCACCGGTGCCGTTGGCAACGAGAATAATTCAATCATGACAAAGCGCAATTCTGCCTGCTCGGCGCCCCGCCGCAAGCGCGGCATCGGGCCGCGCAGCGACGGATCGCTCAACAACACTCACGTCGTTCGCGTGAGACCGCCATTGACGTAAAGCGTCTGACCGGTGATGAAAGCGGCGTCATCGCTGGCCAGAAACGACACCGCCCCGACCAGGTCGGAAACCTGCTCGCCGCGTTTGATCGACTGCATATTGGCCATGAGATCGAACAATTGCGCGTTGGTCATGGCGCCGGGGATTTCTCTGCGGGCCAACGTGCCCGCCGT
>Ga0335074_10006978_pt1 | contig 15661 bp, 10 predicted proteins | sample Lox_Sample_23_FD_206715 | JGI IMG/M metagenome (GOLD analysis project Ga0335074, IMG submission 206715) | Soil microbial communities from Loxahatchee National Wildlife Refuge, Florida, United States - Lox_Sample_2.3 | ecosystem: Environmental > Terrestrial > Soil > Wetlands | place: USA... | reverse complement strand
CACGACCGACTCGATTATCCAGCTCGTCAACGGGATTTCGGCCGCGATCAACGAATACCAGTTGAAGAAGGGGATCAAGCCGACGCTCCAGCAGCTTGCCCAGGACGGGGAAGTGCAAGCCCTTATCGGTCAGAAACTGGAGGGGAAGCAGTACGAGGCCTGGAATCAGCTCAGCAAGAAAGGGAAGATCGGTGGCGTGCTGGGGGTGATCTTCTACGGCGCGACCGCCGGATACCTGATCTACTCGATCGCCGACAGCGCCACAAAGCCAGTCACGCCCAAGCAGATCATCGAAGACATCAACCTGGGCCTGCTTGCGCTGGCGACGCTGGTCAAGGGCGTGCAGAAGATGATGTCGCTTGGCGTGGGGCGCTTCCTCGAGAACTTCTCGAAGGCGGGGCAGGGAGGAGCGTTCCGCGCCTTCGCCGGCGATATTGCAACGTGGTTCAAGGAGGGGGGAAAGATCGTCCCCGAGGGCAAGCTGGGGAAAGCCTTCGTGGCGATTTTTGGAGAGAGCAGTGCGGAATTCCTGGCGCGCCGTGTCGGTCCTGCATTGGCGGTGGTGGGTCTGGTGCTGTCGGGATTCATGCTCTATGACGCCATCAAGTCAGGCAGCGTGAGGGACATCGTTTTCGAAGCGCTAAACACGTTCTTTGCGCTGGCGGACCTGGTATTCATCGGGCTGGAACTGTTCAGCGTGGCGTGGGCGGGACCTGTAGGCCTGGTGATTGCCGGAATCGGAATCATCGTGGTCCTGATCCAGTTCATCTGGAACCTGGTAGACCCGCCGGCTCCGCCACCGGATCCGATCACGGAATTCGTCAATGGGCCGATGGTTTCGGCGGGATACGCGATGGCCTGAAGGGGCGCGGTGTCGAGCCGGCATTATGGCGGCTCGACCCGAGCTTTTCGCCAATCATCAAGTTTTGCAAAGGAGATCCCCATGCTGCTTGCTGTGCAGCGGTCCGCGATCCGGTTGGCCGGAACACCCGATCCTATCATTGAACAACTGGTCAATCTGCTCCCCGACTATAGTGGCGGAAATCGCCTGCATGCGGTCATGGTCAATCGGGTGAAGGGAGCGCTGCCCGGCAACTATTCGCAACTGATTGGGACGGGGCCGTCGTTCCGAAACATTTTCTATCGCAACTACCAGCCCGACCCCCTGCTGGGAGTGCTTTCGGATACAGGACTCGACGATGGGTGGTGGTCGGCGTTTTCGATCGCCGTGCTGTGCCAGTCGATCCAGGATCTGGGCAGCCGGATTCGGGGACAGATGCTGTCCGACAAGATCAACAACGCTGTGGGCTCCTTCAATGGAACCGTGCGCTCCAGGTGCGCGCGGCCCTATGCGCGCGTGCTGGCTGCGAGCTATCAGCCGTTGATCAATCTGCTGGGACGAGTGAACCGGGCCACTGCCAAGCAGCAATTCCACGATTCACTTCTGAGCAACGTGATCAACCGGCAGCTGTGGTATCAGGCCGGCATGTGGACGAGCCCCGACTGGGAAATGTTCAACCAGTATTCGAAGTACGTCGCACTGGGAGCAAGCGACGGCGAAGTGGATACCCTGATCGATGAGTTGACGCGAGCCGGCCTTCCTATTCCACCTCAGGTCGACCGCAGCCACTGGCGCGGTTATGCGGAGGCCTTGCGGAACAAGCCGAATGTCGACCGCGACGACGTGCGCGACGATACTGCCGGTCCGATCCAGGCCACGACCTCTCTGCCCACGTACGGCGGGGGTATGCCGGCGCAGATGCCCAACGGAAACTGCTATGAATTTACGGCCAACAGCCAGCCGGGCAACACTTATAGGCAGGCCCCCAGCGGTTGCTGCTTCACCGGCGATACGGAAGTGCTCAATGGAGCCGGGCAGCCGGTCGCGTTGAGCCAGGTCAAGTCTGGCGACACGGTCAAGACGCGGGATGGAGTAGCCACGGTTGCGTTCGTGGCAAGACCGCGCCTGGGCGGCAGGACGCTATATGCCATCAACGGTGGAGGGCCCATCTTTACCGACACGCACCCATTCGTGAACGGCGCCGAACCGCAAGGAACGGAGACGCCGCCAATCGCGCTGTCGCTCAATCCCACCCGGCTGACATGGGCGGTACCCACCTTAAGCGAGTGCGGTGTAGGACAACTGCAAATCGGAAGCCTGTTGCTGGGACGCCGGCCGGGTTCAGGAGATTCCTTCCCGGTGAAGGTGAATGTTTTGGGACAGGCTCCGGAACATCCCGCTGAAGATTTCCTCTACGACCTGAACCTGGAAGTCTCCACCGGAGGACGGCAAGAGTTCTGGGCCGGCAAAGGCGAGCAGTTCTACCTGGTCTCTCCCGAGTTTCCGGTTCTGGATGAGGCGACGGCGGCGGCCATTGCGGTGACCGGCACAATGGAAGGGTTGATCGCCGCAGGTGGCCCCCAGCTTTCCAAATGGGTACCGAACCTGCGGGAACTGGTGCATCAATTCGCAGCGGGGATCTTCGACATTGGCCTGGACCATGCGCTGCACACGGTTCCTTCGTTCGGCTTGCCAACACCGAAAGAGCCGCTCTTTGAACGAATTGACCGGCTCTATCGAGGATTGGGTTCGGTGAATCCAGCGGGTGCCGACGCAATCGCCACGCTGTTCGACGGGCTGTTGTCTTCGATTGGGCCGTGGCTGATTGCGTCGATCGCGCTGGGTTGGAGAAAACCGCCGGACACGGAAGGGAATGTGGTGGTGGTGACCGTCTTTGACATGGAGTTGACGCCGCAGACACCCATCCTTGCCGACAAGCTGATTCGAATAGATGCGAGCGTAAGCGGCGGAGGCGACACGGTGTCGACTCCGATGTGGAACCGCGGCGGCCGGGCGAACACTCGCTTCCATCATTACTTCGATCAGCTGATTCATCTCGAACGCGGGAGGCTCGGTGAGTTGACGAATCTGTCTTTCTCGGTAACGATCGATAGCGCCCCGATCCCAAGCCTCTTTGGTTCGGCTCCGCTCGTGCTCGGCGAGGCAGGCCACAGGTTCCAATCGGCCCAGTTGGTGGACGCCTCCGGAACTGTGATTGGCGCGATCCGGTTCGACTCGCGCCTGCTTTCTCGAGAGAATGCGCAGGAAGAGCTGTCCCAGAGCGGTCTTTGGACCGAAGAGGCGGCCCAGGCGTATGCCAACGCACTTGGAGCAGCCATGGTCGAGCCTATCCTCAAGACTCTGGACGAACTTGCCGGCGTCAAGCCTGCCTGATCGCGGAGTATGCATCGGTGCTCCCGACCGCGGGCGTCAACTCCACACGATTCCGAGGCAAGGGCCGGCTCCCGAATGGAACCCGATGCTGTTGGCCATGCAGGCCACCGTTGCGTCCCGGTTGGAATGTCAACGGCATTCGGGCTTGGGCCACCTCACCTCGCCGGAGTGATGGTGATCTTGCGGAACAGCACGTGACCTTTCTCGCTGCCCTGTAGGTAGATGGGGCCGGGCATGCCTTCGTGGCTGTCCAGCGCGCCGCCGGTGAGTCCGGGAATCTCCTGGTTATCGATAATGGTGGTGCCATTCTGGACGACGGTCACGCGGCGGCCGATCAGCGTGATATCGAACGTCTGCCACTTATCGGCGGTACGCGGAAGCTCGGGAGTCGGAGCAAGAAAGCCGTAGACGCCGCCTGTGTGATGGCTGGGCGGCTCGGACTCGGATTCGGTTTCAATCTGCACTTCGTAGCGGCCACGCAGGTAAACGCCGCTGTTCGCGTTGATACCGCAGTTGAACTCGACGTGCAGCTTGAAGTCTCTGAATTTGCGGTTGCTAATGATCTCCGGTCCATGGCCGGGACTCACCATGTTGCCGTCCTTTACGGTCCAGTCAGGCGGCCCCGGCTGACTTTGGTGCCATCCTGCCAGATCCTTGCCGTCGAATAGCTCGACTGGTTGGCCCCATTCGGGAGCGCCCGTGCGTTCAAGTGACGGCGCGCGAACTCCCGTCCAGGTCCACCCCGGTCCTTCAAAGCCAGTGATGGTTCCGGCCAGCGTCCTGCCAGTCAGCGTACCTTTGAAGACGAGGTCATCCTTGCTGCTCTCCTCGTCCTTGGGCGAAACGAAAAGAATCGAATTCCCATTAATCTCGATCTTCGGCAGCGGCCGTGCGTTGCCCCATCGGCCGGTAAACAGCGCGGCGACCTTGCCGCCGTTGTCGCTGATCTCGATCCACGAGGGATGTTCCCCGTCCGGGGCTTTCAGGGTCAGGTCCCAACGGCCAAGAAATGCTTTGCCCACCGCTTGTGCGGCGGGTGTAGTCTGCGCCTGCGCGACACTCCACAGGCCGAGTGTCGCCGCAGCAAGAATCAATGCAGTAAGAAATCTTCGCGATGTCACGTTCTTTGCTCCCTGGCGCTCAGGCCAATGACTGAATGGTTTGCGAGGATGCGTCCCAATGCACTGGAGACTTGCGGAAGTACGATTCGTTGGCCAGGTGGCAGGCCAGCGCCGCGTGATGGCCGAAGACAGCGTCCTGTACGACTGGCTGGCGTGTACGCACGGCTTCAAGGAACTTCCAGACATGCGGTCGCAGGTCGTCATAGTCGTTGCCGTTCCATGTGGTCGTGGCCGGATCGGGTTCCTGGCCCGGCTTGGGATCGTGCTCCTCGTGCCATTGCTTCTGGTATTCCTCGCGCATCGCGGCGGGGTAAGAGCCGTCGTAGTAACTCGGCGACAGATCAGTGCCCGTCTGCGGCGAATGCGTGACGGAGAATTCCCGCAACTCAATGAGGCCCTTCGATCCCTGGAAGCGGGTTACCTCCGCCATCTCGCAGTCAAGCGAAAGGCGCATGTAAACCGGTATGCCCATGTATTCGAACATCACCGCGTGCACATCCGGCATGTTGCGGCCGTCTTTCCAGCGGTAAATGCCACCGAAAGCCGAAGCCTTGGCCGGAACTTCGTTAATGCCGAGGGAAAACATCATGCCGCTGATGAGATGGACGAGCAGGTCGCCGGCTACGCCAGTGCCGTATTCCTTCCAGCAGCGCCAGCGCGCAAAGGTATAGGGATCGAACGCCTTTCTGGGTGCGGTGCCGAGCCAGGTGTCCCAGTCGAGGTTTTCGGGTGAGAGGTCGGGGGGAGGCGGGTATTCCCAGGCGCCCGTGGGATCATTGCGGCCCATAGTGGCTTCGATCAGGTTCAGGTCGCCGATGGCGCCATTCGCAATGAGGTCCTTCACCTTTGCGCAGAGCACGGAACTGGTCCGTTGCGCCCCGATCTGGACGATGCGCCCCGACTTTTTGGCAGCCGCGACCATTTCCAAGCCGTCCGCGGGCGTGTGCGACATGGGCTTCTCGCAATAGACGTCTTTGCCGGCATCGAGCGCGTCCACAACCACCTGTTTGTGCCAGTGATCGGGCACGGCGACGAAGATGGCATCGATCGACTTGTCGTCGAGTAATTCCTGGTAGCGGCGCGTGGTTTTGATCGGCTTGCCTACGATCTCGCGCGCCAGAGTGTGTCTGCCGTCGTAGAGATCTGCTGCGGCAACGCATTCTGTGCCAGGCAGAGCAACGGCCGTGCCGAGAACGTTGCTGCCTTCCATGCCCACGCCCACGATGCCGAAACGGATGCGGTCGCCGGGTGAGGATGACTGCGATGCAAACGACGGCTCGGATTCAAGCAGAATGGATCCTGGAACCAACGATGCGCCGGCCGCTGCGGCTGTCGATTGCAGAAATGCGCGGCGAGAAAAGTGCGATGGAGACATTGTCGATGTTCCTCTCTGGAGCACAACCCTTCTATCGCCGCAACCTGCGCATGTCAAGACCCGTTCCCCGGCGGCTCCATGCCTCTTCAACAGCGATCCCGCCGTGCAGCCCATGCGGGTAGGGTGGGCGAGCGGGCACTCCGGGGCCGGCCACGTTCGTCGCTGATGCCTTTCGATGCAGCCAGGTTTTTCGGATCCGACGGCGGCACGCGACTGGATTCCACCATACTCGAGCGGTGCTTCCGGAAGATAGATGACGCAGGTCTTAGATTGAAAATGTCGGAGCTTAGAAACCCGTCGAATCTCTGGAACCGATCGGAGTGGCTTTCCTTTATGCGGTACATCATGCTTACAGTTTTCGCTACAGGAGATGAGGCCGAGATTTCATCCCCCTCCACACACACCATAAGCTATTGAAAATTAAACGAGATAGTGATTTCATTCGCCTTGTGCGGCCAAAGTTCAGAACAGTCGTTCAAGGGCTGAGAATCGCTGGGTCCGGAGATGGTTCGCTAACATTTATACTTTCTGAGACCGCAAGGACTTCAACGAAAGGAGTGTCCGCTCAGGTTCACTGGCCGGGCTGGGAAGACCCTGCATTTTGAACAGGGACAGCCGAAATTAGCGGCGGACATGGGAGTACACGAGCATGGCAAAGAGCGTCAACAAGGTATTTCTTCTGGGCAATGTAGGCAAGGATCCCGAAATCCGGTCCACCGGCGGTGGGACCATGGTGGCTACCTTTGGCCTGGCGACCACCGACCGCACCAAGGATCAGCAGGGGAACTGGCAGGATCGCACCGAATGGCACAACGTGGTGGCCTACGGGCGCACTGCGGAGATCATTCGCGATTATGTGAAGAAAGGTCACAAGCTCTTTGTCGAAGGCCGCATTACCACGCGCAACTGGGACGACAAAGAGCATCCCGGCCGGAAGGTCTATCGCACGGAGATCATCGTGAACGATCTCTCGCTGCTTTCCGGGCGCGAAGACGGCGGCGCCGGGGCGGGCGGCTATTCGCGCCAGTCGGGCGCGTCGGGCAACGTCGACCAACGCCCGCCGGCAGGCCAGGACGACTTCGCCCAATCGGCGGAGATCTCCGACGACGACATCCCGTTTTGAGACCGGTTTCGCAGCCAGTGCGGCCTCTCCCTAGCTAGCGGAAAGGCCACTTGGCATTTGTGCCTTCCTGCGGCCAATCCGGGTGCGGTATCGTCATCTCTACCAAAGTACTTCTATGTTGCCGAGGTCGATGATGAGCCGCTTCCCGCGTATCGCCGCAATCGCCGCGTTCCTCCTTGCGGCAGTTTTCGCCGCTTCCGCGCAGTCGCTGATTTACCAGAAGCCCCCAGCGCCCATTGAGAAGCTGCTGGACGCGCCGGTGACGCCGAACGCGTCGCTGTCGCCGGATCGCACCATGCTGCTGATTGAGCAGCCCGCGGCGTATCCGACGATTGCGGACCTGGCGCGGCCGAGATACCTGCTGGCGGGGTTGCGGTTCAATCCGCAAAGCAGTGGCCCGAGCCGCGAGGTGTACTCGATCCGCTTGGCGCTCGAACCCGTGAGCGGCGGGCCGGAGCGGCCGATTGCCGGCCTGCCGGCTGCGCTCAAAGCGTCGTGGCCGATGTGGTCGCCCGATGGCAAGCACGTAGCGTTTGTGCAGCGAGAGGATGGTCCCGAAGCGGCCGGGAGTGCTTCCGGGGCCGGAAAGAATGCTGCCGCAGGAGAAGCCGGGTTGCAGCTTTGGATTGTCGATGCAGCCGCGGCGAGAGCGCGCCGGATTGGCATTTTTCGGCTGAATGCCGTGCTGGGCGCTCCATGCCGGTGGTTGCCGGATTCAAGTGGAATGCTGTGCAAACTCGTACCGGCGGATCGCGGACCGGCGCCACACGCCAGCGACGTGCCGACAGGGCCGAACGTGGAAGAGAACCTGGGCAAAGTCACTCCGGCGCGCACCTACGAGGACATGCTGAAGACGCCCACAGATGAGGCCATCTTTGCTTACTATGCGACAGCACAACTTGCCATCGTCAGGCTGAACGGCATGGCTCGCGCACTGCCGGTGAAGGGATTGATCAATGAGGCAAGCCCCTCGCCGGACGGACGCTTTGCACTGGTCCGTGAGATTCACAAGCCTTTCAGCTACACCCTGCCGGCGGAGATGTTCCCGCAGAAGACAGAGGTGGTGAACTTGAAATCCGGAACAGCGAAGGTGCTGTTCGATCGCCCGCTCGTGGACAATCTGCCCATCGCCTTTGATGCGGTGCCGGCAGGACCGCGCGATTACGAGTGGCGATCCGACGTTCCCGCGACGCTGGTGTGGGCCGAGGCAGGCGACAGCGGCGATCCCAAGAAGGACACGCCGGTGCATGACCGCCTGATGGCGCTCAGCGCGCCGTTTGAGGGCCAGGCGACCCTCCTCCTTGAATTCCCCATGCGCTATCGCGGCGTGGACTGGGGCAACGATCACCTGGCGATTGCCACCGAGGCGCGCTGGACGGATCGGCACACGGCAATGCTTGCCTTTGATCCCTCGTCGGCTGCGGAGAATGCGACGGCGAAGACAACGATGCTTTACGAAGGCTCATCCCAGGACCGGTACCACAGCCCCGGCCGTCCGATGACCGCGCCCAATGCGCAGGGATTCCCGGTGCTGAAGCAGACCGCCGACGGCTCCGCGATCTTCTTTATCTCGCCCGGCGCTTCACCGAAAGGAGACCATCCGTTTGTGGCAACGATGCCGGCCGCCGGCGGCAAGGAAACCGTGCTGTTCCGATCGAAGGATCCGTTCTTCACGGAGCCGGTTGCGCTGCTCTCGGATGACCAGGTGCTGGTGCGGCAGGAATCGGCTACAGTGCCGCCGAACTACTTTGTGGCGGGCCTCAGGGATGAGTCATCGACACAGATCACGCATTTTCCCTCGCCCTACGAGGGAATCGCGTTGCCTACCAAGCAACTGCTGCGTTACAAGCGTGCGGACGGCCTTGACCTGACCGCTACGTTGTGGCTCCCGGCCGGGTACGACAAGAGCCAGGGACCGCTGCCGACACTCATGGAGGCGTACCCGGCGGAGTTCAAGACGCGTGCGTCCGCAGGCCAGGTTTCGGGATCGGAGAATCGGTTCCCGCGCATCGGTTGGGGATCCCCGGTCTTCTTTACTCAGACCGGATACGCGGTACTGGAGAACGCCAGTATCCCTATCGTGGGTGAAGGCAACGAGCAGCCGAACGATACGTATGTCGAGCAGCTTGTAGCGGGGGCAAAAGCGGCCATCGATTATGGCGTGTCGCTCGGAGTCGTGGATCCGAAGCGCGTCGCCGTGATGGGCCACAGCTACGGCGCATTCATGACCGCGAATCTGCTGGCGCACTGCGATCTATTCCGTGCGGGCATTGCGCGTTCCGGCGCCTATAACCGCACCCTCACCCCCTACGGCTTCCAGGCGGAAGAGCGGACCTACTGGCAGGATCCGGAGTTGTACTACAAGATGTCGCCGTTCAGCTATGCGGACAAAATCAAGACGCCGATCCTTCTCATGCATGGCGAGGCCGACGATAACCAGGGCACGTTCCCGGTGCAGAGCGAGCGCTTCTACGAGGCGCTCAAGGGCCAGGGCGCGACAGTGCGGCTGGTCTGGCTGCCGCTGGAGGCGCATGGGTACCAGGCTCATGAGAGCCTGCAGCACATGCTGTGGGAGATGAACCGCTGGCTGGACACCTACGTGAAACCGGAGACACCGGTGACGAGCGCGGGCAGGACGGAAGCTGGCAAGTAGACTGGCGGTCGAAGGAATGGATGCCCGCGCGTCGGCTACCCACCAATCCCATTGCGAAACGGATCGGCCGCATCGAATAGAAGCGTCGATTCGGCGGTCACGTATGCGGATCCCGTGATGCTGGGGATCACAGCCCCGTTCTCCAAGCGCACGCGACCTTCAAAGACCGTGCCCAGGATTCCCTCCTGCCGCCACACCGCGCCCGGGGCCAGGTTTCCATCGGCGACAAGGCACGCCATCTTCGCGCTCGTTCCCGTGCCGCAGGGCGACCGGTCGTAGGCCTTGCCGGGGCACAGGACAAAGTTGCGGCTGTGATTGGCAGGATCGTGCGGTGCAGCGAACAGTTCGACATGGTCGATCTCCGCGCCAGCCGCGCCGGTGACGCCCGCTGCGTTCAGTGCCTGCCGCACCGCCCACGTGAATTCTGTAAGCTCATCCACGTTCCCCAATCGAAGTTCAAAGGGATGCTGCCTGATCAGGAAAAACCAGTTGCCACCCCAAGCCACGTCGCCGCTGACTTCGCCATGTCCTGGCACGCGCACGCGCACATCGGCGGCATGGCGATATGCAGGGACGTTCTCAATGGTTGCTGTGTCCGCCGACTCAAGATCGACCGTCACCGATCCCACCGGCGTCTGCAGACGATGCCTGCCCGGACTGATCCGGCCCAAATGCGCGAGCGTCACTGCTACGCCAATCGTTCCGTGCCCGCACATGCCCAGGTAGCCCGCGTTATTGAAATAGACCACGGCCGCTGCACACGCCGGATCATCGGGCGGCAGGATCCACGCGCCTACTACGACATCGGAGCCGCGCGGCTCGCACAGAATGGCGCGGCGCAGGGCATCGTGCTGGCTGCGCAGGGCCGCGACTCGTTCCGCCAGAGTTCCTTCACAAAGCTCGGGTCCGCCCGCGAGCACGCACCGCGTCGGCTCGCCTGCCGTGTGGGAATCAATGACCGTAATCCGGGAGATTGCAGAGCTCATGGATGCGTAGCCTGCCCTGAGGACCCGTTGTGCAGGCCTTCACGCGAAGTATACCGTCCGAACCATTTGAAATCGCGCGTTGTCGCTACTGGTCCTTTCGATATCGATTTCGCGTATCGGCCGGCAGGTTTGTGCCTGCGCCCTGTTCTAAACTGAAAGGTACGCTCGGAGCACTTCTTTGACGTCTTCTACTGTATCCGTGCGCGCGGACCGGCTTCCGTCTCCAGCGCTGCGCCGCTTTGCATGGGCCGTGCTGGCATATTTTGTCGCCGTCATTCTGTGGGGCGCAGTAACGCGCGCGACCGGGGCGGGCGATGGTTGCGGAAACCACTGGCCGCTTTGCAATGGCACGTTGGTCCAGCACTCACCCAGCGTGGACACGCTGATTGAGTTCACGCACCGGATCACCAGCGGGATCTCTCTCTTCTCAGTCGTCGGCTTGATGGTATGGACCTTCCGGTCTTCGGCGCGCGGCCACCTGGCCCGCACAATGAGCGTTGCGTCCGTTGGGTTCACGCTGATTGAGGCGATTCTTGGAGCTCTGCTGGTGAAGCTGGGTTTGACAGCACAAAGCCATTCCCCGTTGCGAGCGCCATATCTCGCCCTGCACTTCACGAACACGCTGCTGTTGATTGCAGCGCTCGCGCTCACAGCACACATGCTGAGCCGGCGCGAAGGGTATCGGTATCGAAGCATTCGCCTGGTTTCACCCTTGGGCGCAATCATGGGACTACTGGTGATCCTGGTAGTGGGCGTCACCGGTTCTCTGGCCGCACTGGGCGATACGCTCTTTCCGGCGACTTCGCTGAGCGAAGCACTGCAACAGGATCTTTCGGCGAAGAGCGGATGGTTGCTGCGCTGGCGGTGGACGCATCCGGCCATCGCTTTCCTGGCCTGCATCTTTCTGATCTGGATTCTGGTGCGCGCGGCGCAACGCTCAACGCACTGGGATAATCGCGGGCTCTCCGGAATTGTGCTCGCGCTGCTGGCTGCACAATACGTCCTGGGTGTGCTCGACGTAGTGCTGCTTGCGCCGTTATGGCTGCAGGTTCTGCATCTGCTTGGCGCGGATGCGCTGTGGTCCGCGCTGGTGGTGCTGACGGCGCGACTGACCCTGGAACCGGTGAAACAGGAAGTCGGGAACGGGGACTAGAACCTGGCCTGCCTTGCACAACATGCGGCCGCAATTCGCAACGCGAATTGCGGCCAGCTTTCTACTCCCACTCCCTTTTCCCTACTCTCGGACCAGCACCCCGGCCGCCGGATACTGCTCAGTTCCCATGCCGGTATGAATCAGCGGCAGCTCCGGCGTCGCCGTCAGCCACTCGATCCTGCCATCGCGCAGGATCACAGTGTCTTCCGCTTTGCCTCCGCGGATGCTCGGGTTCCACGCGAACGCCTGGTTGTTTACCACCGTTTCCGTGCCCTTCGGCGTCGCGAGCCACTCGCGCTCCCAGTATCCCGTCGGCCCTCCCTGGTGATGGAAGCGTTCCTCGCCCGGATAACCCTCTGCGGTGTACGCGTTCTGCGCCACTTTGAACAGCTCCGCAGAGGTCGCGCCAACCCGCGTCGCATGCAGCAACGCTGCGTTCACTTGCGCCGCCGACTGAAAACGCCCCGCAAGCTCTTCCGGCAACGGTCCGAAGTGAACAAACCGCGTAATCGAAATGGCCAGTCCCCACTTGCGCGCGCACAGGTTCAGCATCGCGTATTTCTCGACGCGCTTGCCCCGCGCGACGGCATGCTTGTATTTGAAGATGCGCTCGTCCGCCGCGTAAAGATACACGCTGGGCAGGATGCCGCGCTTCAGCAGGTTTGCTGCTGTCATCGACTCCAACTCGTACTCACTCATCCCCGGCTTAACCGCATGCAGCGACTCCACCGTCGCCGCCGCCGTCTGCGCTCCCAGCCACTTGTAACGCGCAATCTCCGTCTCGCTCAGCGATGCTCGCAGCGGAAAAAGGTTCGCTTCCGCCGCGCCCGCCAGCGGCGTATCCGAAGCCAGCGGCCCTCCCGCCAGCTTTGCCGCCGCTTTAGCGGTTTCGTCCGCAAACCATGGAAAGATGACCGGCTCGAAATCCAGCGCGCCAAACTCCTCATCGTGCAGCCGCGGCGCTTCGTTTTCGGTGGTGAAGTAGTAGCGCTTGCCCGCCGCCGTCACCAGCAGCGCGGCAACGCCTGTCTCATTGGGGGTCAGCACGCGCAACTCCACCGCGCCGCCCGTCAGCCACGCAACGTTTTCGTTCCGCCGGATGAGCAACCCGGCGTGGTGGTTGGCGCGCAGCCACTCCACAACCTGCTGGTTCTTGTGCTCCAGCTCGTCGTTCCACGCCGCCTGCGAAACCATCGTGGTCCCGTTCACTACCAGGTCTTTCCCGATCCTCTTACTCATAATGGCAATGTCCCTTCATAGGTTTCAGGTGCCAGGTTCCAGGGTTTCCAACGTCCCTGACACCTGACACCTGAAGCCTGACACCTTCTTCACACCTGAAAGCTGCCACCTTCTTCGTGGAGCAAATCAATCTTCGAGTTGCGGATGGTAGTAGCTCTCCCATCCCATGTACCGCACCGCCGCCTCGTGAATCGCCTTCGACACATCGCTGAAGTTCGCAGCCACGTGGTGTTCGAACGCCTCGCGGCAAATGTACTTCAGCAGCTTCTGCAGTTGCGGAATCTCCGCCACGCCCGCGCCGCCGAAGGTCTCCAGCGGATCGTCCGTGAACCGCCCCGGACCGGTGTAGCCGCGGATCACGCCGCGCCGGTCGTCGGTGGAGAAACGTGCGTAACTCATCCCGCCCGCCTTCACACGTCCCACGCAGGTGCCGAACGTGTTCAGCTTGCCGACCGTGCCCGCGATGATCTCCTGGTAATCCATGCGCACATCTTTGAAGAAGTGCTTGGGCAGGTTGGAGCAGTGGAAGCACACGCACTTATTGGGATCGCTGCCGTAGTTGTTGTTCCAGTCCAGCAGCGCACTCGGCGTGCCGCTCGCCAGCGCGAGCATGTACATGCTCAACGTGCCTGGCACGTCCACTTCGCACGCCGACGGCAGCAGTTCGTTCGACATCATGCTCATCACCGTGCAGGGCACTACGCCGAAGAACTCTTCCATCGAGGTCCAGCACTGCAGCGCGGTGATGTTGATGTGCGCCTGCTTCATCCACGCTTCCACTACCGCGGCCAGCTTGGACTGCTTGATCAGGCCTTCTTCGGAGATCCCCGCGGTCGAAACGTAGTTCTTGATCTTCTTCAGCTTCTCCTGCACCACGTCGTCGTGGTCCTTCAGCCGGTTGATGCGGCCGAATACCTCCGACAGATCCAGCGTCTCCACCGTGATCCCGTTGGATTCCAGGATCCGCTCCGAGTAGCGGACAGTGTTGAACGCCGTGGGCCGCGCGCCGATGGCGCCGATGCGCAGGTTTTTGAGGCCCTTCACGATCCGGCACACCGCGGAGAACCACTCGAGGTCCGCCTTGAACTCCGCCGAGTTCACCGCCTCCGTATGCAGCGTGGTGAGCGAGTACTTGATGCCGTACTGCATCATGTTGTTGCACGCGCTCATTTTGCCGCAGAAGCTGTCGCGCCGAACCTTGATCGTCATATCGTCGCTGCGGTCAGGCGTGGCCTGCACCAGCACCGGCACCTTCAGCCCCGACAGTCGGATCGCGTCTACGATGCCGCGTTCCTCGCCGAAATTCGGCAGCGTCAGGATGATGCCATCAATCTCCTCGGCATGCTTCTTGAACAGCTCGGCGCACCGCTGCGCTTCCTCGTACGTCTCCACCGCGCCGTACTTCGATTCCTCGGGTCCCAGCACGATCGCTTTCGCGCCCGCCTCTTTCAGCGCGGCAAGAATCTCTTCGCGGCCCGTTTTGGCCAGATGGTCGGGGAAAAATCCGCGGTTGCCCACCACGATCCCGAAAGTCATTGTTCGTTGCGCCATGTTCGTATCCACTCCTTCAAAAAACTTGCCGCCGCGCGGCTGTTGTCCTTGCGGATGATTGCTCGTTATGCGGCATTCAGGCATGCCGTGCGGATAAATGCGTGTCCGTTACTTTACCTTGCCCGGACGAAATTTGACCACATACACCAGCCCCAGCAACAGCAGCACACCACCCCACCAGATCGGCGTGTGCAGGTTCGTCAGTTGCACTCCCATCGCGTAGTCACCGGTTACCGCCTCATAGCAGCCGTAGGCGACGATCATCGCTCCGTAAACCGTCAGCAGCAGCCCAATGAAGAACCATATGGGAATGCGCGAACCGTGCATAGGATCTCCCCGTTACCAAACCATAACGTTTAGCGCCACAAAAATCACCGCGACCAACGTTGCCCAGAACCACTCCCGCTTGTAGAGCGGCACCCACTCTTCCCTGGGCAGCACGGTAGCGCCGTACACCAAGCCGTCCAGGTCTGCTACAGGCTTCGGTTTCGTGAACATACTCACCACTACAATCACAATGGACGCGAAGCAAAACGCCCACAGGGCACGGAAGACGTTCTCGGCCATCGGCTTGGCATCGGGCGAGAGCGCCACTACCGCGAGCTTCGCCGGATTCAGCTTGACCCACACGAACAGCCCAGCCGAAAACAGAATCCCCAGGAACAGTCCCAGGAACCCCGCCCAGCGCGTCGCCCGCTTCCAGAACATGCCGAACAGGATCGCTGCCAGCAGCGGCGCTACAAAGATGCTGAACAGCGCCTGCACGTAATCCATGATGCCGTGGAACTGCTGCACCAGGTACGCCGCGCCAATCGAAACAATCACGCCGATGAGGATCGAGAGCCGCCCCACCAGAACATAATGGCTGTCGCTGCCGCTCTTGTAGATCAGCGGCTTGTAAATGTCGTACGCCCACACTGTGGAGAACGCGCTCACGTTCCCCGCCATGCCGCTCATGAACCCGGCGATCAGCGCCGTAATGCCCAACCCGAGCAGCCCCGGCCCCAGGTACCGCACCATCATCAACGGCAGCGCCTGATTGTAGGTGTGCAGCTCAGCATTCGGCCCGCCGGCGAGTACCTTTTGCCGCTGTTCCGGGGTCAGGTTCGTCTTCGCCATTGCCGCCGAGCACGCCGCAGCGTTTTCCACCTGCTCGGCGCCGTTCAGGCTGCACGCCGCGGTCACGTCTTCGCCCACCAGCACCCGCCGGCTGCCATCGGGATTC
>Ga0335074_10006977_pt1 | contig 15662 bp, 17 predicted proteins | sample Lox_Sample_23_FD_206715 | JGI IMG/M metagenome (GOLD analysis project Ga0335074, IMG submission 206715) | Soil microbial communities from Loxahatchee National Wildlife Refuge, Florida, United States - Lox_Sample_2.3 | ecosystem: Environmental > Terrestrial > Soil > Wetlands | place: USA... | reverse complement strand
CTTCTGGCCATTGCTGCTCTTTACCCATTCATTGTTGATGAACAGTCCTATTGGCTGCGTATATTTTCTGCCATTCGGTGCTGTCAGTTCAACCGTGAGCTCTGATTTCGGGGCATCTGAGTGGGCCAACGCCTTCTCAGGTGTAATTATGCTATCCATTCTGACTGCAGAAGTTGAGTGAAGAATGCGTGATACGGGGCGCAAAACCAAAGGGTTCGAGCTTGTAATCTGCTCTTTGACAGCTTTTCTTGCACCTGGCAGGTTAAGTGTGGATAATCTCTTGATGCAATTCGAAGGCCGTATAACGTGTATTCGCAATACAGAGTTGTACATGATAGAGGAGAAGAGCAAGAGCGGGGTTGTGTTCGAAGCAACTGATTTGTTGTCGAATTTCGAGGCGAGCTCGCCTGATAACGGGGTTAGACATGCCTCATCGGGACAAGCGCAGGGGTGCCCCACCATGACCGCTCTGGCTGCAAAAGGTATCCCCTACCTTGCGTCTGCAGGTCGCCGGGTTGGCTGCAGCAGCGTCTGAGCCTCCGTCATTGTGCATTTACCCGCTCTGTCTCACCTGCCCGCATAAACTTCCCTTTTCAGACGAGCCGTTTTTCCGCCGGGAGGCGCCTCCGCACGCCAAACTCCCGCATAACTGCCACGTGCTATGGACTCAACCTCAGGTAGCGCGCGGATTTGTGCGACAATAGTTCAGCTAGCGCCTAAAAATCGATATGGAATGATACCCAAAGTATTACCAAGTCATTTCGGCTGAATTATTGCCCAACGCCTCATAATCATCTGGACTCCCAACTGAAAACAGGCCTTGTGAGAACCTTCTATTGGCCAAAACCCTTACACCTCTGAGCAAGAGAGGACATATATATGTAAAAACTCGGAAGCGTGTACGGTTGAAGAGAATGGCGAAAACCCTCTGCATTGCATTTACCCCTTACTTTACCCATTCAACGCTAACGAGGTCTTTTTCCCAAGCGAAAATTTGGTACATCGTAGTTACGGTATTCAACATGGACCCATGCCATGCGTGCACCCTCAAAAGCCCTTCGTTATAGAAATCTAACTTTCCGATTTCGCTCTTCGGGTGCTGCGCAGTACTCCAAATATATTTTCCTAGCTTAAATCATGGCGTCTACTCCAGATTCTCTCATCAGCCACAAGGACGCCAAAGCGTACTGGTCTACTATTGATGCGGACATAAATGGTATGCTAGGCGGCTTTCCGTACATTTCAAGAGTAGATCTGCAGGGAAGCAAGAATTTCCTGGTTAAATTGGGCGTTGGCGGGAGAGAGAGGAGGAGTAGTTTGAGAGGCCAGGGAGAGACGGGAGGGGGGAAAGTGAAGAGAGCGGTGGATTGTGGCGCTGGGTAAATTTTGAAGTTTCCTAGCTTTGGTTTTGAGTTTTGGATGGACACCTCTTTTTGGAGGTCTACTGACGGCCATTGCTTTCCCTCACTTTTGGGTCCCTCTGGATTGCCAAATGATCTTCACATCAGAAATTGACGTTATAGAATCTCATCCAAGTGCCGACGTGGAACGACTGACTGACGGGCTTTCAGAATTGGAAGGATCACAGAGGGATTACTCCTTAGTATCGCCGAAACGGTCGATATCGTAGAGCCAATCGCAAAGTTCTCGGATGCTCTGAAAGGCAAAGAAGGAGTCGGACGCATCTGGAATGTCGGACTCGAGGAATGGGATTTCGACGGCAACGATGTCAATGAGAACACGAAGTACGATTTGATCTGGAATCAGTGGTGTCTCGGTCATCTGACAGATGCCCAACTTGTCGAGTATCTGAAGAAGTGTGGCGGGGCGGTAACATCAGGGGGTTGGATTATTGTAAAGGAAAATTTGAGTACAGCAGAGGAAGATCGATTTGATGAAACTGACAGTAGTGTCACAAGGTAGACAGACCCCTACTTAACCACAAGCGGCAGAAGGAATTCTGAGCATAGCTGATTCATGTAACAGATTAGATAGCAAATTCCGCGAGGTTTTTAAAAAGGCAGGACTCAATCTCAAGAGGACAGAATTACAGAAAGGATTTCCCAAAGAGCTATATCCTGTCAGGATGTACGCTCTGCAGCCGATGTCTGAATGATGCTTTTGAAGAAATTTACGTACTCATAAACTAAAAAGGGCATGCTGCAGGAGTTTTAGGTGTTGCTCCTCCTGAAGAATTTACTTCAGACATTTTACGACGGTCTCAAATTGTTGCCAACCAGCGCAAAACCAGTGACTGACAATGCATCCCAAAACTAAATCATGGGGTTAAAAGCAGAGGTGATTAAGAGAGAGAGAGAGAGAGAGAGAGAGAGAGAGGCTAGAGATGTCGTAGTCATCGATTGGCCTCCCCTATGAGTGAATTTGCTATTGAGCTTTCAACGCATGCTAACTAAACCACTGCTCTACCTCTAGATCAGTTGACCAGGAATGTGTCAGTATATCTTCGATCGATTTACATCTACCGTTCCCATACCTTGTGCTTCCTCGCATCTCGAGGAGCCTGCCCCCTTGCAGGGTTCGTAACCGTTCGAAAATATTCTCATCTTTATGCATGAGACTAAAAGCTCTGCGTCCTCTCCCAGTCAGACAACCTTCATACGATAGGTTCACTCCGCATCTGGCATTCCCTGACATAATCCAAAATGTGCTATTTCCCACTTACAAGAATGGCCTGTGGCCATCAAGAGATGTCTAGAATCCCTCTCCGTTACCCCACTGCGGCTATATTCGCCTCATTACACACTCACTCCGAGGAGCCAGCGACCAATGAAACCCATATATGCCGGAATATATGCCAGTCCTTTGAAGATGTCGGCGCTCAGGAGATAGAGATGCGCTCAGGAGAAATGTGTGGACCGTGTCAGGTGGACACAGGCAAGATACTAGATAAGCTCGTGCGTGCCGTGGATGGAACGCAAGCAAACGATGACCAGCAGTGGATGATGTCGGGTGGATTAGATGGTAATGCCATCGACATTTATCTTGAAAATCCACTGGATTACCTCGTGCGGGACGTGAATGGAGTGGAAGCAAGCAATGAACAGCCGGAAATGATTTCAGATGGGCTAGATGCTGATATCATTAACGCTTATCCCGAGACCGCATTGGATGAGTTCGCGTATAGTGCAGGATGGTATCCGATGAATGACGCCTCGCTCGACATTTATACGATGTCTACGATGTCTGATGGATTTGCTCGGGATGAATCTATACGCACGTACGAGGATAAAGTCACTGAGTGGTCGAGTAAGAAGGATAGCTACGAAGAGGTTGCGGGTTGTCAATCCAAAGGAGACTTCTTGCGGAGTTTGTTAAAACCTGGTCACATTGGATGCACCACTGAATGCTCAAATTGCAAGCACTTCAAGCGTAGAGGCACAATGTTCAACTTCCAGGACCACGTCTCCCCTGTGTCCACGATTGCACCAAGTGCTCCGTCCTATATGGGAAGAAGCTGTCCCATCCTTGCGAAGTTACGATCCGATGTTCATGTGCAGGACGAAGAGGGAGGATTGTTGGGAAGGTTTGGTAGGGTATGTTGTGAGAAGTGCGGCGCGCAAATGCATCTCCTATAGACAAAGGGCGCTATTTCGATTCTTAGGAATCGAGGTACCATGGAAAGGATGAACTTGCCATGAAGCGTTGAGAGTACCCATTTCGGCTTAAGGATCTGCCTGTTTCCGGCATAGTTCCGCCACATATGTTATACTTATAGGATAAGAAGCTATATAGATTGCTCAGATTAAGGCCGGCATAGCAACATGATCTATTACCCCAGACTTTTCCATTTCAAACAGGCTTTGTGATAGTAATGATATTGGACGGCAGCCTTGAATATCAAACACTTACTGTTATTCGAGCATCTCTCGTAGGTTCCGTACAGCCACTCCTCAAGAGAGGCAACAGGCCAGATGACGGCATCTTTCTTCCCAAAATAAGGCCGGTCAGAAAGCAATCAGCTCAGACTCTTCGCTGGGTCCGGTAGATGGATGGATGATACAGGCGTGGAGTTCGAGTTGACCAGTTTCCTTCGACGTGTAAGCTGCCACAGTGTAGAATGCGTTAGTCGCATTCAGCTAGGGTAACAATAACCACGAATTCACATGCTTGCGTACGCAAGGTATGTATAACGGTCCGGAAGTAGCAGCTATAATTCTGATTTGCCGACACTTGACACTCAAGAGCCCCGTACTGAGGGTAGACTTTTTCTCATCCTCGTTCTAAGAATCACGTGGGGATGAAGAGTAAGACTAATCCTAAAGAGCAGGTCCAAATTCTCGACTGAAAACGGAAATGTCTCGGCTCTTCGTTTGGAGAACATCGTAGCTATTGGAAACTTGGAGATGAGCGGGTTGAGCCCGGATAGGAAGCGTTCGTCTCAAGCCACGTCTCTCGATTAGCCCTTCATCCACACTCGATGAAAAGGTATGAAATGATAATCTAGAAAACGTGTGAGCAAAAATTGATGATAAAAGGTCCCTTTGAAACTCCATGGGTTTGCTCTTCGTCGACTTATTCGATGCCACATTCGTTCTTTGTGCTTTATTAAGCTAGTTGACGGTGAGGATCATATCATTTTCATAATATGTTAGGATGTAGCTAATCAATTATTCTCGTGTTGTTTTCTGAATACAGTGGAAAACTTCATCATAGATCATCTGTTATAAACTCATCTTAGTTCGGCGCGGTGTCGAAAATCTTGACACCTGCTCCACAAGAACTTCGTCCAACTTTCTCATCTTTCATACCACACCGGTATGCACCATACAACTCGTTCCTTTTCATCTACTGATTATCTTTGGACATGCTGGCTGCCCGGTCGAAGCGTTTCTGCTCTCGCGGTGAGACTAGACCAACAAAAGAAATTGATTGGTCTTGCCGCCATCCTTCCGCGTTGGACGACTAATTCAACGCCGAATTCGACCGTCAAAGATTATGCAGCAGCCTTTGGGATACTTGGCGGAAAGAAGAGACCGTAGCTCAGTGATGAAGGCATCTCCTAGAGCCTCCACACCTGGCCGTGGTGCTACCTCGCCTTGAATCTTGTGGAGGCTTCCTCATAATAAGCCTACGCCCTATACGGCTACGGCTGCATGTTCAAATCCCCCATCATAAGGATATGGCGGACATTATGCTGGGCCATTTGCCTCGCCTTTGGGATACAACTACGGCAATGACTAAGTATACGGTGCCTTTCTTCATAAAGTGTTCAAGGATACCTCACAAGAGAATGCTGACTAGATGATCGATGGGGTTAGAGGACTTAGTAGAAGAGAATGCTGATCTTCGGAAGCTTTCTAATGAGCTCGTCAGCCGCTGTGCTGTCTTGGAATATTAGACGCTCTTGCTCGAACTGTGAAGCAACCAATCAATCTCCTGAAGCGGTCTCTATCCTTTCGTAATGTGGTCACTCCACCTACAACGTCTTGACTTCTATAAGGCTTGCTAGGATGAATTTCTTGCGTTAGCCTGCAACGCGGTGAGCAAAATATAGCAAGTAAATCGAAGCGCTGAAATTGGCGTAGAGGACGATAAGAGTCGTATCGACCGCTATTACAACAAGAAGCTTGAGGATATCATTCGTCTCACCAAAAGAAATCTTAACTCAGGAGCTCCCGAGCTCGCCATTATTAGATAGTAGATGTAGCAATGCGCTATATCTAGAAAAATACCTTATAAAGTCCCAATATCCCTTTCAATCAAAGACAAAACCAAGATATTGTCACCATCGTGCAAATTTTTGTCTTTGTACTTGGCTCGAATTCCTCCAGTCCATCCCTTTGGTGATAATTTGATCGTCTTCGGTGGCCCTCATTATAGCTTTCCATAAGGATCTAGAATAGGTCCCCAAGGGAATTCGGGACGACTGTGTGATTTGGGGCTCTGGGAGTATGGAAAACAAAACCCGTAGGATTACGAGAGCGAAGCTCAAAACAAACAGCTCCTACCTATAGCGCAGAGAGAACGAACAGGGGCAAACACTAAATAATAAATCTCTTCGAAAATATTACTGTGAATATGCATGACATGTCATCAAACGGCAGAAATGCACTAATTGTAAAGGCTACTCTGGAGCCTTCCAGATTCGCAGCCAGCCAGCCCTGCAATTCGTATCCGCCACAATATCCGCCTTGTTGCAACAATGAGATGGCCTCGCCACAAGTCCTCCGCATAAGACGCTGAGAACACCTTTCTGAACCCTAAATTTCTTTCCTCGAGAAGATGGATACAGTCAACCGTGGACTAGACTTGGAGAAGGAGTTAACCTGCTCAGTATGTTTGCCCCGATTATCTCTCCGTTACCCCGCTCACGACGTGCCAACGACGTGCTCAAGATGCGCCTTGCGTCACATCGTAGTCTCTACTACACAATTTCTTGTACTCACATTCCTATGAGCTCTGCTAACGGCGTAACATGACCTAGATCTGTACCGAAGTCCTCTTTCAACCTTTAACACTTCTCGACTGCCTCCATACCTTCTGTGGTTCCTGCTTGAAAGAATGGTTCTCGTGGCAGTTGACAGCTTCTCGCAATAACCCCAATCCAGCCCCTTCGAGCTCTCCATTGTACACGTGCCCATCATGTCGGGCGCCTGTGCGAGAGACAAAGCACAATGCCACTGTTACAACTTTGCTCGATATGTTCCTGGCGGCCAATCCAGACAAGGGTAAAACTCCAGAAGAGGAGGAGGATTTGAAGAAAAAGTACACGCCTGGAGAGGATGTTATGCCAAAAGTAGAGCGAAAGGAAATGTCATTGAGGGAGCGTAGAGCAGAGGATGAGGAGAGACGGCTGGTTAATGAGGCTAGGGATCTTAGTTTACGAGAGGCTGGAATGGGATCGGGAGAGGCAAGGACTACACACAGAAGGAGAGACGGCGAAAGGTCGGGCAGCGCAGCACCACGACCCAGAGGAGAGACTAGTAGACGGAGTCGCAGCGTAGAAGAGAGAGAACATAGACGGCGTCCCGACGGTGGTGGGGAAGGGGAGAGGAGGAGACGGCGAGATGAACCAACCGCATCTCGATCCACTCTCACTCCAGCCGAAGATCGTCGAACAAGGCGAAGCCAAGAGGACACAAGGCGGAGACACGAGCCAACGAGCCGTACCGCAGCTCAAGATGATACAAGACGGAGGCATGAGCAGACAAGTCGAACTGCAGTGCGGCAAATCGAACATCAGTCCTCGTTGAGATCTCTGATAAGCTCTTCAGATGTGGATTCTCATGAGATGGAGGAGGAGATATTACGTCAAATTCAAGAAGAGGGACTATTAGATGGTATAGACCTAGAACATATCGATGTCAATCAGGAAGATCAAATCAGTGAGAGAATTGCAGAGGCTTTCAGGAGGCGTCAGCGTGAAAGGGCGAGAGCCGGACAAGCCAGGAGTGGCGATACAAGCCCTGCTGTACGGAGTAGGCAATCTGAGTCAAGGGAAAATTCAGGCAACGAAGGTTTACGAGCATCCTCCGCACACCAAACGCATTCTAGATCAACTAGTGCTACTAGTCAAGCAGATGAGCAGAGCAGATCTAACCCCCACACAAGCTCTACACATCTTGAGATTCAGTCAGGCGGCGAGAGTCGACGAAGGCGGCGGACTACTAGTGGTGGACGAAGTGCGACTGCACCGGTACCTCCATCAAACACTGAGACAACGAGGCCCGCAGCTCGCTCACAAACTGATCTTAGTGATAGACCACGCTCGTCTCACATGCAGTCTGAACGCCCATTGGCCTCTTCGCAAGGCAGGAGTACTACAGAACTTGTACCAGAACCTGCACCAGAACATCAGACAGAGGTGCGAGTGGAGCTACCAGCCGCTCTGGAGCCGCAGCAGTTGCTAAATTCAAGCTCAAATGCTCGAGCTACCCAGAGGGCAGAAGGTCCTGCAGTTCTCGCCGAGTTACCAGCCTCTAATACTCGTTCAGCTCCTCCAGCTCCGATCTTTGTACCTGCATCGGCACCTTCAGCTGCAACACAATCCCTTACAGATCCATCCGTAGTACCAGCACCGTTATCTCCACGTCATCGTAGGAGTCCTTCGGCTTCTGTAGGAGCCACACTATTCCCCACCGCTACAAGGCCTACTTCGTCATCTTCGACGAGTTCCCGGACCCAACTACCACGATTTCCAGAGCCCTCATTGACGTGCGCCAGATGCGCAAAGCCTCACATTGAATATGAATTGCATTATAATTGTTCTCAATGTCATAGCGGTGATTGGAACATCTGTCTCTCTTGTTATCGCGCTGGGCGTGGTTGTTTGCACTGGTTCGGATTTGGCTACGCGGCATGGGCAAGCTGGGAGAAGTTGAAGGCTTCAGGAGAGCCTCCCTTGAATCCCGAGCGACCTCATTTGCTAACTGCAAATCGCTATCTTACACCAAGAATATCTCCAGGCGGCGCTGATGGACGTCGAACAATTACCTCTGAAGATCCTCAGAGACGATTGCAGAGTGGTGCATTTTGCGCGAATTGCCTGGCCTGGGCAAATGAATGCTACTGGCGGTGTTTTCTTTGCAATGACGATGAATGGGGATTCTGCAATACCTGCGTCAACCAAGGGAAATGCTGTACACATCCACTTTTGCCATTAACATACAAGCCGGAACAGAGCAGTGTTCCACCAATAAGTCCCACCCACGACCAACAGACTCCATCTGCAGCAACTCTCTTAACAGGCCCAGGCGTTGTGGAATTTGGACCGTTCAAGCCATTAACATTTAGGGTATCCTGCGACATCTGCCATTATGTTATCCAGCCTTCTTCCAGCCGCTATCACTGTTTCTCCTGCACAAGTTCAATTCCTGGCCGACAGCCTGGTGATTATGATGTTTGTACTAAATGCTACAATTCTCTGGAGTCTAAGAAGCGCATCAGCCCAGAAAACGGCCAAAATGGGTGGCGTAGGTGTCTTCAGGGTCATCGCATGGTTATCATTGGCTTCGAAGACAGTCATGGTGGGCAGCGCCGTGTCATAATACAAGACCTCGCGGGAGGACGCAGCCTGCATGAAGAACCTTCTAAGTCTTTGGATCATTCTGGCCAAGACTTACAGCAGTGGAGTTGGGCAGAAGGGTCACAAATCCGTCTCGTCACAACGGATGTGGCAGCTACAGCCCCTACAACTTCGACAAGTTTGTCCTTGACTACCAGTTTCCCTCCTGTTGGCGGCTCTGGCATGAGGGCGCTGGCAAATTGGTCGTGGTACCCAAAGGAAGGCGAGGGAGATAATGAGCTACTCTTTCCAAGGGGAGCAGAAATCAGGGAGTGTGTTGATGTTAATGGAGACTGGTTTTTTGGAGTTTATATGGGTGCCAAGGGCTTGTTCCCAGCGCCGTATGTTAGAGTTCTGGATAACGGACCGACCGCGTGAGAGATGGCATTTATGGATGGATGATTTAGTGCGACATGCCTCGATTACAAAATTTCTTGGAACCCAGAAATGAGCTTGGTACCTTATAGTTTCGGAGATGACCAGGTTTATGTATTTTGTGGATCTCAGACTAGCAACCATTAGGCTGAAAAAATTAGGTGCTTTGCGTCCGATATAAACCCCTCATATGCATGTCGTAGGCACAAAGCCATTCCTATTCTCATTACCCATAAAATTTGTGGACACCTTGAACCCCTAAAGCGAAAAGAAGGTTGACAAGGGCCAGCCGTGCTCGGTTCAGCCCACGCGGCAGGGGCGCAGCCAGGGTTGACTTCGAACTTTCTTCTCGAGCGCATCTTCACTTCAAAACTGGTTTTACTCTTTTTGGAGCCATGCAAGATTCCGTTCCTTGATGCTGCTCTATAATTTCTGTTGAGGATAGTCATTCCCTAGCAATCTCGAGCGTCGTAAGCCTAGGCGCGGATGTCGGGTCAGAATAACATTTTTCGAATATCTCCTTGCTCACGTTAGCTCTCGCACTCTCATTTTTCGAAGGCTTGCCTTCGTGTTTGTGGAATTGCTGGATTCATCGCAGGAGCTCGCACTTATATATCAACGAGGTTGCTTTCGTTCAGTCAGTGGTTCTGCGATGGCCGCCGTCTCCCCGTTACGGACGCCGTGGACGGCAGCATTGTTGTTGTTGGTGGTGATCTGGACAGTTTGGCTGTTGGGGATGCCTGCAAGCACAAGGGTATTAGCCGACATGTTGTCCACTACCATGATTGTGTACTGACTTGTTGCTAGTCTGCGAACTTATCAAATCATGATCCGATAAAGGATGCGTTGGATGAGCTTTCAAACCCGCTGGGAAAGCCGTTATCTGACCTTGGGGATTACAAGGAGTCGAACGCAGAGGAGACGAGTTTTAAAGCCGGACCGGCAACAAAAGTCTTAACGGAGGCATCTCAGGCTGAGAAGGCAACATCTATAGCATCAGTGGCGATCTCTGGCACAGCAGTAACGTCCATTCCGGCATCTGAGTCCACTATAGGAGCCACGGATAAAACTTCCACATCCTCATCCTCACCATCTGACCGCCCTCTGATTCTTTATTCGTTTTACGAAACTCCAAATGCACTCTCAAACTTGGAATTCTTTATTAAGCATGGGCTGCATGGCGGGGCGGATTTTGTCTTCATACTTAATGGCGAGACGGAAGTTCACAAACTCCTACCTCAAGATCATTCCAACATCCACTACGTTAGCCGGCCGAACCACTGCTTTGACCTGGGAGCTCATGCCGAAGTTCTTACCACAGGGGACCTATATAAGAAATACAAGCGTTTTATTTTAATGAATGCTAGTATCCGTGGCCCTTACTTACCGTATTGGGCAGAGGGATGTTGGAGCGAGATATATTTGAAAAAGGTGACTGATCAAACGAAGGTATGGTGAACGTTCGGATCTTGACTCCCCTATACGCCGCGTATTTCAGCATCTAAACAGAAAAATATTATGTAAATGCCATATGCTAACACTCTTCCTGTAGCTCGTTGGAATGACTGGCAATTGCTGGCCGTCCTTTCACGTACAATCTATGATCTGGGCCACTGATATCATAGGCCTTGAGCTTCTCCTCAATCCACCTGCTGATCCCTCCAAATCTGAGGACAATCAACCTGTTGGCATCAATCATTGCTTTGACGGCTGGGACGAAGCTGTTGCCGGGGAAATCGGTGCATCTGGCGTCATTACTAGAGCTGGGTATAAGCTTGACGTAATGATGGCCGCGTTCCATGGATATGATTACGTCGAGAAATGTGATCCGAGCAAAAACGGGGATGTTCTCTGGAATAATGGATATGAAGGGACGAACATTCATCCGTACGACACTATGTTTTTGAAGACGAACAGAGATATTGACCCAAAGATGGTTGAAAAAATGACTGAATGGACGGATGGATCAAAATACTCGAGTTGGGATCATTGTCCTAGTTGATACGAAGAAAAGGGCTAGGGAAGCATCGAACTTGTATTCTTGTACAGGAGGAGAGAGTGTTGGAGTTTGGTCGGTTACATGTAAATATATCAATTCTACGCATTGGATTAGTCTTTCAGGTGGGACAAAATCATAGAGGTCATGGGAGCAAAGGCATATTTTTAAAGTATTTTGCTCTGAATGTAATCTAGTGGTATCTTTCTATCATAAACACAGATCGCACCCTTTCAGAGATTGAACCTCGTTCGTTTCTTCTCCATATGCGCCTTCCACTCCCACTCCGGGCCATCCTCGCCTTGGCTTCCAGCTCTGCCCACTCCATTATCCACTCTCCTTAACTTGAGCGTGAACCTTGGCCCCAGCTCCTGCAGTCCGGCTCGTATACCTTCCACGCCTTTAACCTCCTTCCCGTCAGGCCCTACGACGCTCTTCTCAGTAGGTCGCTTGTCGCGAAACACATACCTGTGCCTTCGGACGAATATGTAATCCCGCTGGTTATGCAACGTGACGACTTGTCGTCCCTGAAGCTCTGGCTGTGGTGGGAAGAGCGTGAGGAATAAACGCGCAGTTAGCAGGCCCAATGGCGTGCGGAAATTATTCAGGATCAGTTCTGGGTAGTGATTTGTAGGGTTTCCGTGGCCGGGCAACTTCTTTCCTTCGACCCAGTTGGCGATAGAGAAGTGTAACGTGGGGCCTGATGGAAGGTGAACGATAGAAAGGCCAGTGGGTTTCTTTTGGTCTTCTTTTAGTACTACGATGGCGGTATAGGAGCGGTTCGTAGCAAAGGAGGAGATTTCGCGGAGGGAAAACTTGTGGCCATAGCGGTGCGCGCTGCGGGGGATGTAAACGCTGTTGGGGAAGAGTGTGCAGAGGAGGTGGGCTTCAGTATGCAAGTTCGAATTGATGAATGTGGTGATCAGGATTTTGGGTATAGGAGGAGGGTCTTCGGAAAAGAGGGTTGGAAATTTGATGACCAGAGAGTCGGGGGTTAGGTCGAGGTTGGTGCTGGTGATGGAGGGTGCATTGCTTCCAGCTCTTTGCCTTCGCTTTGCGGATAATAAATTTCCTTTGTCTTCTTCATCTGAACTTTCTTCTGAACCAAGCATGCTGTCCGCATCGTCGTCCGGGGTTGAGTCCTCTTGCTCTGCTGCTTCCGCCGCCTCTGCAGCCTCGATCCGCCGACGTTTGAGCTGTTCAACGTCCACACTGACGTTCAACCCGTCACCATCAATCTCATCCCATACCCGCTTCTTATCAATTGTAATAGGGACATTTCTGGCCAGGCGCTCCCTCCGTAGTTCTGGATCTCGGTCTTCCTCTCTCTTCCGTCTAAACCTCTCATCCCGCCGAATACTGTCCCGTGCCTTTTTTTGCTTGACATGTAAATCCTGCCTCTTGAACTTATTATCGATCTTAAATGGTAGAGTAGCCTTTGCGGAAAGCGGTTTGACTCGTTTTGCGCCCATCTTCAATGCTGCGGGGTACTGTTGTATATCTGGAAATTTTATGAGATGTGGATAAAATTTGACGGAATGTTCCGTCCAAGCTTTGAAACTTCAAGCAACTCTGTAAGAGTCACACCAACAAACCACTTCATTTCCACCCTTCATTGACTCCTTTCCCTCCAAGTTTTGTTTTCAACATTGATTAGGAGCACTCGGGGTGAATGCGCGCCTTTCCCAAAATATCGTGCATACGCTTGACTTTTCAGAAATCGAGTTCTCAAATCTTATCCAGAAGCTTCACAACCACAGCACAAGTCTGTAGGTACCAGATTCCAAAATCTAAATCTCCACTTGCAATGGCAACCACAACAACACTAAAAGGTCAGCCACTGGACCGCCCTACTCTTGATTCTCTCCTTCGGCGTCGAATGTTTTATACCCCATCTTTCGAATCTTATGGTGGTGTTGCTGGCCTTTATGACTATGGCCCTCCAGGTTGCTCTCTGCTCGCTAACATCATTGACCTATGGCGGAAACACTTTGTCTTAGAGGAGGATATGTTGGAGTTGGACTGTACAGCTTTGACGCCGCACGATGTGCTCAAAACTAGTGGTCACGTCGACAAGTTCTCAGATTGGATGTGCAAGGATCCCGAGAATGGTGAGATTATTAGGGCAGATCACTTTGTGGAGGAAGTCCTAGAGCAGAGATTGAAAGGGGATAAGGAGGCTAGAGGTGAGAAGGCCGAAGAGAAAGAGGAGGATCCCAAGAAGAAGAAACGGAAGGTAAAGGATACAAAGGCTATCAAGTTAGATGACGCTGTAGTGAAGGAGTATGAGGAAATCCTGGCCAAGGTATTTGTACTTCTCTTCAGTTCAAAGACCACATGCTGATCAGGTTCAGATTGACAACTACAACGGCACAGAGCTGGGCGAATTGATCAAGAAGTATGAGCTAAAGAACCCGAACACTGGTGTTGAGCCAGAACCACCAGTAGCCTTCAACCTCATGTTTCAGACCAGCATTGGCCCAAGTAGCAATGCAGCAGGATATCTGCGTCCAGAGACTGCACAGGGCCAGTTTCTCAACTTTGCCAAACTCCTCGAATTCAACCAGCAACAAATGCCATTCGCTTCCGCCTCTATTGGAAAGTCATTCAGAAACGAAATCTCACCTCGTGCTGGCCTTTTGAGAGTTCGAGAATTCTTAATGGCTGAAATCGAGCACTTCGTGGATCCACATGGTGGAAAGAAGCATGCTCGGTTTGAGGAGGTAAAAGACATTGAGCTTGTCCTCTTGAACAGGAAAACGCAACTAGCTGGGAAGACTGACGTTGAGAAAATATCAATTGGTAAAGCAGTCACAGAGGGACTTGTGGATAACGAAACTCTAGGCTACTTCCTTGCACGGATTCACCTTTTCTTAAAAAAGATTGGAGTGGACCAATCGAAGATCAGATTTCGACAGCATATGGCTAATGAAATGGCCCATTACGCTGCTGATTGTTGGGATGCCGAGCTTCTGACAAGTTACGGCTGGGTGGAATGTATTGGCTGTGCAGACAGAAGCGCATACGATTTGACCGTCCATGCGAAGAGGACCGGAGCTCCTTTGATGGTGCGCGAGAGGTTACCTAAGCCACTTGTCATCGAAGAGTGGCAGACGGAGCTTGACAAGAAGGAGTTCGGCCCTCATTTCAGGAAGGATCGCAAAGCTGTGGAAGCTGCAATTGAAGCTCTATCGCAAGCACAACTTGAGGCTTTCGCACAAGATTTGGCTCGTGATGGAAAGATTACTCTCGAGGTTTCCGGCCTTGCCAACGGCAAAGTTGAGATCAGTAAGGACTTGATCACGATTGAACGCCGCACTCGAGTAGAGAATATCAGAGAATATACACCCAACGTCATTGAGCCATCTTTTGGCATTGGCCGAATTCTCTACGCCCTCATCGAGCACAACTACTGGACCCGCGGCGTCGAAGAAGGTGGTGATGAAGCTCGCGGTGTAGGTCATCAATATTTCTTCACATTATTAAGCTAACATTCGGTCACAGGTTCTGTCATTCCCCCCAATTGTGGCCCCGACAAAAGTCCTCCTGGTACCTCTCTCTTCTCACGAGAGCTTCCCACCTATTCTTAAAAAGCTGTCCCACAAATTGCGGTCTTTGGGTATTTCTAGCCGAATTGATGACTCTTCAGCATCAATTGGAAAACGCTACAGCCGAAATGACGAGCTTGGAACTCCTTTGGGTATCACTGTTGACTTCCAAAGTCTCAAGGACCACACTTTCACCCTTAGAGACCGCGACTCCACGAGGCAAGTTCGATCAGATGAGGAAAAGATACTTGCGGCCATCAAGACGCTGGTGGATGGTACGAAGGAATGGGCAGATGTGGAGAAGGAGTTGCCGGCCTTTGAGGGCCAGGATGCTGAAGTGCCTGTTCGGGAAAAGTAGGAGTACATATTACTGTTTGGGCATGTTAGAGAGCGAAACTTGAGCAATCTGCCGAGCGTTATAGAATATCACGAAAAAGCAGGATTTCGATTCCGATTTCAAGAGTGATAGCCTTAGAACCATAGAAATGTCAACGAGTACAATAATTTTCCTCTCGCCCGAGATGCGTAGCTGTCAACTGTCTCCGGAGTTGTATATGCGGGATCAAGAACTTTCCGCCCCAGTCCTGCATTAACCCAAATCTTAAAGCGGCGGAGGGTTCGACACGTTCTCGAAGACAAACGCCAAATTAGTTTAAGTGTGATTTGCTTCAACAGCATTCATCATTGGTGATGTCTACGAGCCTGTGCGTATTTAAAC
>Ga0335074_10006976_pt1 | contig 15667 bp, 23 predicted proteins | sample Lox_Sample_23_FD_206715 | JGI IMG/M metagenome (GOLD analysis project Ga0335074, IMG submission 206715) | Soil microbial communities from Loxahatchee National Wildlife Refuge, Florida, United States - Lox_Sample_2.3 | ecosystem: Environmental > Terrestrial > Soil > Wetlands | place: USA... | reverse complement strand
CGTTCCACTGTCTATCGCGAGGTCAACCGGGCCGGCACCGAACTGCTTCCGCAGCCAGCCTGATCCCGCGTTCTCGGAAAGTTCTGCCTTAGCGTTGTTTATCTGACAACCGACGCTATGACCTCTGCGCTGGCGACGCGCTGCACCGCATTCCGCAGCGCGGCCAGCGCATAGCGCCGCGCCCCCTCTGGTGTGGCAAGGCCGTGTGGTGGCGCGGCTGCAATTGTCGGCGCTGGTGGAGGGGTGACAAGGCGAAGCAGCCAAGCCGGCGCCGGCGGCGGGTTAACTTCCCAAGGCGCGACGATCCAGCGATAGGGGCACCCTGTGCGCCAGTGGCGAGACGGTGGTATCGTCTGCGATTGCCGTCCGCGCCGCGGGTCGATGCCGGGCGCCGGGTGGCCGGTCTCGCCGACGATTGCCTCGCCGTCATGACGGAAAAACAACGCGAGGCCACCCCCGCCGGATCGCGCCTGCGGTCGGTTGGGCAGCGGTCCATGCACGCGCACCAAATTGGCCAAATTGGTAATACCATCATGCGCATGGCCAGGCGGAACGTCGCAGTCCAGGCCCCACAATTTGGACGCCCCGAATAGGACTGCCCAATTGCATCCTGGAAACTCTCGCGACCAACGCTCTAACTGGTCGAGGTCGCATGTCGCAAGATCGGTAATGCGCTTGATGCAGCCGCGCCGGCCGCGGGCGCTGACGGGATAGACGTGCCAACCAAGCAGCGCGACTCGTTCGATGTCGGGGTGCAGGGTCATGATGCGCGCCCCCTCAGTGGTATGTTCCACTCCCGCAATTGGGAAATCACCGCATCAACGCTGGTGCATATTGCGATCCGCATGCCGGCGGCTTCTAATTTCGGAAATACCTCGCGTTGGCCTTCGACAATGCGAAGCCGGCCGCGCCGCGTGCGAACGGCACGCGTCTTTGACAGCTTGCCCCCAGGCCGCTTCAATTCTATTCCGTGAAGGCAACCGTGCAGAATTAGAATATCAGGCCAGTTACGTTTCAATCCCAGCCGCGCAAGTTTCGCGGCGGCCGGTCCGGTCAGTTGAATGTGCCCGGCCGGGAATGTGGTCCACTGCGCCGGGGGTAGCAACAACAGGTCCAGCGCGTCGGCGACGCTGGCGTGCAGATCGTCCTCCGGTGCCACTGGCACCGCAACGCGAACCAGGCGGGTCATGTCGCGGCTGCCCGGCGCAGCGCGTCCGCCGCAGCCTCGGTAGCGGCGATTGCCTCATCTGCCGTGCGCCGAGTGCGGAGCGCGGCCAGCAGCAGCACCGCCTCGGCCAGCGGCAGCGGCAGCCACGCAAATCGGACCGGCCGCGCAAGACAACGCGCCAAGCTGTCGAGATCGCCAGCGGCGCCGGTCACCGGTCACCCCCATCCGGACCAGCGAACGGCCGCCGCGGGTGCGACAGCCGGAGGGTATCGGTGCCCCGCGCCAGCGAAGCCCACCAGCGCGTCTCGGCGATTTGCACCTCGCCCGCCCACTCGGGACCGGCGTCAGCGTCGCTGTCCAGCACCAGTTCGCCACGACCGATGACGTGGGTGCGGGAGACGATCTCGATTGCGAGACGCTCGCGGTCGCGGCGCGTCCGAAGCGTCGGACGGTCCGGGTGCGACCGCAACACGCCCTCCGCTCGGCGGGGACCAGTTTGCGTCAGCGAAACGGTGTGTTGCTCGCCTAGGGCCGGGGATGCTACGGAGCGTGCTGCCTCGGCCCCCACCGATGATCGCACGCCCGCGTTCGCCAGCCCCGCGCTGGCGGCGCGGGGGTTTCGCATTTATGCCGCTGCCCTTTGGCGCTGCCGCGGCGCCTTGATCTGCGCTGCCGGCAATGACCGCAGCCACGCAAGGCCGGCCTCAACATCGATCAGCGTCCGTGCGCCCACCTTGATCGCTTTCAGATTCCCGCGACCGAGTTCCGCGTAGGTGGTGCGCCTCGACAGGCCGCTGATCGTGCACCAGTCTGGCTCGATCGGCGCGTATTTCGGGGTCGGCGTGCTCATTAGTGCCTCCGCGTGCGGTTGAATGCGCGCACGGACATAGAGGGCACTGGCCGTTCAGTCCTTTCCGTCGTGTCCAGCGCTGAACGCGGCTGAATATTGCGCTGAATATCGCTTTTGCAGTCGCTTCGCCTTCGAAATTCCGTTCCCCTGACCATCGGCGCGTTCGGAGACGGCAAGCGCCGCGTTCCAGACATTCCGCGCCTCGGGCGGGTCGGCCGTGAGCATGCGGTGCATTTCCTCGATCAAGGGTTGATCCTTTGCCGCATAATCCACCCCGCGCACCTTTGGACGCGCCATACCACCCTTCGGCGGAAGCGAGACGGATGCAGCCCCGGCGCTGTCGAAGGCGCGAGGCAGATCAACCGGCGCCGGCTTTCGCGACGGATCGACAACCGCCACATTCCAGAAATTAACGTTGCCTCCCTGAATGAAATTTCTGCGCTCAAAGAGCGCCGGCTTTAGAACTTGCCACGCGGGCGCTGCAATCCATTCTGGACGTGCTGCGGGTGATTGCGGAGAGCCGAAAGCGCGCAACGTGCAATGACGCAGGTCAAACCAGACATTGCATTCGGCGCCATGCCGATTATCGAAATAGTCTGCCATTGCGCGTCTAGCATCTGCGCGCGGACCTCTTCTTAACCCTGCTTCGTCAAATTCGTCTTCCAAACCCGCATGATCGAATGCCTCTTCCAGAGCCTTGCGATCGATCGTCAAGTATGTGCCATCCGGCGCTGGCGCCAGGTATGTTCGGGGGGCTTGTGACTTCATAAGACGGCAGAAATCCTCAGCCGCAGCATGAGCCTTTCCGACATATTCGGGAGGGCCAAACTTCTCCCATGCTTCAAAGAGCCATACACCTTCGCTAAGCCACTCATCTGGCACGCGGCCGGTGAAGCTCGGGTCAAACATCAGGGCGTGCGCGGGCATCACGCCACCTCGGCATGGCGATGCAGCGCTGTCACATTATCGCCTTCCACCGGCTCCGTCCGCCCGCAGAATGCAGCCCATTCATTCATCAGCCGGCGCCGCTTTTCCAACAGGTCGCCGCGCTGGTATGCAGCCTCAACTTTCGAATCGAGCGCATGCGCCAGCGCCGCCTCAGCCAATTCGCGCGGATACCCGGTGGCCTCGGCGCACCAGTCGCGGAAAGTGCTGCGGAAACCGTGCACTGTCAGATCGTCACGGTCCATGCGGCGCAGCAGCATCAACATGGCGATATTGGACAACGCCCTGCTGGACTTGCCGCCCTTCCCGCCGGGGAACACGTGGTCGTTTGGACTCTCCCCATGGCGCAGCTTGGCGGCCTCGCGCAGCACGTCCAGGGCCGGGCCGGCCAGCGGGACGCGGTGCGGCTTGCCAGCCTTCGTGCGCCCGGCGGGGATCGTCCAGACAGCGCCGGTTGTCTCTATGATCGGCTGGCCCTGGTCATCGCGGCCGATCGTCACCCGGCGTGGTGGCGCCATGTCGATCTCGCCCCAACGCGCCCCGATCACCTCGCCCGTGCGCGCTGCCGTCAGGATGGCGAATTGCAGCGCCAGCCGGGCAGTGCCGTCCTGCTTGGCGAGTTCCGCAATGAATGCGCCGATCTCGCGCCACGGCAGTGCGGCGTGGTGTTCCACCTTCGACACCTTGGCGCGCGCCGGAAGGACGTTCTGAAGGTGACCCTTCCACCGGGCCGGGTTCTCGCCGGTGCGCCAGCCGTGCGTCTTGGCATAGTCCAGGATGGACTCGATCCGCCCGCGCACCCGCGCTGCGGTTTCGGCCTTCGTGGTCCAGATCGGTTCAAGGATGCGGGTGACATGCCCGGTGTCGACGGCGCCAACGGCAACGTCGCCGATCGTCGGATAGACGTGCGCTTCCAGGGTCGCGCCCCACTGCCAGGCATGCTTTTCGTTCCGCCAACTCGCCCGGTGCGCCTTGACGTATTTCTCGGCCACCTCGCGGAACGTCACCCGTGCAGCGGCTTCCGCGGCCTTGCGCTGCTTCTCCGCCTTCCGGGCGTCCAGGGGGTCGATGCCATCGAGAAGCTGATGGCGGGCGGCCCTGGCCCGTTCCCTGGCCTCGGCCAGCCCAATCGTGTGCAACGGCCCCAGCCCCATCTCACGGGCGCGACCGTTGAGCATGAAGCGGAACAACCAGGACTTGCCGCCGGTCGGCCCGACGTTCAGCCACAAGCCGCCGCCATCGCCATAGAGGCCGGGCTTGCTCGCGCTCTTGACCTTGGCCGGTGTCAGCTTGCCGATCTCCCGCCGCGCCATTTGCCGCCCCTCTCTGTAAAGAGTTCACAGATTGATCAGGGCGGGAGGGGGCTTTAGTCGGCCCGCAATCCGTCCCACAAATCATTGTGGGATATACGCGCACGTCGGCGCACGTGCAAGCACAATCTCACGGGAGATAATGCGCTCGATGGTGACCAATTCGGTGCATGACATTGGTGTTGCTCCCCTCCCCTCAGTGCTCGCGGCGCGGATCGATGGCATCGCAGGCGGCCAGCGTTTCCGCTGCCACGGTGCGCAGCAGGCGCCAGAATGCCTCTCTGTCCGGATCGGCAGCGAGTGCCGGCTGGCGCCGCAGCAGCCTTTCCAGCCTGCCGTGTGCGTCCGCCAGGGCCGTCTCGATCGGCGCCACGTCGGCGCCCTTGATCGGGCCGGCCGCGGCGAGGTGATGCACCAGCGCGATCGTGTTGCGCAGCTTCGTCAGCGCCTGTTCCGCTTCGGCCGCCAGATCGGCGGTGTGACGGCGGCGGGACGGCCGGGCGCCGCTCACGAGATCACCAGCATCACAACGGCCCAGGCCGCGGCGGCTGCCGCGACTGCCAGGTCGCCCAGCGACAGGCGCCGCTCGACGTGAAGGCCGGTGCGGCAGCGCCGCGTGGCGCTGTTGCAGGACGGCCGCGGGCACATTTCGGGTGTAGGGTTGGGATCAGCCTTGGGCATGGTCGACTCCGTGCCTAGGGTCAGGCTGGCCGGTGGTGTTTGCCGCACCCCGGCCGGCCGCTTTCGCGGTTGCGAAGCGGCACCTTTCGTGCCACACGGTTGCCATGGGCGCAATAGAGAAAGGCACCATTGGTGCCATTACCCCGATGCAGGTCCGCGCAGCGCGTGGCATGCTGGACTGGTCCCGGGATGACCTTGCCGCCAGGAGCGGCGTCCCGAAGCGAACCCTGGCGCGGCTCGAGTCGTCTGCCGCGGTCCCGCGTGACGCGACGATCGCCGCAGTGCGCGCGGCCCTGGAAGCGGCTGGTGTCGAATTCATCGCGGCGGATGGTGCCGGGCCAGGGGTGCGGCTGGCGGCTCCTGTCGGCCTGTTCGAATAGGGCACCCCGGCCGGCTCATCCACGGGCCGCTGACGCCTATTCACCCCGACTCGGGGACGGCCTACCGTGGCGCTGCTGCCGCGGTCCTCGCCAGCGCCCCGGCAAGGCGCCACCGGCATCGCTCGCGGGTTCTCCCGCGGCAGCGCCTATCGGGTGCCGAACGGCCACCACTTGCGCGGCGGCCTTGCGCGGCCATCGGTCAACAGCAGCATTTCCGCCTGTTTCCGCCAGTGGTCGCGATCCTCGCGCAATTCGGCAATCATTGCGTCCTTATCGGCCAACCGAGCTTGCGTCAGCTCCACTTGCACCCGCAGTTCGGCCAGTTGCATGCCATTGCTCGCAACCGGCGGCGCAGCATTGCGCGCCTCCCCGCCGGGATTGACCGCGAACACACGGGCCAGCTCGGCCGGGTCGATCAACCGCTCGCCAGCATCGCCCACGGTGTAGGATAGGCGGCCGGATTTCATGGCCCGGTGGATGGTCGATTGGTTCTTGCCGGTCAGCCGGGAGGCCTCGGCCAGGCCGATTTGCGCCATTGCAGCCCCTTGCGACGCGCGCTTGCACGTCGTTGCGCGCGCCCTTCAAGCGAGGATTGCACCGCAAGCGGCTGATTCGCAACGGCTTTGATAGGGCTGGACGCGACCGCGGCGACCGTGCCAGCGTGCCAGGGCCGCCATGTGGCGGCGAGTCGGAAGGATCAACACCACCCAGCAGACATGCAAAGGCCCGCCACAAGGGCGGGCCATGAACATCCCGGCGGGCCGGGGAGAGCGACTGATCTGGACAATCAGCACTCTCCCTGACCGCAGACGTTTTTGCAAGCCCCTTGCTTGCCACGGGGATGCTCATGCCCGCGCCTGACGCTGCGCGGCCTTGGCACAGCCAAGGAACGATGACGCATGCCCAATCCGCATCACCCGAAACCCTGGCATCGCGGGAGCGTGTTCGGCGATGGCTACCGCCGCCCGCTGGACCGCGAGAAGCGCGCCAGGTTCCGCTACCTGCTGAATGCCCACCACCGCGGCGGCAAGCTCACGCGCGCCGCGAGAGACGTGGGGGAGGCCCTGCTGCGCCGCCTCGGCACAGACGGCCAATGCGACCCGTGCCACGCCACCCTGGCCAGCGATGCCGCCTGCTGTGACCGCACCGTCCGCCGCGCCACGGCCGCCATGCGGGATCTCGGTCTCCTGCGCTGGCAGACGCGGCTTGTGCGGGCTGGATGGCGGGCCGAGCAAACGTCGAACGCCTATGAGCTGGTCCCGACGCTCGCCGCGCCGCCCGTGTTGCCGCGTGTTCGCTGCGGCGGACAGAACGTCCGGGAAAGCCGGAAGGTAGAGATTCAGTCTTCTCTGCCCCTACCGTCGCCAGCCGAGCGGCAGGCCGCAATAGAGGCGCTGGCACGCGTCAGGGCGGCCAGGACCGCTCTGCTGCGGCTGGCATGACGGAAGCAAGGCTGCTTACAGGTCGGATGGCCGCACGGTCAGGGGCACCACGGAAAGGTCTGGAAAACGCGATCCGCCGATCGGCCGCCGGGTAGCACTTTTCCGGTCCCTTGCTTACAGCCCCTCGCGATGTCGTCCCCCCGTTACTCCGGTGTTTGGTAGCACTTTATCCGGAAATGCCTGCCGGGACCGGGTGGCACATTCCCCCCGGTTGTGCAGCACTTTTGCCGGATTGGCGCCCGCGCCGGCTGGCGGCACCATGGGTGCAATGGTCTGTCGCGATGGCTGCCTGATTATGGCCCGCCGGATGGCACGGCCCCGTCCCGGATCATGTCCCGAAGGGATGCCGGGTGGAGGTCGAATCCGGCACGGTGCTGTCGCGGATATCGAGCCGGGCAAGTGCCGAACGGCTGCCGAACACGGGCCGCTTGATTGACGATTGGGGTCTGTCGCCGCTGTGGCCAGGCGGTGTCGGCCGGCGTGTCAGGACGGCAGCGGTCAGTCTGCCACAGACCAAGGCACCTTTGGTGCGGCGTCCCCACTCACCGGTGCGACAACTTGCGCGGTCGTGCGGCCGGCCGTGGTGGCAGCGTCAACGGCTTCCAGTCGGCGATGATCCGGGCGCACTCGCGTGCATGGGCATTGTCGGCGATGCCAGGGAAATGCCGGCGCAGCTCAACCGCTGCGGCGAACTCCCCGCCCTGATCGAAGGCGGCACGGATCGCCGCGGCTTCCGCTTCGGTGACGACAAACATGCAGCACAGCATGGGCACGCGCGCCATGCCCGGCAACCGGGGAGACCGGACGGCAGCGACCGCGTAGCGGGTTCTGCACCAGCGGAGCGATGGCGTGCAGACGCAATATGCATTGCCCGGCAATGCTGCCCGAAGCACCAAGGGGCGCCACTGCGCTGCCGCAACCCTGCCGAAAGTGGCCAGCGCCATAATGCCCTCTCGGCCGGCAATGGGGCCGGCCGAGGAACCCAACTCCCATTTGAAAACTTGGCGGTCACCGCAGTGAAGGGGTGGTCGCCACTCTTTTGCCCGCAACGAAAAGCCGCCCCGCGCGGCCGGTTGCTTCCGGTAAGTCGTATTCCTGGAAACGAAAAGGGCCGCCCCTCGCGAGGCGGCCGCTGGATCAGCTGCCCTGCATGGCCTTCCACAGCGCGGGGTCTAACTTGTCGGCGTAGAGTTTCATCTGGTCACTGTCCTGACGGGCATAGCCAGCGTGGTTGCCTTTGAGAGAACAGAACACGTGGTAATGCGAACGGGGTTGCCCCCAATCATACCGCCACGTTCCATCACCCCTCCGGTGCCATGATATGTCGGCCTTATAGGCTTCAACTCTCTCGATTTGTCCCGTGCATCGTTTGCCATTTGCATAGACGAACGGGCACGGTATCGCAGTCTGGTCCATCATCATCTCCGTTCATGGTGTAGAGAATGAACCGGGCGCCGAAGCGCCCGGTTGATAGACCGCTTGATGGGTGTCGTCGGTCGTATGGCCCCACTGAAGGGGCGTCGCGGGCTTGCCGCGAGATGTTTATCTATCCGACCGCGATTCCCCGTCAAGCGCGATCACCGCGGCGGCGGTTTGAACGGGCGCGTGCTCATGCCGGTTCCAACTCCCGCACCCGCAACGGCGTCCCGCCGGCCGGCGCCAAAGGCCTGTGGCGCGTCACCGGGGGCGGCCCGTCGGCCGGATCGCCGGGGCAGATCGAGCTGACCAGGGACCGCAATCCACGGCTCCGGCGACTGGGGTCGGTTTACCTCCGATAATCCGTCTTCCCGGAAGCAATCCGGGCTGGCCGCGGTTATGCGGCGGGGAGTGCCCCGGCCGCACAAGACGGCGAGCGGGTGGTTCCCGGCGTCTGGCCACGCAACCGTCCTGTCATGGATAGGCGGTCACCAACTCCGGCGCAGTGGTGAGTGCATTGATCACCCAGATCGTGGTGATGCATGGGTTTCGGCCATCAGGTGACAACAGAGAGCACCGCACCGTATAGCGAGTGCCGTATTGGTTCGGGCTGATCTTCGCCACCGGATTAGTCACCGGATGAAAATGCAAGGCGTCTCTCAAGATCAACCAATGTTGTTGACTGAAGCCAAAACTCTGGAAAAAGTTCGCCTTACCGTTGTTCTGAGGATGGCCGGGGTTCAACAGGTAGTCTCGGACCTTCCTGTCATCGACATAGGCATTGTAAACGTTTGGCAACTGGACATTAGGCGGTCCGACTCCGCTCATTCGGCGATCGCCGGCGCCTCCACCGTCACGACAGTGTGAAACGGCTCGTAGAATTCCACCTCATAGGCGCGTTCGGCGGGATAGACGTGCACAACCGTCCCTCTCGCTCCTGACGGCAATAGTCCGTCGTCTGACTGCACTGGCCGGCCCAACGATACCAGGCTCAATTCAGGATGTCGGGGGGGATGGTAGGTTTCGGCCCGCATCTCGACGCACTCCTATGCGCAACCCCGCAACCCCGATGCCGGCAGCCTGTTGTGTCGTTGCACACTACGTGGGCATTTCACGATTTCCTGTCAACAGGAAAATGCGGAGAGGCCGTTCAGCCCGTTGATGGCAGGCACCGGGCCATAGACAGTGCAGACCCTGCCGCTGGGCCGCCGGACCGCTGCATCAGTGCCAGCGCACGCCAGCGTGTCGGCACGGCGATTGCTGCGGTCAACCGTGCCGTGCCCCTGTAAGAACCGCAGGGACGCCCCACGCCGTTTGCCGATCATGCCGCCCGCCGCGGCGCCGGCTGCGCCAGGAACGCCAGCACGTCCGCGCTCACGACAAGCGGCTGCCGCTTCGTCATCAGCACCAGCGCGCCGGCCGCGGCGTTGGCGTAATCGTCGTGATCGCCCGGCTGATGGTCGATCTTCGTGCCGCGCCATACGAGTGTGAGCAACTGCTCTTGCAGCGTGCCAACGTCCAGCAATTCGACCTCGCCGGCGTTCAACATTGGTTCGAAAGCCTCGTATAGTTCGCTCTTGGGGATGCCGGCAGGCGTATAGTTGATGCCGTGTTCTTGAAAGTCGGCTCGGAACGTCTCGCCCGCATAGGCGTCGCCGGTCACTTGCGACAGGCCATATTCCTTCAGAACGCCAGCGAATTTCGTCACCGCATGGCGCGGATTGAACGGCGGCGCGCCAGTCTGGGCGATCAGGCAGTCCAGCACACGCACGTTGCGCGGAACGTCGTGGTGCCCAACGGCCAGCACTGCGTCATCGTTGCTGCCGCCCGACATGTCCACGAACGCGGCATAGCGCACGCCAGCCACGCGTGGCAGCCGCTTGCGGCCCGTGACGATGGCCGAGATCACGTGCTCGCCGCTGAATGCCGCGCCGTCAGGCGCGCCCGGAAGGTTCAAGTGCAGCCGACGAAACTTGTGTGTCGGTAGCCGCTTCCGCTGCTGGTCGAGATAGCTGTCGTTTCCCCAACTCGCCATGCTCGGATTCGCGCGTTGCTCGGGCGACAGATCGGCGAACACGGCGTCCGTTGTGAAGTCTCCGCCATACCAGGAAAAGAACATCCGCGGATCGTCGCCGCGCTTGCCGGCCTGCATCAGATCGTAGAGAGGTATGCCTGGTGCATGGCGGATGCCGGCATAGCTTGTAATCCAGATCAGCGCATCATGTCGCGTAGGGTCCGGTGCCAATGCTTCAAACAGATCATGCGATCTATAAGAGTGAATTTCGTCAAACCCTGCGAAAATGTAAGTCTTGCCGTGCGCGCCCGCCACATCACGCGCGGGGAGGATTTGCAATACGCCCATATCGTCGCGCCGGACAATCTCTTTTGTCAGGACGCGCACTTCGTCATTCAGCATCGGATTGCACGCGATCAGCTTCTTCATAAGAGCGAGATCGTCGCCGGCCTGGTCTTCGTCATTCGCAAGAATGAAGCAGTCATTACCCTGCGGCGACGGCCATGCAAGGAAGCGATACAACGCCGCAAGCGACAAGTCGGCGGTCTTCCAGTTCTTTTTCGCTCGGCCACACAGCGCCAAGGAATAGCGCGGCCGTCCATCGGGATCGAAACTAAACAGCGCATCACTGAAGATCGCGCGCCGGTATGGTTCAATCGTGTCGATCAGCGGCCGGCCGTTCAGCCACACGAGGTGCGAAAAGAACTTGAACGGATGCGGCGCAGCACTGTGCGTCGCCGCGTCGGCAGTTTGCATCGTCGCCGCTACCGCAGGGTGATCGGCACGTCGGCATCCGCGCACAATGCTTCGAAAGCCGCTTGAACGCGCCGCGACATTTCCGGCTTGCGCAGGCTCGCGAGAAATTCGCGCGCTTCGGTGGACATCGGCGCGCGATCCTCGAATGGGTTGCCGCGCGATGGCAGCCAAAGGCCGAGGCGGCGAACGATATCGGGAAACCCGTCCAGGAAGCCGGCCTGCTTCATCGCATCAAACTCGCGCCGCCGGACGCGCAGGTCGCCGATCATGGCCAAGGTTTCGTCAAGCCATTTGCTGATTGGCTCGGCCTCTTCAGCCATCACGGACCTTGCAGCGTCCGCCCTTGCGCGTTCGGCAAGCCATGCGGACTGCGTCGTTTGCTCGATGCGCTGTGCCAACGCGTCACGCAAACGGCGGCTTTCAATCAACTCGGCCTGCGCATCAGCCAGCGTTTCGCGTGCGGCACGTTCGCTGATCTGCCGGACGGGCGGAGGGTTGTCCATGATCGCAGCATCGACAAGCGCATCGACATCGACGTGCTGCGCCGCCGTCAGCGCGATTTCGGCTTCGTCAATGCGAGCATGCGCAGCCAGCACGGCATGTTGCGCCCGCTCGTGTGCCGCCACCACGCGACCAACTGCGGCCTGCGCTTCGCGGTGCGTGGCGACGGCTTCCCGCAGTTTGGTGCGGGCCTCGGTGGCGGGTGGCGCAATCTTGGGTTTCAACATTTTCGAGTCCTCCGCGTCAGGCGTGGCGAATACGCGCCAGGTTGGGAAACATCTCCACGAGTCCCGCTGATGCGCTCGCGTCCAGCGCCATCGCCGATGATCCGCCGTCCTGCTGCCGGCGCGCCCGCAACGATGCTCGGAACAATGAGGCGTATGCGGACTTGTGCAGGTCTGGCGGCACGTCAATTCGCAGATGATCCAACGCGAGTTTGTAAATCTCGGAGGCATCCATCCCCATGCCGACACTGCCGATGACCGGCCGCACATCCTCGCGTGCCTGCCAGGCTGCTTTCATGTCGGCTTTCAAACCGTCCATGGCTTGATCGATAGAGGTCATGGTTTCGATTTCCTTTTCGGTTGCGGCACGCTGCCGCTCTTCGAGTTGACGGCCAAGATCGGCCAACCGCTTCCGCTCGCGTTGTTCTTTGTCTTCGTCATCCTGGCGACGAATATCGCGCAGCAATGATTCGATTAACCGATGCCCCACTGCGAGTTCGTCGGGATTGCTCACGTGCTCGGCGATGTATCGCTGTAGCGCCGTGACGGCGTTTTCTTCGTCGCGCCCATAGCGCCGGAAGCGCGGCGTTATCGCGGCATCCATCGCCATCAGTGGCGCCAGGCGCGTCGTGATCGGTGATTCGTATGTGATCGTCGGCATTATCGAAGTCCCTTTCTCAGTTTGTCCGGGATTGCTTGAAGGTCCGCGCCGCAGCGATTGGAATATCGTTGCCGTCTTGAGTGACGATCACGCCGCGTCCGAGCCACCTTCCGCTCGCGGCGGGCACGGTGAATTCGGAAGGCAACGCGCTAGTGATCGATGCCGTCCAGCGTGCCAGCGCGTGCAGATCGGCCAGCAGTGCCGCACGCGACGAGTCAAAACTGCGCTGGTGCCAACGTGCCAAGCCATGCAGCCCGACATACGCGATCGGCGCTACCGTCAGCGCAAGATGGTGCGGTTCGGCGATCAATTCGACCGCGTGTAGCACGATCCCATGTTCATCGGCGGTCCAGCCCGGTAATCGAATGTCGGCCGCGCCGACGCGCAATTCCGTGATCGTCACCGTCTTGCGTCCGGCCGAGATCGCCAGGTCAAGCCTTCCCGCTGCGGGGATGCCGGTGCGCCAGACTCGCGCGGTGTCGGCGATCGTCTCGGCGCGCGGCACCGGATGACGACGGAACCGCCGCATTAGTGGCGCGGTGATACGGTCGATCGCCGCAGTGGCGGCCAGATCGTCGCACCGGGCTTGGTTGCAGAAGATACGCGCCAAGCCGGTGAATTCCGGCGGGACGTGTGGCCGGGAATAGGCCGTGCCGCTCGCGCCGCCCGGCGTCAGGGCGGCCGGGCGCTCGCCGCAGCGGAAACTACCGGCGGCGACAACGGGCCGTGTGGCGGCATCCAGGGCGGCCTCGCGCAGCACGTCCGGGGCCGGGCCGGCCAGCAGGATCATGCCGCGATCCCCCCCGCCTCCGAGGACAGCCGCTCGGCGACTGATGCGCGGCGCGGAGCGGGTTCGGCCGCAGCCGGTTCGGCCAGGCGCTCGGCCAGACTGCGCCTTGGCAGTCCCGTCGCCTTCAACCCTAATTCGCGAAGCGTGCGGACGAGTGCACCATTCCAGGCCAAATACCGTTTCGCGACGCCATCGCTCATGTCGCCCGCCGCGAGCGTTTTCTCATCCTGCAATTCCAAATGCAGCGCAAGGCGGGCGCAGCGGCGGATCATTTCGGCCTGGACTCGGGACGGCTTGCCGCCGACATGCTCGGCCAACATCGCCTCATAGGCGCGAAGGAATCGCCCCTCCCGGCTGCGGCCGTCGATCGACCATCCGACAGAACCGCGATCGATCGCGCGGGAGTGCGGGCCGAGACGCGCAGCGTTTCGGGGTGATCCATTCGCGAGGGGTGTGTGAGATTGGGTCGCGCTCATCATTGCAATTGCTGCCCCATTACCGCCGGGTAACGCAAGCAATTTGTGGGATGCATCGCGGGACACGTGCGCCGTTGTGCACCGGAGTGTTGGAAATGCGCGGGTCCGGCCACGTGTTGGGCGGAAGGTCTGTCCGCCAAACATGCCGACAGTGCGATTCTTCCCGGCGCGCTGGACGGGAGCATCTTCACGCGCTGATGGCCGGTGCGTTCGGTTAACCCGTCCCGCGACCTGGACAAGCCGGACATGTCCACCCGCGTCCGGCCTCGCCATTTGGATGCGCAGCGCCGCGCCTCTCGCGCGCGCGCACGCGCGTGGGGGGGTATGGGGGGACACCACCGCAAACCGCCGCAGAACCGCCGCAGCGAGTAAAAGTGAGGTTTTTGAGCAACCACCGCAAACCGCCGCACGGACACCGGCGCAGAACCGCCGCACGACCGATATCAAGTGGTTAGAGGCGACGGCCGCAAACCGCCGCACGGGGGTTTTGTGCCGCGCGAAGAACATCACGACAATTGCAACAGAATGGCTCATGTCGAAGCCTCCTGCTCCGGCACGATCCGTTGGCGAGCGTCGCCCTTGCGCCCGTAATCTTCCACCCTGATTCGCCCGGCAGCGAACAGCCGGTCCATCGCTTGGCCGAGTTCTGCCGTCGTGTAGCCCTGCGCGTCTGGCCGCTTCGCCATCAGCCGCGGCGCAAACGTGCCCGCCTGCCGGGAATGCGACAGGTTCATCCCCTGCGCGGTGCAGCGGCGCAGAAGGTCGAGGAACACGGCCTCGGCCTCGGCGCGTCTGATGGTCCCGAACAGTCCGCCGGCTGCTGTGACGGGCGCGAAAGCGCCGTTGACCCAGCGGAGTTTGATCTGCTCCCCGGTGCTCGCGTAGTTCGCCTTACGGCGTGTTAGAATACGCTCGGCGCTGTCCTGTTGGTCGGCGTCGGTATCCGCTTTTGGGCGCGCCAGTGACCACCGGGACCGGACAGTGTTGCTCCATGCGGTGCTGCCGCCGTCGAGGTCACCGCTACTCAACCCGGAGCGCGATGGATGCGCATTCAGCAGCACACTGCCCTTGATCTCCTGCGCCAGATGATTGAGCAGCCCGATAAATCGACGCACCTGGCTGCGATCGTTTTCGTTTCCACCGAACACGTCCGCCGCAGTGTCGAGAACGATAAGGCGCGCGTCGAAGTCCTTTGCAGCCTTGGCGATGGCGTCGAATAAAGGCGTAATCTGCATGCGTCCGTCGCTGGTGAACGTCGCCAGCGTGTTGTCCTGGCCGAGCCCGCTGATCCAGCGCATTTCGGTAAGGCTCCCCATTGTAATTCCCAGATGATCGCAAATGCGATCCTGCCGGCGGTGCAACTCGGCTTCGTCGTCTTCACAGAACAGGCCGAACGATCGGCATGGCAGCACGGCATAGCCGCACCACTGCGTTTCGGTGGCGCATGCCGTCATCAACTGTTGTGCGAGTAACGTTTTTCCAACGCCTCCGTCTCCATAATTTGCCGTCGTGCATCCGATCGGAAGCCAGCCCAGCACGATCCATTCCCGCTCCGGAACCGCGTCGTATTCGAGGTCCGCCGGGCAGATGATGCGCAACGGCTTTGATGCCTCCGCTTTAGCCGCTGCGTGTTGCTCGGCGCGCTGCATGCCGAGATCGATCGCCGCCGCCGTTTCGTCAAATGGCGCGTTCATGCTGCGACTCGCGTGCGAAGCGCGCTCCCAAGCGTGCTGCGAATTTCCATGCGATCCAGCCCGGCGTGCTGGGCAGCAATTGCCATGCCATGCGCAATTTCTGCCGCGCTCAGCGAACCGTCCACAACGAACCGACGTAGCGCAAACGCTTGGGCATTCAACGTGCTGTTGCGGCAGCCAGAAGGTGCGCTGGCGACGCGCTGCACCGCATTCCGCAGCGCGGCCAGCGCATAGAGGTCATAGCGTCGGTTGTCAGATAAACAACGCTAAGGAAGAACGTCTCAAGAACGGGTGCATCAGGCGGCTTGGCGGGCGCGGCCGAGGTTGAGCGGGCGCCTCGTGGTGGCGGCTGCCGCGGC
>Ga0335074_10006975_pt1 | contig 15670 bp, 14 predicted proteins | sample Lox_Sample_23_FD_206715 | JGI IMG/M metagenome (GOLD analysis project Ga0335074, IMG submission 206715) | Soil microbial communities from Loxahatchee National Wildlife Refuge, Florida, United States - Lox_Sample_2.3 | ecosystem: Environmental > Terrestrial > Soil > Wetlands | place: USA... | reverse complement strand
CGCTGGTGGCCGTATTCATTCCCATGCTCTTCATGGGCGGTATCGTAGGACGGCTGCTGCACGAATTCTCGGTCACCATCGCGGTGGCGATCTTGATTTCGGGTTTCGTCTCGCTCAGCCTCACGCCCATGCTGGGCAGCCGTTTCCTGCGCTATCAAGAAGCGGGCGGGCACGGCGCAATGTTCCGCGCTTTTGAAGCGGGCTTCCGCGGACTGGCTTCCGCCTATGATCGCACGCTACGCGGCGTGCTGCGGCACCAGTTCGCAACATTAATGGCCGGACTTTTATTGCTGGCCGGAACTATTTATCTGTTATTCGGAATGCCCACCGGATTCATTCCCAGCCAGGATAGCGGTTTCTTCTTCGGTTTCGCGCTATCCGGCCAGGATATCTCGTTCGAATCCATGGCCAAGCATTTGCGAGCGGTGGCTGACGTGGTCGGGCGCGATCCCGATGTGCAGAATACCGGCGCGTTCATGATGGGCGGCAACCAAGTCGGTTTGTTCGCCACATTGAAGCCGCGCGATCAGCGCAAAGCCACCGCCGATCAGATTATCAACCGGGTACGTCCGCAAGTGGCGGCCATTCCGGGTATTATGGTGTTCTTGCAGAATCCGCCGCCGGTCACGGTGAGCGGTCAGTTCTCCACCAGCCTCTATCAGATGACCATGCAGAGCGCCGATCTGCAGGAGATTTACCGCTGGGTGGATCCGGTGGTGGCTAAGATGCGCGCGTTGCCCGGATTCCTGGACGTGAACTCGGATTTGCAGATCGCCAGCCCGCAGGTGAAGGTGGATATCGACCGCGACCGCGCCGTGGCGCTGGGGCTTTCCGCGCAACAAATCGAAGACACGCTGTACACGGCCTACGGCGACCGGCAGGTTTCGACGATTTATACGCCCGCCAACCAATACGCGGTTATCATGCAAGTGGAGCCGCGCTATCAGCGCACGCCGGAAGGCCTCTCGAAGATCTATGTGCGGTCCACGCAGGGACAGTTAGTGCCGCTGGATGCGGTGGTGAAACTTACCCGCGGAGTAGGCCCGCTTACGGTGAATCATTTCGGCCAGTTACCAGCGGTTACTGTCTCGTTTAACTTGCAGCCGGGTTTTTCGCTGGGTCAGGCGGCCGAGCATGTGCAGCAGGCTATCCGCGACTTACGCATGCCGGCTACCATCAGCGTAAATTTTCAGGGCACGGTGAAAGAATTCCAGCAATCTTTCCAGGGCTTGACAGTGCTCTTGATCGTAGCCATTCTGGTGATCTATATCGTGCTGGGAATTTTGTACGAGAGCTTCATTCATCCGGTTACCATCCTTTCCGGATTGCCCTCGGCGGTCGTCGGCGCCCTACTTACTTTGCGGCTGTTCCACAAAGAACTGGATCTGTATGCGTTCGTGGGCCTGATCATGCTGTTCGGCGTGGTGAAGAAGAACGCCATCATGATGATCGACTTCGCTCTGGAAGCGCAGCGCGTGGAAGGCAAGGGACCTTTCGAGGCGATTTACCAAGGCTGCACTCTACGTTTCCGTCCCATCATGATGACCACGGTGGCGGCGCTGTTCGGCACGCTGCCCATCGCGCTGGGATATGGCGAAGGCGGCGACGCGCGGCAGCCGCTGGGTCTGGCGGTGGTCGGCGGACTGCTGGTGTCGCAGTTACTGACCTTGTATATCACGCCGGTAATTTATCTGTATATGGAGCGGCTGCAGAACTGGCTGCGCGGCAGCCGTGGGGTTGCGGCGCCCACGCCCGCGGCCGAGCTCGCGGCGCGCTAGCAGTAGTCAGGTCTAACGTGGACGGGACCCTAGACTGACTTGCCATTTTGTACGCTTCGATGGTTTTCGCGCTCAGATTCAACGTACAGGCAATCTCCCTCACCGAATTCCCCTCGGCTAGGAACTTGAGAACCTCCAGTTCCCGCAGGGTCAACCTATTGAAGCGCGGCTGGCGCGTAGCCGACTGCACGCGGGTGCGGAAATCATCCACAAGTTAGAAAGGGAGTCACCCAGCGCGAACCATGTCCGTTTTCGCGCGAGGCTTCCCTAATCCGAACACAGGGACTCGCCGCTACGACGAGCGCCGCGCGAAGGAGTTCTGCCGGAATCTCGATGAGCGGCTGCAGGCGAACCCTGCGATCTCCAGTGTGGCTTACGCCGACGTGGTGCCGCAGGGGCTCGAAGACGACCCCTGGGAGGACATCATCCCGGAAGGGTACGAGTCCGGGAAATTACAGCACAACGTTGGGCGCGCGTTCGGAGCACTACTTCGACGTAATGCGCATCCCGATTGTACAGGGCCGCGCGTTCGACCGTCTCGACGACACGGAAAACCGGCGGGTGATAATCGTCAACCAGGCGTTCGCGCAGCGCTATTTCGACGGGACGAATCCCGTGGGGCGGCGAGTGAACGTCTGGGGACGATGGGTCACAGTGGTAGGAATGGCAAAGAATATCAAATACCGCCGGCGGCAGGAGGAGATGGCGCCGCCGTACTTCTATCTTCGATTCCAGCAGTATTACAACATCGGACTGCGCGTGAATTTCTTCGTCCGGCCCGCGCGCGATATGGATTCGGGGCTGGCGGCCGTCCGGCGAGAGGTGATCGGCATGGACCCCGACGCCGCAGCCTTCTATTCCATGCCGCTCGCGCTGTACTCGAACGCGTCTCTGTTCATGGCCAGGACCGGTGCGGTGCTGCTAGGGATGCTGGGAGTCCTGTCCCTGTTGCTCGCCGGGATCGGTCTTTACGGCGTGGTGAGCTACTCGGTGAATCAGCGGCGTCAGGAGTTCGGGATTCGCATGGCCCTTGGCGCGGAGCCCTGGGACGTTACCGCAGCAGTGCTGAGGGGCGGCGTTGCCATGATTCTGGGCGGACTGGGGGTGGGCCAATTGGCGGCGTTGGCCCTGTCGCGAGAACTCAGCGGAAGGCTGGTCAACGTAAGCGCGTCCGATCCGATGACGTACCTCGGCACGGCGCTGTTTCTGGGCGGGATCGCGCTGTTGGCGAGTTGGCTGCCGGCCCGCCGCGCGACGCGCGTGTCGCCCGCAGAGTCGTTGCGCTACGAGTAGGAATCAAATTCGGCACATGACGCGGCGAACAAACAGCTTTGCCAGCCCGCGCGGCTGCATTCGACCGGGGGCTAGGGCTAGGGGCTGGTGGTTCGCTCGGCGGCTCCGTTTTTCAGCCGCGGGGTTGATTTTTTCTTTGCTGCCGTGCGGGTTAAGACGCGGTTTTCACGCCTATATTAGGGAGCCAATATTTCGCGATTACGGGGAGGAGGGCTTGGCGCCGGGCTTGCCGGGCGGAACCTTGCAGCCCCGCCCGGGTCGCGTCGAACAAATTTGACCCTGTATTGGTGACTTCTTGGTCCCCTTCTGATCGGGGATGTCGGTATTATAACATATGGACACACGAAGGCGACAAGTCATTTTGACGTACGAAACGTTCAACGCAGACTACGTGCGGCGTCTGGCCGATGGGGATTCTAAAACGGGAGCGCACTTTGCGGCGTATTTCGGCCGCGTGCTCTACTATAAACTGCGTGTGCGCCTGCCTCACGACGAGTACGTCGACGACCTCCGCCAGGAAACTTTGCTGCGCGTAATCAAAGCCCTGCGGCAGGGTGATCGCGTCAGGTCTCCGGAGCAGTTCGGTTCCTATGTAAATGGCGTTTGCAACAATGTAATCCGGGAGTTCCGCCGGGAGACCCTGCGCACCGAGCCCTGGGACGGGAACATTCTGGTTGAGCCTATCGATCCGGCCGATCCGGATGCCACCCTGGTCAACGGCGACACCCAGCGCGAGGTGGCGCGCGTGTTCGCCCTCATGGATGAAAAGGACCGCAGAATACTGAAGGCAATTTACCTGGATGAAACCCCGAAAAATGAGGTGTGCCGGATCTTTGGTGTGGATGCCGGTTATCTCCGTGTCCTGCTCTTCCGCGCCAAGGAAGAGTTTCGCAAAGCTTACCGCCGCCAGCACGAAAATGATGAAGAGCCATTCAGTCCCGGCGTAGCGTGACCATCGCCTGGGCTTCGGCGGTTACACCTTCACCCACGAGACCCACGCCCTCCGCCGTTTTGAACTTCACGGAAACGCATTCCAAATCCAATTCCAGCGTAGCGGCCAATTGCCGCCGTATCGCATCGCGATAATCTTTCAGCTTGGGCCGCTCCAGAATCACGGTGGAATCCACGTTCACGATCCGGTAACCTTTCGCGCGCGCCAAGTCGCGCGCATGCACCAGGAAGATCAGGCTGCCGGCGCCTTTCCAGCGCGGATCGGTATCCGGAAAGTGCATCCCGATATCGCCCAGCGCGGCCGCACCCAGAATCGCATCGGTAATGGCATGCGCCAGCACATCGGCGTCGGAATGGCCCGCCAAGCCGCGCTCGGAAGCAATGGTGACGCCGCCCAGAATCAGCGGACGATTCGCCGCCATCAGGTGCGCATCCCAACCCTGGCCGGTGCGGTATTCGCTCACAATTCGCGGGGCGCGGTCTCCTCTTCGAGGAACAGCCGCGCCAGATCCATATCGCTGGGCTTGGTGATCTTGATATTGCGGTCGCTGCCCGGCACCACGCTGACTTCCACTTCCAGGCGCTCAACCAGGCTCGATTCGTCAGTGCCCGTGAATCCATCGGCGCGCGCGGCGTCGAACGCCCGCCGCAGCAGATCGTAGCGGAACACTTGCGGGGTCTGCGCCAGCACCAGCTTGTCGCGCGGCAGCGTGGCGCGGATCTTCGCCTTATTGGTTTGCGCCTTGGCCACGGTTTTCACTGTATCCACCGGCACCACCCCCACGATTGCGGCGCCCGATTCGGCCGCTTCGGCGATTACTTTATCGATGGTTTCGAGATCGATGAACGGGCGCACGGCATCGTGCACGGCAACCAAAGTGGTGTCGCGGTCGAGAGCGGCCAGTGCGTTCTCCACCGACTCCTGGCGCGAGTTGCCGCCTTCCACCACCCGCACCCGCTTGCCGCGCACTTCCCGCTCTAACAATTCCGTTACCCAACCCAGGTCGTCGCGCCGCACCGCCACCACGATTTCATCCACGCGCGGCGACGCCGCAAACTTGCGCACGGAATGCAGCAGGATGGGCGCGCCATCCAGCAGCATGAACTGCTTCCGGCTGGTTCCGGCCTTCTCGGCGGAGCTTCGCCCCATGCGGGTGCCCAGCCCGGCGGCGGGCAGAATCGCGGCGACTTTCATAGCGGCACTTACGATTCTATCTTTTTTCTTGCCCGAGCGGCCCGGATGGCACGCTTGCGCCCTACGATTCGATGGCAGTCTTCTCCGGTGCGGCGAGCGGCTCGGCCTTACGCGGCAAACGGTCGTGCCTTTCGGCGCCGGCCGCGGCCACCGCGTGCATGCGCTCGTCGAACTTGCCGAAGATCATCTTGCCCGCCGTGGTTTGTAACACGCTGGTAACTGAGATATCGATGGTCTTCGAGATCATCTTACGCGCGTTATCCACCACCACCATGGTGCCGTCATCCAGGTAAGCGACGCCCTGGTTATATTCCTTGCCTTCCTTCAGGATGAACACGCGCATGGTCTCGCCGGGCAGCACGATGGGCTTCAGCGCATTGGCCAGCTCGTTGATGTTCAGCACCTGCACGCCGTGGAGCTGTGCGACCTTATTCAAATTGAAATCGTTGGTGATGATCTTCGAATCGTAGACCTTGGCCAGCTCGATCAGCTTCATATCCACTTCGCGCACGTGCGGAAAATCGTCTTCCACAATCTGCACGTTCAGGTGCGCCATCTTCTGGATGCGCTGCAGAATATCGAGTCCGCGCCGCCCGCGATTGCGCTTCATGGAATCGGCCGAATCCGCCACAAGCTGCAGCTCGCGCAGGACGAATTGCGGAATCACCAGCACGCCGTCCAAAAATCCGGTTTCGGCGATATCCGCGATACGCCCGTCGATAATGACGCTGGTATCGAAGATTTTGAACGATTTCTTCGATCCCTTCTCTCCTCCGAAGATGCCGCCTAGCGCCGAGAGGTTGAGCATGTCGCCTTTCTTGGCGCCCACCACCAGGCCGATATAAGTCATCCAAAGCAGCAGACAGACTTGGATGAACGGAACCAGTTGTGAACCGGCCCCTCCGGAGACGCGTGCCCAGTTGAGCACGAGCGACATGAAAAAAGCACCGATAATGCCCAATACCGAACCAAATGCAGCTCCGATCAGGCGCTTCAGGCTGACCTGTTCCAGCCGGACCTCGAACAAAATGATAGAAACACCGATGATGAGTCCCGCGAGGGCGGTCCAAGGCGATGGCGCGGCTTGAAATGGGTGCAGCAAGTAACCGCAGGCGGTTAATACGAGCACAAATATAACGCGAACGATAGTTAAATCGAGCATGAAAGACACCCCTTTCCGGTGGCGAGTTAAACGGGGGGACGCAACCCCGTTTCTCGACCCTAAGATTGCGAGCTAACAAGGTCGCGGCAAGATTATAACATTCTACCCCGGTCGAATAATAGATCCACCCGGAAGTTATCGCACTTTCGCCTTGGACGACAATGGTACTTGCAATTTACCGTCTCCGCTGAACAAGCCGGCCGCCGCCTGGATCTGGTGATCCACGAGCATTTCCCGGATACGAGCCGCTCCCGGTTGCAAGACTGGATTAAGCGCGGCCGCGTGCTGGTGAACGGCGCTACGAGCCGCGCTTCCCATACGCTTCGCGAGGGCGACCGCGTGGAAGTGGAACCCGCCGATCTGGCTCCTCTGCGCGCGGAGCCCGAGCCGATTCCGCTGCGCATTCTCTATGAGGATCAGGACCTGGTAGCCATCGATAAACCTGCCGGCATGGTGGTGCACGCGGGCGCGGGCGTCCATAGCGGAACGCTGGTGAATGCGCTGCTGGCTCGTTTCCAAGCACTGTCCGCGTTGGGTGGCGAGTTGCGTCCGGGCATCGTGCATCGCCTCGACCGCTTTACCAGCGGCGTGATTCTGGTGGCGCGCCACGACACCGCGCATCGCGCCATGGCCGCGCTGTTTGCCGGCCGCCGCGTGGAGAAAACGTATCTGGCGTTGGTCGATGGCAGCGTCAAGGCTGATAGCGGGCGGATCGAGAAGCCCATCGCACGCGATCCGCGCCATCGCACCCGCATGACCGCGCGCCTCGATCGCGGACGCGCCGCCATCACCGAATATCGCGTGCTGCGCCGCTTCGCTCAATTCACGCTGCTCGAAGTACGCATCGGCACGGGCCGCACCCATCAGATCCGCGTACACCTGGCCAGCATCGGGCATCCCGTAGCCGGCGACCGTCTCTATGGCGCGGCTGCGGGCGAAACCGGCGCTCCCCGTGGCCGCTTTTTCCTGCATGCGCACCGCATCCGTTTCGAGCATCCGATGACGAACCAGACGCTCGAAATCGAATCGCCTCTGCCGGACGATCTTACGCGCTGGATGGAACGGTTATAATAAATCCAAATGAAAGCCTGCATTCTTCCGGCTTTACTAGCCGCATCCACGGTTGCGCTATGGTCGCAACAGGCCGCCGCGCCAGTGGCGCAGGAGCCGGAAACGGTGGAGGATCCCGGCACCCGCATCATCCTCGACGTGACCCGCGTGAACATGCTCTTCACGGTCACCGACAAAAAGGGCCGCTTTGTCACCGATCTCGACAAAGGCGATTTTCAGGTCTTCGAAAACAAGAAGCCGCAGACCATCGCTGAGTTCACCGCCGAGACCGATCTGCCGCTGCGTCTGGGCATCCTGATCGATACCAGCAACAGCATTCGCGATCGTTTTAAATTCGAACAGGAAGCCGCCTCATCGTTCATTCAGAGCGTGGTTCGCCCGGGACGCGACCGGGCGATGATCGTCAGCTTCGACACCTCGGCCGAATTGGTTGCTGACTTGACGGATGACACGGACAAGCTGGAGACGGCCATCCGCGGATTGCGGCCGGGAGGCGGCACGGCGTTGTTCGACGCGCTTTATTTCGCCTGCCGCGACAAGCTGGCCAAGGATCAGCCGCGGCACAAATTCCGCCGCGCCATCGTGATCGTCAGCGATGGCGATGACAACCAAAGCCAGGTTTCACGTGATCAGGCGCTTGAAATGGCGCAAAAAGCGGATGTGGTGATCTACGCGATTTCGACGAATGTGCTGCGCGGCGACACCGACGGCGATAAGATTTTGAAATATCTCACCTCCGAAACCGGCGGCCAGGCTTTCTTTCCGTTCAAAGTGGAAGACCTGGAGCAATCGTTCGAAAATATCGCCAACGAACTGCGGCACCAGTACAACATTTTCTATCGCCCGGAACCGCTCATTACCGACGGTCTTTATCACGCCGTGGAACTGCGGGTGAAAGGCCGGAAAGAATTGATCGTGCGCTGCCGGAAAGGGTATTACGCGCCGAAGTTGTAACCCCGGAATGCAGGCGCCGCGCTGGCGCTACGCCGTGTTTGACACTCCCCAAGAGCAAGTGATATGTGTAATGATCTTGCTTTAAGGAATACATGCAAAACGGTGCGCCACGCGCCCTTTTGCGCTTTTTAGGAAATCACATGGCTGACGAGCAAAAGCCCGACGGCTCGACGGCGCCTCCCCCGGGGGAGGCCGCCAAACCAGCCGCAAAACCGGCCGCTCCGGCAGCCAAACCCGCTGCGCGCCCCGCGGCTCCCAAGCCGCCGGCGATCATGGTCACTACGCCGTGGGAAAGCGACATCACACGCCTTTTGAAAGAACGATTCGGCGGCGAAATTATCGAATTTTCGACCTATTTAGGTCAGAATTTCCTGGTGGCCAAGCCGGATGCCGTCATTCCCATTCTCGAAACTCTCAAGCTGGATTTGGATTTCGATTACCTGGTCGATCTCACCGCGGTCGATTATCCCAAGCGCCCCGAGCGCTTCGATCTGGTGTACATCTTATATAGCTTCGCGCGCAACGAGCGCATGCGCGTGAAAACCATGATCCCCGACGGCTACTGCCCGCCCACCGCCGTCACGGTGCACTTGACCGCGAATTGGATGGAGCGCGAAGTATTCGACATGTTCGGCATCCAGTTCGCCGGCCATCCCGATATGCGGCGCATCCTGCTTCCCGAGGAATGGGAGGGCTATCCGCTGCGCAAGGAGATTTCCATCCTGCAACAGGACGACGCCTGGGTGCGCGAGAACCTGGGCATCGAAAGCGGGCACTAAAATATGCCGGACGCCACTTTTCTCGACGCGACGGAGCTGGTCATCAACATGGGGCCGCAGCACCCCTCCACGCATGGCGTGTTGCGCGTGATCCTGAAGCTGGATGGCGAGAAGGTGATCGGCACTGAATGCGTGATCGGCTATCTGCACCGCGGCGTGGAGAAGATCGGCGAGAATCGCACCTATCAGCAGTTCGCGCCTTACGTGGACCGCATGGATTATGTGGCCGCGGTTTCGAATGGTTTGGGTTATTGCCTGGCCGTCGAAAAGCTGCTGAACGTGGAAGCGCCCCCGCGCGCGCAGGCTGTGCGCGTGATTCTCACCGAGCTTAACCGCATCGCCAGCCATCTGATTTGGCTGGGCACGCACGCACTCGATATCGGCGCCATCACGCCGGTCTTTTACTGCCTGCGCGAGCGCGAGGAAGTGCTCAAGATTTTCGAGAACTATTGCGGCGCGCGCCTGACTACGCATGCCTTCCGCATCGGCGGGCTGCAATACGAAACTTACGACGGGTTTGAAGACGAGGTCAAAAAATTCTGCGACTGGTTCATCCCTAAGGTGGATGAATACGAGGAGTTGCTGACCAACAATCGCATCTGGGTTGGCCGGTTGAAAAATGTCGGCGTACTCAATGCGGAGGAATGCAAGGAATACGGCGTGACGGGCCCGGTGCTGCGCGCGGCCGGCGTCGAGTGGGATCTGCGTAAAGCGCAGCCCTATTCCGGCTACGACCAATACGAATTCGATATTCCGACCGGCGAAAACGGCGACACTTACGACCGGTACACGGTGCGCATGGAGGAGATGCGCCAATCCGTGCGCATTCTCCGACAAGCCGTGGATCGCATTCCCAGCGGGCCGATCATGGGCAAGGTGCCGAAGGTGGTGAAGCCGCCCGTGGGCGAGGTTTACGTTTCGATCGAAGCGCCCAAAGGCGAGCTGGGATATTTCATCGTGAGCGATAATTCCACGCAGCCGTATCGGGTGCGGGTGCGGCCGCCGTCGTTCATTAATTTGCAGGCGCTCGACCGCATGGTGCGCGGCGGTCTGGTGGCCGACGTAGTGGCGATTATTGGTACGCTGGATATCGTGCTAGGAGAGGTGGATCGGTGAGGGGGAGACTACTGGGACGCGGAGAGGGGGAGACCCGGAGACGGGGAGAAAAATCAGTGTTTGGGCGAGAATTGGTAATTAAGCCGGCCGTCGTAGAAATGGCAGAGCCTTGGAACAAGCACATCTCTCCCCGTCTCCCCGTCGCCGCGGCTCCCCGTCGCATTCCCCGTGTCTCCCCGTCGCCCCGTCTCTTTAGTTCCCCGCCGCCGTCTCCTGTCACAGGGGTACAACAATGATTCCCAAGTTCCTAAAGACTGTCTTCCTAGCGGACCTCTTCCAGGGTCTCTGGGTGACTTTCCGCAATCAGGATCCCAAGAGGATTTATACCGAACAGTATCCGGCCGAAAGGCCCAAGGTTGGCGAGCGCTATCGCGGCGCGCCGCGGCTTAATATCAATCCCGATAACGGCGAAACGTTATGCATCGCTTGTAACTTGTGCGCGCTGGCTTGTCCCGAGAACTTAATCGTAGTGGGCAGCCAACGCAACGAACAGACCAAACGCAAGGAATTGACTGACTTCACTTACGACACTTCCCGCTGCATGTTCTGCGGGCTGTGCGAAGACGCTTGTCCGGTGGACGCGCTCGAGCTGACGCAGGATTTCGAACTGGCCAGCTATACTCGCGAGGGCGCCATCTGGGACCGCCAGATGCTCGAAGAGGGGCCCAAGCCCACTCCATACAAATGCTGACTCCCGAGCTGACTCAGGCTATCTTCTTCTACATTTTTGCCGTCATGGTCCTGGGCGGCGCCTTACTGACCATCACCCGCCGCAACGCTGTCCACAGCGCGCTTTTCCTGATAGTCTCCCTGATGGGCGTGGCGGGGCTTTATCTTCTGCAGCAGGCGGAATTCCTCTTTGCCGTGCAGATCGTGCTGTATATCGGCGGCATCATGGTGCTGTTCCTGTTTGTGATTATGCTGGTGAATGTCGATGAGGCCGCCAAGCAGAAGCAGTTCAATGGACAGTGGTGGATTGCGCTGGCATGCGTGGCGCTGGTAGGCGTGCAAGTATTCTGGTTTGTCTCGAAAGGCAGCGGCGCTTTTAAAATCGCGCAGCCCGGCGCGTTGCCTCCCCCTTCCGCTTTGGGCAATACGGAACAGTTAGCGGACGTATTGTTTAGCGAGTATTTGCTGCCGTTCGAGGTAGCTTCCATCCTATTGCTGGTCGCGGTAGTAGGCTCGGTGGTCATGGCTAAGAAACGGATTTGAGCAATGTACCCGATAACTACAGCGCATTACATCGGCTTGAGCGCCGCGCTCCTGCTGATTGGGACCGTGGGCGTGCTGACCCGGCGGAATATCGTCATTATTCTGATGTCTATCGAGCTGATCCTCAACGCGGTAAATATCAACTTAGTGGCATTTTCCGCGGCGCTGCATAATCTGAGCGGACAGATCTTCGCCATCTTTATCATTACCGATGCCGTGGCGGAAGCGGCTGTGGGATTAGGTATCCTGATCGCGCTGTTCCGCAACAAAGAAACCGTGCTGGCCGACGAGGTGGACTTACTCAAATGGTAGAGACAGTATGAACTTTCTCGACCTGATCTGGCTCATCCCACTCTTCCCGCTGGCTGGCGCGCTGCTCATGCTGCTGTTCGGCCGTCTGCTTGACCCGCAACCGGAATCGGCACTGGCCGTAGCCGCCGGCGTAGAGCATGGCCATTCCCATGAACACGTCCACGAGCATCATCCCCACGCTCCGCTGAAGTGGCTCATCAACCTCATCTGTCCCGGCATGGTGCTGATCTCGTTTATTTTTTCAGCCGGCGCGGTCTGGCAGCTAAGCAACACAGCCACTCGGGTGCATCAAGTGATCCAGTTCACCTGGCTCGCCGGACTTCCTTTCCACTTACTGGATGGCCGCCTGGCTACCTTCAGCGCCGATTGGGGCTTCCTGCTCGACCCGCTTAGTTCCGTGATGATCCTGGTAGTTACCGGCATCGGCTTTCTGATCCACGTCTATTCCATCGGCTACATGGCCCACGATAACGGCTATTACCGTTTCTTCGGCTACATGAACTTATTCATCTTCTTCATGCTGATGCTGGTGATGGCGAACAATTACACGCTGATGTTTGTGGGATGGGAAGGCGTGGGACTATGCAGTTACCTGCTGATCGGCTTCTATTTTCATAAGAAATCCGCGGCCGATGCGGGCAAAAAAGCATTTGTTGTAAACCGCGTGGGCGATGCCGGTTTCATTCTCGGCATGCTGCTGATGTTCGCTTTATTGGGCACCGTGCGTTTCCTGGATGTAAATGCCGCCTTGCGCAGCGGCCACTTCCATGCCGAAACGGGTGGTTTCGGCGTTTTGAGCGTCATGGCCGTGTTGCTATTTATCGGCGCGACCGGTAAGTCGGCGCAGTTTCCGTTGTATGTCTGGCTGCCGGACGCCATGGAAGGTCCCACGCCGGTATCTGCGCTGATCCATGCCGCCACGATGGTAACCGCGGGTGTCTACATGGTGGCACGTTCGGCGGCGTTATTCCAATTGACGCCTAACACTTTGACGGTAGTAGCTTCCGTCGGCGCCTTTACGGCGATTTTGGCCGCCACCATCGCGTTAGTACAGAATGACATCAAGCGCGTGCTGGCTTACTCGACGGTAAGCCAGCTCGGATATATGTTCCTGGCGCTGGGTGTGGGAGCTTATTGGGCGGCGATCTTCCACTTATTCACACACGCTTTCTTCAAGGCTCTGCTCTTCTTGTGCTCGGGCTCCGTGATCCATGCTATGGGCGGAGAGCAGGACATGCGGCACATGGGCGCCTTGAAGAATAAGATACCAATCACGCATTGGACTATGTGGGTTGGTTCGGTGGCTATCGCCGGTATTCCGGGCTTCGCCGGCTTTTTTTCCAAGGACGAGATACTTTGGCAGGCCTATAGCTCGCCATCCGGATCAAAGCTGCTTTGGGCGGTAGGTTTCGTTACCGCGGGTCTGACCGCATTCTATATGTGGCGGCTCATGAACCTGACATTCTACGGCAAGTCTCGTGTGAAGCCCGAGGTGGCCGCGCACATCCACGAATCGCCCGCCAGCATGACCGTCCCGCTCATCGCCCTTTCCATCGGCGGTGTTTTTGCGGGCTGGTTGGGCATTCCCAAGGTGATCGGCGAATCGGCCCGCCTGCAGTCCTTCGAGCATTGGCTGGAGCCTGCGTTCGCCTCGGCTGCGGCAGAAGCAGCCAACGGCGGCGCACATGACGCTTACACGGCTTGGATCCTGATGTCGCTCTCGGTGGCCCTGGTCATCATTGGGATTGTGGTCGCGCGCTACTGGTATCACCACAGGCCCGAGATTCCGCAATCGCTCGAGAAATCACTCAAGCCGCTTCACGGATTGCTCTACAACAAGTATTACGTGGACGAGATTTACGATTTTCTCTTTGTCAATGGACTCGGCAAAGGCGGCGGCGAAGTCTTAGGCGCGTTTGATCGCAATGTCGTCGATGGCGCCGTCAACGGTGCGGGGTGGCTCACGCGCTTCTCTTCGCGCATTTCCATTTGGTGGGATACCTGGATCGTCGACGGCGCGGTGCGCCTGGGATCTTTCACCGTGAAGCTGCTCTCCTACCCGGTCTGCATCCTGCAAACCGGGCGGGTACAGGCTTATGCGCTGTTTGTCGTGGTAGGTGTTTTGGTCTTTTTCGGCTACTATCTGGCTGGTAAATGATGGATAACCACTTACTCAGTCTGGTGCTATTCACGCCGCTCGCGGGATTGTTGATCCTGCTGCTCATTCCGGCGCGCCAGAAGAAATTGGTCAAAATCTGGGCGAATCTCGCCAGTTTTGCCGGCTTTCTGATTTCGCTGCCGCTGGTTTCCCGCTTCGAGACACACGCGTCCGGCTTTCAATTTGTGGAGCGCGCTAACTGGATTCCCAGCCTGGGCGTACAGTACCTCATCGGAATCGACGGCATCAGTTTGTTGCTGATCATGCTGACCACCTTGGTCGGCTTCATCGCGATCCTGTCTTCCTGGAATGCTATTCAAGACCGGGTGAAGGAATACTACTGCATGTTCCTGCTGCTGCAAGTCGGCATGCTAGGCGTATTCATGTCACTTGATTTCTTCCTGTTCTACGTGTTCTGGGAATTGGTGCTGGTGCCGATGTATTTCATCATCGGCGTCTGGGGCGGTCCGCGCAAGCTATATGCCGCCATCAAGTTCTTCCTTTACACTCTGGCCGGCTCGGTGCTGATGCTGCTGGGCATCCTGACTCTGTACTTCCAGTACGCAGGCCAGTTCGGACACTATACTTTCGAAATCGCCGAACTGATGAAGCTCAGTCTGCCGCTCAATTTGCAGCAGTGGGTCTTCTGGGCATTTTTCCTGGGCTTCGCCATCAAAGTGCCGATGTTCCCCTTCCACACCTGGCTGCCCGATGCCCACGTGGAAGCTCCCACGGCGGGCTCAGTGATCCTCGCCAGCGTGCTGTTGAAGATGGGAACTTATGGATTTATCCGATTCTCGTTGCCATTACTGCCAAAGGCTTCGGTGGATCAGAAGATCGTACAAACCTTGGCCGTGCTTTCGATCATCGGGATTATCTACGGCGCTTTAGTCAGCCTGATGCAGAAGGATTGGAAGAAACTGGTGGCTTACTCTTCGGTGAGTCACTTAGGTTTCTGTACGCTAGGTATCTTTGCACTGAATCCTAACGGCTTAGCCGGCAGCGTATTGCAGCAGATCAACCATGGCATTTCCACCGGCATGCTCTTTTTGATCATCGGCATCATTTATGAACGGCGGCATACGCGCGAGATTTCCGAGTATGGCGGCTTGGCGCATGTGATGCCGAAATACGCCGTTATCTTCGCCATTGCCATGCTAAGCTCGGCCGGACTGCCGCTATTGAACGGTTTCGTGGGTGAGTTCACCATCCTGCAAGGCGCGTTTGAAGCCAATCACCTATGGGCGGCTTTCGCGGTGACCGGAGTCATTTTCGGCGCGGCCTATCTGCTCTGGCTTTATCAGCGCACTATGTTGGGCCAGATTACCAACGTAAAGAACCTGCATCTGCCCGATTTAAGTTTGCGCGAAATGGCCTTATTTCTGCCACTGATTGCCTGGGCTATCTGGATTGGCGTGTATCCGAAGCCTTATTTCGACATATTGCAAAAGCCCGTGCAGGAGATAGTGGAACGGGTGAAGCCCGGATACTATCAAGGCGCCGCGCAGACCGCCAGGCAAGCGAAATTGGATAACCGGGGGGGGAACGGTCAATGAGCCCGTACTTCACCGGCAACGACTATTTCGCGGTCATGCCGGCGGTGATGCTGGTCCTGTTTGGATGCGGCATCCTGTTGCTCGATTTTCTGGCTTCTCCCGACCCGTGGCTCCGCAAATACCAAGTGTTCGT
>Ga0335074_10006974_pt1 | contig 15671 bp, 13 predicted proteins | sample Lox_Sample_23_FD_206715 | JGI IMG/M metagenome (GOLD analysis project Ga0335074, IMG submission 206715) | Soil microbial communities from Loxahatchee National Wildlife Refuge, Florida, United States - Lox_Sample_2.3 | ecosystem: Environmental > Terrestrial > Soil > Wetlands | place: USA... | reverse complement strand
CGACCATGTTCTGACGGCGGTGCCGAAGATGACAATCCCCTCGCCGTCCGTGGTGCATTTCCGCGGCGGCCGGCGCGCGATCGACCCCAAGATATATCCGGACCTCGACGGCTTCTTCGCCGATCTGGGCGCGGCGTACCAGAAGGCGGTGGCGGCGTTCGGCGCGGCCGGCTGCCGCTATCTGCAGATCGACGAAGTCAACATCGCCTATCTCTGCGACCCGGAGCAAATCGAGAGTTTGAAGGCACGCGGGGAGCATGTGGAGAACCTGCTGGGAATCTACGCGGATCTGCTGAACCAGGCGATTTCCGGCCGGCCGGAGGGGATGACGATCAGCATGCATCTCTGCCGCGGCAATTTCCGCAGCACGTGGGTCGCATCCGGCGGCTATGAGCCGGTGGCGGAGACGTTGTTCAACCGCATCCATTCCGATGCGTATTTCATGGAATATGATTCGGACCGCGCGGGCGGGTTCGAACCGCTGCGCTTCGTGCCGCGAGGGCACAAGCTGGTGGTGCTGGGGCTGGTCACCACCAAGACCGGCGAATTGGAGAGCCGCGATTCGCTGCTGCGGCGGATCGAGGCGGCGTCGAAGTATCTGCCGCTCGAGCAATTGGCCTTGTCGCCGCAATGCGGTTTCGCTTCGACCGAGGAGGGCAACTTGCTCGGCGAGGAGCAACAGTGGGCGAAGCTGCGGCTGTGTGTGGAGGTGGCGCGGGAGGTCTGGGGCGGCGTCTAGGCCCCTATTGGCAAACCCTTGTATGGGTCAGGAGCCCGCCTCGCCCGCGGCGGGCTCTCAACCCGCGGCGGGCTCTCGACCCGCGGCAGGCTCTCGACCCGCGGCGGGATCTCGACCCGCGGCGAGTTCTCAACTGCAACGGCGGGCTCCGGAGCTATGCAAGGCTCTCCAGCAGAGCCGGCGTCGCCGTGCTGCAAGCAGCCATGCGAAGCAATCTCGTGATGCTGCCGGCGGCCTATGCCGGCGATCCCGGAAAAGCCGTTATCCGACCAGCTTCCGCACGATTGCCACCGCCGCGGGCGTGGACCAGTCCGCCGAACCGGACAGCCGCGCTTGCTCCCGCCCTTGCTTGTCGATGATCACGCTGGTGGGAATGCCGTCAACGCCGAACGCCTGTTCCGCGACACCTTGTGGATCGAGCAAGACCGGCAGCCCCGTGATGCCATGGGCGCGAAAGAACGCCTCCACCGCCGCCGCGCCGCCGTGATCCGACGACAGCGGCAGCACAGCGATGTCCGCCGGAGCCAGCGTCTTCGACAATGCCGCGAGCGACGGCATCTCCGCGACGCAGGGCGCGCACCACGTCGCCCACAGGTTGATCACCATGCCATGACCGCGGAACTCCGACAGGCGGTGCGTCCTGCCGCCGGCATCCACGAAGGAAATGTCGGGCGCCGGGACCGGCGGATCAACCGGCTGCAACACCGCGCCGAGCGCCTTGAGTTCCTGCGCGCGCGGTTTGCGCGGCCATCCCGCCGCCGCTAGGGTCCCGCCCGCCGCCAGCATCACTCGGCGGGTGATCAAAGCCATGATGGACCTCCTTCGTTGACCGCCGATCCGCAACGCCGCAACGCCGCCGCCAATGCCCAATGGGGCGGGCGCTTCGCTGCCGGTCCGTCACTGATCATGCAGGAGATAAATGCCTCCATCGGCTTCGACCGCAAGCTGTGGCGGCAGGACATACGAGGCTCGCTGGCGCATGCTGCGATGCTGGCGAAGATCGGCCTGTTGAGCGCAGCGGATGAAAGTGCCATCGCCAAAGGCTTGCAGGCGATCGCCGCGGAGATCGACGGCGGCCGTTTCCCGTTCGATACGGCGCTGGAAGACATCCACATGAACATCGAGGCGCGGCTCACCGAACGGATCGGCGATGCCGGCCGCCGCCTGCACACCGCGCGCAGCCGCAACGACCAGGTGGCAACCGATTTCCGCCTGTGGGTGCGCGACGCGATCGACGGGCTCGATGCGCAGATCGCCGACCTGATGCTGGCGCTGGCGGAGCGCGCCGCCGATCACGCCGCCGATCCGATGCCCGGCTTCACCCATTTGCAGACCGCGCAGCCGGTGACGTTCGGCCACCATTTGCTCGCCTATGTCGAAATGCTCGGGCGCGACCGCGGCCGCCTCGCCGACGCGCGCCGCCGGCTGAATGAATCGCCACTGGGTGCGGCGGCGCTGGCCGGCACGTCCTTTCCCATTGACCGCGACATGACCGCGCACGCGCTCGGCTTCGACCGGCCGGCGGCCAATTCGCTCGATGCGGTGTCGGACCGGGATTTCGCGCTGGAATTCCTGGCCGCCGCCGCGCTCTCCGCCATGCACCTGTCACGCTTCGCCGAGGAGATCGTGATCTGGTCTAGCGCGCCGTTCGCCTTCATCCGACTGTCGGACGCGTTCACCACCGGCAGCTCCATCATGCCGCAGAAGCGCAATCCGGACGCGGCGGAATTGGTGCGCGCGAAAACCGGGCGCGTCACCGGCGCTCTGGTGGCGCTGCTGACGGTGATGAAGGGCCTGCCGCTCGCCTATGCCAAGGACATGCAGGAGGACAAGCAACCAGTGTTCGATGCCGCCGACGCCTGGGCATTGTCGCTCGCGGCGACCGCGGGCATGGTGCGCGACATGACGCCGGATGCCGACCGCATGCGCGCCTTCGCCGGCGCGGGATTTGCCACCGCGACCGACCTTGCTGACTGGCTGGTGCGGGTGCTGCACCTGCCGTTCCGTGACGCGCACCACGTCACCGGCAGGCTGGTGGCCCGGGCCGAGGCCCTGGGCGTCGATCTCGCCGCATTGCCGTTGGCGGAGATGCAGATGGTAGAGCAATGCATCACCTCCGATGTGTTTTCCGTGCTGACGGTGGATGCGTCGGTCGCGTCACGCATCAGCCATGGCGGCACCGCGCCGGTCAATGTCGCGCGCGAGGCGGCGCGGTGGCTCGCCGCATTGCGGGCAGCATGAGGTACGCGTGGTGGCTCGCCGGCGCGCTGGCCTGCGCCGTGCTGCTTGCCGCGTGCGGCAAGAAGGGGCCGCCCGACCCGCCCGGTCCGTCCAGCGACATTACCTGGCCGCGGGCCTATCCGACGCGCTGATGCGACCGACACCGGAAAGCGCGCGCCACCATCCATGCGAGACGCGCAACCACGCAGCCCTGACGATGCGCCCGCGCCGCCGTCCCATGAAGCACGCTGCCCTGTCCGTGGCGAGACATCCGTGCACTGGCGTTGCGAGACGTCCGTCCACTGCCCTGTGAGACCTCGGTCCACCGTCATTGCGAGCCGTGCGGCGCCGAAGCAATCTTGCTCGCGATGAGCCGCAGTCGTGCGATCACACCACCAAGAATGCAACGGGAGGAAACCAATGAGCACCACCGCCCCCAGCCCCTATCTGCCCGTGCGCGACGATTGGCTGGCGCGCCGCAGCGAAACGATCCTGGAACCCGAACTGCCGATCGTCGATCCCCACCATCATCTGTGGCAACGCCCCGGCTGGCGCTACATGCTGGACGACCTGCTGGCCGACACCAACAGCGGCCACAACATCGTCGCCACCGTGTTCGTGCAGTGCCGCTCCATGCACCGCGCGAGCGGCCCCGAAGAGATGCGGCCGGTCGGCGAGACCGAGTTCGTCAATGGCGTCGCCGCGATGAGCGCGTCGGGCCAGTACGGCAAGACCAGGATTTGCGCCGGCATCGTCGGCCATGCCGACCTGCGACTGGGAGCGCGGGTCGGCGCGGTGCTGGAGGCGCATATCCGCGCCGGCGGCAACCGCTTCCGCGGCATCCGCCACATCACCGCCTGGGACGCCGACCAAACGCTGATGAACCCCGCCTACGCGCCGCCGCCCGGCGTGCTGGCCGATGCCACATTCCGCGCGGGGTTCGCCACCCTGGCGCCGCTGAACCTGAGCTTCGATGCCTGGCTGTACCATCCGCAGATCGATGAACTCACCGCGCTGGCACGAGCGTTTCCTGCCACGCCGATCTGCCTGAACCATGTCGGCGGACCACTCGCCATCGGCGCCTATGCCGGCAAGCGCGATGCCGTGTTCTCCGCCTGGTCAAAATCGATCCGCGCGCTGGCGCAATGCCCGAACGTGGTGGTGAAGCTCGGCGGCATGGCGATGCGCATCAACGGCTTCGATTTCCATGAGAAGGCGGATCCGCCGTCTTCGGAAGCGCTCGCCGCGGCATGGCAGCCCTATGTCGAGACCTGCATCGAGGCATTCGGCGCATCGCGCTGCATGTTCGAGAGCAATTTCCCGGTGGACAAGGGCTCGTACGCCTACGCGCCGTTCTGGAATGCATGCAAATTGCTGGCGCGCCGCGCGAGTGCGGCAGAGAAGGCGGACCTGTTCTGCGGCACCGCGGCGCGATTCTATCGGCTGGAAATCTAGCCACCATCCCGCGGACCGGCGCGGATCGCAGGGTTCCCGGTTCTCACAAAACCAAGGCAAGGTGTGGCAGGCTTCACAAAGCGAAAACCACGGCGCGATGCTACGCTAAGATCGGATTTTATCGGCTTGTGAATGCTTGCCTTCACCTTTCTTATCTTTGTGAGAATCAAACGGCTGCCGCCGGCACCCACCGTGCGAGACCAACGCGCCCTGTCGCGCGCCGGGCCGGAGCGCCGCTGGTCTCCCAGCCAATCTTGTCCTCCGGCAAGCAGAGGAACGTCCGATGCGTCCCGATCAGTCGGTACAAGCCTTGGGACCTGGCAGTGCGCATTGGCGGCGGCTGATCCCGGTGGCGTTCGTCACCTACAGCCTGGCCTATGTCGATCGCGCCAATTACGGCATCGGCTCCGCCGCCGGCCTCGCCCATGATCTCGGCATCGCCGGCAAGCAGGACGCATTGCTCGGCGCCTTGTTCTCCCTCGGCTACTTCCTGTGTCAGATCCCTGCCGCCTGGTACGCCGAAGCGCACAGCGCCAGGCGGCTGATGTTCTGGGGCTTGATCGCCTGGGGCTTGCTCGCCGCACTGACCGGCGTGATCACCGACATCCATTGGCTCTACCTCGATCGCCTCCTGCTCGGCGTGGCGGAGAGCGCCGTGCTGCCCGGCATGCTGATATTCCTCAGCCATTGGTTCACCCGCGCCGAGCGCTCCCGTGCCAACTCCTTCCTGATCCTCGGCAGCCCGGTGACGGTGCTGTGGATGTCCATCGTCTCCGGCTATCTCGCCCATGCCATCGGCTGGCGCGGCATGTTCATCGCCGAGGGCGTCCCCACGGTGATCTGGGCCTTCGCATGGTGGTGGCTGGTGCGGGACACGCCCGCCGAGGCCGCGTGGCTGCCGCCGCGCGAACGCGACCGCATCGCAACCGCCCTGGCGCGGGAGCAACAAGGGCTCCGGCGGGTCAAGAATTACGCCGCGGCCTTCCGCACCCCGATGGTGATCGTGCTGGCCATCCAGTATTTCTGCTGGGGCGCCGGCATCTCTGGTTTCATCATCTGGCTGCCCTCCATGCTGAAGGCGGGACGCGCGATCGGTATCGTCGAGATCGGCTGGCTGTCGGCCGCACCCTATCTTCTGGCGACGGTGCTGATGGTCCTGGTGTCGTACTGGTCGGACCGGAGCGGGCGGCGGCGCGCCTTCGTCTGGCCGTTCCTGATCGTCGGCGCGGCGGCCTTCCTGGGCGCCTATTGGCTCGGCCGTGCGGCGTTCTGGCCGGGCTTCATGCTGCTGGTGGTGGCGGGCGGTGCGATGTACGCGCCGTTTGGGCCGTTCTTCGCCTGGTTCTCCGAGACCCTGCCACGCAACGTTGCCGGCGGCGCCATCGCGCTGATCAACAGTTGCGGGGCGCTGGGTGGGTTCATCGGCGCCTATGCGGTGGGTTTCATCAATGCGGCGACCGGCGGGCCGAGCGTCTCGTTCCTCGTCATGGCGGTAACATTGTTGATCAGCGGTGTGCTGACGCTCACGGCGCGCGAGCAAGTCGATCACGGCAGGCCGGAATCGTTGCGGCACTGAGACGGGGATGCCGCGTGGCGGGTCGCTTGACCCGGGCATTGGCGCACGGAAGATCGCCGCATGGCGGCCGGATCATCGCGGCCGCAGGGGAGACACCGCGTCATGCACACGCTGAAGATCGGCGACGTCACCATCACCAGCATCATCGAACGCGATGGCCCCTGGCGGCGGCCGGAGGACATGTTTCCCGCCTATGATCCGGAGGTCGGCAGGCGCTACCTGGCCGAGCTTGACCCGGTGGTGTTCGACCCGGCCTCGGGCCGCATGGTGATCACCTACCAGACTTTCATCGTGCGCACGCCGAAGCACGTCATGCTGGTGGATACCTGCACCGGCGAGGACAAGGGCCATCCCGCGCCGATGGATTTTCCCAAGGCGCCGTGGCTGTGGGGATTGCGTGCCGCCGGCCTGCGCTTCGAGGACATCGACTACGTGTTCTGCACCCACCTGCATATCGACCACTGCGGCTGGAACACCGTGCTGCGCGAGGGACGCTGGGTGCCGACCTTCCCCCGCGCGAAATACGTGTTCCATAAGAAGGAATACGCCGCGTGGGAGGCAGCCACGAAGCGCGGCGACAATCCGCCGGGGAACGTGTGGACCGACAACTGCCGCCCGATCGTTGAGGCGGGGCAGGCGCTGCTGGTGGATGACGACTACACGCTGGACGACACGGTGTGGCTGACGCCCACGCCCGGCCATGCGCCGTGCCATTGCTGCGTCAACATCAAGTCCGGCGGGCAACGCGCGGTGGTCACCGGCGACCTGATGCACCACGCGCTACAGTGCCGTGAGCCAGGCTGGTACACGATCTTCGACTGGGACGCGCAGCAGGGTGTCGAGTCGCGACGCAAGTTCCTGAAGGAAGTGGCCGGGACCGGCACGTACATCCTGCCGATCCACTTCCCGCATCCGACGACCGGGCTGGTGGAGCCGGACGGGGAGAGATTTCGCTACCGGTTTGTCCGCTGACGCGTCTCGGCCAACACGCGAAGCTTGGTGTCGTTGCGAGCACCGCGCGTGAACCGGGACCGGGCACGGCGCCCGGTCCCGCGATCCCGTGTTGGTCAATTCACCAGCTTCAGGGCCGAGGACATCGTGGAGCAAAAGCCGCCGAGCACGGTGGTGATCTGCGCCGCGGTCGGCGCGACGAGCGAGACCCCGACGCCCTTGCGCAAGGTGGCAAGCGACGCGGCATACGACGATTGTTCCGTCTTCGGGGTATCGCCGGAATAATAGATGGTGGAAACGTTGATTCCGGCGGCGTAGGCGTCGGACGCCTGGTTCTGCGCCATGGTCAACAGGTTGGCGTCGGTGCAGAGCACGCTGCAGGTCGGCAGCAGCGAGGTGGGGGTCGGATAGATGCCGTCCGGCGTCGTGTAAAGAATCTGATCCGCGTTCGGAACACCGTCGGTGATGATGATGATGTTCTTGGTCGTGTTGGTGCTGGAGACGCTGCTGAACTGCTGGATCGCCGAATAAATCCCCGATGCCGGGTTCGAGCCGCTGCACGCCGGCATGCCGGTGCTGCCGCAATAATTCAGCGCGTTGATCGCCGTCTCGATGGCGGACATGTTGGTGCTCGCCTGGGTCAGTGCCAGGTAGGTGTTGGAATGCCCGTCGAATGTGGTAACGCCGAACTTGGAAGTCGTGGCCGATGCGCCTTCCACGCAATTGAGGATCGCCAAGTCGGCTGACTGCTGCTCGCTGATCTCGGATTTGAACGACTGCGACAGATCGTTGAGGACGATCGTGTCGAAGTTCTGTCCGGTCGCGAAACTGGCGGTTGCCGTCGAGGTCAGATTGATGCTCGACACGCCGACGAAATTGCCGAGCAATATCGGCACGGCGTTGCCGTTCGCGGTCGTATTGACCGCGGTGACCTGCACGGCGTTCGGGGTGGTGCTGCCGCTGGAGGCCAGGCTGGTGAACGTCGAGTTCGATGCACTCCATGTCCCCAGCACGACGTTGGCCGACGGCACCGCTGTCCCGTAGGTACTGCTCGGCTCGTTTGCGCTGCCAATTGCCTGTGCCTGGGATATGACCGTGGCCGAGGAATTCGTACCCGACGAATAGTAGGTCGTCAGGCTGCTCGCTCCGGCCAGTGCCGCCGCCTGCGCCGTCTGCCGCAATAGCAGTTGGCGGTAATAGATATAGCTGGTGTCGGCCGACAGGATGCCAAGCGCAATGAAGACGGGGAACAGACTGGCGACCAGAATGGTAATCGTTGATTGGCGTTCTTGCAGCAGCCTGTGCCAGGGCGCGGTGCGGCGTGAGGGCAATCGATTCATGGTGCGGCGCCTCCGGGTTGCAAGGCGATGGTTCATCTTGACAAGACTCCAGGCTGGAATTTCGGCAACGCGGAGCAATGGGATCAGGGACATGAGCCCTCCTTCATCACCGTCGCGTTCGAGGTGAGCGTCGTGCCGGCGAAGATGCCAAAGAAATCCACGATCGCCGCCGCCGATCCGTTGACCGACACCGACACCTCGACACTGGGCACCGAGCAAGTCTCGGTCGTCGTGACCGAGAAGGTGGCCCAGGAGGGTAGGCTGCTGCACGCGTAGTATTCCGCCTCGGTGCTGGTCAGCGAACTGCTGCATTGCGTGGTGGCGGTGTTATTGCTCGACGAAATGGTGCCCGTGCTCAGGCTGGTGATCTGGCCGGTGGCAACCAGCATCGCCGCGTATTGCGCCGCGTTCTGCATGGTGGACCAGGTGTAGAATACCGTGCTGACGGCAATGAATCCGAAGACCAGTGTCAGGAAGGGGGTTGCCAGCAGGGCAAACTCGATGGCGGCGACACCACGGCGGCAGCCTGCGATGTCGCGGAGTCTCGGGCGGGTTGCGTCGCGAGGGCCGCGGGTCGCGCCGCCAGGGTCGCGGGTCGCGCCGCCAGGGTAGCGGGTCGCGCCACGAGGGCCGCCAGCTAACCGCGCCAGCCGCGCCAGCCGCGCCGCACCGGAAACGGCGCCGCCGCTCTCACTCGCGCCTTGAGGCACGCGAATGGCGTTACCAAACAGGCCATTAGTCGCCAGCCGTATATAATTCGATATGCTCCGCATGAATAACGACGCTAGTGTGAAGATTACTACAAAATGGTAACGCCATTCGCTGCCAAATAACTATTTTTTTGCAGCCATGTCATGTAATGATTTGTCGCTCTACAAATTGATATGAACCCGGCGGAACGTCACCTTCCCGGGGTTCGGTTCGGCAGCGACAGCATCGCCAAGGTGCCGGTGCGCCACATCGCCAGGATGCCAGCGCGATCCCGGCGCATCCGAGATCAGGCGCGCGGCACGTTTTGTTCGGCCTGATGGGCGACGCTGACCGGCTCGACGAACCGGTCCAATACACGCTTCTCGCCGGCCTTGTCGAAGGCGATATCGAGCTTGTCGTCCTCCGAGGCCCGCACCGTCCCGTAGCCGAACTTCTGGTGGAACACCCGCGCGCCGACGGGAATCGCGTCCGTCCGCGCGGCACGTGCCGGCTGCTCCCACGCCTCCACCACGTGGGTGCGCCGCGCCACCAGCGGGAACTGCGTCGGGAACGATGTTGCCGCCGCTATCCTTGCCTCGCGCGCCAATACCGCAGAACCAACGCGCTCCACGTGGTCCTCCGGCAACTCGTCCACGAAGCGGCTGGGAATGCTGGCCTGCCAATTGGCATAGATGCGGCGGTTCGCCGCGTGCGACACGATGGCGCGCCGCCGCGCCCGGGTCAGGCCGACATAGGCGAGCCGCCGCTCCTCCTCCAGCGACTTCACCCCGCCTTCGTCCAGCGCCCGCTGGTTCGGAAACAGGCCCTCCTCCCAGCCGGGGAGGAAGACCGTGTCGAACTCCAGCCCCTTGGCGGCGTGCAGCGTCATCAGGTTGACCCGGTCTCCGGCGGCGTCCTCGTCGTTTTCCATCACCAGCGAGACGTGGTCGAGGAACCCGGCCAGCGTCTCGAACTCGCCCATCGCGCGCAGCAGTTCCTTCAGGTTGTCCAGCCGGCCGGGCGCTTCCGGCGATTTGTCCTGCTGCCACATCGCGGTGTAGCCGCTTTCCTCCAGCATGGTGGCAACGGCGACCACGTGCCCCTCTTGCTCGGCCCGCGCCCGCCAGCGCGCCATGCCGCGCAGCAGTTCGCCGACCTCGGTCTTCACCTTGCCGCGCAGGCCGCCGCTGTCGATCAGTTTCGCCGCCGCCGCGGAGAGCGGGATGCCATCGGCACGGGCAGTCTCATGCATGGTGCGCAGCGCCGCCTCGCCGACGCCACGGCGCGGGACGTTGACGATGCGCTCGAACGCCAGGTCGTCGGCCGGCTGCATCGTCGTCCGCATATAGGCGATGGCGTCGCGGATCTCCTGGCGCTCGTAGAACCGCAGGCCGCCGATCACACGGTAGGGCAGGCCGATCAGGATCAGCCGCTCCTCGAAGGCGCGGGTCTGGAAGCCGGCGCGCACCAGGATGGCGATCTCGCCCAACGGATGCCCGTCGCGGCGCAGCGCCTCGATGCGCTCGCCGACCATGCGGGCCTCCTGGTCCGAATCAAAGAGGCCGGCGACGGTGACCTTCTCCCCGCCCTGCGCGTCGTGCCGGCCGGGGCGGAGCGTCTTGCCCAGCCGGCCTTCGTTGTGGGCGATCAGGCCCGAGGCGGCGGCGAGGATCGGGGCGGTGGAGCGGTAGTTCGCTTCCAGGCGGATGATCTTGGCGCCGGGGAAGTCCTTTTCGAAGCGCAGGATGTTCTCGACCTCGGCACCGCGCCAGCTATAGATCGACTGGTCGTCGTCGCCGACGCAGCAGATGTTGTGGTGGCCCTGGGCGAGCAAGCGCAGCCACAGGTACTGGATCAGGTTGGTGTCCTGGTATTCGTCCACCAGGATGTAGCGGAACATCCGGTGGTACTGCGCCAGGATGTCCGGCTGGGTGCGGAGCAACTCGGTCATGTGCAGCAGCAGGTCGCCGAAATCCGCGGCGTTCACCGACCGCAGGCGCTCCTGGTAGGCGGCATACAGCGCGCGGGCGCGGCCGGCGGCGAAATCGGTGTCCTCGGCCCCGGTGACGCGGTCCGGGGGCAGGCCGCGGTCCTTCCAACGCTGGATCACCGCCATCAGTGCGGGGGGCGCCCAGCGCTTGGTATCGACCCGCTCCGCCTCCATGACCTGCTTGAGCAGGCGGAGCTGATCGTCGGCGTTGAGGATGGTAAAATTTCCCGACAATCCGACCCCTGCCGCGTGCCGGCGGAGCATCCGCGCACACAGCGCGTGGAAGGTGCCAAGCCACAACCCCTCGGCCGGCCGCCCAAGGATCGCGCCCACGCGCTCCCGCATCTCGCGCGCCGCCTTGTTGGTGAAGGTCACGGCCAGGACCTGGTTGGGGAAGGCGCGGCCGGCGAGCAAGATATGGGCGAACCGCGTGGTCAGGACGCGAGTCTTGCCGGTGCCGGCGCCGGCCAGCACCAGCAACGGGCCGTCCACGGTCTCCACCGCTTCCCGTTGCTCGGGGTTCAGGCGGGCGAGGTAGTCGGTCATGGAGTGGCGAATCCGATCGGCACGGCGCCAGCATACATGGCTTTCACGGCACCCGTCGTCAGTACCGGGGCGAATTTCACCTGCCAACAGGGGGCATGCGCCGATACGAACGCCGCATCGCCGTTGCCCCGCGGCGGCTCGTGCGAGGCTGGAGGTCCCGCCCGCGCCCGTCATTGTTCATCGCGACCGGGATGAACCAATCCGGCGTTGCGAGCGAAGCGATCCGGGTCGAGTCGCGCGCGGCGAAGCGACCGATGGTGCCTCGCTTCGCTGGCGATGACACGCGGCCGCCGGTGATCGAAGGCTAAGGATCGGCACACCGGGCCGGTGGATTATGATGCGGGCAAGGCCGGGCGGGGAGCGAGGTTTGACGGCACCAATCTATACAACTTAGAATAGAATTACTTTCCGTTATACTATTATGGATTGTCTATCAGCGAGAGCGACTCCCGCAGTCGTCGATGCGGGTTGCGAGACCTGTTTGGCAAAAGCCAATCGACCTCGCCTCAGGTGTTAGTCAGTTGTGAAAATCTCGCCTTCTGAGATCTGTCATCAAGCAAAACCAGAGATGACAACAGGCAAGTTGCTCGCCACTTCGTTTCATCCAGATGAAAACGGACGGGCATTTCGGGCCGCCCGACGTGATCAGACCGTCAAAATTGGGCACACAAATCCGTGACAGCAAACAGGTACCGGCAAACGTGGTTTTCGAAAAATTACAATTTGACTCGCGCTCGAGTGTCGGATTTTTTTACAGCCCTGGGTTTTGCGGCTGCCGAGGCCGTACTAAGTACTTGCTAATGCGGTCAAACCCGCCTTGGCACAGGTATTGCTATCGATCAAGTAGAAGGTGTCGCGAAACTCTGGATCGCGCATGCGGGATCTCGGGTCAGGCGGTACCCAATCAGGTGCGAGGAGGCCGGACGTGCATTACTCGACGAAATTCACCGTGGGCTTGCTGGGCTCCACGGCGCTCGCGATAGCGAGCCTGTCGGTTGCCCACGCCGCCGCGTTCGGGCCAGCCGACGGAAGTGTGGAGGTTCTCGGCCTCCCGACCGTTGTCACCACATCCTCCCCGTCTATTTCGTGGAGCGACGCGGCACTGTTCTGGACCTCCGCGACCGGCTCTCTCGCCAGCGTCTCCGGCACTGCGTCGGGTGAGATCAACGGCACGATTCCGTTCAGCGCGACCGACGGCCACACGAACACCGAAAGCATTCCCGACCTGCTGATCTCCATTGGCAGCCAGAGCTTCACGTTCGACGTGACCAGCGTTTTCACGACACTGTACTCCTACAGTGCGTCCTCGACCGGAAGCATCTCGCTGTACATCCTCGGGACGATGGGCGGCGGGTCGCTGTCGCCGACGCCGACCAGTCTGACGATGACGGCAAACGACACCACCGGAGGTGCATGGAGTTCGTCCTTCAGCCTGGCCAACCCGCCGTCGCCGCCGCCTCCACCGCCGCCGCCGCCTCCCCCGCCGCCGCCACCGCCGCCTACCGGCGTCCCTGAGCCCACCGCCCTCGCGCTGCTGGGCACGGCCCTGGTTGGCCTGAGCACACTGCGGCGACGCCGCAAGTAGCCGCATCGAGTTCGCAGCATCGATTGGAAAGCGGCGCTCCCTGGGGGCGCCGCTTTTCGTTTGCTGACAGGCCGAGAGTGAAGCCTCATCGCCGGCGCGATCTGCTGGTCGTCACGCACCGTCGATTTGCCGTGCCAGCGGCAGACGGCATCGCAGTGGCAACGTGCCATGCGATCCAAGCGGCAACGGTCCATGGTGAGACGTCTGCGCGCCAAAACTGGTTTGCAGCCGTCAGGGGGCTGCTGGATCGACCGTCTCGATAGCGGATGCCAGCACCTCGGCGGCTTCGGATTCGCCCAACCCCAACGCGGTCAGCCTATCGGCCAGAGCCTGGTATCCTGCATCCGAGGTCGCCCTGCCATCGCTGACGGCGCGAGCGACCTCGCCGATCACCCGGCCCAGCGTCGCGGTGTCCGTCGCCAGCAAGACGGGCGCGTTGGCATCTCGCTCGGCCGGTTCACCTTGTGCCAGCGGCGCAAACGCCGCCGTGCGGAGTTTCGAGAGATGATCCGGCACGACCGGTTGGTCGGTCATGTCGAGGCCCCGGAAATAGCGCCGCTGCCACGCTTGCGCGGTTGGCAAGGGCTCGTCGAGCCGGCGCAGCATCCGGTTGAACTCGGCACGCGATTGCGTCCAGGCGCTATGGTGCGCCGCCAATTGCGGTTCCGCCTCGATCGGCAGGAAACGCGGGCGCACGGTGTTCAGCACGGCGCGCTGCACCGGGAACAGGAAGCAGATCGGCTCGCCGGCGTCGAAATGCACGCGATGATTGCGCCGCGTGAACCGCCAGTTCATGGTGAAGCTGTACGGTGACCAGTCGGTCTCGATGATGCCGGTCAGTGGGTAGATCGCGTCTTTCGGCCGGTTCGGCGATCCGCCCACCCAAAGGTTCCAGCCCGGCGGCGTGCGGAACAAGCCGTCGATGTGAAACGTCAGGATCCCCGCGCCGAAGAAGGATGACGGTGGTGCCAGCGAGGCGATGTCCGGCGGCAGCTCGACAATGAGATCCTCGATATTCGGACCGCCGTTCCACACCGCGTCGAACGCGACGGGACTCAGGATCTCCCAGCCATGAGCATTGGCGATATTGAGCGGGAGGCAGCGATAGGCGTAGGCCTGCCGGGTCTGGTCCATCCAGTCGCGGGTGGCTTCCGCTGGCTGGATCAGCGGCTTCCAGTTGGGACGCAGATAGCAGATCAGATCCATCATTGCCTCGTTGCTCAGGCGCGGCGTTCATCGCGGCGCCGGCAGGGCGGAACCTCCTGCCGCATGAAACTGCCGGGTGGTCGGGGGATGCAACAACCGGCGGAATGCCGTCCCGCAGCTACGGTCGTGCAAGCGCGACATAGGGCGGTCCGAACCATTGGGCATCGACATGGAACCGGTCGATCATCCAGCGGTCATCACGTCTGACGAGGCCGAGCTGGAACGTCACCATGCCGTTGGTGTAGCTCGCCTTGGCCACATAGGAAGCCGACGGCGAGCCGTCCAGGCGGAACATGGATGCCGCATCGATGCCGCCCTGGTCGCCAAGGTATTCGGAAAGAGGGCCGAGTTTCGCAAAGCTGGCCGACAGCGCGTCCAGGTCGTTGGGTTGCAGTTCGGCCCGCAATCTCGGCGTGGCGCGTTCGAGTAAATCCTGCGCCGACCAGTGCGCCGAAAGCCCGGGCATTGTCCGGTCGATAAAGAACTCGCTCTGCGTCGATAACTCGTGCTGCCGCGACAAGAAAAATACCGTCCCGCCGCCCACGGTCAGAACGACCAACAGGACCACGAAGGCTGTGATGGCGAACGGAAAGCGAGTAGCGGCCCCGGAATCAGACATGTGTGAGCGGCCTGGCCAATGGCAATGATGTCGCGGTGTCAGGTGGGAGTTTTACCCAGTTCGCATCCGGGGAACCAGCACGAATGCGCGTCCATGACTGGCCAGGCTGAGCCGTGGGATCGGCACTGTTGCGCCACGCCGGCTGGCCTGTTTGCGCCACATCGACTGGCGCTGGTCTCCCGCGCACGCCTATATCCTGTTCGAAACGATGACGCGGCGCCGGTCCGCCGTGGAGATCCGCTGTGGCGCCGCGCCGATATGCCGCAGCCTCTGCCATGGCGCAGCCGCTGCTATGGTGCAGCCTCTGCTATGGCGCAGCCTCTGCTATGGCGCAGCCTCTGGTATGGTGCAGCCGCTGCTATGGAACAGCCTCTGCCATGGCGCAGCCACTATGGTGCAGGCCAGCATGGCAGAGCAGGGTCATGCCGTACACGGAACGTTATCCCACCGTCCGGCCTGGCTGCCTGGCCCGATCGGCTACGCCACGGGTACGGCCGGCACCAGCAGCCGCAGCACCACCATCCAGGGATAGCGCGTATCAAGCACCATGCCGTCCGGACCGGCCAAGACACCCTCGGCCGTGACCGGCACGTGCTTCATCGTCACCGCGTCGTCCACGTTGCCGCCGATCACTGCGATCTGCCCCGGCACCGACGTATCCACCACGATGTCGCAATGCGCCGGGAACAGACCGGCTGGCAGGTCATCGTAGGTCAGCGACGCCGCGTGGCCGCGCCCCATGCAGATCAGGTCG
>Ga0335074_10006973_pt1 | contig 15671 bp, 6 predicted proteins | sample Lox_Sample_23_FD_206715 | JGI IMG/M metagenome (GOLD analysis project Ga0335074, IMG submission 206715) | Soil microbial communities from Loxahatchee National Wildlife Refuge, Florida, United States - Lox_Sample_2.3 | ecosystem: Environmental > Terrestrial > Soil > Wetlands | place: USA: Florida... | reverse complement strand
AAGGATGTTTACCTTCAACTCTGTTTGATTCAAGAGAAGCTGCGTAAAACAGCGGGCAGAAGTGTTACGGACCCACTACGGGCTTTACGGACTGCTTATGGGTGTGGCGCCGCACAGATCATTTACGGACCCGTGAGGTGCTTAAAAAGCAGCTCGTTACGGACCAGTTACGGCCCGTCACAGAATTACCATAAAGATTTACCATAAACCTAGTGCTGGGAGCACGTGATTAGCTAGCTCCTTAAAAGCAGTTCTCTGAGCGACACCACTTCTCTTCTCTTCTCTTTCTTCCTTAGCCTTAGATCCTCGTATATAGGCAGTCCAATCGTACGGGCCATACGCGCGTTCCTTTATACCGTGTCAGGGCCTCGATTGACTAAGCCCGCCACAAGAAGCAGCTGAAAAACAGCAGCTAAATCACCAACATCTATAGCTATATTTTCTCCTTCGCTAACACTAAAGTGAAAAATGGAGAGTATTACACGAACTACGATTGTCCTTCATGTTGGATAGGATCCTGTGAACTCCACTCAATAGGTCACTGAACTTCCCCCTATTAAGCGCAGCTTTTACAATGAGCAGGTCGGCTCAATTACTTGCTTCGCGGCGGATTAGCTTTAGTCGAACCATAACTCATATGCCTTCACTGCCTAGCTCTGAACAATGATATAATATACAGCCTCCAATGTAGGCGCCAAAATAATGCTCCCAGTCACGGACCGCCCAAGGCATGTGCACACTTCTCAGCCGATTTCCATCTCCTGATCTACAAGAATCCCTTACTCATGCTAGGTTGCCTCCCAATACTGCTCTTCCTCTTCGGGATCTCAATACTTTTCTCATCTGATCCCCATTCACTTCCACTTCCCATTGGAGTCCCATTACGCCACTGCCCACTGCGCCTAATACTATTCCCGCCTTTCTCCACCCTCAGGGCCTTCCAACCCTCTAATTCCCTTTCAAGTCTCAATGCCTTCTCCCTTTCCTCTCTCAGCTCACGCTCTGCGCGTCGCGCCGATAGCTGGTTTGTCGAATCGCTGGACTGCAGCTCGTCGATGGTCTTGAGAAGCTTCTCGACTTTGTCTCGCGAACGAGTGATATCTTCTTGTAACTGAGCGTTTATCTTGTCGCGTCGTTCGATTTGTTGCTGCAGGTCCTTGACAGTGCGGTCGACATTGCGTACTGAACGCTGGGATTGATTGTGCTCCTTCTCTTGCGCTTCTAGTTGGCTTTCGAGCTGGAAAAAAGGATTAGCGATGCTTTAGTCACGCTAATGGAATGAGAGACTTACCTCTTGAACACGGCCATGTAAGAACCTGACATCTTGACTGGCACTTGAATAACCTTTGGTCTCAAGGTCAACAAGCCGGACTTGTAATTCCTTTAGTGACTTCTCAAGGGCGGCCTTCTCTGTATGCAGCTGAACAGTCGTCTCTCTCTCGGCAACTATGTCTTTCTGCATTTCTGAAGCCAAAGCCTCTGCTCGTCTCATCTTGTCAACTGCCGCTGCCGCGATATCCTCTTGTTGAGCAAGGCTTGACTTGAGTTCTAAAAGTTCGCGGTCAAGTTCGGCTGCATTGCGCAGTGAAGGGCTGTCACCCCGTGCAAGATCCTCCAGACCTGTTTTTGCTTCTTCAAGACGAGCTTCCAGGCCACGTTTTTCTCGCTGCAAAGAGTCTCTTTCCGCGGCGACCTCATCAACAGACGTTCTCAAGCTCCGAACCTGTGACAACAGTGAGACAATCTTGGCCTGAGCATCATTGTGAGCTTTGACAGCTTCGTCTCGAGATGCTGACAAGTCGCTAAGGGTCAACTCTAGGCGGGCTTTTTCCTTTGACCATGTTGAGCTATTGAGCACCTCGTCATCCCATTTTGATCGAAGGTCATCAAGTTCTTCTCGGAGGCGTGTGTTCTCGGCCTGCTTGAAAAGCTTTTCCTCACGTGCGATATCAAGCTCGTTGGTAAGGGTCGCAAATTCGGCCTGGTATTTCTTGCGAGTCTGCTCCATGCTAGTTTCCTTGTCCTCGATATCCATTGCACGCTGGTTTCGGTAGTCCTCGAGCTCATGCTGTAATCGTTTCCTAGCCTGTACCGCACCTTGTAGGTCTGCCGAAAGATCCTCCAGCCTTTCTTCATAGCTTTGGTTCTGTCGTTGGAGGTCTTCGATTGTCTCTTCCATCTGCTTCCTCTCAGACATTATGGTTGCACATGTCTCCTCGGCTTCTTTTGCCTGTGATCTGGCGAATTGCTCTGCTCGAGATGCTTTGAGTACAGCGATCTCAGCCTGTTCTAACTTGCTGAAGTACTCATCTGCACGGCTCTTGTATAAAGAAAGGCTTGACGTAACATCAGCTAATTTTGAGGATTCAGCATCGAAACGAATCTGAAGATTAGCAAATTCCTGTAAGAGCTGGTTTCGACTCGCAGCATCCTGTTCCCTGGCTTGGGACAGCTCTTGAAGATCGGATCTGGCATCCCGAAGTTCGACTTCTAAAGCGGCTCTGGCATGTTTTATACCTTCGAAGTGCTCTTTTGCATCGGCAAGCTCAGCAATGGTGTCATTGTGTAGATGGAGAAGGGATCTCCTGGCTTCCTCTTGGTCATTGATGAGGTCGAACAATTCTTCGTGTGACTTAGTTTGGACGTCCCGAAGTGATAGTGCACCGCTCTGAACGATCTTCTCTAATTGTGAAACTTTCCTAGCAGAATCATCAAGCATGTCGTGAAGCCGACCGTTGGCTTTTTCAAGCTTCTGCATTCGACGAACAGACGGACTGTCATCAGCCCAAAGTTCTCTGACTGGAGAGGCGCGATCTAGTTGGCTTTGGAGATGGCGATTTTGCATCTGAGTCAACTGTAATTGATTTTGAAGCTCTTCTAGTTCTGTTTTTAGATCCATACGATTGTTGAAGCTTAGAATATCTGCTGTGCGATCTGACCGCCCCGAATCCTGAGTGGTGTCGGTTTCAGTGCTATGGAAGCGTCGGGTAGGAGTAGACGTATTCGATTGTGGTTTGCCGTTAAGCTTGTGACGGATATGCGAAGGAGACATTGTAAAAGGTGCTTGGTTGGGATTGATCTCCTCGAGCATTGCCCGGCTGGAAGGACGATCCTGGTCAGCCTCGTACTTCTTGCGCAGCTCAGCGAGTTGCGCCTCTGCGTTAGATCGTCCTGCAGTTTGCACCCGGAGATTCTGCTGCAGCTCTTGAACTTTATGGACAAGATCATAGTTCTTTATTGGCGACCTGTCACTACTACCGTCATTCTGAGACACAATGACAGGAATGTCGGGCTGGACAAGACGTAAGAGCTGAAGCCGCTGTGATCGTAATTCCTCAAGCTCTTTCTCCCTGTTCTCCAGGGTGGACTGTAATCTCCGAGAAGTGGCCTGGGCTTGAGAACGCAGCTGTTGTTCAGCGTCAAGTTTGCGATTGACTTCAGCCAACTGAGTGGTGAATGTGGAAGAAGTCTTCTCAGCATTTCTACTGGTCTTATGCTCACGCTCGATCTCATGATTCAAGTCTTCTACGCTCAGTTGAAGCCTCTCATTTTTCTTCTCCAGAGATGCGACAAGGAGCTGCACTTCACCCAGTTGCTTTTGCAACTTCTGGTTTTGTTCATCAATTTTGGCCTTTTCGGACTGTAGTGCTGATAACTTGGCCCGCTGAGACTCGCTGGACTTCGATCCCGCGCGGGCAAGTTCTAGACTTTTCTGCTGGATTTTATTCAAGAGAGCGCGATTGTCATTCTCAGATGCCACAAGTCGGCTTTTGACATTGTTCAATTCTCTCTCCATTCGTTCCTTTTGTTGATCGTTCTTGAGGCCGAATTCCCCAGATTCCAGTATCAGCTTGTTCAGCTCCTCGACCTGTTGATTAAGTCTCGAGCATTCACCCTCAAACCATTGGAGACGAGCTTGCTGCGCTTCAAGATCTCTCATGAGACTTGCCTCCTTCTCACGAGCTTGACGAGATGCAATACGCTCGCCCGCAAGCTCTGCTTGAATTACAGCCTCTTCAGCTGCTGACTTCGCTTCTCGAAGCTTTCGAATTTCACTCCGTGCTTCGTTTCGTTCCTTCTCGGCAGTGGCGCGGCCTTCCATAGCTCGCCTGAGCGTATCCTGCTGAACGTAAAGCTCCTTCTCGATAATGATCTTCGACTCGTTGAGGGCGGCATACTCTTCTTTGAGAGTTTGGAATTTGTGTTCTCCCAGAAGCTGTACATCGTCTCGGGATTGCCGTTCGCGACTGAGTTCTGTCTGGACTTGGAAGAGTTGGTCTTTGAGATCCTTGATCTGTGACTCGAGCATCTTGCGATTCTGACCTGCCTGCATGTCTTCTGTGAGTCTTGCATCAAGCAGCTTTTGAGCATCAGCCGCCTCGCGTTCGAGCTGGTTCTTCTGGGACTTTATGGCAACCATCTCAGCCTGTACTTCACGAAGACGAGCTGCTAGCCTATCTTTGTCAGACGCCAACAAACGCTTCTCGTCGTCGAAAGTTTTCTGCTGAACCTCGTATTTCTTGTTGTCAGCACGCAATATGACAAGCTCGCTCTCTTTTCGTCGAACAAGATCCTCGTAATCTGTGGATGTCGATGAAAGCTCCGATAATTGTTCTTGAACTCTTCGATTCTCCTTCAGAAGTTCTTGCTCTCTGAATTTGAAGGCTTGGAGATCCTTCATGGTCCGGGCAAGCTTGACATCAAGGTCCTGGTCGACTTTTAAAAGCTTGTTTTCTAACTCTTGAGTTTTGCGGTCCTTTAAGCTTAGCTGGCTTTGAAGCATCTGGACCTCTTTTGACAACTTTGATTCCATTGAAGAACGCTGAGATTGAGCATGGGTAAGGTCTTCGAGCCGTGCATCCATTGCAGAGAGTTTGTCCTGAATATCTTTCTTTTCTGTCTCCAGCTTCGTAATGATCATACCGGCTTGTTCAAGCTGACCTCGCCATGCTTCTGCCTGCTGTTCCGCCTTCTTTTTTGCTTCTAACAAGTCATCTAGTTGGTCTTCGAGTTTTTCCTGGTCATCAAGTGCTCCAGCCAATTTATCACTCAGCTCTGTTTCACGGAGCTGTAGCCTTTTGAAAATCTCCTCCTTATCTAATGCTAGCGCCCGTTCGCTCTCGAGTGTCTGCTGGATACGTTGGATTTCTGTATGGGCGTTGCGTCGCTCTTCCTCAAGCCTTTGACGCTCGCTCGCCTCTTGCCTCATCTTCTCACCAAGTTTCGAGATAAGTTCATCTCTTTTCTTGACTTCTGCGGATGTCCGAGTGGCTCCGAGCAACGGCTTCATTTTCACAAGCAATTGCCACCATGGATTCTCACACAGGTCCAGGTAAACTTGGAAGTTCCGCTGGATGATCCTCGCGGCTTCTGCGCGATAGAGCTTCTTGTGAGCTATTCGTCGCTGTGTGAAGCCTCGGGCAATTGATTGAAATCGGGACATGATCTCTCGGATTAGAGCATCACGCTGCTCCTCAAACTCGGCTAGCACTCCTGCTCTGAAGAAGACTTTGGTCAAACCGACACGGAATAGTGATTTGTCTAAACCAAGCTTATCTAGCATAATAGTTGCGGCGCTCTGCCCCTCAAGATAACCTTTTGGCATGTTCTGGCATAGAACTTCGTACCGCTGTCTAAACTCCGAAAATGACAAGCGGTTGGGAAAGCCCGTCCGTGCAATCCGAATGCCCTCCAGAACACCATTGCATCGCAGTTGATCGAGAACTAGGGGGGCATTTAATTGCTTCGGCCTCTTCTTGTGATTTGGTATGATACATCGCACGAAATGGGGGTGTGTCGAGTGGAGTTGTGCCATTAAACTTGACAACTGTTCCTTGTGTCTCTGGGCAACAGTACGAAAGAGGCCTTTCTTCACTCGACTGCGCGTGGCACCACCTTCATCGTCAGGATCTGCACAATCTACGAAGAGCCCAGCAACATGCTTGTCAGTTGATGCGGCAAGTAGTCTCGTAATATTGTCGTTTAAAGGATCTTTATTCTTCTCTAGCCAACCTTCAGTAGAATACTCGACTTCGGCGGCATAATGGGTCAGAATGAAGCCCTGGCGAATGCGGGCGGAGCGATATTTGGGTGTCTTGCGGTCCCATAGAGAGTTTAATTTCTCTGTGAACGATTTATCGGTAGCCTTGGGCATTACAGAATCTTCGTCAAGGCACGAAAAGATGCCGATGGGATTTGGTAATTCTATAAGATCAATAGTTGGTTGCAAATCATGACCGAAGTCAATGAATTTCCACTCAATTTGCTCCCGTGCGTACTCTTCCTGCTCGAGGACGAACATGTGGTGATTGAAAAATTGCTGCAGTTTCTCATTGGTGTAATTGATGCACAGTTGCTCGAAGCTGTTTTCCTCAAAGATCTCGAATCCAGCGATATCAAGAACTCCAATAAAGTGCGAATCATCCAAACCCATGCCTGTCCGATCCAATTGGCGGTTTATGCGTGTTACCAGATCACCAAATCCTCGCTCGTAGATTCCTTTCGCTAGTGCATCAATGCTGAGACGTACTTGCTCCGGAGTCTGGACCTTTTCGACCCATTCTCTTCCAGCTTTGACTCGTGGATGCAAAAGCCCTTGCAAGAATGGTTCAATTGGCATTCCCAAAAGCCGACACACTTTTTCTGCCACCGCACGTGCATCTGGGGCAAGTTGAGCTTGATCTGCGCCCCTGCTCTCCTTCACTACGGTAATATTGCCCAAATGGAGAACGGCAGCAACAGTTTTCAAAATCGAAAGTTGCTCCTTGTCCGCAAACCCCATGATATTGAAGGCTTCAATAAGTGCATGCCACTCATCGCGATCAGACACCCCAGTAATAGTATCGTTTCCATTTTTCGTATAAGCAAAATCATCGACATCTGATCCATCGAGTAGGAAGGCTTGCTTCATCTTATGATCAGCACCCTTGAGAAGCTGGTAGAAAACATGATAGTTTCGTTCGTGGGCATTAAGACGCACCACTCGCGACTTTTCCAGCAGGTACCAATCGATGAACGCTCCAGCAATGATTCCCGTGCGCGTAAATTCGATCCGAATAAACTTTCCAAACCGGGAAGAATTGTTATTACGCACTGTTTGTGCGTTACCAAAGGCCTCGAGTATGGGATTTGCGCGTAATATCTGCTGCGAGAGGTTGGAATGCTGCACCCTGTTCTTGATAGGAGATTCGGAATGTGCAACGGCCGCCAGGTACTGTATGACCTTTTTGGTATTCTCCGTCTTTCCGGCACCGGACTCTCCGGTGACAAGAATGCTCTGGTTTTCTCCCTCTTCGACCAAATTACGGAACGCTCCATCTGCCATTGCATATATATGTGGCTTTGTGTCCTCCCTGCTTTGGCCTTTATACATATTGATGTATTCATTCGTGTAAATAGGCAGGGAGCAATACGGATTGATGGTGACCAAGAAGAGACCCGAGTAAGTATAAATGAGGTCAGCTTGGTATCGCATATGTAGATTGTGGACGACCGAAGCTTCGTTTAGATGTGTGAGCTCTGCCATATCATCTGCTTTGTCGAACTTTGCCGGATTGACTTTATCGACACTATCCCAGTTAACTTCACGTTGCTGTTCAGGCCACTGTTAGCACAATCTTGATCATTGGGGTTCTTGTGTCCTACACTTCCGTCCTCGCATTGTACGAGAATCTGATTGCCACCCAGTTCCTCTATGATCCATCCTTTAACGAATGCGGTAGTTGGGTCCTTTAACCAGACATATCTCTTCCCGGAGAAGTCGTTTTCACCCTCAATACCGTTGAGCTTCTCTGGGTTGCATTTCATCTCTTCTGTATTTATAAAGGACGGTGCAAAAGTGTTTGACGTAGGAGTGCCCATCTTTAAGCTCGATTGATATCGTGTTGTAGCATCAGCGGTTGAAGCTAACGTATTTGTTACTGAGGAATACGATTGATGTCGAATGTGGGTGGGGTTCTGCGGGACAGACAACGGGGATGTGAAGACAGCTGATTTCGGTCTCCCGCCACCATTACTTGGGCTTGGAGATGGAGAAGTTGTCCTCGCGAATGGATTATTGCGCTTCTGCGCAGCATTAAGTGCCATGTTAGCCTCTCAGAAAATAGAAGATCCTGTCGTTGTGGTGTAGCAACGCGCAACATCAACAAGCCATCGCGTTATTGGCAAGGGAAAGAAGAGCTCCAAAATGGTGCAAATAAAAAAATAAAGGCCCAGTCTGTCATACAACTCAATGACAATATAGAAAACTGAATTTGCTGAGATTGATTGTGGGATGTTGAAGCTTCTATTAGGAAGCCTTCTCAGTGGTTGCCAACCACCAATGTCAACAATGTCAACAAACGCGCCATCGGCCGCTTGGTCTAAGCGCCACGTCACGTGCTTTAATTTCCCGACAACACGCTAATCGCTGAGCGTCTTGCAAAGCTGGGAGACTCGACAATTCATCCCATACGTTTTGATGCTGAATATATGTGCGCATCTACAAGTCTAATTATCCATACGATAAATCAGCACGAGAACGCAAGTTGGGCGTGTATGCGCTCACGTCTACCCGTCTAAAAAGCAAGCTCGACAGCATTTCTCGAACCTTAGGACAGTTCCCTGTATCGACTCTGTCCTGGTAATCTGATCCGTACCTATTTCAACCATGATCGAAGAGAGCATCTATTACGTTTTTCGGGGTCTCTACTGACCGGAGTTCCCGCGTTGCTTCCTAGAAGCTGTGACCGCTCCAATACGATGGCGGACTATCCTCCAACGCCTCCCTTCGGCATGGCTCCAGGCCGAGCTGTGCCACCCTATCGTGAAGCATCGCATCGGGACATGTACGATTATGGAGATGCAGGACAGTCGGAGCGAGTGTCATCATTGGAATATCATAAAGCACAGACGAGGGTTGCGTTCGAGCAAAATGCGAAAATTTCGGGCTTCAGCGCTGCCTCTGTGGCATCCGGCATACCTCCCCTACCAATTTATCAAGGCCAGGGAAGTCTTCCATATGGTTACCAAAGTAGACCATATGTGTACGATGGGACAGTGGAATGTCCAAGGAGTCGGACCACGGATAACAAGCCGTTGAATCCTTCCCCTTTGCCGCCAAATGCATCTAACGAGCGAAACCATAAGAGTCCCGCATCACGTACTCCAGCCGCTCAAAATATCGAAGAAGGAGAGCTAAGTGAGGGCGAATTTGAAGAAGTACGTCCAAAAATTAATAGAAATGGTGCAGGGATGGCTAGGAGGCATGATTATTATGAACACCAGAGTGACGACCGTAACCTCCCTGCATATCCTGGTGCCTACAATGGTAATGGAGAATGTGAGGCCGCTTCTAATGCCCCACTAACAGGTCGGTAAAAGTCTATTGATATTGGTTATCGAAACTAACTTGCATATAGATATGTATGGCCGTTCATTAGATCTAAACCGTCATCGTTCAGAGTCTTACTCGCCTTACGAACCACCCAATGAGATGGAGTATGAACCCCATCTTGCACAGGAGGTCTTCGCTCCTCGTCGTCAGCTATGTACGTCTTCAAGCCTTCCTCGATTGCTACGTCACGCGAGCTAATAATGTGGTAGCATACCATGAAGAATATGAGCCGCCTGAGGAATTTCCGCATGTGCAAAGAATTCGCCAAAATGAATATCGGAGTGAATCATCACGCGTCGAAAGCCTTGATTCTCCTGGCCACAATTATCAGGCGCAGAAAAGCTCAATGGCAAACATGGATATGCCGGGTCCTGATACTGCAGGATTAAATGCTGCGGTCAAGTCGCTCCATGACGCCCGTAAAGAGGCGCAAAACGCTATTTTAAACCTTTTGCCGTTGAAAGTACGATATAACGATTATCTCGAAGAGGGAATTGATGAGGAGGTCGTCCGAAGACAATTCGAAAGCCTTGGGGTGCCTCTGGCTCCTACCGAGATTCTTCCAATAAAGCCTAATAATGAGACCCTCGTAAACAGTCTCGTGAACCAAAGTCAGAGTGCGCACGCCCATGAGGCGCCATTTGTGGAACCACCCACCGTGTCAATTCCTCAGGCATCACGTGGTCACGTTGATCACCACGCGTCATTCTACAACAGTTTCACTTCGTCCGAGAATCCTTCCTCCCGTGTCACCAAGGACATTGATCGCACATCAGACAATCGCAACTCCGTCGAATCACGAAAAGATCGGATTGCCAGGCTGCTTGCCGAGAAGAAAAAGAAGCAACCGTCACCTATTATACAATCGGACTCACCTGTACACTCAGCCTCACCTGAGGCTTCAAATTTAAATAAAACCACGACTGTTTCTCAATCAGCAGCTAAGGCTGACAAGGAGAGACTAATACGGCAGAAGATGGAGGCCCTACAAAAGTCACGAGAACAGCGTGCTCAGAAAGCTGCCGCAAAGACGGCCACGGTAGTACCGACAGCCTCAACAGACACTGCTGAGGACAACGCCCAGAAGTCAGCTTATCAATCGACGCTTGGAACCCAACACTCATCTAAGCTTCCTCCACCTAAATCGATTTCCCCTGTCCAAATCGCCACTAAGCAAGCTATGCCCTCAATACCAGGTTTGTTTCTTGCCTCTGGACCAACCGCGCCACAAATTCAGACCAGCCATATCATCGCTCCTAACACCGTTCAAAACGGCGCGCAGCGGAAACGACCTGTTGCTTCTGATTTTGACCGACCTTCTTCAACAGCTAGTCCTCACAAGCGTCCATTTGGTCAGAATAGAAATGATCAACCATTGGTCATCGACGTTAGCGATGATGATTCTGAAGATGGCCACTACAGCGAGATGGAGGTTGACCATCCGCAACGTGTTAGTCCCGGTACTCTCCCTCAGAACAGCACGGGCATTGCAAAAGCCAAAGCAATCCGCGATCTGCCACCACTTTCCGACTTTCCACCCCGAAAATCCTTCCCTACCCCATCATCTGCAATGAGTACACCTTCAGCCCCTCAACTTTCAAGGACATCTGCAAGCAAGCCGGAAGACCTGCACAGGAAGGAATTGGAGATTCAGGAGATGAAAAGAAAGATTGCAGAGGCGGAAAGGAGAAAAAGGGCCAAACAGAACTCTAGTGGCTCACAAACCCCGAGACCCAATGACTCTATCAGCTCCCCAGCTAAGAACAATGGAGTTAGTCTCGCTGACAAAGTTGAGGCTTCCCTCCAGATAGAGCATCTAATTGATGATGCTAGCCGTCAAGTGGATCAGGATCAACAAAAACTTGCTCATGCTCATGCGGAGGAACGAGAAAAGGCAGATGAGCTTAAGAAAAGTGAGGCGGAGCGAAGGCGACTTCGTCGCGCCGAAATAGCCTCGAATCTTCCTGTTGTTGATGCAGAGGTTGAGAAGGCCCAGAAGCAACTCGCAGATTTGCGAGCCGAAATGGCTAGGATTGAGGCTGCTGTTCAGAAAGGCCTGGATGACAAGAGAAGACTGGCTGAGGAAATGGAGAGGCTGAATCAAGAGGCAGATGACCAACTGAAAGCTCAGAAAGAGAAGCTCAACGAACTGAAGCTTGAAGAGGCAGGAGAGACTAAATGTATGTCCTTGTGTCGTCCTATGTTTGCGTCATTTCATTATTTATATTCCGATATTCTTTTCTTCCCGTTATATCTCGTTGAGATGAAATCCACTCACAGTTCTTAAATAGCATCCGACCAGGCCGAAGATAGTCATCCAATCAGCAAAGCTAACACGCCTGCCCCTGTCGAAGAGAGCGTTAATGCGATTATATCTGATGTCCAACTGACATCGAATCTTGACCTCCAGCAGCCGGCAGAACCTGAAATAGGTATCGGTGTTTCGGACGCACCAGCCTCTATATCTCATCTACACTCAACTGAGATTCCCGTTACATCTGCGGTGTCACAGCGTGCGTCGCCTGGTCAATGTTCTTCAGGGCAAGCCCCGGGCAATGAAAAAGGCGGATCTTCATCGAATATCACTCCTGATCAGGCACTCGAGGCTGTACTTCAAGAGGCTACTGCGCAGGCCAATGTACAATCGGACGCGGGATCGGCTAGTGACGTCGAGATGACTGAATCTTTTGCACCTGACCCAGATGTTTTAGCGCCGGCGTCGGGCGATGGTTCCAGAGAGAGCAGCCCGCAGGGTATTAGACCCATGGAAAGCAGCGAGGAGCCTATGGATGTTGCAGATGGTGAATCAGATCCATACGAACCACCAGAAGCTACGCCACCTCCTGCAGATGCACTTTCCTCGCCGGACTCCCCTCCCTTCAGCCCTGCTCCTCCTGAAGCAATCTCCAGTACCTCGCATACTGACAAAGAAAATGGTGATATCTCAATAGATCTAGATGAGGTTACAGCATCGAATGCTACCATACACGCTAATGATCTCGCCTTGCCACCAGCTCAGGCGAATCATGTATTTTCTTCTACCCTGGATGCATTCATGGTAGGTTGGCTGACAGATGGACAGGATAGCTCTACCCTGGCAAGTCGCAAGACCTTTTTCACTCCCTATGAAAGTCCTTTGAAGATCTTCCGAGCGTTTCGCTTTCACCCTGCCTTTCAACAGGAAGTCCAAGGGGGGTTCAAGTCCATTACGTACAGCAATAATATTAAAGACGATAAAGAGCTCTGCCGATACGAGCTGGCGGGTGGTGTATGCAATGATGCCTCTTGTGAATTCCAACATTTTAGGGATATGGGGCTTGCTGGTGCGTCGGTCTCTACGAGGGGAATATCCTTTTCATGATTTCATCCTCCCCCTTCGCTCGCTGGCTAACTTCGGATTACTGACCGCAGATGATGCTATTCTGGTCGAACTTGGAAATAGTGCGGGATACAGCGAAGAAGATAAACCCAGGTTTGTTGAAGGTTTGAGAACTGTCCTTCACGGTCTGCGCACCAAGAAGACAAAGGACTTCCATGTCATTGCTTCTGAAATTGCTGCCTACCGCGCCAGATTCCTCGGCGATAAGTCAAAGATCCTCCTTCTTAAGGATAGTTCCACCTAGTCAACCGGATTAACGTATATTTCGGTAGCCCTTGTCGACTTTGTAAAATCAGCTCGCGGTCTGCGCGATCAGCGCTCAGCACCCTATTCAGTTCATTAATATTCATTACGGTCTTTCAGGCCACTTGACAATCCTTCAGTGCATTGCAAGAGGGCATCTAGGGACAGCATATGCATTGAGGGTGTTGGTTCTGATATGATCGGTATGGCCGGCCTGGTTTGGCCCGGCCGTTTGGCTTGTACTACAATACCCAATGCCCTGGTCCGTCGAGTAGGCAATTGTACATGCATTGAGATGAAGGTTATCTCAGCGCGAGAAAGAGATGGCGTATCACGGTGGTACTCAGTAGTCGACTCTAGCCATTTAAGTAAAGCTGGTTAAAATGTATTGGATTCTTTAACCATCGTGTCCCGCTTGAGACGTGACATTGTTACTAGTGGTTCCGACTTCAGAAGCGCTGAAACGAGAGAAGTTCGAAATGCTCCTAAGCATCTCGTGTCCATCTCCGCCTCATGCATGGTGTATCACCGATATAATAATTCAAGGCATACAATGCTGGAACTAGGGTATTCTTCGAATAAACCACAGGGCTTGCGTTATTACTTCGTAGCCGCTAGGTTACAACGGTCTTCGGTCTGTACCAAAGGGCCTAGCTACGGTGGCATCCGCCTAGGCTACTTGCTTAGGCACTGCTCACCCGTGCCCAATTGTATTCTCCCTCTCTTTTCCATGAGCCAATCATGCAGTCCCTGACTCAGCTTTCCCGTTGTATGTTTTCGTTTACCGTTGCAGATGGTACTCACAGCAGCGGTTTCGGCTCCGAGCGTGTCCGCTCTACTGAGAACAGGATTATGTTATGCCTTCTGCCATGTTCAGGTTGCGATATGTCTTTCGTAGAGAAGATACGTTTAATTGAAGCCTATCCTGTTGTATACATAAGGAATATAAGGTAATTACTAATATAGTTGATACAAAACCACAGTCAGCAATGTTGAGCTAAGCGACACTAGGAATCACCGGACGCTAATCACTCCTGAATATCTTTTAGCTAACCTAATTTTAGTGCTATGTCATAGATTTGTCATTTTCAGAAGCGGCGATGAATACTTAACAACATTTTACTTTTAGGTATCTGGAGAACCAATTAAAATAATAGCAGCCAAATCACATATTTATGAATCCTCTCAGTAACTCCAATGGTGTTTTGAGGGGTTTCAATGGAGGGAAAGACTTCTTTGCTCCATTCCGGCCCACGGGAACGGTTCTCGGCGCGGCAACAGGTATATCTTGCTGGTTTACTCCAGCATGAATCAATTCGAATTCGGTCTGAAGCGTGCTGTCATCTGATTTGTGAACAATAACACGACCGCAGATGCGATCTGGGGGGAGAGCAACATAAGGCCCTGTACTGCGTGGCCAGATCTGCGCAGCAAAATGCAAAATGCATCTTGGGCAGTCACTGAGCTCCGCAATTTCATAGTGCACGACTTTGTCCAGAGGGAATTGATAGCTTTTCCCAAATTCGGCATAAAATTGGTCGAAGCTGGTTTTGGGAAGCTTCCAGAGATCGGTAGAAGTTTTATGGATCGTCAGATCATTGCAAGCGTCGCCATTGGAAATAATTAGTAGCAAGGAAAATAAGGCCTGAGATTTCTTATGAGGTGTGCAACATTGATTTTGAATGTTTTGACGACCTGCGTCCTCAACGAAATGAATTTGCCATATCGATTCCTCGTAGTAATCATCGCCATCATCCTCTTCATTATCAATATAGGGTCCACAATAATTAGGAAGCACCACCTCAATGTCGCATTGTCTATTCAGAGGTACTTGTCGATGGCTGGCCCACCAGACGACCCTACCAGCCTGGAAGATTGCAGGTGGAATACTCGGAGTTTTGGTCGTGCAGCTAACCTGCAATATGGCAGAGTTCTGTGTTTCAGTTGCTGAAAATCCATACTCCCTGGGCAGCGGGAACACAAAATCACTCCACATTTCATTTTCGAGGTGGATGTCTTCGATCCGCTCATACATTGCCCCTCCATGTTCGATGTAACCGGGAATCACATACACACTAGCGACATCCAGTGGATGGGATTGGATATTTGCGAGAAATCCATAGAAACAGCAAACTCCTTCCGCGGCTAAAGCTTGACGTGCCTCCCAAGCCCCGTCAATTAGGTAAAAGCTTCCAGGAGTCGAAAATAGCTCGAAAATCTCACGTAGCGCATTGGACATATTTACAGGCCACTTATGTTCCCAGCGAGCATTTCGGCCAGTCACATTTTTGTTGGTAGGTTTTGACCTCTCGTATAATTGTCGCAGCCCGAAAGGCGTTGGCAAAAGATCTCCTACCTTTGCAACCGAGAGCAGACCGATGAAATGCATGATTGCCCCAGCAACTCCAAGGAGACAAGTGAATTCACAGACGTCTACCTGCTTTCCACTGCAAGCCGGGCATGCACAACTTCTCTGTATCTGCTGAACCAGACTTACAGCGTCAAATTCAGAAATTTCGCCAAGTTTTTGAAATTTGACATCTTCAAGACAGGGTCGCAATTCTGGGAGACGCTCATATGCAAAGACAAGAAGAGCATCTCCCTTGGGACCGTGGGGCCCATATTGTAAATCTGGCCAATTATCATTAGAGTATGTAAAAAGATCAGCCTGGCGGG
>Ga0335074_10006972_pt1 | contig 15676 bp, 13 predicted proteins | sample Lox_Sample_23_FD_206715 | JGI IMG/M metagenome (GOLD analysis project Ga0335074, IMG submission 206715) | Soil microbial communities from Loxahatchee National Wildlife Refuge, Florida, United States - Lox_Sample_2.3 | ecosystem: Environmental > Terrestrial > Soil > Wetlands | place: USA... | reverse complement strand
TCGTCGCTGCGTCGGGCGCTATCCGGTGGCGCCGTATCGCCGCCCGCCCTGGTCCGGCAGGCGGAGGCGACGCTCGGCCTCACCTACTCGATCTCGTTCGCGCAGACCGAGTCGAGCTGCTCGATCACCATGACCGGATCGGCCGATTCCGCCGACGACCGGGCCGAGACGCTCGGACGGCCGCTGCCCGACACCGAGGTGCGCATCGCCGACCTGCCCACCGGCGAGACCGCCGCCTGCGGCGCCGTCGGCGAGATCTGCACCCGGGGCTACCTGGTGATGCGCGGCTACCTCAACGCGCCCGAGGCGACCGCCGCCGCCATCGACGCCGACGGCTGGCTGCACACCGGCGACCTCGGCTCGATGGACGAGCGCGGCTACCTGCGGATCGCCGGCCGCATCAAGGACATGATCATCCGCGGCGGCGAGAACATCTACCCGCGCGAGATCGAGGAGGTGCTGATCGGCCACCCGGCCGTGGCCGACGCCTCGGTCCTCGGCTTCCCCGATGAGCACTACGGCGAGACCGTCGCCGCCGCGATCCGCCCGGCCCGGCCGGGGGCGGCCATCGATGACCTGGCCGGCGAGCTGGCCGAGTTCTGCCGCGAACGGCTCGCCCCCTACAAGGTGCCGGTCCGCTGGCTGATCACCGACGCCTTCCCCCTGACCGCCTCCGGCAAGGTCCGCAAGGACGCGCTCCGCGAGCAGCTAGCCGACCGCTCCCGGGCCTGACCCGCGGTCAGGGGTGGTCGGCGATGAGCTTGGCGATGCGGGTGAGCGACTCGTCCAGGTCCTGGTTGGTCACCACGTCGGCCAGGGCGAGGCGGACGGAGGCGAGCTCGCGGGCGAGGAACTCGGTGTCGTCCTGGGTCCTGGCGGCGACCTGGCGGTCCCGCTCGATGGTAGCCCGGTCCCGCTCGTCCTGGCGGTTCTGGGCGAGCAGGATCAGCGGCGCCGCGTACGCGGCCTGGGTGGAGAAGGCCAGGTTGAGCAGGATGAAGGGGTACGGGTCCCAGTGGTGGACGACGGCGAGTGAGTTGAGAATGATCCAGAAGATGACGATCACCGTCTGGCCGACCAGGTACTTGCCGGTGCCGAGGAACCGGGCGAGGCTCTCGGAGAACCGGCCGAACGCGTCGGCGTCGTACAGCGCCCCGCGCACCGGCGTGCCTCTGGGGACGGACAGGTCACCGCGGGTACCGCGCATGGAAGCGAGCCGTGCCATTTACTTTCCCCCGATTCGTCGCCAGCCCACCGGCAGCAGGCGGTCGATCACGTCGTCGACGGTCACCGCGCCGACCAGCCGCCCGGCGTCGTCGCAGACGGCGACGCCGATCAGGTTGTAGGCGGCGAGCCGGGCGGCCAGCTCCCGCTCGGGCAGGTCCGGCTTGACGAACAGCCGGTCCTCGATGCAGTCGCCGATTTGCACCGACGGCGCCCGGCGTAGCAGCCGCTGGAACCCGACGGTGCCGAGGTAGCGGCCGGTCGGGGTGACCGCGGGCGGCTCGCAGACGTAGACCTGGGCGGCCGCCGTCGCGGGCAGATGGCGGTCGCGGACCCGGGCCAGCACCTCGGCCACGGCCACGTCGGGCGAGAAGACCAGCGGCTGCGAGGTCATCAGGCCGCCGGCCGAGGACTTGTCGTAGCGGAGCAGGCGGCGCAGGTCGGCCGCCTGCATCGACTGCATCGCCGCGAGGAGCCGTTCTCGCTGCTCGGGGGGCATCTCGCCGAGCAGGTCGGCCGCGTCGTCCGGCTGCATCTCCTCGACGACGTCGGCCGAGCGCTCGATCTCAAGGCTGTCGAGCAGCCGGATCTGATCCTGCTCCGGCATCTCCTCGAGCAGGTCGGCCAGCTCGTCGTCGTCGAGCGCCGCCGCGAGCTGACTGCGCCTGGCCTGGGGCAGCGTCTCGATGGCGGTGGCGAGGTCGGCCGGCGCCATCTCGCGCAGGCTGGTCAGCTGCTCGGCGAGCGGGCCGGGCTCGAACAGCTGGCGGCACTCCTGCCAGGGGACGATGGTCGGGCCGTGACCGAGGAGGGTCCGCCCCCGGCCAAGGGCGAGCGCGGTCACCTCCCACCCGTTGCGCATTTCTTCTCGCTGGGTGATGGCCACATCGGCGACCGTGCCGGCCGGGGTGCGCTGACCGTAGAGCGACGAGGCGAGGATCTCGCCGGTGCGCTGGGTGAACGGGTCGAGGTCGACGTTGCCGCCGAGCAGGTGCGCTCCCTCGACCGAGATCTCCCTGATCCGGCCGAAGGGGACGAAGATGGTGCGCCGTCGCAGCGCGACTACCAGGCCGAGCGCGCGCGGCGGATCATCGCCCGCGAGCGGCCAGATCACCACGTCGCGGACCCGGCCGATGGCAAGGTCGTCGCTGTCGAGCAGCGGGCGGCCGCTCAGCCGGGAGGTGAACACCTGCGGCTGCTCAGTCCCGCCGAGCGCCGGGTTCCCGGCGTCTCGTCCCACGGATGACGTCACGGCAACATTATTGATGCCAGCGTCGGCGCTGCGCGACAGCGGCCCGTCGCCGCCCGCCGTTAGGCCGCGATCAGTCGTGCGCCCAGCCGGTCAGCCCGAACACGTCGGGGGTCGCGTAACCGCGCCATCCGCCGTTAACCGCGGCGGCGTCGATCCGAACCCGATGCACTCGCAGCCGACCGCCGGCCTGGCCGACCAGGACCGTGACCAGGTAACGGCGCACGACCGCGGGCACCGGGGCGGACAGCTCCGCGCACTGGCCGCCCGGCACCACCGCGACCGTCGGGAAGCCGTCCGGCCGGTAGGCGCGGCGGGCGGTTCGGCGGGGAACGGAGCTGCCGATCGCTCCGACCAGCCCGGCCAGCCAGCTCGGCAGCAGCGCGCGGCGGACCGCGACCGCGGCGAGCACGGGCGTGCCGCCCGGATTGCCGACGGCCACGACCGCGACCGGGCGCCTCTCCCCGGGCTGCCCGCTCGACCTCAGCGCGGCCCGGATCGGCGCGTCGTCCGGCCGGTCGCCGTTCCTGAACCCCTCGAGGGCCAGCCAGAACACCCCCGCGAACGCGACCACGCCGACGGCGAGCGCGATGAAAAGACTTAGCATGGTGGCAACCATGGCAATATTGGATCTGTCATGACAGTGCCAATCAACTCGGAAGTGGCCTTGATCGGCCCGCATGCGCTGGCCGACCTGCTCGGCCGGTGGCCCGCCGCCGACGGCCCGCTCTATCGCCTGCTGGCGACGCGGATCGGCAGGCTCGCCGACACCGGCGAGCTCCCCCCTGGGATCAGGCTGCCTCCGGAGCGCGCCCTGGCGGCGGCGCTCGCGGTCAGCAGGAACACGGTCGCGCTCGCCTACCAGGTGCTGCGCGACGACGGCATGGCCGAGAGCCGTCAGGGGTCTGGTACCCGGCTGATGCCGCACCGAATCACCCCGGCCGCCGCGCACCGGGCCAACGGCTATTTCGCGGGGATGCTGGGCGACGCCGTCGCCATCGATCTGTCCGTCGGGGCGGTCGAGTGCGCGCCGATCGTGGCCGAGGCGCTGCAGTCCCCCCGCGATGTCCTCGGCACCCGGGGACTATCCCGGCTCACCAGCGGGACCGGCTACCTTCCGTTCGGGCTGGCGGAGCTGCGGTCGGCGATCGCGGCGATGCTCGACGCCGCGCACTCGGTGCCCACCTCGACGGCCGAGGTGCTGGTCACCACCGGCGCCCAGCAGGCGCTCGACCTGCTGGTGCACTCCGAGGTCACCCCCGGCCAGGCGGTGGTGACCGAGGACCCGACCTTTCCCGGCTTCCTCGACGCGGTCCACCGGGCCGGCGGGCGCCTCGTCGGCGTGCCGCCGGGCGACGTCGCCGCGATCGCCGACGCGGTGACCGCGCACCGGCCCGCGCTGGTCTACCTGATCCCGAGCTTCCACAACCCGACCGGCTCGCTGCTGCCGTCCGCCGCCCGGAGTGACATCGTCGAACTGGCCCGCCGCCACCCGGACGTCACCATCATCGACGACCGCTCGATCGCGGAGCTGCCGCTGGCCGCCGGCCCGCGCGGCTGGCGGCACCCACCGCCGCCGCTGGCCGCGCTCGCGCCAAGGCTGCCGAACGTGGTGACGGTCGGGTCGTTCTCCAAGACGTACTGGGGCGGGCTGCGGACCGGCTGGGTGCGCGCGCCCGAGGGCATCATCGCCAGGCTCGCCGCCGCCAAGGCCGCCGCCGACCTCGGCTCGCCCCCGTTTCAGCAGGCCATCGTGGCGGCGCTGGTCCGCGACCGGCACGAGGAGATCCTGTCCGGACGGGCCGACTGGACGCGGGACCGGTACGCGGTGATGGCGTCGGCCCTCCCCTCGCTCCTGCCCAGCTGGCACTGGACGCCGCCGGCGGGCGGGCTGACGATCTGGGCCCGGCTGCCCGGCGACGCCGACTCCTCGGCGTTCGCCCAGACCGCGCTCCGGCGCGGCGTCGCCGTCATCCCCGGGCGGCTGCTGTCGGTGTCCGGGCGGCGCTCGCCGTGGCTGCGGCTGGCCTTCGTCCGGCCGCCGTCGGAGCTGGCTGTGGCCATGCACACGCTGGCGGCCGTCCAGGCGGGCGCCTCGGGTGAGGCAGAATTGTCTGGCGACCGTGTCCCGACCAGGAAGCTGACAACGCGATGAGCTCCGTACCCTCCGCCCGGCCCCGCCTCAACCCGCACGACCCGGCAGGCATCGACGTGCTGCTGAGCGAGGAGGAGCGCGCCGTCCGGCAGGCGGTGCGGGACTTCTGCGCCGACAAGATCAACCCGCATATCGCCCAATGGTACGAGAACGGCGAGTTCCCGCAGGCGCGCGAGCTGGCCCGCGAGCTCGGCAAGATCGGCCTGCTCGGCATGCACCTGACCGGGTACGGCTGCGCGGGGATGTCCGCCGTCGACTACGGGCTGGCCTGCCTGGAGCTCGAGGCGGCCGACTCGGGGCTGCGGTCCCTGGTCTCGGTCCAGGGCTCGCTGGCGATGTTCGCGATCTGGAAATTCGGCAGCGAGGCGCACAAGCAGGAGTGGCTGCCGCCGATGGCGGCCGGCGACGCGATCGGCTGCTTCGGCCTCACCGAGCCCGACGCGGGCTCGGACCCGGCCGCGATGCGCACGTCCGCGCGCCGCGACGGCGACGACTGGGTGCTCAACGGGCGGAAGATGTGGATCACCAACGGCACGATCGCCGACGTCGCCGTGGTCTGGGCGCGGACCGACGAGGGCATCCGCGGGTTCGTGGTGCCGACCGCGACACCCGGGTTCTCCGCCCCGGAGATCAAGCACAAGGGGTCGCTGCGCGCCTCGGTCACAGCCGAGCTCGTGCTCGACTCGGTCCGGCTGCCCGCCGACGCGGTGCTGCCCGAGGCGACCGGCCTGCGCGGGCCGCTCTCCTGCCTGAACGAGGCGCGCTACGGGATCTTGTGGGGGGCCCTGGGCGCGGCCCGGTCCTGCTACGAGACGGCCCTGGAGTACGCGGGCACGCGGATTCAGTTCGGCGCGCCGCTCGGGTCGTTCCAGCTCACCCAGGAGAAGCTCGCCAACATGGCGGTCGAGCTGGGCAAGGGCCAGCTGCTCGCGCTGCACTTCGGCCGGCTCAAGGACGCGGGCGGGCTCGCCCCCGAGCACGTTTCGTTCGGCAAGCTCAACAACACCCGCGAGGCGCTGGAGATCTGCCGCACCGCCCGCACCATCCTCGGCGGGAACGGCATCTCCTACGAGTTCCCGATCATGCGCCACATGGCCAACCTGGAGTCGGTGCTCACCTATGAGGGCACCCCGGAGATGCACACGCTGGTGATCGGCCAGGCCCTGACGGGCGAGCAGGCGTTCAGGAAGTAGCGCCTCCCGGCGCGCTGGATGACCCCGGCGCGCCGGATGGCCTGCCCCCGGCCGGCCCAGGCCCTAAGATCGGGGACGTGAATCGTGCGGCGCGGCGGGTAATGGCGGGCTGCGGCGGTCTGGGGACGGCCGTCGCGTTGACTGGATGCGGGCTCCTGAGCCAGGGCGTCACGATTACCGCGCCGGCCGTGATGACGGTGTCGAGCGCCGCCGTCGAGCGGGGCGAGCTGCCGTCCAGGTTCACCTGCGCGGGTTCCAAGGTGCTCTCCCCGCCGATCAACTGGTCGGGCGAGCCCAAGGGGACGCAGTCGATCGCGATCGTGGTCGACGACGCGGACGCGCCGATCAGCCCGTACCTGTACTGGATCGTGTTCGACATCCAGCCGGGAACCTCGGCGATCCAGGTCGGGCAGCTGCCGCCGGGGGCGAAACAGGCCAGGGGCAGCGCCGGATACGACCGGTACGACCCGCCGTGCCCCGGTTCGCAGGGGCACAGCTACCGGCTCACCGTGTACGCTCTCAACCGCGTGCTGAACCTGCCGAACGGAACGTCGCTGGTGTCGGCCTGGCGCGCGATCGCCGCCGCCACCATCGGGCGCGGCCGGCTCCCCGTGAACGCGGCATCGTGAACGAGCGCCGGGTCTCCGCGAGCGTCCCGTGGCGCGCCCGCGGTAGTGACCGCGCACGGGGCAGCAGAGCAGTGCTGCACCCTTTGTCTTAAATGTCGAGTCTTGGGTCATTTGGTGGTGAAGTTTCGTGATTCACGAGACAGGTAGGCATAAGGTTGGTAACAATCTAACGAACCAGTGCCGGTTCAAGGGTGCTAGCGACAACGGGGGCAGGCTCGCGTATATGGCCGCGCGCGCCTCGCTAGTGCCAACGCCAGGCCGTGCTCTGCCGGGTGGTGTTGAATGTCGTTCCTGAGCCGTCGGCCCTCGCGGTCAGGCAATCGCGAAGGCGATGCCGGACGTGACGATGAATACGACGACTACGACTACGCGCCCGACGGCTACCGGGCCGACGAAGACGAGAACTGGTCGCCGGGCGAGTACTTCTCCCCTGAGGGCATCAAGGGCCGGTGGGCCGACGGTCAGCGCCCGGGCGAGCGCCCGGCCGCCCGCGGGCGGCGCGCCGACTCCGGCCGCGGCGACCTGGGGCGCGGCGACTCTGCCCGGGGCGACGCCGGGCCGGGGTACCAGGACCGCGCTGGCGGCCATGACGACGAGGGTTACAGCGGTTACGGGCCGGGCGGCTACGGCACCGATGAGTACGCCACCGGCGCTTACGACCTCCCCGAAGGCGCCGACGATGAACGCGGCGAGCGCGGCGGGCGGCGGCGCAAGGAGCGCGGCGAGCGCAGCAGCAGGCTCCGCATCGGCCGCCGGGACCGCGGCGAGGAAATCTGGCCCGACGACGGCGTGTCCGACGAGGACTACTGGGCCTCGGTCGCGTCCGACCGGCCGCTGAACGGCGGCAACCCGGCGCTCGAGGGCGACCTGCCGCCGGCCGCCGACCGCCGGCCGATGGGCCGGCCGGCCGGCCGGGGAAGCGGCGAAGACCTGCGCTCGGCGACCGGGCCGCGGCCCGGAGCGGACCCCCGCGCGGCCGGCGACCAGCGCTTCGGCGACGACCAGCGCAGCGGGAGCGGCCGCCTCGGCCCGCCTCCCGGCCTGGTCGGCGACTATCAGCCGGGCGGCGGCGCCGGCACCGGCGGCACCGGCCCGGCCGGCGTCAACTCCGGCCGGGCCGGCAGCGGACCGATGGCCGGCTACGCCCCGACAGGCGGTGCGCGCCCCGGGACCGGCCCGATGGCGGCCCGGCCGGGCACCGGGCCGATCAGCGCCTGGTCAAGCCAGGCCGGCTACGCCCCGTCGGCGACCGGGCCGCGGCCGTCCTTCCAGCCCGGCGGCGGGTCGACCGCCGGCCGGGCAGCGAGCGGCCGTCCGTCCGACCGCACCGTCGACCGCGCCGCCGACTGGGGCGAGCGGACGGAGCGGATCGACCGAGTCAACGCAGCCGGCTACCCGGAGCCCCGGCCGAACAGCCGCGGTCAGGCACCCGGCCGGTCGGCCGTCGGCCCGGCGTCCGACCCGTTTAGCTCCGCCGCCGCACCGGGCACGACCGGCCGCGGCCGGGTCGACAACGGCAGGCCGGACAACAGCAGACTCGACAACAGCAGACTCGACAACAGCAGGCCGGACAACGGGCGGCTCGAAGGCCCGGACTGGCGGACGCCGGACCGCCGCGAGCTGGGTCGTGACGCCAAGCGAGAGCCGAGCCGCGCCTCCGGGGGCTGGCCCGCGGCCGGCCGGGGCGGACCCTCCGGCGCCGACCGGGCCGGCGATCGCTCTGGGGCCGACGACCCCCTCACCAGCAGCGCCTACTCGCGCGCCTCGGCCAGCGACTCCGACGGGCGTTCCTACCGGGTGGCCGCGCGCCGTTCGCAGGCTCAGGCCAAGCTGACCGAGCAGACGCAGGTCTTCAGCGCGCCGACCGGCTACCCGTCCGACCAGCGCCGCACCGGGCCGTACGAGACCGGCCTCACCGGCGAGTACCCGGCCCGGCCGTACGACACCGGCGCCACCGGGGCATCCGGCGGCGCGCGCGGCGGGCAGTACCAGACCGGCACCACCGGCCAGTACCCGACCGGGCAGCACCGCTCGGCCGGCGTGTCCGGTGTGCCCGGCAAGTCCGCGGCCGACCAGTACCGCACCGGCGACTACCCGACCGGCGACTATCGCGGCGGTGAGTATCAGACCGGCGAGTACGGCCAGTACCGGTCGGACGCGCAGCCGTCTGACGGTCGCTACCCCGGCTACTCCGGCAGCCAGTCGGGGCCGTCCGGGCTGCCGAGCGCTGCCGTCGGCTCCGGCCAGCCTGGACAGCCGAGTCGGCGCGGGCAGCAGGCGCCGGCCGGCCCCGGCCGTTCGAACACGGCGAGCGGACCGAACGGCTTCGGCGGGCAGCCGACCGGCAATCCGGGTCGGGCCAGCCAGCCGAACGCCATCGGCGCGCCGTCTGGGCAGTACCCGGCGGCGCAGCAGCCGTCTCGGCATCGCCAGCCCCGTCCGCAGGCACAGCCACCGCAGGCACAGCCACCGCAGTCCCATGCACCGCAGCCGCACGCACCGCAGTCTCAGCCGCCGCGCCAGCCGGTCCAGCCGCAGCTCCCGACGGCGGGCGGCCCGGGCGCGAACGGCCAAGGGGGCAGCCCGGCCGGCGGGGCACCGAGCAGGTCGCTGCCCGCCGGCACCGGGCTGAACCCCTACGAGTCCGCGGTCACGGGGTCCTATCCGTATCCCAGCCAGCCGTACCCGGCCCGTCCCGGGCCGTCCGTCGACCGGACCAGCGACGCCAACCCGGCCGCGGACGGACGCTACTATCGGCCGGGGCCGGCCCAGCCCGACGGGTACGACCGGGACAACGACGGCTACGGCGCTCCGCGCGATCGCCGGTACTGACCGATTCCACCGGAAATGCGGGAGTAAGAGTAAGTTTCACGACCCCGCACAAAGGCTTATGCACCGATGCACGAGCCGGTAGCCTCTCGATCATGCGCGACGAGACGATCGGAAGCTTCCTCACCCGCCTTGCTGCCCGCAGCGCGGCACCCGGCGGCGGCGCCACCGGGGCGCTGCACGCCGCGCAGGCCGCAGCGCTGCTCGCGATGGTCGCCCGGTTCAGCGACGGCCCGCGGTACGACGCCGAGACCGTCGGCCGGGTCCGCGCCGCGGCCGATGGCCTGGCCGATGAGGCGGTCGACCTCGCGGTCGCCGACGAGGTCGCCTTCGGCAAGGTCGCGGCCGCCTATCAGCTCCCCCGGCAGACCCCGGCGGAGAAGGAGGCCCGGTCCGCCGCGATCGCTGAGTCAACCGGCGGGGCGGCCCGTCCGCCGGCCGACCTGATGGCCGCCTCGGTCCGGCTGATCGGCCTGGCCGAGGAGCTGCTGCCGGTCGCCAACAAGAACGTGATCTCTGACATCGCGGCGGCGTCGGCCGCGATCACGGCCGCCGCGATCACCGCCCGGGTGAACATCGAGGCGAACCTGCCCGCGATCAGGGACGAAGAGCTGGCGGCGGAGCTCAAGGCGACCGCCGCGCTCGCGGACGGGGTGGCCGACCGGGCTGATCGGGTGGTCACCGCCGTCCGAGAGGAGATCTCCAGGTGACCGGGGAGCTATCCGGCCGCGAGCTGGCGAAGGCGATCCGCGCCTCGGCCGCGGCCGAGGCGGCCGACCTCGCCAAGGCCGGCCGGCAGCCCCGGCTCGCGGTCGTCACCGCCAACGCCGACGGCGGCAGCGCCGCCTACGTCCGCTCGATCGCGAACGCGGCCGCGCGGGAGGGCATCGCCTGCGACGTGTCCCGCACCACCACCGCGTCCGGCATCGCCGCCATGCTCGCCCAGCTCGCCGACGATCCCGAGGTGCACGGCGTCCTGCTGCAGACCCCGCTCCCCGGTGGCGCGAACCTGGCCGGCCTGGCGACCGCGATCCCCCCGGCCAAGGACGTCGACGGGGCCAGCCCGGAGTCGCTGGGCAGGCTGGCGGCCGGGCTGCCCGCCTTCGCCCCGGCCACCGCCGAGGCCGTGCTCGCCCTGCTCGATCATTACGGGATCGAGCTGGGCGGCAGGCACGCGGTGGTGGTGGGTCGCTCGGTGGTCGTGGGCAAACCGGTCGCCCACCTGCTGCTCGACCGGCACGCCACCGTCACCATCTGCCATTCGCGGACCGCTGACCTCGCCGCGATCACCCGCCAGGCCGACGTCCTGGTCGCCGCGGCCGGCCGCGCCGCCCTGATCGGCCCCGGCTATGTCTCCCCCGGCACCACGGTCATCGACGTCGGCACCAATGCCACGCCCGACGGCGGCCTCACGGGCGATGTCGACGCGGCCGTCGCGGCGGTTGACGGGGTGGCGCTGACCCCCGTCCCCGGCGGCGTGGGCCCGGTCACCACCGCGCTGCTGCTCCGGCACGTGGTCACCGCCGCGGCGGCGGCCGGCTGAGGGTCAGGCGTGGCAGCGGTTAGGCCCGGATAGGGCGGCCCGGCCGGGCGCCGGGGTCGAGCCGGCCGTCGCGGACCACGAAGGTGCCGTTGACGAGCACATGCCGGATGCCGGTCGACGGCCGGGTGCTGGCGGTGTAGGTGGCCTGGTCGGTGATGTTCTCCGGGTCGAACACCACGATGTCGGCGTCGCTGCCGGCGCTGACCCGGCCCTTGCGCCGCATCGCCGGCACCCGGTCCTCCAGCAGCCTCGCCGGGTGCAGGCTGCACTTGGCCAGGATCTCCGGCAGCGGCATTCCCCCGCCGTCCCGGCCGAGCGTGCGGATCGAGCGGGCGAACGCGCCCGCCGCCCTCGGATGCGTGCACGCTGCGGGCGGCAGCGGCCAGGCAGCCGGCTCGGGCTCGGCCCCGATCCAGGTCAGTGGCATCGCGTCGCTGGCGATGACGGAGCCGGGGAAGGTCAGGTACCGCCGCAGGACAGCCTGGTCGGCCGGGTCATCGTCATCCAGCTGCCTGATGATGGCCAGTCCGCCGGGATCGGCCGCGCGCAGCTCGTTGAGCCTGGCCACGCTCGAGACCTCCTCGCCGGTCGGCGCGTAGATGATGGACATCGGCGTCAAGCCTCGATCGGCGAGCCGGTCCGGTGCCAGGAAGGCCGCGCCGATGCCGGTCATGCCGGCGCCGTAGGGGTAGGCCTCGGTGCTGACCCGCGCCCCGGCCCGCTGGGCCCGCTCGACCAGCCCGAGTACCCGGTCCGCGTGCCGCAGGGAGGTGCTGTTCAGGTGGCAGTAGTGCATGTGGGCACCGGTCTCGCCGGCCGTGCGGACGATCTCCTCGGCGCCGTCGACGGGCCCGTCCGGGGTGAACTCGATCAGGTCGCGGGCGTGGGTGAAGGTCGGCACCCGGCCGGCCGAGGCGAGCGCGGCCACCCGCACGTACTCCTCGGGCGCGGTGCCGGGCGCGTACCCGAGCAGCAGGCCGATCCCCAGCGCCCCGTCGGCGACGTCGGCTTCCAGGATGCCCAGGACGCGGCCGACCTCGGTCGCAGAAGCGGCGCGCTGCCAGCGCGGGTCGGCCAGGTTGGCGAACATCGACGCGACGGCGCCGTCGGGCGTCACCCCGGAGAGCACGGTCATCCTGGCCATCGTCCACGAGGCGGCGAACCCGTAGTTCAGCGGACGGCCCGCCGCGGCCGCGGCCGCGTAGCCGGCCGCCACCGGGGTGACGCCCGCCTCGAGCTCAAGCGCGGTCGTGACCCCGCCCGTCACCTGCAGCCGGGCGCTGCCCAGATCATGCGCGTGGCTGTGCAGGTCGACGAACCCCGCCGTGACCACCTGGCCGGCGACGTCCATGTCCCGCCGGCCTGGCGGCAGGCCGGCGCCCACCGCCGCGACCCGGTCGCCCGCGATGGCCACGTCGCGCACGGCGTCCAGACCCGATTCCGGGTCAATGACCCGACCGCCCCGAAGCACCACGTCATAGGTAGCCACGCAGGCTCATGTACCCAGTCCGCCCGCAGTCCACGGCTGGGCGGGGCCGGCCGGCATCGGCCGCGGGCGGGCCGTTGGCGAATACCCCAGCCGGTGACCCGCATCTTCTGTCCCGCGGGCCGATTGTTTTGTCTCCCCCGCCCCCAGATAATCGGCAGGGCCCGGGCCGCCGGGCACCCCTGACCGCACGAGAAATGACCGCAGCAGAAACGGAGCAGGCAACAGTGGAGGTATCCCTCGAAGGCAAGGTCGCGCTCGTCACCGGCGTCGGGCCGAACATCGGCAGCGGCGTGGCGCTGGCCCTGGCCAAGTACGGCGCCAAGGTCGCGTGCAACGACGTGTCCAAGGAGTCGATCGACGCCTGCATGGCCCGGATCGAGAGGAACGGCGGCGAGGCCATGGCCGCCCCCGGCGACGTCACCGACGAGGCCGCCGTGATCGGCTACGTCAACGACGTGCTGGCCGCCTGGGGCCGGATCGACATTCTGGTCAACAACGCCGCGCTGCTCGGCGGCCGCGGCGTGCTCGACGAGACGGCGGAGGCGTTCCAGCGGGCCGTGATCGTCTCGGCGATGGGCACCTTCCTCAACACCAAGTACGTCGGGCGCGCGATGGCCGAGCGCGGCGTCAAGGGCTCGATCGTCTGCGTCTCCTCCTCCAACGGCTGGTCGGGGACCGCTGGCGTCTGCGCGTACGCGTTCCACAAGGGCGGCGTGAACAACTTCGTCCGGGCCGCCGCGATGGACCTCGCGCCGTACGGCATCCGCGTCAACAGCTACACCCCGACCGCGCCGAACCCGGACAACCCGGAGCTGCTGGCCGAGCGCGCCGCCCAGGGGCTCGGTCCTGGCGGGGTGCTGTCCGGCCCGCCCGGCGGCGGCCTCGGCGGCCCGACCGGCGACGAGGAGTGGCGGCGGCCGACCCGGTACGCCGGACCGCGGGCGCCGATGGTCCCGATGGGCAGCACCGGCACGCCGACCGACATCGGCCACGCGATCGCCTGGCTCTGCTCCGACTACGCCCGGCTGATCACCGGCATCGACCTGGTCGTCGACGGCGGCGCCAGGGCGAGGAACTTCGCCTACATTCCGGCCGCGCCCGACCAGCTGGCCGGCCCGCTGCCGCTGATCACGCTCGACAGCACCCCGATGCCGGAGGGCTTCGGCCCGTTCTGACGGTCGTCGAGACACGGGTGAAGGCGCAGCTGCTTCTTGCTGTTATCTCGTCCAGATGATCGGGATCAAGAGAGCGGGGGCACTTGCCGTCACCGAGTAGCGGCACGTACCCCCGCTAATGAAGCGGCGAACCGCTTCTTGCTGTTATCCGTGGGCGGCGACCGGGAACCCGGCCAGCGCGCTCTCCAGGCGGGGCGGCAGGTCGAGGACGACGACCGACTCCTGCTCGGCCGGGTCGGTGCGGGCCACCACCGCCATCATCGGGCTCGCGGTCCTGTTCACCGGCAGGTGCGGTGTTCCCGGCGGCACGTACAGGAAGTCGCCGGCCCGCAGTACCGACCGCAGGGCCAGCCCCGGGCCGTGCCAGACCTCGACCTCGCCGTCGGCGATGTAGATCGCGGTCTCGTGGCCCTCGTGCAGATGCGGCGTGCCGCGGGTGCCGGGCGGGATCGTCAGCACGTGCATGCAGAGCGCCTGGCTCCCGGCCGACTCGCGGCTGACCCCGGCGCTCAGGCTGACCCCCTGCTTCCCGTCGTAGCGATCGCTCGTGCGGATGACCACGCACCCGCCGTCGATCCCCTGTCGCATCGTCTGTGTCACGGTTGCTCCCCCTTGGTGCATCAGGAAATAACACCTGAATCGGATGTTTCCGATACGGAACTGGCGGCGCACGCTCGAGGGGACCAGGGCTCACGGTGGGGGCCGCCGATGCCGTGGCGTTGAAAACGGTGCCGCCGACCATCCAGAACCGATCGGCCGTTAGCTACGCTACGCCGCTTGCGTATACACGCAAAGTCACCGCACCGGTGGCTATTGCAGCAAGTGCCGATCACTGCAACATTCGCCCCCGCCGTCGCTCGCGTACCACCACCAGTTCCCTGGAACGTGTTACTGAATACCCGTTACCAGACGTCTGTTCGAGGGAATGAAACCCCGTGTGAAGGTCTCTGGCGTGGGTCGCGCCGAACCGGGGCCGCTGTCATCCGCGCTGGCGGCAGCCGACGCGGGATGGCACGTGTTCCCGTGCGCCCCCGGCTCGAAGCGCCCCGCGCTCCGGGACAACTGGCAGGGCCTCGCCACCACCGACCGCGGCCGCATCCGCGACTGGTGGGCGCGCCGCCCGTACAACGTCGGCATCGCCTGCGGCCGGTCCGGCCTGGTCGTCATCGACCTGGACGTCGCCCGCGACGGAGCGGGCGGACCAGATCCGCCCGGCCCGCACGGGGAACTCGACGGCCCCGCGTCCGGCGAGGACGCCCTCCAGCGGCTGTGCCGGGCGCACGGTCAGCGCTACCCGGCCGGCACCTACACCGTCGACACGCCGTCCGGGGGAACCCACCTGTACTTCACGGCCACCGCGACGCCGGTGCGGAACTCGGCCGGGCGGCTGGGGCCGCTGATCGACGTCCGCGCCGACGGCGGCTACGTGGTCGGGGACGGCAGCCTGATCGGCGGGCGCCGCTACGCCGCCCGCGACGACTTCCTGCCGCTGGCGCTGCCGCTGCCGGCCTGGATCGCGCGACTGCTGGCCCAGGAGCCCGCGGTGCCCGGGATCACCCGGCCGCTGCCGGCCCTCGACCGGGTGCAGGGCCGGGCCTACGCCCTGGCCGCCTTCCGCGAGGAGACCCGCCGGGTCGCCGAGGCGCGGGTCGGGACGCGGAACGACACGCTCAACCGGGCCGCGTTCAGCCTCGGCCAGCTGGTCGCGGCCGGGCTGATCCCGCCGCTGCCGGTCATGACCGGGCTGGCCGACGCCGCCGCCCGAGCCGGGCTGCCGGCCGACGAGGCCCGGCGGACGATCCGCTCGGGACTGGCGGCGGGCGCGCGGAAGCCGCGCCCCTCACCGGTCTGAGGAACGCGGCTCCGACGGGCGGCGCGCGAAAACGCCGGGAATTAGCCGATCGACGCCAGCTGCCGGACGACCTTGTCGCCGATCAGGGTAACGAACCGGGCCGGGTCCGGCATCAACGGCGCGACCTCGACCAGGCCGACGCCGAGAGCGGCGTACTGCTCCATGGCGGACAGGAACTCGGTGACGTCGCCGGCGGGATCGACCCGGCCAATGATCGTCTTCTGGATGCTGTCGTAGTCGCGACCCACGGCGTCGCAGTGCCCGCGCAGGATGTCGAGCTTGCGCTTGACCTCCTCCGGGCTGGTCGAGAACAAGTTGCACGCGTCCGCGTACTTGGC
>Ga0335074_10006971_pt1 | contig 15677 bp, 14 predicted proteins | sample Lox_Sample_23_FD_206715 | JGI IMG/M metagenome (GOLD analysis project Ga0335074, IMG submission 206715) | Soil microbial communities from Loxahatchee National Wildlife Refuge, Florida, United States - Lox_Sample_2.3 | ecosystem: Environmental > Terrestrial > Soil > Wetlands | place: USA... | reverse complement strand
TGCTGCGGGTGCTTTTGTACGGCTACGCGACCGGGGTGTACAGCTCGCGCAAGATCGAGGCGCGGACGTACGAGGACGTGGCGTTTCGCTATCTGTCGGCAGATCAGCACCCGGACCACGACACATTTGCGGAGTTTCGCAAGCGGCATCTGGAGGCGCTGGCGGAATTGTTTACGCAGGCATTGCTGTTGTGCGAGAAGGCAGGGCTGGTCAAGCTGGGCCATGTGTCGATCGACGGGTCGAAGATCAAGGCCAACGCCAGCAAGCACAAGGCGATGAGCTACGCGCGAATGGGGGAGACCGAGGCACGGCTGAAGGCGGAGATCGAAGCGCTGCTCAAGCAGGCCGAGGATGTGGATGTGGCCGAGGACGCGCAGTATGGTAAAGGGCGGCGGGGCGACGAGTTGCCGGCGGAGTTGGCGCGGCGGGAGAGCCGTTTGAAAAAGATCGCCGCAGCCAAGGCGGAACTGGAGCAAGAGGCCAGGGAAAAGGCCGAGCAGCAGCAATCCGAGGCCGAAGCCAGGCTGGCCAAGCGGCGCGAAGAAGAACAACGGACGGGCAAGAAGAAGCGCGGAGGCGAACCGCGGGTTCCCGATCCCGACCAGGCGCAACCGGAAGCCACGGCGCAGCGCAACTTCACTGATCCGCAAAGCCGCATCATGCCCGATGGAGCCAACAAGGGCAGCTTCCTGCAGGGCTACAACGCGCAGGCGGCGGTGGACTCTACGGCGCAGGTGATCGTGGCTGCCGACGTGACCCAGGAGACGGTCGACAACCATCAACTGTTGCCGATGTTGAAGCAAGTGGAACAGAACCTGGGCCGCCAACCGCAGGCGGCCAGTGCCGATACCGGCTACTGGAGCGAGGACAACGTCATCGATGAAAGCGTGGCGGGCATCGATCTGCATATCGCTACCGGACGGGACAAGCACGAAGAGGGGGTTGCGATGGCCAGCGGGCCGCCGCCAGACGGAGCTACGGCCAAGGAAGCGATGCGTCACAAGCTGCGCACCGAGGCGGGCCGGGCGGTGTACAAGATGCGCAAGGCCATCGTCGAACCGGTCTTCGGACAGATCAAGGAACAGCGTGGTTTCCGGCGCTTCAGCCTGCGCGGTCTGAACCAGGTTCGTTGCGAGTGGAGACTGGTCTGCGCGGTCTCCAACTTGCGCAAGCTGTTCGTCTCCGGCTGGAGGCCGAAAACGGTGTGAAAGGCACCGACAGCATGTCCACGATTCCCAGCCTTGCCGCACCGCACAAACCAGTAGCGGCCAGCCACGCCCAGAAAGCGAGTTTCATCACCGCCGGCTATGCCCAAGCTCGGAAATCAAAACCTTATCCCCGACACACTCCTAGAGCGGTTTGGGCGAGGGGCGAAGGGTTTTGATCAGGAGACGGATGGGGCGAAGCAGGCGGACCTGCCAGTTGCGGTGCAGGTGGAAGCGGCGGGCAAACGCGAAATCGGCGTCGATGAGGCGGGTGAGGAGGATGCGCTGATGGTGCAAGCGGCGCCTGAAGCGGCTCCAGCCAGGCGACTCGACTTGAAGATAGAAGCGATGCTGCGCGGCCCAGTCGAGGGTTGGCGGCGATGCAACCATGAGTTCCTGCCAAAGACCGCCGGCGAGTTGTTCGAGCCGCTTGCGATCGCGCGGTGGAATCCGCGCAAGGGCGGGGTCGGCGGGAAGCTCCGGATCGAGATGCGAGGCGAGAAGCCAGCCGACAGCCAGCACGTTGTCGAAGACGCGGTTACTGCGCGACGGCGCCGCGGCGGAGAGCGGAAACCGTCGGAATGCCAGCGCGAGATCGAGATAAAGGCAGAGCCGCTCAAAGCGATGGCGTACGCCATGGAGGCAGAGATAGAGCAGTTCGTCAGGAGGTGCGAGGAGCCAGACGGGAACGCCCTGGAATTGAGAAGGAACGGCGCGGGCCCAGACGGCGTCGATGCCGAAGGCGAACGCGAGCGGATTTTCGACGTTGTGGTGCAACTCAAGATTCAAGGAGCCTCGACTCCAGGGGCGGTGATAATCGTCAGCTTCGCTGTTGGGATGAAAGCCAAGCCCAGACAGCGCCTGTTCAGCGCGCGCGAGATCGGAGACGCGAACCAGCAGATCGAGATCGAAGCAATTGCGCAGCGCCGCGTCGCCGTAGAGGCGCTCAGCCAGGCAAGGACCCTTGAGAGCAATAACGGCGAGATCGGCGGCGTGGAATGCGGCGACTGTGCTCCTGAGGGTCGTGGTCCAGACGAAGGACGAGAGCTGAGCCTTGTGGTGAAGCTGCTCGAGTTTTTGCTTTTGAGAGGGTGTGCAGTCGGGTTCAGCGAGACGCAGGCGCTCGGCGACGAAGGGAAGGATATTTTCCTGGTCGGCGAGATCGAGCAGGGTTGAGAATTCAGAGTCGGAGAGGGATTGCCGCGGCGAGCGGCCGCGCAGCAACTCGAGCAACGGCTGCATTCCAGGTCTCATGCCGGTGCGCTTTCTGGGCTCATCGCGGCTGAGACCGGCTTACTGAATCCCGGAGATCTGAACCAGGCCGGTGAAGACCTGAGGAACACGCCCGGCGCGCTGCATGGCCGCGCTGGGAACGCCGGTGCGCACGTAGGATTTTTCGCAGTCTGCGGTTGACGGACCGCGGAAGTCACCTTCCATGTAGGCAAGGCCGGGGCAGCGCGAGCAATATGCGGTGTGGCTGCAATGCGAGCAGGTGTGCAGATCGCGAACGTGGACGGAACGCAGCTCAGCAAACGCCGGCGAATCGAACCAAATGTCGCGAAAGCTCTGCCGGCGCACACTGCCGCAGGGCATGGGAAACGAGACGCAGGGATAGACGTCGCCGAAGGGTGAAATGTAGGCCAGGGTGTGACCGGCACTGCAGCTGTAGCCGTCTAGGACGTCGTCGCCGACGGTGCCGACGGGGGCGCAGAATTCGCCAACGTCGCCAACGAAGTCTTCGTCGTGCATGATCGAATACAGCTCTTCAATTGGGATGTTCAGCTTTGTAATCGACCGGTCGCCATTGATCATGGGAGTAATCGTCGGGTCGATGGTGAACTCGACGCCGAGTTCCTGGGCCAACTGCTTAACCGCCTTGGCGTGGCGGCTGTTGAGCTGCATGAGCACGTTGGTGATGGAAACATTCACGCCCTGCTCTTTGAGGAGCTTGATGGCGTTGATGGTGCGGCGGAAAGAACCGGGCAACTTGGTGATCGCGTCGTGAGCCTCAGGGCGATTGGAATAAAGGCTGATCTGCACCTTCTCCAGGCTCAATTTCTTCAGGTGCGCAGCTTCTTTGGGACCGATCATGACCGCGTTGGTCTTGAGCTTGGTTTGGAAGCGCAGGGAGCGCGCGTACTCCAGAATCTCAAAGCAGTCGCGACGCAGCAGGGGCTCGCCACCGCTGATGCTGAGGAAGAAGGTGCCCATGTCAGCGAGCTGGCGGATAACATCCTTGATTTCCTGGGTGCTCATCTCGCCTTTGGCATCGTGCTCAAGATAGCAGTGGACGCACCGCTCATTGCAGCGCCAGGTAACGTCAAGGTGGGCGCTGAGGGGAATGCCGCGGGTGGTTGCCTTCTCATTGAATTCTTCAATCAGACTCATTGGGCCTCCAGGGAAGAAGCGGGCGCATCGGAGACATGGAGAATACCGTGCTCGGCCAGTTGGCCGGCGAATTCCTTTGCGTCGGCGTAGGCTTCATCTTCATTGACATCGAACTCGGCGCAGACGCGATCGTGAACGATTTGGGAAAGCGGTGTGGTGCCGTCGGCGGCATTCCAAATGGCGGTGCCAACGGAGTTCAACATGAAGACGGTTGAATCCAGGGTGGACATGATGATGGTGTCATCGCCAAGCGTACGTGCTGCGATATCGGAACTTTGGGAAAGGTACATTTCGGCAGTTGGCATGAGTCACCCTATGAGTTCCCAGACGCGCTGGTCGGGGAAGAACGAAAGTTGAAAAACCGGCACGGCCGCGACGAATGCGCAGGCCGCGTCGAAAACCTGGCGCACCATTTCAGACTGGTGCGCGAAAAAGAGAATGTTGCGGAGGAGGCGCTGAATCGCCACCGCCGAGTCAATGGGGTCAATGCGATTTTCGGGTCCCTTCGCCAAAAAATAAAGAGCGGCGACAGGAGCCGAAATGTTCTTGCCGGGCTCGCCAAATTCCCCCGCAAACGGCGTGCCATAGGCAAAGTATCGGCCGTCGACCTTGCGAACATAAGACGCCTCGTCGGTGAGCAGCGCCACGTCGGGCGGAGCCAAGCGGGCCATGGTGGTTTTTCCCGCCTCAGAGACACCGGAAAACAGAAACGCCTTGCCGTTGCGGACCGCGCTGGAGGCATGCACCAGGAAACCGCCCTGGGGCGCGAGCATCAAAGTGTGCACAATGCGCAGGACGGAATCGATGGAGTACGGATTGGCTGACTGCAAAACCTGCCCGCTGCCCTCGGCGGGATTCCAGCGGGCGCGGAAGTCGCCACGCTCCATGCGCCACTCCCGGCCTTCCATCCAGACCTCGGCGTCGGCGTCGGCATCGAAGGTTTCCGGGTCGATGACCTGCACGTTGAGCGAGAATCCCGATGACGGCCCCGGCTTGATGTAATCGCGGTAGCGCCCTTTGAGGATGCGCTCAAATTCAGCGTCGGTGGTCTGAACCTCGATGGGAAGGCCGCCGATTTCAATGACGACATCGCGAGAGGTTTCGGCGCCGGGGAGTTGCATCGATAACGTCATTCTAACCTTGCCTCGGGGTGAATCAATCGCCCTTCCGTGCTGGAGGAACAACCGTGAGCGCGCTATTGCCTGATGAGATCGGCAGGCTGCAAGGCCGCGGCGGAGACACCGAATCTGCGCATCCTGGAAACCAGGCGGAGGTAGATCGCAGTGAAACCCTCAGAGCGGCGCAGGGCCGAAGCGAACAGCTTTTGCCAAAGGGACGGCTGCAGGCTGAGGGCGCGCCCATTGCGCTGAGCAGCTACGACACGGCCAAGCACCTCGGCGGGGCTGACGGGCGCGTCGAGACATGGCCGCGCATCGCCACGAGTGATAAAGCTGTCTGCCTCGCGATGCATGAGGCGGTGGACAACCAGCCTTTGGTTTTGGCGAAATACAAGAATTGAGCCCGGGGTCAGGCTGGAAGGTTCAAAAGAACGAACCGTGAGCAGATCGCCGGGCCAGAGAACCGGGACCATGCTGGCCCCGGTGACTTTGAGTTGGACTTGACCGGAAGCGCGCACCACGTCGGCTACGAGATCGCAGCACGCTGCACGGAGGTGCGCTTCGTTGACCATTGGTGACAGCGCTACGAGGTCCGCTTGTTGAAGTGGCAGGCGCCTTGCGTGGACTGGACCTTGCCGCACGAGAGAGCCATGGTCTCAAAGACGCGTTCGTGCCGCACAGCGGGCTTGACGTACGGCTTCTTCGCCGTGGCCTTGGCGTCTGCAGGAGCGATTCTCTGCTTCTGGTCTTGGGAGTTCGTGTTCACCTATGTACCTCGCTCGATTGGGGTTTCGTGCGTTGCGCTGCGTAACGTGTGTACTTCAAAGCATACCAGATGAATCGTGCCCTGGCTGGTTGAAAAACCGGGTACGAGTTATGGGGCGGCCTGCGACGCCTGGATGGCGCAGATACCGTCGGCTCCGCCGGTCACGCAGGGAGTGGTCGCCGAATTGTTCTGTGTCTGGAAATAAATCTCCGACTGGCCGGCAGTCGCGCCGTTGTTGTCGACAATAATTCCGGAAGTTACCGCCGCAGGGTTGGTAGCGCTGGCGGTGGTAAGGTTCTGGGAGGCTACGTCCAAGGTGCCAAGCGGGACTGTTGTGGCGCTGAAGCTTGACGGAGTAGTGACATTAAACGACATCACGCAACCATTCGAGGTGCTGTTGGTACAGGTGCCTTGAGTGCCGGCGAAGTTGCTGAGAAAGATCAGGTCAGGCGAGGTGGTTGCGCTTGTTCCGTTGCTCCCTCCGCTCACGGTAATCGCGCCCGCGTTTCCACCAAGGGCCGTAGACAGCGTAAAGTTCCCTCCCGAGCCCGAAGTTTTCGCCGTCAGGTCGACGACATTGGAGGCTGCGGTGTAGCTGGCGGTGACGCTGGCATTGGCGGCCTGGCCGCTGTGGACGCATCCGGTGTCGGCACACTCGGTAGAGCTGTTGTTAATTACCGCCTCAAAATTCTGCGCCGTGTCATCCTCGTTTGTGGCCGGCCCCCCGCCACCTGTCGCAGCAGTATGCATCAGCACCTGGTTTGCTGCCGTGAGGGTAGTGACAAAGCTATATGTTGTGGCGCCAATTGTCACCGTCGGGTAAGTGTTGCCGCCGGTGTCACTCCAGTCCCTGGGGTTACTGGCAATCGTGACGGTGCCTGTCGCAGTGATCGCGGGTAATGTGATGTTGGCGTTATAGAACTCAGTGATGGTGGAGCAACGTCCGTAATGGCCGGTGTCTGTGAGTTCCGGGCCCGCAACCGGTGTACCCATCGAATTAGCGGTGATGGGGATCTGATACAGCGTGCCGCCAAGGCCCGATGCGCACACGTAGAGGTTCCCGGTGGGGGACGTCGCGCTAGACGATGTGTAATACGTATTATCGAACGTGCCGGTAAACACATAGGCATCGTCAGAATCGGCACCAGCTCCAGTGCTGACTGAAGACGGAGTGGTTGCCGAGGTGAAAGCTGCTGGGAACTGGTAGACCGCGCTATCGCCGTTGCCGTTGTACCCAGCGAAAACGTATGCTTCTTCGGCAACCGGATCAAAGAGCGGGGCGTCGCGGATTCCGTACTCCTTGTCGAGCTGGATCGAAGAGTAGCCGTGGATGGCGCCGGTGGAGGCGTTCACAGCGTAGAAATAACCTCCTGTCGTGGTGCTGGCCGAGGTCGTGCTGCCGACAAACACATAGCCCGAGTTCGGATCGTACACAGGGCTGGCCAACTGGTTGGTGTCGGTCGCGGTATTGGCCATCTGAACCGGCCAGGGACTTGTGGTGTCTTCGGTGGGAGTGCCTCTGAATACGGAGGTGAATTTATGCAGGTGGCCCGTGGAATCGCCGACGACGAGAATATCGGTGCCGTAATCGTAGTAAGGGGCCGACCACGTGTCGGCTGGGCTGCCGCTGAGGGTAGCTGTGAACGAGCAGGGCGCGCCGCAGCCGAGGAAATTGGAAGCTGACGCAACGGTCGGAGCAGCAGGTGCGCCCAACGTGCCGCTGCCGCTTCCCGGCGCCGGATAGCTGAGGAGCACAAGTTGCGCTACGCCTGTAATGGTGAGGGCCGTGCCGGTGCCACCGGTGGTCGCCGCTATGGTGAGTGTGCCGCTGGTTGTGCCGGTGACGGTGGCAACCGTGTCGTTCGCCGGGATTCCAGTCCCTGTAACGAGGGAGCCGACCTCGCTGGCGTTGATGGTTCCCGTGGTGACGGTGAAGGACGTGCCATTCGTTGTAGTTGTTGCAGTAACGCTACCGCTGCCCGTGGTCTGAACGAATGCGACCTTGCCGCCGCCATAATAAAGGACGGGGGCGGTCGAGATCGTGGCCCCGGTGTTGTAGGCCCAGGCTACCTCCGGGGACGTGCCGGTGCACCCACTGTAGAGATTGTAGTAAGCGATGATGCTCGCCTGCGTGGTGGACCCTGTCTGGCCGGTGGGATAGATCACATAGTCGCCGGAGCAGCTCGCCGTAGCGGTAGTAGAGAAACTCCACTTTGCCGGGAAATTGATCGCGGTGGTCGCCGTTGCGGTGCCAATGGATTGGTTCCAGTCGGTATTGATAGTGGTCTTCAGCTTGCTGTCTTTCGCCCCTAGACCGACCGGACGAATCGAGTGGTCGCCGAAGCCCGAAGATGGCGCGGGAGCATCGACGATTCCAAAACCTGCGCTGTGGCCGACGGTGTCGGAGATCCACTGGGCCCGGTAATTGGCGTCAACGGCCGCGGGTCCCTGAACAGCCCCGTTCCTCTTAAGCTGCTGGACTACGTAGCGAGGATCATTGACGATCTTCTGCCACTGGGCATAATGACCGCTCGTGATCGCATCCTGCTCCGTGCCGGGATTTGAGAAGACCACGTGATGAGTGCTCCAGTCCTCGGGAAGCCCTGTGATCTGGGTGTTGCCAACGTGGACCGCGGGCGCGCCCTGGGCATGCGCCTGGATTCCGAAGGCGGCGAGCGCTGCCACGATGAGGCTGGTCATCAACCACTTGGAGCGGGAGGAGGTTGTACGCAACATGATAAGCATTCTCCAGTGAAGACACAGTTATCCGGTTTCGAAACCACTCGACCTCTAAAGATCGCGAAAAACCGGTCTTTACGATTTCTTTGCCACGCTGAGGAGCTGAACGAGCTGGCACGGAGGTGTCGAACGTAACTTGGGGGACCTCATATGCCCGTGACCTTTGACTGAACTACCGGAATTGTAGCCGGATTCCAATGAGATACAAGCTAAATTTGAGTGACTTTATTGGTTCTTTTGCGGGGTTGAATACCACAAAAGTAACATGCCTGCGAAGAGCGGGCCGCGCGGGACAGAGCGAACTCGCGGGGAATGGAAGCCGGCTTGCGCAGGCGAACGATGGGCATACGGTCGCGATCGCGGGGGTTCCGGAGGAGAAGTCCAGAGGGCGCGAACTACGATGTTCTGCGGTTGAAATGGCAGGAACCCTGGGTGGACTGCACTTTGCCGCACGAGAGGGCCATGGTTTCAAAAACGCGCTGGTGGCGCACGGCAGGCTTGACGTAGGGCTTCCTGGAAGTGACTTTTGGGTTGGTGGCGGCCGGCTTGGGCTTCTGGTCAGAGGTATTAATCACCTGGATTCCTCCGTGGGCTGGATCTGCAGCTTCTGGTGTTATCGGACAAAGGTTCAGGCGAGATCAGGGAGCCGTTTGCGGGGTCTGAACGGCGCACCGTGCGGCTTTTTTGGGAAATTCTGCCGCCGGCAAGACCACGGGAGCCATAGACAGGAGGCTGTACAGGCGCTATGCGACTGTGTGGGACGTGATCCCGGGGATGGGCGCGCACCACGTGGCACGAAAGGGAATGATTCCGGTCTGAATTGGGACGGCCGCTCGCGAGCACGCCCGCGGGACAGAGGCATGGGCGAGACAAAGGCAATTTTCTGACGCGACCCGATCAGCTATGCGACTTGTTGCGCTTGAGCGGACCGGCATCGACGAGCCCGAAATTCGCGAATCGATCGTGTTGATGGTGAGATCGCGGAGCTGCGGGTGACGGCACAGGTTGCGAGCGGAGGTATCGCAGCTTACCAAGGGGGCTGCGCGGGCGAGCAGGCGATAAATTGTGGCGAGAAGATGAGGCAGTTCGACGGGCTTTCTGGCGGTTGTCCAGGTGTCAATGAGAAAACTTCTGAGCACCGATTCGTCGGGCCGCGCGCCTTCAATGATGAGGATGGGGACCTGGGGTTTTATTTCGTAAAGATGCCTGGCAAAAAAGACCGCTGTGACGCCGAGCGATTGCACATCAATGAGCGTGAAGTTGATTTCACAGCGGTTGAGGAAGGTGGTTCGAGCCCGATCGGGTGAAGAACAGGTGAAGACGTTTAATCCGGAAGATTCAAGATAGGAACGGATGAGCGAACAGAAGCAGGAATCGCCGCTGAGGACGAGAACCTTTTGAGAGCGATCGGCCAGGGCCGGGTCACTTGTCGCGGAGTCCGGACTCAAGCGCCGCGGCTCGCAAACTGCCTGGCAGGACGAGAGTTCGGGGCCGGAGAACGATATGGGCGGATCAGGCGAGCCGGGGACGAGAAGATGGGACACGAGGGTGGAGCGGGGGAAAAGATGGTTCATGGCAGGAACCTTTACGGGAGCTTTTAATCGAACAGCCTATAAATGGTGTCGGATTCTCGGGGCGAAGATCGATCCAACGCGCAATTGAGACTACCGCAATCGCGGCGGGATTGGTATCGGGTGGATTCCTGGTGCTGGAAATGAATCCTATGAAAATAAAGAACTTAAAAAGAGAAAACTCTGGGGTTTCTCCTAGTTAACTACGCCGATGACCCGTGCTAGGCTAGGCGCACGATCCAACCGCGTGGGATCGCACTATGGCCCATTTCCAGGTGGAAGGTTTGAAGTATCCGCACCGGACTAATCCCGATGGGACGATCGACTCAATCTGCCCGCGATGCTACATAACAGTCGGCACCAGCTCGTGGGAATCTGAATTGGAGCGAATGGAAGCTGCGCACGTTTGCGATGCACGGCGGGTGGATTACTTTGAACGGCAGGTCCGCGCTACAAAGAAGAACGACGGGGCCGGCGCGGAAGAGCATCAACTGAGGGCGCCGAAAGTGACCGAAGGCTAGAGCGGTGAGTCTGAAGTTTGTTGAAGAACAACTGCAGGTCCTTCGACTTCGTTTGCCCAAAAAAAGACGCGGCAAACCCCGCTCAGGATAGCCGATCGTTATGATGCGAACTTTGGAGACTGGACGCCGTCTTCTGCTTTCCCGAGGTCACTCCCTCGGGGGCTAAAGCCCGCGATTTTCCTGCTTCCGTTACGGCACGACTGAAGTTGTGCCCTTTCAAAACCGAGTTTTGAAACAGCTTCCACTGTTGTAGCGGCATCGGGGTAGACTGATCCGGGCCTGAAGGCCTTGATATTTGCGCCCATTTTCAGGGGGTTGAAACCCCCTGCTCCTTCCGGAGTTCCCGAACTGCAGCAGTAATGCGAGTGCGGTGAGGCTGAAGTTTGTTGAAGAACAACTGCGGGTCCTTCGACTCCGTTTGCCGCAAAAGAACGCGGTAAACTCCGCTCAGAGCTTGTGACTTTTTTGATTTCTGCCCAAAATCGATGCTGATAACAAAAAGTTATGTGCCAAAAAGGCGCGCAATTTCAAAAAAGTCACAAGCTCTCAGGATGACCGGTCGTTATGATGCGAACTTCGGAGACGGGACACCCGGGGCGTCAACGCGCAGCCGGCTGGGCGATGTTCCCCGGCGAGGTCAGGAATTTACGATCCCTTGAGAAACCGCATAGCGGGTGAGCTCCGCAATGCTGCGCACGCCGACCTTATCCATGAGGCTATTGCGGTGAAACTCCACGGTTTTTTGCGAGATTCGGAGCACGGAGGAGATTTCTTTGGTGGATTTGCCCTCGGCGACCAGTTGCAACACCTCCCGCTGGCGTGGGGTGAGTCTGGCACCGAACATTTCGACGGGGTTACGTCCAGGATTGAGGCTGTTAAAGTCTCGCACCTCCTCGCCAGCCAGCGGGGTGACGTAATATTCGCCGCGAATCGCCATCCGAATGGCGGTGATCAACTCACTGGCGGCGGATTGTTTGGCAACGTAGCCCATGGCCCCAAGCGAAAATGCGGCGTGCAAATAGGCGGGGGCAAGTTGCTGCGTAATGAAGACAATTTTGGCCGAGGGAAGGAGTTTTGCCAGTCTGCGCGCGGCTTCAACCCCATTCAATTCAGGCATTCCGACGTCGAGCACGATGACATCCGGATTGAGGTGCTCGGCCATTTTCAAAAGGGACCGGCCATCCAATGCGGATCCGACGACGTCAAACTCAGTTTCCAGCAGCCTCCTCAATCCCTCAAGCATCAGGGCATGATCGTCCCCGAGGAGGATTCGCTTACGCACGTCGCTCCAGTGGAACGCGCAAGGCCACGGCGGTTCCCTCAACTAACTTGGATGCAATGGTAAGGTATCTGCCACCTGGATGCGCATGATTCTGCATCGCGAACGCGGGCAGTCAGGTTTTGAGGGAGCGCCGCAATCGCTGTCAGGAATTCGATCCGTGCCCCTGCGTCACCAAGGCCGGACTGGTGAAGAGCCTTAGCCGGGACCTGACCACGCCAGAGACGGCGGCGACGACGGGAGGCAGGATTTTGTAGGGAACCACTTCCTGCGGATTGCCCGCGAGGCTGTCGTCAAGAGAGCGGCGCCACGCCACCCGCAACTCTGTATTTATATGGATAATGGTGATTCCCGCCGTGATGGCTTTTCGGAAATCGTCATCATCAGTTCCCGATCCGCCATGCAGGGTCAGCGGTACTCCCGCAGCTTTCCTGATGGCGGCGATCCGTTGGATATCGAGGTGCTGTTTCGATTCGCCGCGCACCATGCTCAGCGACATGCCGTGCAGGTTTCCTACCGCCGGAGCGAGAATGTCGACACCTGTTTCATCGACGAACTGTCGCGCTTCGCTCGGATTGGTGAGGCCCTTTGACGGGTCAGGCATCACATCATGAATCTCGGAGCCGGTTCCAATATTGCCGATTTCTCCCTCAATGAGAAAGGAGGGGTTAATTCCTTTGAGCGAGCATACGGCCTGCCTGGTCTGGCGAACGTTTTCTTCAAAAGGTTTCGCCGACAGGTCAAAGACCACCGAATCGAATCCCGCTTTTGCCGCTGCTTCAGCAGCAGCCAGCGAATGCGTGTGGTCGGCATTGAGAAAGACCGGAAAATCGTATTCATCGCGCAGGCTCTTCACCAGATCCGCGATTTGACTGACGCCCATAAAAGCCCGCTCGCCCTCGGACGCACCGACGATCACGGGCAGATTCGTCTCCTGCGCGGCAGTGAAGACGGCCTTCAAGAGCGCCAGATCTGAAACATTGAAGTGGCCGATGGCAACGCCTTGCTCTTGCGCCCGCTGTAATGCATCACTTAGCTTCTGCATGGAATTGAAACTCCTTCGCGGTCAGGATTGACGGTTTAACTTTTCCTTGCCGGAGAATGAGAGAGCGACCGAAGCGGCATGAGCCGTCAGGCAGCCGGTTTTCCCTCCGCGACCTCAACGTGTCCGCCGAATTGGAATCGCATTGCGGAGAGAAGCTTGTCCTGATAGGTTGCCTCGCCGCGCGAGGCGAAACGCTCATAGAGCGCCGCGGAGAGAACCGGGACCGGCACGCCCTCGTCGATGGCCGCTTTGATGGTCCAACGTCCTTCGCCGGAATCTGAGACTCGCCCCTCAAATTTTGACAAGCTGGGGTCGCCGGTGAGCGCGGTCGCGGTGAGGTCGAGGAGCCATGACGCGATGACACTTCCGCGGCGCCACACTTCGGCGATGTCGCTCAGATTCAATTCATATTGATAGCGCTCAGGATCACGCAACGGGGTTGTCTCGGCGTTCACCGCGGCCAACTGTTTGCCGATGTTGGCGTCACGCAGGATTCCAAGTCCCTCGGCGTAAGCCGCCATGAGCCCGTATTCGATGCCGTTATGGACCATCTTGACGAAGTGGCCAGCGCCGTTGGGCCCGCAGTGGAGGTAACCCAGTTCTGCCGTGCCACCGAGTCCCTCGCGGCCCGGCGTGCGCGGAATATCGCCTGCCCCCGGCGCCAACTGCCTGAAGATGGGATCGAGCCGACGCACAACATCGACTTCGCCCCCGATCATCATGCAATAGCCTCTTTCCAGACCCCAAACACCGCCGCTGGTGCCGACATCGACGTAGTGAATTCCTCGCGACGCCAAGGACTTAGCCCGTCGCTGGTCATCAACGTAGTAAGAGTTCCCTCCATCGATCAGCGTGTCGCCTGACTCCAGGCAGGGGATGAGATCCGAAATTGTCTTATCCACGACGGCCGCAGGCACCATAAGCCAAACCGCTCGAGGCTTTTGGATCTTCTGTACCAGTTCCTGGAGGGAAGAGGCTCCGGTTGCCTTTTCCAGGACAAGCTCCTGAACGGCCTTCTGAGACATGTCGAACACGACACAGTCGTGTCCTGCTTTCAGAAGCCTCCGTACCATGTTGGCGCCCATTCTGCCCAGACCGATCATCCCAAGTTGCATGAATTCACTCCCTTCACAAAGGATTCTGACCGCACTGGGTTAGTTTCGGACAATTGCAGAGATTTCGCAAAAAAATCCGGCAAAATCGTTGCCTGTTCCAGTGGGCTTGGACTCGTGCGGTTTGCGTACGCCGATGCGCCACCCGGATCAACCTGGCGGCGCGACAACGCCCACGCACCGCTGTTGCCACGAAACCGTGCTTCGCGGCCCAACATTTTTCGGGACGAAAGGGCAAAACCGAGAACCGCAGCGACTGGCGTATTTCGCGAGAGGGAAGCTTTGCCAACAATTGAGATTGCCTGAACTTGCTTTTTTTCTGCCTGCTCACGGAGTCACGCGAGTTTCCCGCCGGTCAGGTCCGCCGGAATCTCCAATGGGACGAGGAAGTTGCTGGCGAGAACATAGTCGTAAAGATGACCGAGCGGCGGTGGAGGGTGAAGCTGGCGGGCGGAGACCCATCCGTCGGTCTCGGTCCACTGCCAGCGGATGGCTGCGATGCTTTCAACCGCCTGCTGGAGGTCCTTTGAGCTCATTGGATAAGCGTAAATGCGGACGTTCTGCGCCAAGAGGCGGGACAAAGCTTCAAGGAAGCTGCCGGGAAGATGATTGTAGCGATATTCCCAGACGCGAACCAGCAACGACAGGCCGAGGACGAAGCGGATCGGTTCCTTTGTGTAGCGGTTAACGAGAGCCGTCATGCCATAGAGTTCCCGTTCGCGGAAGAGCAAGACATCACCGCAATGGGTGTGAAGCGCATCAATCCGCTTTACCAGGTCAGAGATTCCTGGAGGGGGATCTGCTTGACTGAGCGGCTGCGCTGAAAAACAGAAGAAACCGATAGGCGCGGGATCGTTTTCAGCTAATTCTCCGCGGAGTTGCCGGACCCCGGAGGCCAGCAGTTGATTATGGATTGCCGCGTGGGCGGAATCCACGTGTTCGAATGATCCTGGCGCGAGCACGGTAGCTTTCTTGTGGAGGACTTCGATGGGCGGCACGGGCGACCCATTGCACGGAAAACAGACAGCTTCAGCAAGGCCCGCGCGCACCAGTTGAACCAGAATCTCGCGATGGTCCCACCCTTCAAAGGCGGCGCCTCGTACTTCTACATAGTCAATTTCAATGCGTTTCTCGACATCCTGAGCAATATTCTCAAAGAACAATTCCTTCATCTCGAGTTGACAGAGGGCAGCGAAGACAAGGTTCACGCCGAGGATGCCGATAGCCTCCTGCTCAAGGAGGTTGGAAGAATCTCGCATGTTGATATGGAGAACTACATCGTTCGGTTGGCCGCCGGGCTGCAATTGGAACCGCAGGCCGACCCAGCCGTGAGGCTCATTTGTTCCGGAGTAGTTGCGGGCGGAGATGGTGTCAACAAATGAGAAGAAGCGAGTATTGGATCCACGACTTTTGTTCAATTGGTTCATGAGTTGGGCCCATTCGCTGTCGAGCATGGCCAGGAGGCGCTCCTTGGAGACGTAGCGCGCACCGGAGCCGTACAAATCGTCGCTGACTTCCTTGTCATAAGCGGAGATCGATTTAGCGACTGTCCCCGAGGCTCCTCCGACAACCAGGAACCATCTCACAACTTCCTGGCCGGCGCCAATCTCGGCGAATGATCCGTAGCTGGTCGGATCGAGATTGATGCGGAGCGCTTTTTGATGAGAGTTGAGCTTTTCCGCTGATGCCATCAAACGTTCTCCTTGTTGCTTGAGTGATTGCCGAGCCATGGTTGGCAGCAAGGACGCGCCGCGGGTAAGGCTCGAACAGCGATCAATCGTCGATCCAAAACTAATGTGGTGAGTCCGAAGTTCGTGACGGAGATCCGGAAGACAAAAAGCAGGTTCTTCGGCTCACCACGCTCACTTGCATTCCACAATTCGCAGGCCGAAAAGCATTTGTGAAAGGTTCGGCTTACTCTCCTATTTTTTCT
>Ga0335074_10006970_pt1 | contig 15678 bp, 5 predicted proteins | sample Lox_Sample_23_FD_206715 | JGI IMG/M metagenome (GOLD analysis project Ga0335074, IMG submission 206715) | Soil microbial communities from Loxahatchee National Wildlife Refuge, Florida, United States - Lox_Sample_2.3 | ecosystem: Environmental > Terrestrial > Soil > Wetlands | place: USA: Florida... | reverse complement strand
GCGGCATCCAGCCAGTTACCCGCGGCCGGCGGCGACGTTAGCGGTACACTGACGTCGGCGACCGTTACCGCGCTGCAACACCATGCGGTCGCCAGCACAGCGCCAACAAACGGGCAAACGCTGGTATGGAGTTCGAGCGCGTCGGCGTGGCAGCCGGGCACCATAGCGGGCGGAGGCGCGGTGACGAGCGTCTTCGGCAGAACCGGCAACGTTACGGCACAAACCAGCGATTACAATTTCTCGCAGATCTCCGGCACGATCGGCTCCAGCCAATTCCCCGCGGCGGGCGGCGATATTAGCGGCAATCTCACGGAAGCCACGGTAACTGGCATTCAGAGCCGGCCCGTCTCCAACACGGCTCCTTCCAACGGCCAGGCGCTGGTGTGGAATTCGAGCGTTTCCGCGTGGCAACCGGGCACGGTTTCCGGCAGCGGCGCAGTCAGCAGCGTATTCGGCAGGACGGGCGCCGTCACCTCGCAGACCGGCGACTACAACTTCGGCCAGATCTCCGGTACGGTGACTTCAACTCAACTTCCGGCCGCGGGCGGCGATATCGGCGGAACGCTAACCGCCGCGACGGTGAAGGCCATTCAGGGACAACCAGTATCGAGCACCACTCCCAGCAACGGCCAGGCGTTGGTGTGGAACTCATCGGCGGGCACATGGCAGGCGGCCAATGTCTCCGGCAGCGGAGGCGGCGTTACCATGGCTTACCAACTTGGAGACTTGCTGCCCGCGCGCACTTCTTCCACGGTCTTGACCATCGGCGGCGGATGCACCTCTACATCGCCTTGCAATGTGCGATTTGGTTACGAGGTATTCAGCATTACCAACAGCGCCACGGCTACCGTGAGCGGCACGGGCATTGGCACGGCGTACATTTACATCACGAGCGCGGGCGTTCTTACCGTGGGAAACACTCTGACGGTGGCCTGTTCGACCGGCTGCACCCAAGTTTCCGGCGTTACCTCTTTCCCCGCGAATGTCCTGCCGATTTATACATGGACAGCCACGAATGGCACATGGGACACCACTGGCGGCCGCGATCAACGGGCGTTCCTGAGTTCGAAGATTTTGACCGGTGGTACTGGAATCGTGATTACAGAGGCGCCGGGACAGAGCACGCTGGCGGTTGACAATGGGGTCATTCCCACTTATTTGATGAACTCGGCCACGTTGAATTTTCCCAGCATCGCCAACGGCGCGTGCGCTGCGGATCAGACGTTAACGGTCAACGGCGCTAATCCGGGAGATGCCGTTGCGCCAGGATGGCCGGCGCTACCAGCGGGGCTGGCCGGCATGATGCTGGTCAGCGCCACAAACACGGTGACCGTGCGCCTTTGCAACTTCTCCGGCACGGGTGTGACCCCGCCGAGCACCAGTTATCGGGCAACCATTGTAAGGAATTACTGAACATGACGCGCAGAGCAATCGCCTCTCTCTTTCTTCTATCTGGAAGTGTCACTTTTCTGGCCGGCCAGACGGTGGTAAACGGCGGCCGCACCCAAATCGGCCCCTGGGACGCATCCGGCGCCACGTATACCATACCGGCGCAGCGCGGATTGACAGCTCAACTGCCCACCACTTGCATTCAGGGCGCGCAGTATTTTGCCACCGACGCCGCGCCCGGATCGAACATCTACCTATGCACCGCCACTAACACCTGGACACAACAAGCGTCCAGCACGTTCCGGCAATTGGGCGCGGGCGCGGTGGTCCTTTCGGTCACCTCCAAACTACAAGATGTGGTTCACGTGAAGGATTTTGGCGCGATTGGCAACGGCGTCACGGATGATTCGGCCGCTTTTATCGCCGCACTGGCTTCGGGCGCTATGGAAGTGCGGGCCGATGATGGAACCTACGTGGTCGACAGCATCATTACTTTGGCCAAGGGCCAGAAGATCTACTTTGGACCCGGAACTCATACAGTAGGGGGCATCCGCTTTACCGATTCCCTTACGGATCAGTCCGGGACGGGCAAGATCGAATGCGCCGGATCGGGCGAGACGACCTTGATGCTGAAGAACGGCGCCAACACCGATGTGATTTCGCAGGTCAATTTCGCGGCGTTAACCGGCACGAACAGCTTGTACGGCTTGTTCCGCGGCGAGATTAACGGTTGCACCATCAACGGCAACAAGGCCAACCAAACCGCGGCTAGTTACGGCATCCGGCTATATGGGCATGGTTTGGAAATGAGCGACGTCTTCGTGCAGGAAGCCTACTCGGATGGGATTTACACGGAGTGGGGGCTGGATTCCACATTCGCAACGCCTTTGCTCGACCTGGAGGGATTTTTTACCGGAATCCGTTCGGCCTTCAACAACGGGAACGGCTGGACGTTTCGCGGGCCGCATGATTCGGATTTTGTCGAAGTGGTGCTCTATCAAAACGGCGGCTGGGGAATACAGGTGCAAACGTCCAGCACTTACAACGGCAATGGACACATGTCCAATATCAATACATTTCTGAACACGCTGGGAGGCATCTATAGCAATAGCTCGCTCGATGGCAGCCAGATCATGGCCACCTCGGTGTACGGCTGGGGGATGCTGATTGATAGCGGCGCCGGAAGCCATAATTTTGCGGCTTCGGAATTCTCCGGCCCGGTGGGTATCGAGATACGCGCACCGAGCCAAATCATCTCCGGTAATGTGGTCAACACCACCACGGCCGGGTTACGGCTGAACGGCGGCTCCGGAAACTTCTCGTTGCAGATGTTCAATAACACCGGATACCAGATTGATTTTCTGAATGAAGTGGGGCCCAGCGTGATCATCGCCGACTCGGCCAATGCCCCACCCGGTACGATGTTCCACAACTCGCCCAACCAAGCCGATTTCATCTTCTTCGATTTCGGCGGCGATTCGTCTGACCGGTATACGTCGCTGCCGGTAGAAACAGTTCACGTCGCCGGATGGTCGCCGCAGTTCCCGCAGAGCAACTCCACCATGGCGGTGGTCAACGATTCCACGCAAACGGGCACATTGTTTGCGAGTAACCTGGCGTTAACGAATTCCGCGCAAGTGGGAACCTCGACGTTTGCCAATCTCGGCAGCGCGTCTAACGGAGCCATTTTGTATTGCTCGAATTGCACGCAAACCGCGGCGTGCGCGGCGGGCGGCAGCGGGGCGATGGCCATGTCAGTGAACGGCGCGTGGTCGTGCGGCGGCTCGGGCAGCGAAGGAACGACTTATACCTTTCAAAACAATCTGACTAACACGTCGGGAGTCGTGAACTTCACGCCGCTGGACGCTTCGGTAATGAACGCCGTCGATGATTTCCTCCCCTCGACGACCGCGTCAGGCAGCATCGGCACGTTAGGGTGGGGCGTTGGCGCTATTGGCGGAGGCTGCCTCGGATACTACATGACCGCGGGACAAGCCAACCATCCGGGAATTCTGTTGCTCAATTCCGGGCCCACGGCCGAAGGCGGCTGCTCCCTGTCTTTGGCAAACGTGAACAACGGAGCAGCCTATCCATTACTGAATCTTGGCAGCGGCGGCGCATGGAGCTACTGGGAAACGCAAGCCATCTTCCAAACCGACCCAAGCGGCGTGGTGGACGCGAAATACATGATCGGCTTCAGCGACAACAACGCTGCCTACCATCCTTCGGGCGGGAACGAGGTCGCTGTCCGTTTCGATTCGACGGCCGGCGGGTGTCCGTCCAACGAGAGCACCACCAACTGGGTATACGAAGTGATCGTGAACGGCACAAAGACTTGTTACAATAGCGGGCTTGCCGTAGCCGCCAACACCTGGTACCACGTGCGCATCTACTCCTCCTCGCAGGGAACCATTCAGTTTCAGATCAATGGTGCGTACTCGGGCAGCATCGCCGCGGCGCCAACCGTGGCCGTGGCGCCACAGTTTGTTAATCTGACCACATCGAGCGCCGCCGATGAAGACCTGTTGGTTGACTGGTGGGCCATGAAGATACAAGGGCTGATGCGATGAAGCTTAGAGCGTCGGAGAAATTCGCGGTTTATATCCGCCGTGGCGGCGCGAAACTCGCGCCCCTTTGCGCTCTGCTAATCCTCTCGGCAACCACCTGTCTGGGGACCATTACAAACTTTCGTGTGCTGGGGACGACCGCAACCCAAGCTGTAATCTCGTATACCGCCCCGGACGGCAATGCCTGCACCATTCAGCTCAGCCAGAGCTCCACCCTTTCACCCGCGGCGCTGGATGTGGATCCAAATACCTTCGCCAACTCAAATTCCGATCTCAGCCGGCCCAGCACAGTGACTCTGGGGCTTTCGCGGACCGTCGCGCTCGGCCAACGTACCGCGCAGTATGCGACGGCGGGAACATACTCCGGTGTCCGTCATTTTTCCCGCGCGCTGCAGACTTACACACCCTACTACGGCCAGATCACTTGCCCCTCTACCGGCGACACCCTCCCTTTTACATTCACGACCACTAATATTCCTCTGGGACAGACTTACGGCGATCCCTGGCTATCTGATCCCAGCCATCCCGGCGACCAGCCTTGGCCCGAATATCTCGCCGGATTAACGCCGGAATCGTTTATTGATCCTCTGACGGGCGCGTATCTATACCGCATCAGCTTGCGAGGCAATGCCTGGTCACTCTGGACGGGCGGATTCGGCTCGGCGTACAATCAGGGCCAAACCTCTCCATGCGATACGGCCGGACCGTGGACTTCACCCTGCAACGTTACCGCGGGATCCGGAAACACAACCGTCGGGAACAGCACCGCGCCGCTGGTGCTGCGGCCCTTTCTGAATGCGAACTATGGAACATCGTGGTATGGCAGCTTTAATTCGATCGATCAGCTCAGCGTGCAATTGACCGGATCCGTCAATTCCACCAACCCGTACTTTCAGGTGCTGGACGTTTGCCTGTCTCTGAATGGCGGAGCGTCGTGCGCCAGTTCCGTGCAGCAGATCACCCTGGGCCAAACGAGCAGCCAGCAAGTAGCCGGGCAGGCTCCCGTATCCGGCTGGGTGCCCGCGACGTTCGGCACTATCCCGTGGCTGCTCGAATCAAATCCGCGATTTAATATGCAGGAAGCCTCCCCGCATTCGGATACGGGGACAGTGTCGGGCAATGTGTTGGCCAACAATCCGTCCCCTGGGGGTTCCCCCGGCAGCGACTTCTTCAGCCTCTATTGGATTACCGGAGGCAACGGACACATACGGGTGTCGCAGAATAACGATGCCTGCATTACACCTCCGGCAGCTAGTACGTCCAGTGAATACGTCATTACGGGATTTGTGGACGGCGCGCACATGACGCTGTCACCAACGCCGCCTTCTGGAAACGTCTATTGGTGCGAAAACAATTTCACCGTCATGGTATGGCGTAATCAGGCGCCCACGGACGGCAGTGCCGTCACCCTAACGGCGGCCGGCATGAACATCATGAGCAGCGGCTATCCGGGAATTCCGGACAACGGCGCGGGGACCGCTTGTTACAACCAGCTCGTTTATGGCGGCTTCTTCTGCCTGTATGGGGGTCTCTCTTGGATTAACCCAAACGGCCCGGTGGTGGTCTATTACGGCACACCTACGGGTGCTGGGAGAGACGCCGGCGGCAATCCGATCGCCAACTCCTGGCTGCCCCTAGCCCTTCCCACGCCCGAGAGCGCCAGCATCGATCAGACGCAGAGCCAATTCACTTTTTATGGAACGGGCCTGGATCCGGCGGGCGCCGGTCCTTTAGTCATTCAATGCGTATTCAATCCCGGAAGCACCCCGGTACAGCCCACCGTTCCGCAATCGGACATCGGCATTCCCCAGATTCAGAACGCCACGGTGTCGTCTACGACTCCTTTCGCGGTCGACTGGAACAACGGCATGACGTTCACGAATCTGACGCCGCAATCCACCATGTCCGAAAGCATCGTCGCACAGATGGCCACGTTCGACCCGACGTTCAATCCCTCGTATTTCAACCGGTCGGCAACCGGCAATTGGAATTGCGGACTTACGGGCGCGATGTCCAGGGGCGTCTTTTTCTTTGTTTGTATGTCGATCGGAGGAGATAGTCCCGGCTGGGTTTTGGCGTTTTCCCCCGGCGATGCGAACCCGCTACATGCCGGCCAGCCGGGAGGACCGCGGATTATTGGGGCCATCAATAGTTTCAACACCCCGGAGGGGCCGGTGGGGCCTAACCAGGGTGCGCTAACCGGAAGGAGTATCCACGCCATTGGCGAGACTGGAGAGACTGGCTGGATAGGAATATCCGCCAACCCGTACAACCCGATCAACACTTCCAATACAAGCGTCCCAGTTTCCGGCCCGCAGCCCTGCACCTACTATGGAATCGCGGGTAATACCAACGACTGCGTATTGATCAACATGAATAGCCACACCGTAGGCAGCGTTACGGGATATGAGCCCTACTTGGCCAGCCCGGTGCCCCCGTTCTTGGGAACGCCGGGCGAGTTGCGCACCACGCAAATCGGCGATACGGCCTGCGTGACCACCCTCAGCGCGAGCGGGTGCAGTTGGCCTAACCAGCAGAACGAAATGATGACCTTGAAGATCAAGAACTATGGGGGGACAAACGGCGCCTGGGTATTTCAGCGCGGCGCCTATGGCGTGGAACTGGCCGTAACCGGACCGATCTCATTGTGGTGGGGAAGTTATCAATATTCCATCAGTCCAACCTCCACGGCGGCTAGCGGCTCGGTGCAGGTTTTCTGGAATCCGTTGACAGGATGCGGCGGCGCGCCGGATCCGCATGGCAATTGCCTGCTCGAGGATCCCAACGAAAATCACGATCACGCGGAATGGCGGAACGGCGGCGAGGCGCAAACCGTGAACGTGCCGGAATGGAAGGTCCCCGGCGCGGCCGACGTTTTGGCGGATTGGCCGAACGTTTACCAAACACTGATCGGATCCGTTCCCGGGATTTTGGGATATCCGCCGGCAAATGATACACCCTACGTCGTGCCGGGCGTGAATTATGTCATGACGGCTCCACCGTTTGGCGGCTATAACGGCGCTTACGGAGTGCCATTTCAGCCGGATGGCGGTACCCATCCCAACGCGGCCGGCGCCAACGCGCCGCCCTACGAATCGATCCGGGCATTCGATAATATCCCGATCCAAGGCGGCAGCTACGATCCGCCATTCTCGCTGGTATCCGGACAGCTCTATTTATACCGGCCGGGAACCATTACCGATCCTGATGATTTTTATACTTCCGGCGTTTCGGCTATCATCAATCGCAAGCTCATGGCCACCGGCGCGGCTTGCGGCACGCATCCGTTGAGCGACGTCAGCGGGCCGGGGTCTACCATCAGCACCGGAACTCCAAGCTCATATACTTACTGCGCGGCGCGCACCGGCGGGGAGTGCTACGCGGGCAGCTTGACGGGCGATGTCTACGTAAACTGTCCCGGCGTGCTGTACACAAACTGCAGCGGGGTAGCGACTCACGGAGGCATTCCCATGGGTGTGGGAAACGATATCTGCGTCGGGAATATCGACAAGGAAGCCAATGGCGTTACCCAGTTCACGCTAGACCGCACCGATTACACCGGCGCTTTCACCCGTACGCTGGTGAGCGCCACGTCACGCCTGCGCATGGTCACCGGATTCGAGAACAATGAACTTCTGCCGGACAACTCCTGGATACTGTTCCGGCAAGAGTTTCTGAGTTATCAGCGGCCTGAAATGTGGATGGCGATGTATCCGCCGTTTCCGCCGGAAGAACCGGGAGAGTCCATAAACCGCGGAAGCTTCGTGCCAGTGATGGTCACGGTGACCCCACCGGCGGGCCTCGGCGCAAATAACGTGGTGGTTGAGTTTGGTTATGAGGAAACCGGCGCTCCGCAGCGGCTCAATTGCACAACGCGTAACGATGCCTGTTTCGCCGCCTCCGGCGTGGTTCCGTCCGGATATCAGCCGTTTTTCTTTGCCTCCGAGAATCCGTCCGGAACGCCTTGTGCTTCCGGTTGCAATATCGCCATACCGGCTATCTCGCAGAGAATCCTGTATTATCGAGTGATCTACAGAGGGGCCAATAACGCCGTTTTAGAAGCCGGTCCGATTACCGCCGTGACCGTGCCTTGATCGTCGCGCGTTCATTACGGGCATAATGCAAGAAGTGCAATCCGCAACGAAGTTGCGCCGTGTCCTGATCGTGGCTGGCTTGGTACTCTATGGCGCCAGTTGCGCCGGCACGATACGCACCGCGCTCCCCTGGTGCGACGAAGGTTGGTTTGCCGACCCGGCCTACAATCTGCTCACCCGCGGAGTGCTTGCCAACTCGGCAATGGATCCCACCTTCGCCTTCAGCACGGTTCGCGCCACCGGCATCGACCGCCACACCTATTGGATTATGCCCCTCTACCCCCTGGCGCAGACGGCTTGGTATCGCCTGGTTGGTTTTGGCCTGTTCTCCATGCGATCGCTGTCTTTTCTCTGGGGGCTAGCCGCCTTGGCCGCCTGGTTCTTCACCCTTCGCGATCTGTTGCACGACGAAGCCATAGCCACCACCGCGGTTGCATTTCTCGCATTGGACTTTCACTTCGTGTGGGCCTCCAGCATTGGCCGCATGGACATGATGGCGCTGGCTCTGGGCTTCGCCGCCCTGGCGATTTATCTGCATTGGCACGCCAGCCATTTCTTGCCTTCAGTGTTCGCCGCCAATTGTCTCATGGCGGCCGCGCTGTTCACCCATCCGTACACCATCCTGCTGTTCGTCAATCTCGTCATTCTTCTCTTCGTGTTTGATCGGAGACGTTTATTTAAGATCCGTACGCTGATTACGGCCGCCGCGCCGTATCTGGCAGGTATGGCAGGGTGGGCGGTCTATATTATGCAGGACCCCGCGGATTTCCGCGCGCAATTCGGCGGCAACGCAGCCTCTCGTTACGATGGCCTGCTGATCTTCAAATCGCCCTGGACCGCCATATACCGTGAACTTACCCAGCGATACTTCACCTATTACGGAGGCGCTTCTTATTCCGCCGGACTCAGCCGTTCTAAACTACTCGTCCTGGGCGGGTACATTGCAGCGGCCCTAATGATCCTCCTTGTGCGAAGGCTCCACTCGAATCCGGGCTACAAAATCTTATTGGTATTTACGTTCTCCAATTGCTTACTATTCGCGGCTTTCGACGGCAAGCGCCTCTGGACTTATCTGCTCTACATCGTTCCTATGTTCTCCGCGCTGCTAGCCGTGGCGGCGGTTAACTGCTGGCGCGAGAAGCTGTTGCCGCGAAAGTTTTTGGCGGCGGCCGGCATCCTGTTCCTGGCCGTCCAATTCGCCACCACGTGGTCCCGCATATCGCACGACGACTACGGCCGCAAGTTTCTGCCGGTCACCCGGTTTCTCGCGCGCGCGGCTGATGCGAAGTTAGTTATGGGACCCTCGGAGCTGGGCTTTCAATTAGGCTTCCACAGCGGCCTGGTAGACGATACCCGCCTGGGTTGCCGCAGCGGCAAACAGGCGGATTACATTGTTATCGACGACCTTGGCTATGCCCCCGCCATCGCGTACCTGGGGCGCGCCGATCCGGAATGCTACCGTTACATACAGGACGAACTTGGACACCGCTACAACACCGTTTACGCCGCTGCCGGATATAGGATCTACCGGGCTTACCGTCAGGCTTTTTGACCTGCGTCGATGCTACCGGCCGGAGCGCAGGCGACTTTGCGTAGTTGGGCGTCGCCTATGGCGCTCAAAACTATTGTCCATGCGCCTGCCGCTCGAAAACCAGTAGCATCTGTTCGATGCTTTCCAAGGTTGCCGTGCGTTTGTCGCACGGGAAAATTCCACTCCAATTTGGCCATGACGTACCCTCCCTGTGAATGACAGCATTTGTAGCCCGCCAGTCCGGTAACGCACGGTAAAGCGCGCGGATTGAGTGCAGCGGGCGTCCTATTACCTTATAATCTTTAGATACTGGCGCTGGCACGTACCCAGCCCTACGCTGAAGCGAACCGCCCTCTTCCACGGCGAAGGTGGGGTAAAGACTCTGCAATTATTCCGTTATAGGTAACCCCAGCAGGAACGGAGAACCTGCCGGAACATTTTGAATTTATCGCGTTGCACGCGGAGCGTCTCCGGCAACAGGGGGCGTCCACCGGTTTGTTTGGCGTGCGGCTCGATGCTGCCAAGCCGGAACTGGCTGCCGATGCCGAATGGGTGATCGTCCCGGCGGGCCGCAAGCGGATGAACGGAGCCGCTGCTCAATCTGGCGCGCGTGCAGGCGTGACGCCAAGAGGCTGCAGCCGGTGGGTGCGTACTGTCACGAGCTTGGCTACTTTCCAACCGTTTAAAATCGCACGTCCTTGGTATACATTGCCCAGGTAGCGATGGTGTTGCTGCTCCCACCGAGGAGAAACTGTGCTCCAGACGGCAAATCCTTGAGAGCGAACATCTGTTCTTTGTGGCTTGAAACGAGCACCGTGGCGAATACGGAGCCGTCGTCGGTCAGCGCCAAACCGTATAGCGCGGCGCCAGGTTGCGGAGCCATCGGCGGGAGGGGATACTGGTCAACTTTGCCGCCAGCAGTGAATTCCGCATAGGCTCCCAGGCGGCCTTCCGCGGCGTGCGGATCGCCCGTCGAGATCCATCCAACCCGATCGCGAGATGCTGCCAGAAAACCCATCATGACCCACACCTTGTCGTTTAAAGTGGAAAACGGGCAGAAAGATTCCAGCAGTTTTCCCGACTGGTCGAAGTGCCTGATGGTTCCGCTTGACGAGTCAGTGTCCGCCGGCTCCGGCCTCCATTTCAAGACGTTGCCCACAGTCCAGACTGTGCCGTCCACCGCGACGGCCAACTTTTCCACGGCATACGGGTTAGTCCGAATAATCTTTGGCGGCTGGCCGTCCGCCGGAAACACCTCGATGAAGGCCGCGGTTTTGCCATCATAAGATTCGGCCCACCCAGCCGCAGCTGTTGTTCCATCTCTGCCGCGCGAGAAGGCGTTGATTCCGGTCAACCTTGCGTCTGGTATAGCAACCGATTTGAAGCCAAGCAGATTACCCTGGAGATCGAGGTATTCGATGGCAGGGCTGGCTGATCGGTTGCCGCGAAGTCTCCAGAAGGCGTTGCCGCTGAAGGCGGGTAATTGATTTCGGGGTCGTGCTCGTGGACGACCTTTGTGTTTGGAACACGGGAAAAGCTAGCCGCGCGCAGGAACGGGCTGTGAGCGTAAACCAGACACAAGAGGCACAGACCCGCCCGTTTTGGCCAGGCTGGAATACGGGAGATGCTCTTGCCCATAACTCAAGACCTCGCTTTCCTGGGTGCCAGATCGGATTTTTCGTCGCAAGTGTTGCAGTATTGAAGGGTGCATGGGCAACCTTCGATCTGCGCGCAGCCTGTCAGACCTGTGAATTCAAAGCCTTGGTTTGAGCCGGCATCGTAGTACCACTCCGGTGTATGAGCATCTCCACTCCCGCACACCCCGGTGCAAAAACCATATTGGAGGATGACTCCGCCCGGACCATCCGCGTCGGACAACCCTTGCAGAGTCCGGCGTTGTCAATACAGGATGTCTCGACGTGTGCCGTCACCTCCACGCCTAATGCCGCGGCCGCCTTGGCGAGAAGGCCCGGCTTAGCGGGACAGGGCTGTAAAAGCCCAGCACGGAGGACGGCGCTGTGAGATCCCCGATGGGAGGGGGTCAAGCCGTCGAATAGAGATAGCAGTTGCTCGGAGGCGCGGCACATCCGGATGTGCTGAAATGAACCTGGTTTTGCAGCAACTGGAGTCGGGAATCGTGGGCCGGCAACATGATACACGGCCACGTACGCCGCAGTCAGCGCAACCAGAATCGCCAGGATTGAGCTACTTCGCTTCATGTCGACACATGATATGCCACGATTTTTTTTTGGTCAATATCCGGGCTGCATCCCTTATCTCCTGTTTCCTTCCTGTTCGGGAGGCCCATGAATCGCACGCGACGCACTGGGCAGGCTGCGGTCTGGCGGATCGCGGTCAAATTTCCCATCGCGCCGCAGATTGGTGCGGCGGGCGTCCTATTACTTTATAATCTTTAGATACTGGCGCTGGCACGTACCCAGCCCTATACTGAAGCGAACCGCCCTCTTCCACGGCGAAGGTGGGGTAAAGACTCTGCAATTATTCCGTTATAGGCAACCCCGGGAACGGAGAACATGCCGGAACATTTTGAATTTATCTTGTTGAACGCGCCGGAGCGTCTTCGGCAGCAGGGAGCGTCCGCCGGTGTGTTTGGCGTGCGCTGGGATGCCGCCAAGCCGGAGGTCGCTGCCGATGCCGAATGCGTGATCGTGCCGACGGCGGCCCGCAAGCGGACCAAGGAACTACTCAAGCTGGCCCGCGCGCATGCGCGGCGCGTTTTGCTGGAAGCCGCCACCGCGGAAGAAGCCGCCATGGCGGGCGATTTGGGTTTCGACGGCGTGGTCGCCACCGCGCCGCTGGATGTGCCAGTTCCGGTGTGGGGAGCGGGTGAAATCGGTCTGCATTCGGCTGCCGGGTGGTACGCGGGCGGCGCGGCGGGTGTGGTGCTCGATTGCGCGGATGTTTCCTGGATGGCGCTGGCGCAGCGATTTCGCACCCTCCCGGCCATCGTGCGCGGATTGCGCGAATCCATCCGCGAACACGTCGAATGGGCGAAGAAACATGCGCGGCTGGAGCCGGTAAGCGATATCGGGAACGCGCAACTGCCTACGGACGCGAACGTCGCAGCCGCGCTCTCTGCCGACGAAAAGCCCATCATATTCGCCGGCATCCTGAACGCACGTACTGCGGCGATGGCCGCGGTAATGGCCGCGCCTCTGGCGGAGCAAGGCGCGCAGGTCGGTATCTTGGCCAGCGCGGAAATCGCCGACGAAGGCGCGCGCCTGGTAGGCGAATTGGAAACGCCTTTCGCCGGGCCGCAAGTGGTAACCGCGCCCGCGCCGAAGCCTTTCAATGTGGCCATCGTGGGCATGGGCTGCCTGCTTCCGAAAGCTCCCAACGTGCGCGCGTTTTGGGACAACATCCTCAATAAAGTCGATGCCATCAGCGACATCCCCAAAGAGCGCTTCAACGTCGATCTGTATTACGATCCCGACCGCAAGGCCAAAGATAAAATGCATTCGCGCTGGGGCGGCTTTTTGGATCCCGTTTCGTTCGATCCCATGCGTTATGGAATTCCGCCGAACGCGCTGCCGTCCATCGACCCGCTGCAATTGCTCGCGCTGGTGACGGTGGATCAGGCGTTGCGCGACGCGGGCTATGCGGATCGCGATTTTCCGCGCCAGCGTACTTCGGTCATTTTGGGACTGAGCGGCGGATTGGGCGATGTGGGCTTGCAATATGCAGTGCGATCGATGCTGCAGCAGTTCATCAGCAAACCGCCGGCGGAGTTGCTCGAAGAGCTGCCCGAATGGACCGAGGATTCGTTCGCCGGCTTGCTACTGAACGTGGCGGCGGGGCGCGTGGCGAATCGCTTCGATTTAGGCGGCGTGAATTTCAGCGTGGATGCGGCTTGTGCCTCGTCGCTCGCCGCCGTCTATCTGGCAGCGCGCGAGTTGGCCGATCACGAAAGCGATATGTCGATTGTGGGCGGCGTGGATACCGCGCAGAGTCCTTTCGGCTTCATGTGCTTCGCCAAGGCGCAGGCGCTATCGGCCCGCGGGCGCTGCCGCACTTTCGACGAATCCGCCGACGGCATCGCCATCAGTGAAGGCATCAGCATGGTGGTGCTGAAGCGCCTGGAAGATGCCGAGCGCGATGGCGATCGCATTTACGCGGTGATCAAGGGCGTGGCCGGATCGAGTGACGGCAAGGGCCGCAGCATGACCGCGCCGCGATTGGAGGGTCAGATACTGGCCTTGCAGCGGGCTTATGAACGCGCGGGGGTGCGGCCATCCACCGTAGGGTTGATGGAAGCGCACGGTACCGGTACGGCGCTGGGCGATGCCAGCGAATTATCGGCCGTCTCCGATGTGATGCTGGCGGATGGCGCCGCGCCCCAGAGTTGCGCGATCGGATCAGTGAAATCGATGGTGGGGCATACCAAGTCCGCCGCGGGCATCACCGGATTGATGAAGGTGGCGCTGGCACTGTATCACAAGACGCTGCCGCCTACCTTGCACGTCGAGAAACCCAATCCCAAGCTGCTGGAGGCGGGCACGCCGATTTTCGTGAATACGGAAACGCTGCCATGGATTCCTCCGGCAGGTACGCCGCGCCGTGGCGGTGTCAGTGCGTTCGGATTCGGCGGCACGAATTTTCATGCCGTGCTGGAGGAATTTCAGGGCGATTTGAGTGATCCTGCGGATATTGCGCAGACCGAAAAATGGCCGGCCGAATTGTATTTGTGGAACGATCCCACGCCGGCGGATCTGGCCGCGGCGAGCGGCATGGCAACGCGTATTTCGCCGTCCGCGCAAACGCGGCTGGCGATCGTGGCCGGTTCGCCCGAGGACCTGCGCGCGAAATGCGCCAAGGCCAAAGCCGCGCTCGAAGCGAAGCAGCCGCTGAATGATTCGCAAGGAATTTATCTGGCCTACGGTCCGCCGCGCGGCAAAATCGCATTTCTGTTCCCCGGTCAGGGATCGCAGAAGCCGCATATGCTGCGGGAACTGGCGCTCTATTTCCCCGAGTTTCGCGCCAGCCTGGAGCAAGCCGAACAGGTGCTGGCTAGACGTTTTCCGAAGAAGCTGAGTGCGTATATTTATCCGCCGGCGGCGTTCGGCGCCGAGCGGGAGAAACAACAGAACGCCGAAATTACCGATACGGTGGTGGCGCAGCCCGCATTGGGCGTGGTTGAAATCGGATTGGGCCATGTGCTTGAACGGCTGGGCGTCCATCCGGATATGACAGCCGGTCACAGCTACGGCGAATACGTCGCGCTGGCCGCCGCGGGCGTGATTTCCGATGCCGCGTTGTTCGATCTTTCGGAATCGCGTGGGCGGGCGATTAAAGATACGACCCGCGAGGAATCGGGCACGATGGCCGCGGTTTCTGCCGATGCGGGAGCCATCACGAAAGCGCTCGATGGCATGGAAGGCATCACCCTGGCGAATCATAACAGCCCTCGGCAGACGGTGATTTCCGGCGCGAAAGCGGCCGTGAACGCCGCGGTCGACAAGCTGGGCGCGGCCGGACTGACGGCGCGGCTGATTCCGGTGGCGTGTGCGTTTCACTCGCCGCTGATGGAGCCGGCGCGCGCGCGTTTCGGCGAGGTGCTGGCGCGGCAGAGTTTTCGGAAGCCGCATGCGGCGGTTTACTCGAACACATTGGGCGCGCAGTATCCGGAAGATCCTAAAAATATCGCGGCGCTGCTAGCCAGCCATCTGGTGCGGCCCGTAAAGTTTGTCGACGAGATCCGCACCATGTACGAGCAGGACGCCCGCGTCTTTGTGGAAGTGGGTCCGAAGGGCGTGCTCACCGGCTTGGCGCGGCAGATTCTCGATGGCAAAGACGCGCGATTTATTCAGATTGACAGCGACAAGAATGCGCTGGCGCAGTTGTTGAATGCGCTAGCGCAGTTGGCGGCCGAGGGCGTGCCGGTGGATTCGGCGCAGTTGTGGCGCGGCCGCATTCCGCAAACTGAGCCTGCGGTGCGCGAAACCGGTTGGCGGGTGAATGGGCTGCGCGCGTTTCCGGTCAGCCAACCGCCGCAAGTGGTCAAACCGCTCGATTTGGTGGCGCCATCGTCGCTGCCGCCGCGCGTGGTTTCTGTACCGGTGGCGGCGCCGGCGCCGCC
>Ga0335074_10006969_pt1 | contig 15679 bp, 12 predicted proteins | sample Lox_Sample_23_FD_206715 | JGI IMG/M metagenome (GOLD analysis project Ga0335074, IMG submission 206715) | Soil microbial communities from Loxahatchee National Wildlife Refuge, Florida, United States - Lox_Sample_2.3 | ecosystem: Environmental > Terrestrial > Soil > Wetlands | place: USA... | reverse complement strand
GCTGGTACCGGGGCTACACGGACCGCACACCGGGCTTGGGAGGTCGATGGGGTGGCGCCGAGAAGCGCGGTAGCCCGACGCTGGATTCCCTGGTCGGGGACATAGAAATCGAAGAGCCGATCAGCGCGTACTGCTAGCGGAGCACCGTACGCAACTGCCGCCAAAGAATCGGTGAGCGCCCAGCCGGTCGTGGTTTCCGCATCGTCGAGCCCGAGGCGAAGGGGCTTGGTGATGACGGCACCGTCGCCGGGCATGGGCAACCGGGCGAGGTACAGCCGACGGGCTGGCCACCGATCAACGACCTGCCAGAACAACTGCGTGCCTTCGACACGGTTCTTGTCGTCAACCAAGCCGTCCCGGCGGAGCGAGGCAAGCACCTCTGAAACCGTGCTCGCGGACCGCCCGATGGCGCGTACCGAACACCGAACGTTTAGGAGCCGCTGGCGGCTGGACAGGGCGGCCGACGCGACTAGCTAGGGCATGCATCCGTAATCATCAACGCAGCTTTAGGTAACTTAACCGCACCACGGCACGGGCCAAGCGGGTCGTGCTCGGCCCGGAGAATTAGACCAGATCCGGGACGCCGATCCTTGCTAACAGCGGACATGCGAGCGCGCCGCTAGCTCAATCGACATATCAGCGGTGAGACGTCCGCCGGGAGATAGCCGGATGACGCTCATCCGGCTGAGCCGCGCCACGCCCGACCTCGCCGTGAGCGCTTCGCCCGGGAGCCAGGCGATGAGTTCGCGCTGCGCAAGGGGCACAGCTACGGGACGCTGCACAGCCGGACCCCGACCGCGATCGGGGCGCCTCCGGCGATTTCGTCGGCCAGCGCCATGTGGCGCCGCACCGTCGGGAACGCGCAGGCGAGTCCCCTGCCGGACAGGGGACTCGCGCACGATCGGTCTACCAGCCGGTGAAGACCAGGATGCCCGCCGTGGCGATCACGCCGACGCCGACAACCCCGAATGTGCGGTACATCCGGGTGCGCAGCGCCGGGATCAGGACCGCGAGGCCGATCCCGACTGCGAGGCCGACCAGGCCCAGTCCGGCGCTCGCCAGCGCCTGCAGGCCCGCCGAGGCCCAGACCGACTCGTTAGCAGGTATGCCGGTGACCGCGCCGAAGGTCAGGTTGTCGAGGCTCAGGGCCACCGGCAGAACCCAGATGCCCCGCCACGACCATTTTTGCAGCTGCTCCGATGCCTGCATCTTGCTCGCTGCGAAGTAGATCCCGATCCAGTAGAGGCCGAGCGCGACGAGCAGCGTCGTCTGGAGCATTGAGCTGAGCGAGTCTGAGATGGAGAAGTGGAGCATCGTGCCGAGCAGGTACCCGAGTCCGTCTCCGGCCCCGTAGGAGAGCCCGTACGGCACTGCCAGGGCTGACAGCGACAGACCCCCGATCGCCCACCACTTCCTCCGTGATGGGTGCTTGTGCTCGTCCGGTGACCTGAGTTCACTGTTCTCTTGACGCCGCGGTTTGATCAACATCGGACCCGTGACGATGCAGGCGATCAGCGAATCGACGCCGAGGAGAAAGAAAGCCGTGTAATTGAAGCCGCCCATGCTGCTCCGGCCTTTCGGTTTGATCGTTCCCCCGCCTATCGGCGAGGAACAGCGCTTGCGAGGTGGAAGGAGCGTAAGCGGCTCTCATGATGACCGTCAAGATTTCTGCGCTGTTCGTAATATCTTGTTTCGAATAGGCTAGGGATGCCCCCGCTTGAAACACGTGTTGCGTCTGAACTATCTATGAAGGTCTTGACCTGTGATTTATAATACAGTGTTTCCTTGAATCTTGGCGTCAATGGAATTGAAACGCGTGTTGCGTCAGAAGGCTCCGGATAGGGCAGTGCGGGCCAACCTCGGGGCCGTCAGGTGACTTTAGCTGTGAACGTCCCTCGTCCTGAGTCTCCTGCGTCATGCCGACCCCACATGAGGGCCACGCCCCTTCGAGGGTCTGCAACCCGACTGCCGCACGCGGGCCACTTGTAGGATTTATCCTGTTCGGCGGTGCGCTACGCGTGGAACAGGTGCTGCATGTCGATGGAAACGGACAGCCGCCCGTCAAGCTGGCTTCTTCTCCTGACCCAGCTCCCGAGGTCGCCGTCCAGCCACAGGGTTGCGCTGTGGCGCCGGCTGCGGGCCGCCGGCGCTGCCACGATGGTCACTAGCGTCTGGGTGCTGCCGGAGACGGATCCGCACGCGGAGCTGCTCGAGCAGTTGCGGGACGGGCTTGTCCGCCGGGGCGGAATCGGGTTCGTGCTGCGTGTCCCTGCTTCGGCGCCGGACGTGGACGAGGCTATCGTGGCGCGCTTCCGGTCCGACCGGGGCCGGGAGTACGACGAGTTCGCCGAGCGCTGCGGTGCTCTCCTGGAAGAGATCGGCCGGGAGCGCAAGGCCGGGAAGTACACCTTCGCTGAGATGGAGGAGAGCGAGCAGGACCTGGAGAAGCTGGTCCGCTGGCTGGCGAAGATCCAGGCGCGTGACTTCTTCCCCGATGGGCGGGGGCAGGAGGCGGCCGCCCTGCTGGCGCGGTGCAAGGCGACGGTGGCGGCCTTCTCGCAGGCGGTTTACGCGGCCGAGGATGTGACCGCTTCCGGTGCCAGCGAGCCGCAGGCGCCCGGTGACGCGGACCCTGGCCGATTGGACTCGACCTAGCCCGTGTGAACGGAGAACGGCCGGGCGAGATCTGGCGGCGCGAATGCCTCGTGCGCGACCAGGGTGCGGTGCAGGGGCAGGCTCTCTCGGGTGATGCGGTCGATCCCGCCCGGGCCTCCGGCGTCTTATCCGCTGGCTCCCGGCAGGTTGGTGGTGACCGCCGTGGGCGCCGGCGCGGGTTTGACCTTGTGGGGGAAGACGGAGTGGATGAAGTGGGGGAAGGCGTGGGTGGCGAGCGGGGGGCCGACCAGGATGACGGCCGACAGCGTCACGAGGATGCCGCCCGCTATCAGCTTGGTGCCGGTGGAGATGCGTTCCGCTCTGATCCGGATCTTTCCATCGCGCGCCTTCCGGCCGAAGTACAGGCCGGCCATGAGGGCCAGGAACGACTGGACGACGATGGCGGTGATGGCCTCGGACGCGGTGAAGTACTGGCTGTAGCCGATGGTGAAGCCCACGATCAGTTCATCGACGCTGATGCTGATGCCGAGCCCGATGATGGCGCGGCCGCGCGCGGCCACCAGTGCCCTCGCCTTCTCCGCCTCGTCGTCGTCATCGTCGTCGTTGAGGGCCTCGTCCAGCATCAGGATGCCAAGGACGCCGACGATCACCGGCACGACGAGCGGGACGATATACCGGCCGACGAAGGTCAGGTCGATCTCGTCGGCCAGGTGGGATCGGTAGGCCAGCTGGAGTTCCTTGAACTCGGTAGGGCTGCCGAGCTGGTAAGGGTCGATGGTGATATGGGGCGGGCCGGCGATCAGGTGAATCAACGGCGTCCCCACCGCCAACCCGATGAGCGGCATTATGGCTTCGAATGAGATGAACACCACTGTGACGCGCAGCAACTGCGCGCGCGTCAGACGGATTTCCCCCAGGACGGCGAATGCGATAGCAAAGTTGTCCAGGCACAGAGGCAGGGTAAAAGCCAGCAGTCTAAGCATCTCCCCACCCTTTCGCTACCCGGAGTGACCGCCGCGTCCGCGGCGGGTTGACCTCGCATCACGAGGGGGCAACGCCTATCTAACGGCAGATCGGCCCGGCTGGTTCAGTGTTCCGGGAAAACACCGGCCGCCTGGCCTTCGTCCGCACGCGGACGAAGGCCTGACGAACGCCGGCCAGTACGATACCACCCGGGAAAGGCAGGCGCTGGCTTGTTATAGATACGTAAGTAATAATTGCGTTCGGTTATCAGAGGATGAGTTCCAGACGTTTGCCTGGTGCGTATCTCAGGGTTATCACTCCGCTATCACCTTACGATCACGCGGCCCATCTGGGGCGTTGGCGGCAGGAGTCCCGAATTTCCCGCGTCATGCCGCCTGGCCGGGCTAACGTATGGCCCGGAGGGGTGCGCGGCGCCCGTGGAGGTGGATAGCCCGTGGAGGTGGATAGAATGCATTATGGGGGTCGGCCCGCAGTGCGGCGCCGCCTGCAGGGCAGCGGCGTGTCGCGTGTTGCGAGGCAGCTTGCCGTTCCCGCGGTGCTGGGGCTGGTGATCGGCGTTGTGCTCGCGTTCCAGTCGGGCACGAGCAACTCAGGTCTCACCCAGATCCCTCTCGGCACTTATGTGACCCCGACTGCCTCCGATACCGCCGCGGCGTTGGCGGCAGCCGCTCCAGCGGCGGGCAAGAACGCCGAACACACCTGCGACATAATCGTTCCGGCCAACCCGCTGAGCGCGCAGGGGCTGGCTACTCCCTACCGGCTCACCGGCCCCGACGGGATGACGCCGGCGCAGTCGGGGTGCGAGATGAGCAACGGGGCCAAGCTGGGAGCCTTCGTCCAGGCCACGATCCTGGACCCGGCCACCGGGGCGCTGTCGGTCTACGAGCCGCTCGTTATCACGCAGGGCACCAGGCCGGACACGCCGGACATGAAGCTCAATCGGCCCGTGATCCCGGCGGGCGCGGTCGTGACGATCGACATCGGCTTCAACGGCACAGACCTGACCCAGGTGGGGGCGACCCCGACCACGCTCGCGGACGCGCACTGCGTCAGCGGCCAGGCGGGGTCGGCCTTCGGGCAGTCGTCGTTCTGCAACGGGGCCGCCTTCTTCAGCGCGGTCCGGCAGGCCGAGAAGAAGGGACTGCTCAAGGTGCCGTCCCCGGGCACCTCGAACGCGATCGTCCCGTCGGGCGGCGATCTCGGCACGGGCCGGTCCTGCCCGGTCATCAGCAACTTCGAGGTGGCCGGCCTGGACCCGGGCGAGAACGTTACCACCACCTACCTGCTCAACCCGCTCACCGGCCAGACGGTCCAGGACAACGCGACGTACCAGGGTTACGTCGCCGGGGCGACGCTGCTGCACAGCGACAGCGCAAACGCCGTGCTCGACCAGTACGTCGACCCGATCCTCGGGTGCACCCCGTTCGAGGCGCCCGACCTGTCCCACGCCAACGCGCCGGCCTTTTCCGAGGCGCTGGACGAGATAGCGGCGGGCGCGTACCCGCCGAAGACCGAGGCACTGGTGCCGGAGAACGACACGGTGGTGATGGACGACGGCGAGTACGACCCGGCGAAGGCCGACCTGTACCGGGAGGAACTCGGCCAGGCCCCCGTCAGCGCGGCGGCCAGCAAGTTCAGCAGCCCGCCGATGTACTGCCAGAACCTCGTCGACATCCAGACGCCGTTCCTGGCGGCCAACCAGAAGCTGCTCGCCACCGGCCAGTCGCCGGTGACGGCGACCGCCGACAACCTGCTCACCTTCCTGGCGAACGACCTGAGCACGTCCTTCACCAACCTGGGCTGCCAGCAGTTCCACCTGAGGAATCCCGTCACGCTCAAGCGGAACAGCGCTGGCGCCGTGATCGCGGCGGCCTTCGACACCGCCGCGCAGACGGCACGGTGACCAAGGAGTCAGACAATGGATGTTCAGGAAGCAGGCGGAAGCGGACAGCACACGCGGTCGGACGACGATGACGACGTGAGCACCCGTGAGGCCGAGGACTCTGAGGACTCCGGCGACGATGACGACCGGGTCGTCCCGGAGGCCTGGCGGAGCAAGCCCTTCCGGCTCACCGTGATGGCGGCGGTGGTCATCCTCACGGCGGGGATCGGCTTCGGTGTCGGCAGGCTGGCCGGGGTCGGCGACAACGTGGTCCGCTCGGACATCCCCAGGCCGGAGACGACCGCTGACCCCTTCATCGAGGGCTCCGGCTCCATCGCCGACAACAGCCACGAGAACATCCTGTCGACGACGGCGCCCGGTATGGTCCACATCCTGTCGGGCGGGAAACCAGTCGGGATCGGCCTCGTGCTCACGCAGTCGGGGAGAGTGCTGACCACGTACCAGCCCGCCAAGGACGCGCCGAACCTGTCGGCGGAGTACGTCCTGTCCGGGGCCACCTTCAAGGCCACGCTAATCGGAACGGACCCGGCGGCGGGCCTGACGCTGCTTCAGATGGCGAGCCACCCGGGGTGGCCGTTCGTGACCGTCGAGGTCGGGAACTCCGACAGGCTCGTCCAGAACGCGGAAGCCTCGAGCTTTACTTCCTACCATCTGCCGGGCCAGGTCTACGACACCGCGGTCGGCACCACGGGCACGACGGCCAGGCTGACCATCGATGCCGGCACCCTGACCGCCATGAACGTGACCGTCGACGTCGCCGGCACCAGCAAGACCCGGAGCGGGCTGATGGCGTCGGCGCTGCAGACGGACACGCCGTCGGTGCTCGGCGGCCCGCTGGTGGACCTGAACGGCAAGGTGATCGGCATCACCATCGGGGGTTCGGGGAGCGGCTCCAGCATCACCGGGTTCGCGATCCCCATCAACGCGGCGCTCGCGGTCGCCACACAGATAGCTGACGGCAATTCCTAGCGGGAGAAACTGGAACCGCGCCCGGCTGGAAGAACTGAGATGATCACGTGCCAGGACTGCTGACTGCCGCGATCGTTTTCTGCACGGTCTTGGTGGCCGAACTGCCGGACAATTCCGGGCTGGCGAGCCTGGTCCTGAGCACGCGGTATCGGCCGGCCGGGGTGGTCGCCGGGGCGTTCGCGGCGTTCGCGGTGCACGTGGCGCTGGCGGTCACCTGCGGCAGCCTGCTCGCCCTGCTCCCGCACCGGATCGTGCAGATCGCGGTGGCGGTGGTGTTCCTGGCCGGCGCGGTGCTGGTGCTGCGCGGGGACTCCGACGATGTCGACGAGGTCCGGCTGAAGGCCGACGCGGCTGGGTTCTGGGCCGTGGCGGCGACCTCTTTCGGGGTAATCCTGCTGGCTGAGCTGGGTGACCTGTCAGACATCGTGATCGCGAACCTCACTGCCAGGTGCCACGACCCGGTGCCGGTGGGCATCGGGAGCGTGCTGGCACTGTGGTCCGTGGTCGCGCTGGCCCTCGTCGGCGGGCGGGGGCTGCAGCGGATCCTGCCGCTGCGGTGGATCACCCGCCTGGCCGCGCTCACGATGATCGTCATGGCCGGATTCACCCTGGCCGAAGCGCTGCGGTGAGGCCTCGCGCAGTCGTCGCGCCGTAACGCGAGCGTGAGGGCCGGCTAGCAGTGCCAGCCTGTTCGCCATGAAGGTACCGTCGCCGTCCAGGCTCATCTCGTCGTTCTCCGGGACCAGCGCCGTGATGGCCGGCTGGTTCCTCGCGGAGAGAAGCTCGTTCAGCGTCTGGGAGGTGGCCGGCTGATTGTTGGCCAGGTCAGAGGCCGTGAACGGGGTGCAGCCGAGCGTCGGGTCGAGGAACGCGTCGACCAGGATGTCGTCACTGCCGTTCGCCAGCGTCGCGGCGCCGGCCATGTTACCCGCGTTCGCCGTGGTGCTGGGCCGGCTGCGGCCGTGCTTGAGCCGGACGCAGACGTGGCTGCAGGCGGGCAAGTACGTGTCCGCGCTGGCCAGCGACCTGCCGTCGCGGAACGGCTGGTCGGTCGCCGAGCACGCCGGGGACCGGACGCCGGACCGGTCGCAGCGGCTGCTGAGCCGGGCGTCGTGGGACGAGGCGGCGGCGATGAGCCAGGTCAGGAGGTACGCGGCGGCCGGGCTGGACGAGGCGGCCCGCCGGTCGCGGCGGCGGCGGATGGCGGTCGGGGCGCTGGACGAGACGGGCCAGGAGAAGCACGGCAGCGCCACGGCGGGCGTGAAGCGCCAGTACATGGGCTGCGCCGGGCGCGTCGCGAACGGGATCAACACGGTGCACCTGTCTTACGTGCGGGAGACAACGGGGCACGCGCTGATCGGGGCGCGGCAGTGGGTCCCGGCCGAGGACATCGCGGACCCGGTGAAGTCACTGCTCACGGGTCTGCCGCTGGACCTGTGGTTCCGCACCAAGGGGCAGCTGGCCATCGACGTGCTTGCCGACGCCTACGCCGACGGGCTGTCGTTCGACTTCGCCTGCGGCGACGAGGTCTACGGCAGCTGCACGGAGCTGCGCCAGTTCCTGGAGGGCCGCAGGCAGGCCTATGTGCTGCGGGTCGCGTCGTCCTTCGTCCTCGCGGTCGCCGCCGGGATCAAGATGACCTGCGCGGAGGCAGTGACGAAGCTGCTGAAGGGCAAGAACGCCTGGGAGGTCCGCTTCGCCGGCCAGGGGTCGAAGGGCGAGCGCTGGTACGCCTGGGCGTGGCTCGCTACCGCCTCCCCGCGCCACAGCCTGCTGGTCCGCCGCCACCTCAAGACCGGGGAGCTGGCCTTCCACTACTGCTTCACGCCCGTGGGTCGGCCGGCGTCCAAGGCCCGCCTGATCAGGGCAGCCGGGCTGCGCTGGCCCGTGGAAGAGAGCTTCGAGCTCGGGAAGGACTGCTTCGGCCTGGACCAGTGCCAGGCCCGGCTCTACACCGCGATCCTGCGGCACCTTGTGCTGGTCGTGGCGGCCCTCGCGGTCTGCGCGGTCGCCGCCGCCCAGCTGCGGGAACGCACCGGCGCCCAGGCGCCGCCGCCCGCCGGGCCCGACGACAGGCCGCCCGCCGACCCCGGGCTGGTCCCGCTGTCCGTCCGCGAGGTCAAGCGGCTCCTCGCCGCCGCGCTCACCCTCCCGAAGCCGCCAGGCCACGCCGCCCGATGGCTCCAGTGGCGACGACGCCACCAGGCACGATCGCGCTGGTTCCACAAACGCGCACGCCTCGCGCGCAACTACGCCCTGGTCAGATAGCAATTGCCGACTGCCGTACTAGGGGCTCGACAGCAAACGGCTCAGCCGAAGAATTCCCTCAGTGAACTCATGGACGTAATCCACTCGGAGACCCGATTCCCATCATCATCTATCGATTGCCGAGGCCCGACACATCTCCATGGTGCCGCGGGGTCAAAATCTTGTTGTATTTCGTTGAGGAAGATGATTGCGTTCTGAATGTACACATCCTCGCCTTCGCGGTACATCGGCCAACAGCCCAGGAAGTTGCTCTTATCCGGATCAGTCATGGAGGTCATCAAGCAAGACATGCCGTGCGGATCTGCGTCGAGGACTTCGAATGCCCGTCGCCAGCTGCGACGATAATCAGATTCTTCCCAGAACCCCAAGGGAATCCTGAAGGTTTCCGTGAAGTCGCCTATTACAATCCTCCCGGATGCATCTGCAGATTCGCCGTTCCCTTCCCGGGCCTCGGCCTGTGATTGCAGCTCAATCGAAAACACGCTACTCCTTAACGTAGTTCAGCTCGGAGTCATAGGTCCCTATACGCACGCCACGCCTATTAAACATCTTCCATCCATTGGTGACATTGTGGCCGTCGACATCGGGGCTGATGTAATTCTTGCCATTCGTGAACACTTCTTGGTTGTGGGAGTCGAAAGGAACTTTCTGTGCAGGGATTCGCGTAGTGTACCCTAGAGCCGCCGCCCTATCACGCGAAGTAGCCGCATACAACTCTTGACTGGCCTTGCTCCGCGATGCAACCGAGTCCGGGTGGTACGGGTCCCGTTTCAGGGCAGGCGATGCCGTGTATCCCTGTGGGAGGTCATAGTCACGAACAATGCCCGGGGCGCGTTGCACCACGTTGCACTCGCCGCTCTGGTCGCCGCGAATGGTGCGGCTGCGAGTGTAGCCGTCATGGTCGGCCGAAGCCGATCCACCTTGTGCGATTGAGGCGGCGCCTTTGGGTGCTTGGGGAACATCAGCCTTCTTCGGATAAGGAGGCTCGACGAGTCGGCCCCTGGCCTTCACGCTGTCGCCCATGACGACCTTACGAGATTCCTGGGCTTCGGCCTCGACGCACCGCACCGCTGGGGTGACCGTTTCGCGCTCGAGTCTTTCCACTCGGGTATGGCCGTGGTCATTGGCGTCCAGTCCGAAAGCCGCATGAACGCCGGCGCGATAAGCCGCAGTCAGTTCTGCCCGCAAGCCTGAGTCAGTGACGATGTGAAACGTGTCCGGAGAACGGTCACCACTGACTTCGTCACCTCTGGCTATGTCGGCAGCGTCCGGACCTTCGGGAGCCAAGCGGGTAGGTCCCGGCGTATGGGCGCCGCCGGGCCGGTCGCCGATCTCTGATCGATCGATTCGCACGCGTCACCCGCCTAGTGGTGTCAGCCAGCCAGTGTCCAACGTCTCCTTATGACACGGCTCGATACCGGGATGCGGTTCACTGCCGGCCCGGCAACTGATTCGTAATTGACGTTGAATGTGGAATGTGGGGGCCCCTATTGGACGGACTGAGCGGCCAGGTCGGGGACGTGTTGGCCGGTTGCGGCCGCGGGGATTGGGCGCAGGCCTCGGGCCAGGGACAGCGTCACCGCGGCGGAGGCGGCCGCCATCACCGTGATGCCGATCGCCGGGGAGGTCAACTCGGCGACGGCGCCCGCCAGGGCCGCGCCCACCCCCTGCATCGCGAGCATGCAGGACGAGTGCAGCCCGAGCGCGTGCCCCTTGAGGTCGTCGGGGGTCAGGGCGATCAGCCGCTGCTGCAGCATCAGGGTCGCGCAGTAGCCGACCGAGGCGACCACGCAGACCGCGCACGCCAGCGCCAGCGGCGGGTGCGCGAAGAACACGAGGTACGGGCAGGCAAGCAGCAGGCGCAGCCAGGGGCCGAGCCGGTCCCGCCACCGCTCGGAGACGAACCGCCCGGCCACCGTGTCGCCCGCCAGCATCCCCACCGCGGTGCAGGCGAACAGGGTGCCCGCGTGCCGCGGCGAGTAGGAGACGAACAGCGACTCGCAGCCGACGATCAGCCCGTTCGGCACGCACAGCCCGATGTAGACGTAGCGGCGGGGGGCGGAGGCGAGTAGCAAGACGTTGTTCCGCCAGGTCTGGGCGGCCGATGGGCGTCCCTGGGCGCGGGCCGGGCGCCGCGAGAGGCCGGCGTAGGACAAGATCCCGGACACCAGGTACAGCGCAGCCCCCGCCAGCAGCGTCCCGCGCGGCGACATCACCGTCACCAGGACCCCGCCGATGGCGAACCCGACGATCTGCATGATGCCGACCGACATGTTCAGCACCGACCGGCCGAGCATGTAGCCGTCCGGGGGAACGATCTCGTTCATCAGCCCGTAGCGGACGCCGCCGCCGAGCGAGGACACGACCCCGAGCGCGAGGCCGATCGCGAGGATCGCCCCCACCCCGGCCCCGGGGAGCGCCTGCGCGAGGCTGCCGACCGCGAAGATCAGCGCCAGCCAGGTCAGGGCGGCCCGCGGCGGGATCTGGTCGGCCGCCGACAGCAGCAGCGACGCCCCCGCGACCTGGGCGAGCGACGGGCCGAACATCACCAGCGCCGACAGCAGCGGCGAGCCGGTCGAGGAGTAGACCAGCGTCCCCAGCGCCAGCCCGGTGACGGTCGACGCGGCCACCTGGGCCGACGAGGCGACGAAGAGGGCGGTGAACTCGGGTACCCGGAACAGTTCGGTGTAGGTCCGCACGAGGCCCAAGCCTGGCGCCGCCGGCGACCGGGACGGTAAAGTTTCGCGCGCATGCGAAACTCTCCCGAGAGGCGGTGACCCCGGGGTGGGCTGGTGGCAGCTCAGCGCCGACACCCTGGCGCGGAGCCGGTTCGTCATCTCGCCGCTGGCCGAGACCACCGCCAGCCTGCTCGCGCTCGAGCGCGGCACGGCCGCGCATCCGGGGGAACGCCGGTGGCTCGACGCCCACCAGGACGCTTACCGGGGCTACGTGAAGGACCACCCGGACGTCCCCCGGCTCATCCGCCTCTCCCTCGGGCTGTGCTGGATCCCCGGCGTGATCACGGTGGCCCCGGCCGGCGATGACGAGCAGGCCTTCGGCGACGAGCTCGCGCAGATCCTGAGCGTGTCGCCCGCCATCGTGGCGGACGACCTCGAGGCGCTCGGCATCGAGCGGTACCCCGATGATCTGCCGGCTAAGGCAGCGGGCCTGCTCGAGTGGGTGTGGGCGAGCACCGTGCGGCCGTACTGGCCCGAACGCCGCAAGATCATCGAGGCGGACATCGTGGCTCGCACGACGCAACTCGGCCGCGGCGGCTGGGCGGCGGCGCTGTCCGACATGCGCCCGGGCCTGCGCTGGCTGGGCGAGGGCCGCCTGCAGATCAACGCCTACGAGAACCCGCCGCGGGAGATCTCCGGCGCCCAGCTCCTATTCGTCCCGGTGACCCCGACGGCCGGCTGGGTCGCCTGGGAGGAGCCGCACCGATACGCGGTGATGTACCCGTGTTCCGGGGCGCTGGCCGAGCCCGGCCGCCGGGCGGCCGCCCCGGAAACGCTGGGCGCGCTGCTCGGCCCGTCCCGGGCGGCCATCCTCATGCTGCTGGCCACGCCCAAGAGCACCACCCAGCTGGTCGCGCTCACCGGCCAGCGGCTCGGCTCGGTCGGCCGCCACCTGCGAATCCTGCGCGACGCCGGGCTGCTGGAGCGGCGGCGGGCCGGGCGGTCGGTGCTCTACCGCCGGTCCCCCGCTGGGGATCTCCTGGTCCGGCAGGGCGGTTCGGGCAGGCCAGCCGGACCGGGAGCATGATGATGGCGACCGCCGCGGGGAGCGGGAGACGCGGTCATCATGCCCCCGTCCACTGCCGTGTGCCTTCGCCGAGGTGCCTTTGGGCCCCTCTAGCGGGCATCCCTGTTGGGTCAGGAACTGCTGACCACTATCTTCGCGGGCGCCGGACGCTCCTGCATCGGGACGCGGACTTCGAGGACCCCGTCCTTGTAGGTCGCCGTGATGTCGGCCTCGGCCGCACCCATGGGCAGCGGCAGCGACCGGGACATCAACCCGTAGCGCAGTTCCTTCCGCACGTACTCCTTCTCCTCTGCACTCTCTTGCGCGTGACGCTCGGCCTCGATGTGCAGCTTCCCGTCCGAGACGGTCACCGTCGCATCCGTCGGGTCGATGCCGGGCAGATCGGCGCGCAGCACCAGCGTCCCGTTCTCCCGGAACTCCTCGACCCGGATGATGTCCCCTGGCTCCCTCCACTGCGGGATCAGCATGGGCCGGAACGGCATCATCCGCATCCACCCATCGAGCAGCCGGTCGAAGCGGCCGAAAACGTCGGCCCTCTCCTCGAGAGACTCGCGCCTCATCAGACCTGTCATGGTCCTCACCTCCACCTTTAGGTAACGCCGTAACCCGACAAGCGGGTAGAGCAGTTGATCCCTGATCAGCTCGCCCAAGGGCATCGGCTGAGATGACCTTGGGCCCCAGGCCAGGAGTGCGAACGCGCCGCCGACAGCCGACGTCAGCCGAAGCGCTTGGTGATTGCCTGGGCGATTTCCTCCGGGGCGTCTTCTTGGATGTAGTGCCTGGCGTGTGGCAACAGCACGGTGACGTTGTCGGCGAAGGCGGCCTGCATGCGGGGCAGGAGGTGAGCGGGCCGGAACGCGGGGTCCTTCCTGCCCCACACCAGCAGCGCCGGCCTGGCCCCGAGCGTGGCGGGCACGTCACTGGCGAGGCGCTGCAACAGCGGGCGCGCGGCCAGGAGCTGCCGGGGCAACTCGGCGACGCCCCTGCGGGCGCTAGGCGACGGCTGTACCTTGCGGTAGTGGTCCATTTCACCGGGCGTCAGGCTGTAGGCCATCCCCAGGGGCAGGATCCGCTCGACAAAGATGTTCTTCTCCAGGATCTGCCGCTGCATCCATGACGTGGACGCCACCTTGGAGAACGCCGCCATCCTGAAGTCGGCGGGCCAGAACCACGTATCGCCGAGGATGACGCCGCGGATACGCTCCGGGCGCGCCGTGGCGACGCCCATGCTGACCGGGCCGCCCCAGTCCTGGCCCATCGTGACGAACCCGTCGAGTTGGAGATGGTCCACCAGTTCGCCGACGCAGCGAACGTGCTCCCCGGTCGTGTAGCCGTAGGACTCAGGACGCTCTGAGAGCCCGAACCCCAGGTAGTCAACCGCGATGCAGCGGAAGCTTTCGCGCAGCCTGGTGATGACCTTCCGGTACAGGAAGCTCCAGGTCGGGTTGCCGTGGCAGAACAATATCGGCGGCCCCGCGCCCTCGTCGATGTAGTGCATCTGGCCGGCGTAGCTATTGAACCAGTGCGATTGGAACGGGTACAGGGACGAGTCGGGCGTGAAATCGATCCTCATGCTAAGAGCCTTAACCCACGAGGCCGCGGACCTCTAGGGCGTCGGGAACCCTGTGACGAGGACCTTCGGCCCTGACCACGGTGTTCCATCACAAGTACGTTTGCCGGAAGAGTCGGCTGCGATTTACATGTGGGGGCCGCAATGCAGGAATTGTCCGTGTCTGCGGCATATGTTGTGAAGCCCGATGACAACATCACCGATGACGTCTTCTTTAATGCGGAGAACTGGCCGGAAGAGGTCGGCTTGAGACGCCGGACGAACGGCAGTTGGACGCCGGTGAACTGGCGCGATTTCGCCGCCGAGGTTCGCCGCATGGCCGCCGGCCTCATCGCCGCCGGCATCCAACCGGGCGACCGGGTGGCGCTGATGTCGCGCACGCGATTTGAGTGGACGCTCCTCGACTACGCGATCCTGACCGCGGGCGGCGTCATCGTGCCGATCTACCCCACCTCCTCCATCGAGCAGGTCGAGTGGATCCTCGGTGACTCTGGCGCTACCGCCGCCATTGTCGAGACCGACGATCACGCGGAAATAATCGCGTCAGTGCAGGCCAGGCTCCCGGCACTCGCCCACACGTGGCAGATCGACGGCAGCCGGTTCGACGGGCTTCCTGACCTCGCGGCGCGCGCTGCCCGGGTCACACCGGAGCAAGTCGATGAACGCCGCCGGACCCGCGGCGCCGGCGACCTCGCCGAGATCGTCTACACCTCCGGTACGACCGGCCGCCCGAAGGGCTGCATGCTGAGCCACGGCAATGTCGTCGCCAACACCCGTAACTGCATGCAGAACGACGGCTTCCCCCGGGTCTTCAACTCCCGCGCCTCGAGCCTGTTGTTCCTGCCCTTGGCGCACAGCTATGCGCAGCTCATCCAGTACGGCGCGATCTACTCGCGCACCGTCCTCGGGCTGGCCGACATGGCCGACGTCGTGGCCGAGCTGCCGGCATTCCGGCCTACGGCGATCCTGTCCGTGCCGCGGGTATGGGAAAAGGCTTACAACAGCGCCAAGCGCCGGGCCATGGCCGAAGGCCACGGCAAGATCTTCGCGGGCGCGGAGACCACCGCCATCGCCTACAGCCGGGCGCTGGACGCCGGCGGTCCAGGTCCGGTGCTCCGGCTGCGGCACCTCCTGTTCGACCGGCTCGTCTACGGCAAGCTGCGCGCGGCGCTCGGCGGCAGCGTGCATTACGCCTGGAGCGCCGCCGCCCCGCTCGGTACCCGTCTGGGGCACTTCTACCGCGGCTGCGGCCTCACCGTCCTCGAGGGCTACGGCCTGACCGAGACCAGCCCGGCGGCAAGCACGAACACGCTCGATGCGCAGAAGATCGGCACGGTGGGCCGGCCAATCCCAGGCTGCACGATCCGGATTGCGCCGGATGGCGAGATCCTCATCAAGGGCCATGTGGTATTCCAGGGCTACTGGAACAACGAGGCCGCCACCAAGGCGATGATCGACAGCGACGGCTGGCTGCACACCGGCGACATCGGGGCCCTCGACAGCGAGGGGTTCCTGACGATTACCGGTCGCCAGAAGGACCTCATCGTTACCGCAGCGGGCAAGAACGTCGCGCCCGCCGTGCTCGAAGACCGGCTCCGCGCCCA
>Ga0335074_10006968_pt1 | contig 15679 bp, 13 predicted proteins | sample Lox_Sample_23_FD_206715 | JGI IMG/M metagenome (GOLD analysis project Ga0335074, IMG submission 206715) | Soil microbial communities from Loxahatchee National Wildlife Refuge, Florida, United States - Lox_Sample_2.3 | ecosystem: Environmental > Terrestrial > Soil > Wetlands | place: USA... | reverse complement strand
TACTCGCCCTCGCCGCCGGCGTCTGGCACAACTGGCTGCTCTGGGAAGCCGGCCAAATCGAGGATCCCGGCCGCCACTTCACCCACTACGACCACTGAAGCCGTGAATTCGGAATCAGCCATCTAGAGTACCTCCATGCGTACGATCGGCCCCCGCTGCAGGACGAGCCGAGCCAAATCACCCCTCAGCGATGAGAACCGCCACCACGCTGAGGTGTCCACGACGAACGGCGCGTCGCCGCGCAACAGTTTGACAGCGTCCACTGCCTTGCTATGAGTCCTCGCCGGTCAGCTGCTTGATGTGCTCGAGTGTGTCCCGATCCAGCCCATCCGGACCGTCAGTCGTAGGTGTACTGGTCGCCTGGCGGGTTCTTCTTGCTGGTCCTGCCGTCGACCACGGCTCTGACGTCCACCGTCGGGGTCTTGTCGGTGGCGGCTGCGGGCGCTATGACGGTACACGTCGTCGTCGAGGTGCAGTTGACCGACGTACCGGGTGCTTTGCCGAACCCGAACGCCGTCGCGGTGCTCCCGAGGCCGAACCCACTGCCCGTGACCGTCACTTCGGTGCCGCCCGTGGCGGAACCTGCGTTGGGACTCACGTTGGTCACAGTGGGCGCATCGAGCGTGAAATGAGCTTTGGTGGAGGCTGCACTCGATCCGTTGGGTGTCGTCACCATCACTTCCACGAGCCCCGTGGTCCCCGCCGGGGACACGGCGGTGATGGACGTCGCCGAGTTCACCGTGAAGCTCAGCGCGTCGCGCGCGCCGAAGCTGACTGCCGTGACCCCGGTGAAGCCGGCGCCCGTGATGGTCACCGATGTGCCGCCGGCGGCGAGGCCCCGCTTCGGCGATAGCTTTTTGATCGACGGCGCCGGTCCCACCGGCACGTAGCTGAACTGGTCGGCCGGGCTGGTTGTGCTGGTGCCGCCGGGCGTCGTCACCGTGACAGGCACCGTGCCTGTTCCGGCAGGGCTGATCGCGGTAATCGAAGTGGGCGAGGTGACTTCAAAGAAGGCGGCGCTGCTGGAGCCGAACTGGACTGCGGTGGCTTCGGTGAATTTGGTGCCGGCAATGGTCACTTCTGTCCAGCCGGATTCGAGTCCTGCATCGGGGCTGACGCCAGTGACCGTCGGCGGGTTGGAGACCGTTTTGAATGTCTCGTCTGAGCCTTTGCTCGTGCCGGCGGAGTTGGTCGCCGAGATGCGGTAGTGGTATTCGGCGTTCGCGGCCAGGCCCGTGAGAGCGGCGGACACGGCGACGGGGCTCGAGCCGGCGCCGGGGAGCGAGCTGCAGGGCGCGCTGGTGCCGTAGGAGGTGCTGATGCCGTATTCGAACTGGCATTCGCTGACGTTCGCACCGTTGGGGTTCACGCTGGCGTTGAGCGTCGCCGAGGTCGGGGTCAGCGAAGACGCCGCTTCGGTGGTCACGCTCGGGGCCAGCGCCGGCGTCGGTTCGAATGCGCTGGTCCCGTCAGGGGTGCCTACGCCCGTCGGGCCGTTGTAGCCGGCGCCGGCGAGGCAGATGGCCTGCTGGGAGCAGCTGGCCGCCTCTTCGATCGCGCTGCAGCCGGAGAGGCCTTCGGAGTGGAATGGCTTGGTGCATTCGCCGTTGGAACCGGTTTCGATGCCGTGCAGCGAGCTGGGTCTCTTGAGCTGGTTTTCATACAGCGTCTTGGCTGGGTATTCCACGCCGTCGGCGCCGCCCGCGAGCGCGAACACCGAGGCGATCAGTGGCGTGGCGAGGCTCGTGCCACCGACGGGCAGCCATTTCAGGTCCTCGCCTTCATAGGAGGTGGTGTCGTAGACGGCCACGCCGGTGTATGGGTCCGCGTCGGCGGCCACGTCGGATACGGCGCGCCCGGAGCTGCAGCCCACCGCAGACCAGTTGGAGAGTTCCCGTTGCCACGGCTGGGCGTCAAAGCGCGTGCTGCAGCCGCCGCCGGTCGCACCGTCGCCGTTCCACACGGTCTCGCTCTCCCACGTGTTGGCGGGGCTCTTCAGCTCGAGGTGGGTGCCGCCCACGGCGATCACGTGGGGAGAGGACGCTGGGTAGTCGGCGAAGCCCCGTTCATCTTTGTTCTTGGCGTCCCAGTTGAGGTAGCCTTCGTCGCCGGCGGCGGCGGTGATCACCACGCCGGGGTGGTTGAACGCAGCGCTGTCGACGCTCGGCGGTTCTCCCCCCCACGAGTTCGAGATCTCTGTCGCTCCGGCCGCCGCCGCGGTGTCCTCGGCTGCTTCGAGGTTGGCGTAGGACGAGGTCTTGGCCTCCACGAGCAGGATGTGGCAGTTCTGGCAGACGGCGTGGGCGACCTCGATGTCGAGGGAGATCTCCAGCGACCACCCACCTTCTGTCTTGGGCAGCGGCGAGGCCTTGCCTTCCTGGTTGAGCTTGGTGAAGCAGCCGTTGGCGGCGGTGCACGCCGGCAGGCCGAATTCTTCGTCGTAGACCCCCAGGTCAGTTTCGGCTTCGGGGTCGTTGTAGGCGTCGATAACCGCGATCGTCTGCGCCGACGGCGCCGTCGCCGGGAGCGCATACGCGCTGTGCAGATCCTGCGGACGCAAGCCATCCGCGCCTTCCGCGGCCTTGCCCGCCCTGATCGGAGCGCTGCGCGTCATCCCCAGCGGGTGCGTGCGGGCACGGGCGCCGGCCGTCTCGGGCACAAGCTCCAACGCGAGGCAGCGGGCATGCCCCGCCGCCTGCACCCCACACGCCGCATGCACCGAGTAATCCGCCGCCGGCAGCGGCGAGACCTCGCTCGCAGCCGCGGCTTGCACCCACAGCAGAGCGAGCCCAAAGACGAGCGCCCCCAAGGCAGATAGGCGGCGTGTCCGGTCGGCCATCGCTTCTAAGTGTCTCAACCCGCCCCGCCTCCCGCAAGCGCACGCAACGACGTCCGGCCCGCCGGCTCGGCTGGCTAGGCCAACGGGGCGATGTTTGGCCGCCAGTCCATACCGGGCGTCGCTCGTGAGGAGCACTGTTGTGAAGATCATTGGAGCGGTGGCGGGCCATGCCGGCACCAAACCGAACCGAGGAGCCAGCTTGGCGTTCAAGTGGAAAGTCCTGGTGGTGGCCAACCGGACGGCGACGTCCGCCGGTCTGGAGGCCGCGCTACGCGCACGCTTGGGAAGCGGACCGGCGAGCTTCACGCTCGTCATGCCGCTGGGCGTGACGCCCGCCTCCGAACATATGGCCAAACGCGTGGCCGCGCGGCTGTGCAGCGCTGGTCTCGACGTCGACGGCCTGGTTGGTGACAGCGACCCTCTGACGGCGGTACTCGAAGTCTGGAACCCCGCCGTGTTCGACGAAATAATCGTCTCCACCCTGCCCGCGTCCACATCCCGCTGGATGCAAACGGGCTTGCCACGGCGCATCGAGCGGCAGACCGGTGCGCTGGTCCGCCACATCGAGGCAGGTGGCACTCCCGCCTTTCGAACCGGCCAGTTGTTGGTCGGCACGAGCGTCTAGCAGACGTCTGGCAGCTGCCTATTTGCGCCTGGCCTGGTGCTCGATCATTTTTCCGAAGGTGTCCTCGAGCTCGGCGGTCATGTTTTGCTTGAACAGCGCGAGCAGCACCTCGAAGGCGAGGGGCCTGAGGGAGTTGATCGCGTCGGTGAGCTCCTCCCAGCGCTCGTCCGGTTGGCCGGCTCGCTCGAAGGGCTGCCAGAGCTCCCTGAGGTAGAGCTTTACGAACGCTCGGGAGATCGAGTCGCAGTCGCGGCTGATCCGCTCGACGACGCTGAGGGCGGCGTGCAGCGAGATCCCCAGGGCCATCACCTGCTCGGCGGCGCCGAGCAGCGCAGGGCTTGGCACTTCGAAGCGGCCTTCGCCCAGGGGGATGAGCAGCTTCATCTTGCGCACGCGGGCGATGTCCTTCGCGTCGATCTCGCCGAATCGCTCGGTCAGTTCTTGGTCGGTGATGACCTCGGGGGTCTCGGGCTCGAAGGGTGCGGTCACAGCGCTGCGCAGCCCGAGCAGACGCTGGGCCAGTCCGTCTGTTCCGCTGAGCAGCCGCTCGATGGCAGCTAGGTTGAAGCCGTCGGCCTGCAGGTCGAGGATCAGTCGCAGCCTTGCGACGTGGTCCGCGTTGTAGTAGCCCACCCGCGCTCGCACCTGCGGCGGGGGCAGCAGCCCTCGCGAGTGGTGGTTGCGGATGTTGCGCACCGACATCCCCACCTCGGCGGCGAGCTGCTCCACCGTGAGGTCATAGCCCGACGACGCAGCCTCGTCTGCGCGATCCGCGCCCTCGATGGTGTCGCTCTTGGCTTGCGCCATACGCCGGCCCAGGATACCATCAGATGATGTGACCTCGATTGAGGTAGCATGGATCGCGGTTATGGTCGTATCGCAAGTCAGCCACCCCGACCGCGCTGGCTGGGGCCGCCGTCTGCTCCATTCGCGCCTGCTCGACGCACTGGCCTACCCGCACGGGGTGGACCGCTACGTCGAGCTCGTCCGCCCGCTGCTGTTGCGGCGCGACGTGCGAGCCGAGGTGACGGCGGTTCGTCACCAGACGCCAAAGAGCGTCACGCTCACGCTGCGGGCCAACGACAACTGGCGCGGTCTGAGCGCAGGACAGTTCGTGGGCGTGAGCCTCCAGGTCGAGGGCACCTGGCACACGCGGCCCTACTCCCCGGCGGGCTCTGAGCACGCCCCGCATGGCGAGCTCGAGCTGACCGTCTCCACGCACCCCGAGGGCAAGGTCTCGCGCTACCTGCGCGAGCACGCCCGGCCGGGCATGATCGTCGGCCTTACCCAGGCGCAGGGAGAGTTCGTGCTCCCCGACCCCCGCCCCGACAGGGTGCTGTTGATCAGCGGCGGCAGCGGCATCACACCGGTGATGGCGATGCTGCGCACGCTCTGCGACGAGGGCTTTGCGGGCGAGATCGGCTTCCTGAACTACGCGCGCTCACACCAGCTCGCGCTGTATCGCGACGCCCTCGATCAGCTCACAGCGCGCCGCCAGCGCGTCCGCGTGCTGCGCGGCTTCACGCGCGGACGCGGCCAAGCTGACATTGGACGGTTCAGCCGCGAGCACGCGCGCGCCGTGATCTCCGACCATGCCAGCGCCGCCACCTTCGTGTGCGGCCCGCCGGCGCTGATCGACTCGGTCGGCGTCGTGTGGGGGCAGGACGGCTTGGACGAGCCGGCCATCGAGACGTTCACGCCGCCGGCGCTGGCGTTCGACGCCGCCGGCGCGCAGGGCGTGGTCCGCTTCGTGCACAGCGAACGCGAGGCCGCCAACAGCGGCCTGCCGCTGCTGGAGCAGGCGGAGGACGCCGGGCTCGCGCCCGAGCACGGCTGCCGCATGGGCATCTGCAACACGTGCGCCACCCGCAAGCGCGCGGGCACGGTGCGCAACATCTTCACCGGCGCCACCTCGAGCGCCGGGGAGGAGCAGATCAGGATCTGCGTGTCGGTGCCTGTCGGCGACGTCGCGCTCGACCTCTAGAACACATCCCAGCGAAGGAGCAAGCCATGCCGAGCCCCGCACCCGACCTTGCCAGCGAGCAACTCGAAGCCTTTGGCCGCGAGCTCGACGCGCTCCGCGCGCGCGTCGTCGCGGACCTGGGCGAGCGCGACGTGCAGTACATCAACAAGCTCATCCGCGCCCAGCGTGGCCTGGAGGTCGCAGGCCGCGGCCTGCTCTTCTTCGGCCTGCTGCCGCCAGCGTGGATCGGCGGGACGGCTGCGCTGTCGCTGTCGAAGATCTTGGACAACATGGAGATCGGTCACAACGTCATGCACGGACAGTACGACTGGACCGGGGACGAGCGGCTGAACGGCAAGACGTTCGAGTGGGACACCGCCTGTCCCAGCGAGCAGTGGCGCCATTCGCACAACTACATGCACCACACGCACACGAACATCGTCGGCAAGGATCGCGACGTCGGCTACGGCATCCTGCGCATGTCTGAGCAGCAGGCGTGGCATCCCTACTACCTGGGCAACCCCATCTACGCGGCGCTGTTGGCGACGTTCTTCCAATACGGCGTCGCGCTGCACGATCTCGAGGTCGAGCAAATCGCCACCGGCGAGCAGAACCCACAGGAGCGCCACGACAAGCTGCGAGCCGTCTGGCGCAAGGTCAAGGGCCAGACACTCAAGGACTACGTCCTGTTCCCACTGCTGTCCGGCCCCTCGTTCCCGTTCGTGCTCGCAGGCAACGCTACCGCCAACCTCGCACGCAACCTGTGGGCGTTCACGATCATCTTCTGCGGCCACTTCCCCGCGGGTACCCACGAGTTCACCGAGGAGGAGACCGAGCATGAGACGCGCGGCGAGTGGTACCACCGCCAGCTGCTCGGCTCAGCGAACCTGACCGGCGGGAGCACCTTCCACATCCTCGCGGGCAACCTCAGCCATCAGATCGAGCACCACCTGTTCCCCGACCTTCCCGCCCACCGCTACGCCGAGCTCGCCGTCGAGGTCCGCGAGATCTGCGAGCGCCACGGCATCCCCTACAACACCGGTCCGCTCCACCGGCAATTCGCCAGCGTCGTACGCAAGATCGTCAAGCTCGCGCTGCCGCCACTGCCCGGTCCGCGCGGCGCCGCGATGCCCGTCCCGTCCGCAGCTTGCCACGGGGCGCTCCGGGATTTCCGCGGGCGATGGATGAGTTTTTGCGGATGACATGGCCGTTGAGCCGGCGTAGGGTCAGCGCAAACAGGCAGAAACTGTGGACTCCGAACCCGACCCGACATGGCCGGGTCCGCCCGATCAGCTTTTGCGAAGCCATAGGAGGGGACCGAGGTCCCGAAGGTGGTGGAGCTGATGCCCGAGACAAAGACCCAGCGCCGACCGGCGGCGAAAAAGAAGGTGGCTGCTCCTTCGCGTCACGCGCCTCACCGGCAGAGACGTGGGAGAGTGGCAGTCGATCGGACGACGCAGCTCTCCGAGGACGTGCTGGAGTCGCTCGATGAGGGTGCAAGGGCCGCGATCGATGCGGTGCGCAAGTTCGTCGAGACGGTAGACAAGGAGTTGCCGCCACGCGGAGAGGGCCCATCCCGCAGGGAGGAGATCACCGACTCCGCCCTGGAGATGGCGCAGCGGCTGGTGCGCACGCAGTACGAGTTCCTGCGCAAGGTCGTCGACAGCGCAGGCAAGACGCTGAGTGGATCAGACGACGCGCAGTAGTCCGGCGATGGCGGGCGGCCGAGTCTCGGCCGTCCCGCCTCGATCGCGCCGTTGTGGTGAGTGCAGGGACCGTCGACGATCGACCACACCAGCCTGCGCCGCTCGTCGTCGAGCGTGATCAGACGCTCGACGAACCAGGCGCGCCACCGCGGGCTGACACCCGGCAGCAGGTGCCGGATTTGTCCAAGACGCCCGTGACGCCATCAGGCCCCACCGGTCAATGAGCGTGCCTCCGCAGGGCCGACCACGAGGTCGTGAAGGTCGCCGCCGACCTCGAGCCGGCCGGACTGATGGAGCCCGCCGGCCTTCACCGGCTCGTAGCCGGCTGTTCGGATCAACCGCTCGACTTCCTCGCCAGCACGGTCGTCGTCGGTCACGTAGAAGAGGACCGCCAGCTCCGGCGAGCGCCTGCTCGAGGACTTGAGGACATCGGCCGACAGGGTGCCAAACGCCATCGCCAAGCGCGCCCCCGCCGGCAACCACCCGGCTAGGACCGCGCCGGAGGATTGCTCTTTCGGCAGCAGACGTGAGACGTTGCCTTGTGCGTCGATGCCGAGCGGGTTGCTCGGGACGACCACGAGCTTGCCGGTTAGCCGTTCGGCGATCTCGTCTATGACGCCCTGCAGAATCGTGAACCGTAGCGCGAGGACGACGGCATCGGCACGCTGCAACGCGTCGCGGTTGTCGCCAGAGACGACCGCACGTGGGCCGATCTCTGCAGCCAGCGTTCGTGCCGACTCATGGTCGGCGCTCGACAGCTGCAGCGTCTCGCCGCCTGCGGCCAGCAGGCGTGCGATGACCGATCCGAGCGTCCCGGTGCCGATGAGCGCGGTGGTCATGCCTCCTCGGCAGGCGTACTCGACAGCCACTGAGCGGGCGCCCAGTCCCCCTCTGGGTCCGTGGTCTGCCCCACCTCGATCAGATACCCGTCGGGGTCGCGGATGTAGCAACGGATCTCGTACTCGTGCTGCTTGGGCGGCGTCAGGAACTGCGCGCCACGGGCGCTCCATTCGGCGTACACGGCCTCGATGTCCTTGACCCGGATATTGAGGAAGCTGCTGACCCGGTCGAGGTCGCGCGGCGTCTCCAAGGTGACCGTCGGCTTGTCGTCGGTCGGGCCGCCGCCGACATTGATGATGATCCAGCTGTTGGACAGTGCGACATAGGTCGGCTCTCCCGAGCGGGCCACCGTGCCGCCGAGCACATCGGTGTAAAAGCGGCGGGAACGCTCTACATCGTCGGAGACGATGAAGTGGGTCAGGACCAGCTCCTGGTCGGGGGTGTTCATGCTGACCTCCCTTGTGGAATTGATTCCTTGGCGGTGCGAGGGCTTGGGCTGGATCACGGGGACTCGAGGAGCTGCTTCGCCCGTGCATCTCTCCGGTCGGTCGGGTGGTGGCGATGAGCGTACTGCTCACGACCGACCGGGGTAGCGAGCCCGCGGCGGCCGAGGCCGGCGAGCACCCGCTACGAGTGCTGACGCACGGATGCGAACGTCCCGACGCACACCGCCACCACTAGCGCTGAAGGTATTTCAGCACCGCGAGCACGCGGCGGTGATCGCCGGCGGCCTGCAGCAGGTCGAGCTTTCCGAGGATGCTCTGCACGTGCTTCTCGACGGCGCCCACGCTGAGCACGAGCGCCCCGGCGATGCCCACGTTGGAGCGGCCCTCGGCCATCAGCGCGAGCACCTCGCGCTCGCGCGGGGTCAGACGCTCGAGCGGACCGTCCTCGCGGCGGCGGGAAAACAGCTGTGCCACGACCTCGGGGTCAAGGGCGGTGCCCCCGCCCGCGACTCTGCGAACGGCCTCGACGAACTCGGCCACATGCATGATCCTGTCCTTCAGCAGATAGCCGACGCCGCCGCCGGGGTCGGCGAGCAGCTCGGCGGCGTAGGCGTGCTCGACATACTGGGAGACCACGAGGATCGCCGTCCCCGGCACCTGCTCACGCGCCCGCAGCGCCGCCCGCAGGCCCTCATCGCGAAACTCCGGCGGCAGGCGGATGTCGACGACGGCGATGTCGGGCTCGTGCTCGACGACGGCGCGCACGAGGGCCTCGCCGTCGCCGACCGCGGCCACCACGTCGAAGTCGTTGTCGCGCAGGAGTCGGGCCAGGCCGTCGCGCAGCAGCGCGAGGTCCTCGGCGATCGCTACGCGCACGGCAGCTCCGCCGTCAGGACGGTGGGACCGCCGGGCGGGCTCAGCACGCGCAACGTGCCGTCCAGCGCCTGCACGCGGCTACGCAGGCCGCGTAGCCCGCTGCCCTCTGGGTCGGCGCCGCCCTTGCCGTCGTCGAGGATCTCCAGGTGCAGCGCGGCGCCGCGGCGCGCGATCCGGATCTCCACGCGTGAGGCGTGGGCGTGCTTGGCGGCGTTCGCGAGCCCCTCCGCGGAGACGAAATAGGCGGCGCTCTCGACCGCCGCGGCCGGCCGTTCGCGCAGATCCACGGACACGCTCACGGACATCGGGCTGAGATCCGCCAGCGACCGCACCGCCGCCTCCAGGCCGCGGTCGGCCAGCACCGGCGGGTGGATCCCGCGCGCGAGGTCGCGCAGCTCGCGCAGCGCGTGCTCGGCGCCGGCGCGCGCCTCGGCCAGCAGCTCGCGCGCCTCCTCGGGCTCGGCAGCGTCGAGCTTCTGCTCGGCCATCCCGAGGCTCATCCCCAGCGCCACCAGGCGCGCCTGCGCGCCGTCGTGGAGGTCGCGCTCGATGCGCCGGAGCTTCTCCTCCTGTGCGTCCACCGCCCCGGCGCGCGTGCTGGTGAGCACGTCGATGCGCTCGCTCATCTGACGCTGGGCGGGCGCGGCGAACAGGACGACGCTCGCCTGGATCGCGAGCACGGTGGCGAAGGCGAGCGCCGGCCACTGTGGCCAGAAGCTGCCACCACCGCTTGCGCCCCACACGCCGACGTTGAACAAGGTCAGGCTCAGCGCGATCCCGCCGGTCAGCGCGAGCGCGAACGTCATGCGCGGCCGCCGCCAGATCGCCGGGTGGCGTCGCAGCAGCTGCACCCAGCCATGTATCGCGAGGGCCAGCGCGAATGGCAGGAGCACCCACACCGGCCAGAAGCCGCCGGCGCCGCTCAGCGCCCAGATCAACACGAGCACCGTCAGGATCAGCGTCGAGGCCCACAGCTGGATGGCGAACGCGCGCCCTAGCCGCGCCGAGCCGGGCATCGGCACGCGCTCCTCGGCCGGGAGGCTTTGCGCGGGGGAGTCGATCGGCGTGGCCATCGCGGTGAGCACACCCAGGGTGTCACGAGAACGGCCATCACGCCAGCTCAGGCCATCACGCCAGCTCGGCGACGCCACGTGGCTGGCGGCGCTCGCGGTTCATGCGCGGCAACCATCCGAGCCAGTGCGGCAGGTACCAGTTCCACTCGCCGAGCAGCTTCATCGTCGCGGGTAGCAGCACGCTGCGGATCAGCGTCGCGTCGATCAGCACCGCGACGGCCAGCCCGACCCCGAGCTGCTTGATGTCCAGCGTGGGCAGCGACGCGAAGATCGCAAACACCGCGACCATCACCGCGGCCGCCGCCGTGACCGTCCCGGCAGTCGCGCGGATCCCGCGTGACACGGCCTCCGAGGTGCTGGCGCCGCGATCGTGGAGCTCCCTGATGCGGCTCACGATGAACACGTGGTAGTCCATCGAGAGCCCGAACAGCACCGGGAACAAGAACAGCGGCAGCCACGCCACGACCGCGCCGTTGGAGTGGAAGCCGAGCAGGCTCTGCAGGTGGCCGTCCTGAAACACCCACACGAGCACACCGTACGCCGCGCCGACGGACAGCAGGTTCAGGACGATCGACGTGAGCGGAATCACGATCGAGCGGAACGTGAACAGCAGCAGCAGGAACGCCAGGCCGAGCACGAAGGCGAACACGAGCGCGGCGTGCTCGGAGAGCGTCTGGTTGAAGTCGCTCGTGCCGGCAGCCATGCCGCCGACCGCGTAGCTGACGCCGCTCAGCCGCCCGAGCGTCGCGGGCAGGACGTCCTCGCGCAGCGTTTTCAACGCGCGCATCGACGCCGCGTCCTGTCCGTTCCCCGGCTGCGGGATATCGACCTCGGCCACAGTGCGCGCGGCATTGACACGCGTCGCGATCGGCTCGCTGGCCTCACCGCTCGCCAGCGCTTGGCGCTCCATCTGCGCCAGTGCCATGCGCACCGGCCGTGCGTCGACGTCCGCCGCGCTCACGACCACCTGCGCCGGTTGCGGCGCGCCGGGGAAGGCATGCTGGATCTGGGCGTAGGTGCGCTCGATCGGCAGCTGATGGGGAATGTCGTCGCCGCTGAGGAAGCTCGTGTGCATCCCGAACAGCGGCAGCGCCAGCGCCACCAGCAGGCCGCACGACAGCGCGACGGCGGCCCGCGGGAAGCGCAGCACCGGCCGCAGCACGAGATCCCAGATGCGCGAGCTCGCACGCGCTCTGCTCGCGCGCCTGACTGACCCCTTCTCGACTTTGTCGCCCAGCCTGCCGAGCAGCGCCGGGAGCACCGTGAGCGAGCCGGCCATCGCGGTGAACACCACGAGCATCGCCCCCACGCCGAGCGAGGTGAAGACCTTCGAGCCCGTGAGCAGCATGCCCGCCATCGCGATCAGCACGGTGAACCCGGACACGAGCACCGCCCGCCCGGAGGTCGCGGCGGCACGCTGCAAGGCAACCGCGCTCGAGTGTCCCCGTCGGCGCTCCTCGCGCTCGCGCCGGAGGTAGAAGAGCGAGTAGTCCACGCCCACCGCCATGCCCATCAGCAGCATCACCGAGCTCGTCGCTTCCGACTGATGCACGACGTGGCTCGCGACGGCCGCGAGACCGCTCGAAGCGAGCACCGCGGAGAACGCGAGCAGCACCGGGATGCCGGCGGCCACGAACGCGCCGAAGGCGATGAGCATGATCAGGAACGTGATCGGCACCGACAGCTTCTCCGCCCGCGCGAAGCCTTCGTTGCTGAGTTTGCTGAGCGCGTGTTCTGCGCTTGCGGCGCCGAACTCCGCCACGATGAAGCCGGGGCTCTGGCGCTGGACGACGGCCACCGCGTTCAGCACCGGCTGCACGCGGCCGGACGCGGTTTCAGCGCTGCCGCGCAACGAGAACTGGATGAGCGCCGAATGGCGGTCCTTCGAGATCTGCCCGCCGTCGCCGGGCGCGAACGGCGAGCGCACGTCCTTCACCTGAGCCATCGCTCCGACCCGTCCCGCCACGCGCGCCACGACGCGCTGAAAGGCCGGTGCGCTCGCGGTGAAGCTCCTGCTCTGAACGAGCACGGCCTCATTGGCGGACTGATCGAGGTGGGCGCGCGCGAGCGTCGCCTGTGCGCGCGCCGAGCCACCGCTGCCCTGTTCGGATTCCGTGAGCTTGACCACGCCGACGGCCTGGCCGAGCGCCGCCGAGGCGACCACGAAGGCCAGCCAACCGAAGGTGGCCTTCTTCCAGTTCGCCGCGCTCCATCGTGCGGCTCGGGCTGCGATGTTCACCGTACTCTCCTCTCGCTGGAATGGCATGAGAGGAGCTTCCCGGCCGGGAGCAGGCGTGCCAATGAGGCGCTCTGGCGTTCGATCCCCCAGCTACCTGGCCGATTGGCGCCAACGAGCGGGCGCCTTCTACCGAAGCTGGCCACCAGCTGGTTCCCAGCCACAACAAGGTCCGCGCATGGCTCAAGCGCAGAGGACGCGCTAATGGTTCGTAGAAGCTCGGATGACCTGCGCCCATTGAGCCGCCGAGCCGTCTACACCAACTGTTCACCCAAGAGAAGAAGCGCCGACCGAGCTATGCTAGAGTTTCTACATAGAAAGCTATGTAGGAAGATATGGCAATGGCTCGCGCAGGCACAGCAGCAAAGACTTCGAGATCAGCGGCACGCCGCCGCGCGTCGGGACGCAGCGCTGATGCGCCATGGGGTCCGACGGAGATTCAGCGCGACTACCGAACGCTGCTCGATCGGGCCAAGGACGCACCGCAGGAAGTGCTCGACTCCGATGGCGAGGTCTTGGTCATCCAGATCAAGGGTGTTGCGGAGTTCCAGCGGCGGTTGCAGGCGCAGGTCGCCGAGACGGCTCGCTTCATGGCGATCTTCAACGAGCACCGCGAGGTGCTGCCGTCGGACTGGGCGCTGCAGACCGCTTACCCGTGGGTCGCCGCGTTCTCGAGCGATGAGGTCGCGGACTTCGCGCGGGAGCTCGTGGCCGACACGTTCGACGCCGCTCAACGGGGCACGCTCGAGCACCTTGAGGGCAACCTGCACGCCTGGGCCTCAACCGCAGGCGTCTACGGACAGCCGAACGCGATGCGAGCACTGCTCTCGCAGATCGATCCGGACGGGATCGTCGAGGTTCTGCCTCCGTCTGAGGGGCAGGTCCGGGCGGCCCAGGCGTGACCCGGGAGATCATCGACGAGTCTCGCGTGATGACGCCGTGGAGCAAAACGCCTCCAACCCCAAGGCGGTTCAGGTTGTCAACCACCGAGAGCGTTGATTCGGTCAGCATCGGCAGTGAGTGAGTCGGTCGGGTTCACTTGCCATGCCTCCAGTGCGGCGCTCTCGACGATGGCTTGGACCACGGCGGTCGTACCGCCGACCAGCGTCGAGTCGAAGTCGATCTCGGTGCCGACGCACCAAGCGTGATCGGCCGGCCAGAACAGGTTCGGTGATTGTTCCTCTAGGGGCGTCATCGCTTCAGCGTCGGCCGTCTCGCTTGCTGCCGTTAGCGGACCCGTGAGCAGTACGTACTCGCGATCGGGAAGCTCCAAGTGTGGGAGCCTTAGCTCGTGTGAGGAGAATGTCTTTCCTCTGTCCACCCACCCCCAACCAATCCATATTGCAAAGAAGCAATGCTCAGGCTCGGTCGTGTGGCCCGCAAGGATATCGCACAGCGCCTGAAGCGGCTTCCGGGGAAGATTTCCGCGTTCCGGACTCCTGCCCTGCCACAGTGAGCCTCTAAATTTCTCTGGGTCCTGAGAGCCTACAAGCGCGTGCCATTGCATGAGCGGGTGCGCTGTCCGGCCGGTCATTAGCGCGACATCCGACCACGCGACCGGTGCGCCATCTTGATCGGTCGCCGGATGGAAGACTCGTGCATATGCAGAATATCCGCTAGGCACCGTATCCGTGACCGAACCCACATCGCCGCGCAACCGGCCGGCTAGCCACTCGCCAGGTGAGACGTCCTGAGCTATCTCAAGCGCATCACTCCGCACATCGCGGACGATAGCAGTCATGTCAACACCACTGCGTGGATGGTCGACTCGTCCCCTCTTCCTTGCCTATTTACCACACCCAGCGTGAGCACGTCACAAAGAGCGCGGCTCTTGCAACTCAACATACCCCCCACAACTCACCCACGGACCCTGACGACGTAGCGGAGCCGGCCGTCCGCGTCAAGCGCGCACACCCCGTGCACCGATCGCCGCCCTCGACCTCGAACGCTGCAAGCACCTCGCGCGCACTTGACCCAGACGGCCGCCCCCGCTAAAAGCGGCAATCACTTCCGGGCTGACGCCCGGAACCCAACAGATTCACCGCAAACCTTCACTTGACAAACGGCCCTTCTTCATAAAGAGCCGACGATCGCGGCGTGAAGCGCCGCGACCTTGTGCGCCACCTGCGCGAGCACGGCGCCCGGCCCCTGCGCGAGGGCGGCAGGCACAGCTATTGGGGCTTTGATCCCGAGCGCTCCACGGCTATCCGCGTCACCGCGACCGTCCTTCCGATCCAGCCTTGCAGAGCGGCACCTCCGAGCTGGGTTTCTTAGTTGCGCCTTCGCCGCTTTCCGCTCCGTCACCACCGCCTTCACTCCCGAGCGTCGCTTCAACTAGTGGCTGGTGGACGGCAGGTTCTAGGTGCGCTTCCTTGCCGCTCTGTTGGTCGGACACCTATTCCCAGCCCCCTTCTTCTTGAAAGCCGCTCACGGTGCTTGATTTTTTCTCCTTCTTCGTTGTTCGGCTTGCGGTACACCAGGAGCAGCACCAACACAAGCCGAGAGAGCCAGAGCACTGCCCAGAAGAACACAGCGATCATCCACCGGGAGGGAAAGATGCCTACGGTGACCGCAACGGCCGGAATGCACGCGTAGAGGAGCATCCGTGGCGACCCTGGAGGCCACGCATAAACGCTCGTGACCCAGCGCCTAAGTCTAGTCATCTCGAATGTCATCTCATCCCGCCGCGAGGGCACACACGAAACCGACGGCCACTCCCATCCACGCCTCAACACCGGTCATCACCATGCCAGCGGCCACGTACGTGCACGCTAGAGCCCCTCCCGGACCCTTACCGCCACTGCCCCCGCTCCGATGTCCCCTGCCACGATGCCCAGAGCAATGCTGTCCAGTCTTGTTGCACTCGGATTCGACTTCCGGGCTATGGTCGTCGGGCACCGAGCGGGCGCATGGCCCTTCGGCGACAGCTTCGCAGAGCGGGATTGTGGAGCTAGTGGTTCGTCTGTGAAGTTCGTGGGTTATGCCTCGAGGACCTTGCCGGTGTAGGTCCACTTGAATGGTTTGGCGGTCTGGTTGTAGGTCTCGATAAACGCGAGCATTTGCTCGGCGAGGTCT
>Ga0335074_10006967_pt1 | contig 15681 bp, 11 predicted proteins | sample Lox_Sample_23_FD_206715 | JGI IMG/M metagenome (GOLD analysis project Ga0335074, IMG submission 206715) | Soil microbial communities from Loxahatchee National Wildlife Refuge, Florida, United States - Lox_Sample_2.3 | ecosystem: Environmental > Terrestrial > Soil > Wetlands | place: USA... | reverse complement strand
GCTCGCGATCCCGGTGCGCGCGTCGGCCGGCGCGGCCGAGCGCGCATTCGGCACTACGATCACGCGGTACCGGCTCGCGAACGGGCGGGTGGCCTACGCGAACTCGGCGGCAGCTCGCGTCCCGGCCGCCGCGGCGCCGTTCGTCGCCGCCGTGCTCGGCCTCGACACCATGGATGTGGTGCACGGCCTGGCCGCCCGGCCGAGCCTGGTCCGGCTCGGTGCACCCGGCGAGGATCGCAGCTCCGCTCAGCGGCGGCCGGAATTCGCGCCGTCGGCGTCCGGGCCGCAGCCGTGTACGGCCGCGGCCGATGCCGCGACGGCAGATGGCAGCTTTACTGCTGACCAACTCGCCAGTTACTACCGCATGTCACCGCTGTACCGGCTGGGTGATCAAGGGCAAGGCGTGCACGTAGCGCTGGCCGAGTTCGAAAACAACTCGCCCGCCGACATCGCGGCGTACCTGAGCTGCTATGACCTGCACACGACGGTCAACTACATCCCGGTCGACGGAGGCCCGCCGGCCGGCTTCGGGTCCGGCGAGGCTGCCTTCGACATCGAGGACGTGGCCGGCCTGGCCCCGGACGCGACGATCGACGTGTACCAGGAGCCGAACGGCGATCAGACCGGTGTCTACGACTTGTACCAGGCCATCGTCGACGCCGATGCCGACCAGGTCGTATCGACATCCTGGGGGGACTGCGAGGCGAACGAGACCAGCGCGTTCATCTTCACCGAGCAGAGCCTGTTCGAACAGGCAGCGACGCAGGGGCAGACCGTCCTGGCGGCGGCGGGCGATAACGGCTCTACCGACTGCGCGTATCCCGGTTTGGACGTTGACGACCCCGCCAGTCAGCCGTACGTGGTCGGTGTCGGCGGCACGTCCATCGGCGCGTCCGGCGAGACCGTCTGGAACGACTCTGATGCCGAAGTCGGTGCGGGCGGCGGCGGCATTTCCTCGACCTGGTGCATGCCTTCGTATCAGGATCAGACGGCTATCCCGGGTCTGATCAGCGTCTACTCTGACCACGAACAATGCCCGAAACCGCAATACGGCCGGCAGGTGCCGGACGTCTCGGCCGACGCTGATCCGTACACCGGTTACACGATTTACTACGGTGGCGCGTGGAATGCGTTCGGCGGTACCAGCGGCGCGGCGCCGCTGTGGGCAGCCGTCGCGGCGCTGACTGACGCCTCCCCGTTCTGCCGCGACTACCAGTCGGGGAGTGCTGGCGTCCAGCCCGGCGGCCTGTACGCCGTGGTCGCGCGCGCCGAGCGATACATCTACCACACCGGCGAGGCGCTGACCGACGTCACAGCCGGTAACAACGACTACCTGCCGGACGGCTATTACGGTGGGCTGTACCCGGCGACGGTGGGCTACGACATGGCCAGTGGTCTGGGCACGCCGATCGCCAGCGGCTACGACGTCGCCACCGGCAAGCCGAGCACCTTCTATCCCGGCCTGACCGCGCTGATGTGCTTCTTCTACCGCGCCAAGGGAACGGCGACCGCTTCCGTCACCCGGATTGCACCCAGTGCGGGACCGCTCAAGGGCGGCAACACCGTGACGATTACCGGCCGGGGGTTCCTGCCCATCGCGGGCGCCGACCTAGCCAGGGTGGGATCGAAGATCGTCAGCGCGGCTTGCAGCAGTTCGGCTCGGTGCACGATCAGACTGCCCAGCGAAAGCGCGGACACTGTCGACATCCAGATCGTGGTCGAGGACGGCTTCGCGACGACTCGGCTGAGCAGGCACGACCGGTACGAGTACGTGCCACCCGCGCGCATCTCGTCGCTGTCGCCGCGCAGCGGGCCGGCCCGCGGCGGCACCAGGGTCACCATCCACGGGACTTACTTTGCGGGCCCAGTCGCGGTGCGCTTCGGGCATAAGACCGCGCGGATCGTGTCGCGGTCGCCGACGAAGCTGGTCGTCGTCGCACCGCGCGGGTCTGGAACAGTGTCCGTTACGGTCTCCGCGGCCGGCGGCACCAGCTCCCCGAGCAGGTACCGGTACTAGCCCGGCACCCGCAGTCAATCCTGCAGGTTCAGCTCGGCGAGTATCGCGGCAGTGTGCTCGCCGAGCGCCGGGACCCGGCCCATCGCGGGCTCGCGGCCGGGCACGGTGACCGGCGGCAGCAGTGCGCGGACCGGCCCGCCGGGGGTGTCCACCTGCCGCCACCGGTCCCGAGCGGCAAGCTGCGGATGCGCGGCGAATTCGGCCGGCGTCCGCAGCCGTGCGTTCGCGATGCCGGCCGCGTCCAGCCTCGCCTCGACCTGCGCGGCAGTAAGGTCCCGCAGCGCGGACTCGATGATCAGCGTGAGCTGGTCGTCGCTGGCGACCCGGTCGGTGTTGGTCGCAAACCGCGGATCGGCCACCAGGTCCGGCCGGCCCAGGATGTCGCGGCACAGCACCGCCCATTCACGCTCGTTCTGCACGCCAAGGAAGACCTGCCCGTCGGCCACCGCATAGGGGCCGTACGGCGAGATCGATGCGTGCCGGGCACCGGTGCGCCGCGGCGGCTGGCCGCCGTAGAGGCTGTACAGGTAGGGCTGGGTCATCCATTCGCCGAGCGCGTCCAGCATGGCGACCTCGACCGTGCTGCCGGTCCCGGAGTGCTCCCGCTCATACAGCGCAGTCAGCACGCCGGTGAACGCGTACATGCCGGCCGCAATGTCGGCTACCGAGATGCCGGCCTTCGCGGGCGAGTCCGCGGTGCCGGTGACCGACAACAGCCCGGCTTCGCACTGCACCAGCAAGTCGTAGGCCTTCTTCCCGGCATGCGGCCCAGCAGGGCCGTACCCGGAGACCGAGCAGCAGATCAGGCTCGGGTGCCGGGAGCGCAGTTCGTCCGCGGCCAGGCCAAGCCTGGCCGCGGCACCCGGCGCGAGATTCTGCACGAATACGTCGGCCCGAGCCAGCAGCGCAGTCAGGACCTCGTGACCGTGCTCGCTCTTCACGTCCAGCTCGATCGACTCCTTGCCGCGGTTGAGCCAGATGAAGTAGCTCGACTGACCGAGCACGGTGGCGTCGTAATCGCGGGCGAAGTCGCCGTCGCCAGCCCGCTCTACCTTGATCACCCGGGCGCCGAGATCGGCTAGCTGGCGGGTGGCGAACGGCGCGGCCACGGCCTGCTCCAGCGACACGACGACGACGCCGGCCAGCGGCAGGCCAGTCCCGGCAGGTACCGTCACGGCACGTACCTGCGCAGGACGTCGGCCGCGTTCTGCCAGGTCCAGGCCGACCAGGCGGTGTCCAGGCCGGCCAGGCAATCCGCGAGCTTGCCGGACAGCTGGGCCGCCGTCGGTGGTCGCGCCGGGCTACCGGGCGGGAACGCCAGTTCCGCGTTGTGCACCTGCCCGTTCCCGGTCTGAATTCGCACCTGCAGTTCTCCGTCGAGCAGCGAGGTGCCGCCCGGCTCTAGTGTTGTCTGCACTTTGGCGGCGAGACCGCGCGCGGTCTCCCGGCGGACGGCATCGTCAGTGAAGCTCGCAAAGCCCGGGTAGCGATCGAGCAGCGCCGCCGCCGCCCCGTACTCCAGGCTGAACTTGCCCTGCAGGCCGGTGTCGGGCCGGTGGTGGATGAGCGGCACCACGGTCGCGGCCGGCGTCCGCAATTCGATGCGCTGGACGTCGGCGGGATCGAGTCCGGCCTCGGCGGCCAGGTCGATCAGCGCACTGATCGGGCGCTGGAGCGCGTAACAGCACGGGTAGATCTTGATGGCCAGGCCGCCCGGAACAGCCGGCCCGCTCAGATCCAGGCCATCGGAGCCGCCGCCCACGAGTGTCAGCCACTCATCGAGCACAGTGTCGTCTGCGCTAGCGCCATCCGCCGCCAGCGCGGCGGCCCGCAGGCCAGCTTCCACCGCGAAGCCGACCTGCAGCGACTTCGCATCGGTGCCGAAGGCGCGCTGCAGGCCCCCGGCGGCCGGCACGGCGAGCGCGATCGCGGTCGCGATCTGGCTGGCGGGCAGGCCAAGCGTCACCGCCGCGCCGGCGGCAACGGCTGGCGCGCCGGCCGTGCAGGTCGCGTGCCAGCCAGCTGAGTAATGCGGCCAGCCAAGCGCGGTGCCGAGGCGCGCCATGACCCCGGCTGCCGCCAGGTAACCGCGGGCTCCGCCGCCCGCTGCCAGCGCGGCCGGCACGCAGACGGCACTGACGTGCGTGGTCGACGGCATGTGCAGGTCGTCGAAGTCGAGCACGTGCCCGGCGGTCGCCCAGCGACCAGCTTCAGTGAGGCTGGCGGCGACCTTGGTGACCGGATGGTCGCGGGCGGCCAGCGTCACGGCCACGGTGTCCAGCAGGGACCGGTCGGCGAGCGCCAGGTCACCAGCGGTCGGCTGAAGGTCGTGCGCCCACTGCGCGAGCATGCGGGCAGTCGATGTCATCGGCGTCTCCGGCGGGAGCGACGGCCGCCACCGGAGGCGGCCAGCTGACATCACCCTAGCTAGCTACAGTCCTGCCTGCTGGACTGGCTGAGCGGCGGCCGGCTGTGCGGCCGGCGCATCGGCGAGCCGGTCGACTGCCCGAGCCAGGGCATCGAGCGCGGGAACCGCGGCAGCTAGCGCTCGCCGCTGTTGCGCCGAGAGGGTGGATAGCGCCTGCTGCAGGAGGCCGGCGTTGATGGCCTGCCAGGCTCGCACCGCACGGTGGCCGGCCTCCGTGGCCGTCAGCTCGATTGCCCGCCGGTCGCTATCGGCGGCAGCCCGGCTCACCATGCCGTGTGCGACCAGGGCATTGACGATCGTGGTCACCGTGTTCGGACGCATGTGCAGCAGCGCGGCCAGCTGGCCGGGCCGGGCGGCGGGGTTCTCCACGACGGCAGAGAGCAACTCAAGCTGGGCCACGGCGAGCGGATTGTCCGGGTCGGCAACGCGCGCGCCACGGCGCAGTGCCCGCCGGAGCCTGGCAATGCCGTCGGCGAGACCATCCGGCTGGGCGCGGCCGCCTCCGGGCAGCTCAGACGCTTCGGCCACGCTAGCTCGCACAGGACCCCCCTGGTCAGCGGTCTGCTTCTGCGGACACTCCGCAAGCGTACGGGATCGGGCTTGGATTAACTACCAGTATAGTAGGGAAACTGCCATGGGGCGGCAATCGCGGGTGCGGGCCGCCAGAAGGATAATTATCTCGCCGGGCATCGGGGGCGCGCGGCTCTGCTCGGCTGTCACCGACGAAGGGCATCGGCAGTGCCAGATCCGGACAGTGCACGCTCCCCGCTCGGCACTGCCTGGGTGAAGAACCGGCAGACCCCGCTCCGTCGCTACCTGCGCACCGAGACCGGGAGCGCGGCCGTCCTGCTTGCCGCCACCATCGCCGCGCTGATCTGGGCGAATGCCGACCCGGCCGGATACGCGGCCGTCTGGTCCACCCATCTGTCGGTCATGCTCGGCTCCGCGGGAATCGCGGCGACCCTGCACGAGTGGGTGAATTCCGGGCTGATGGCCTTCTTTTTCCTGGTCGCCGGGCTCGAAGCGCGGCGCGAATTCGATATGGGAGAACTGCGGGACCGGCGGCGGCTGGCGCTGCCGCTCGCGGTCGGGCTGGGCGGCATGATCGTGCCGATCGGGATCTATCTCGCTATTAACGCGGGCCTGCCGTCCGCCCGAGGCTGGGGCGCCGCGATGTCCACCGACACCGCGTTCGCCCTGGGCATGCTCGCCCTGGTCGGCACCGGCGTCCCCGACCGGGTGCGCACCTACCTGCTGACCTTCGCCATCGTCGACGACGTGGCCGGGATCGTCGTCATCGCGTTCGCCTACAGCGGCCACATTGACTTCCGCGCGCTTGCTGTCGGCCTGGTCATCCTGGCGGTGGTCGTTGCCGCGCGGGCCCGCGGCCTTCGGAACGGGGCCGTGTACCTGCTGCTCGGGATCGTCGCCTGGACCGCGTTCTTCAAGTCTGGCGTCGACCCGGTGATCGTCGGCCTGGTCATGGGGATGCTGGCGCTGGCCTATCCGGCAGCTCGCCTGGATCTGGAGCAGGCGTCAGAGTCGTTCCGGCTGTTCCGGGAGCAGCCGACGCCGGAACTCGCCAGCCAGGCCCGGGAAAGCGTGCGGGCGGCGCTGTCGCCGAACGACCGGTTGCAGCAGCTGTTCCACTCCTGGACCAGCTACCTGATCGTCCCGCTGTTCGCGCTGGCCAACGTCGGGATCCACGTCAGCGCCGGTTTCCTGGCGCGGGCTTATCTGTCCCCGGTCACGCTTGGCATCCTGCTCGGCTACGCGCTGGGGAAGCCGCTCGGCACGGTGGCGGCGGCCCGGCTGATCACGACGATCAGCCATCGCCGGATCGAGCCCCCGGTTGGCTGGGCCGCCGTCGCCGGTGCCGGCGCTATCGCGGGCATCGGCTTCACCGTGTCGCTGCTGATTGCCACGCTCGCCTTCCACGGCACGCAACTGGCCGAGGCAAAGCTCGGCGTGCTGTCGGCCGCGATCGTCGCCTCCGTCGCGACCTGGATCATCTTCCGGCTCACCGCGCTGCTGCCCAAGCGGTTGCGGCTTCGCGCCTTGCTGGGAACGGCCAGGACCATTACTGACCTCGCGGTGCCGGTCGACGCCAAGCGAGACCATGTGCGGGGGCCAGCCGATGCGCCGGTCACGCTGGTCGAGTACGCCGACTTCGAGTGCCCGTTTTGCGGCCAGGCTGAGGGTGTCGTCCGTGAGCTGCTGGCCGACTACGGCGACGACTTGCGCTACGTCTGGCGGCATCTGCCGCTCACCGACGTGCATCCGCACGCCCAGCTCGCTGCCGAGGCCGCCGAAGCCGCGGCTAAGCAGGGCAAGTTCTGGGAGATGCACGACCAGCTACTCGACCATCAGGGCCAGCTGACGGCTAAGGACGTGCTGCGGTACAGCGCAGAGATCGGACTGGATACCGCGAAGTTCACCAAGGATATGCGAGGTCGGGCCGGCGCCGCGAAGATTGCCTCGGACGTGGACTCTGCCGACCTGAGCGCCGTCTCCGGCACGCCGACGTTCTTCATCAACGGCAGGCGCTACCACGGTGCCTACGACGCTGACGCGCTGTCCAGCAGGGTTCGCACCGCGCGGGCGCGCGCTCTGATTAGCCCGGCGGCGCGGCGATCAGCCTCCGGTCAGGGGCGAGCTGCCTCCGGCTAACCGGGCGCCGAAGCCAGTGACGACCGGCTCGTCAGGCGTGCTGCAGGAACTCCAGCCCGAGCCGGACTGCCATCGCGCCTTCGCCCACGGCTGCCGCTACCCGCTTCGTCGAGCCGCTCCGGACGTCACCAGCCGCGAAGATTCCCGGCTGGCTCGTTTCCAGCGCTGAGCGCCGCCAGCTGGTATGCGGCAGCACCGCTCCGATCGGGGCCTCGGCATCCTGCCCGGTGCGGACGAATCCGTTGGCGTCGAGGGCGACAAGCTCGCCGAGCCATCCGGTGCACGGCGTGGCGCCGATGAAGACGAACAGTGCGCGGGCGTCGATGACGTGTCGCACACCGCTCTGATCGGTGGCGGCAACGGCCGCCAGGGTCTCGTCCCCGATCAGCCCGTCCAGTTCGGCTCGGAGCAAGATCGTGACGTTGGGAAGCAGCCTGATCCGGTCGGCCAGGTAGCGCGACATGTGCTCGCCCAGGTCGTGGTCGCGGGCGATCAGGGTCACCTGCGAGGCGTACCGGGACAGCAAGGCCGTTGCCTGGCCCGCCGGGTTGCCCGCACCCAGGACGACGACCGGATCGCCCCGGCAAGCCACAGCCTCGGCCTGCGCCGCTGCGTAGAAGACGCAGCGCGGCTCGAAATGCTCGAGCCGCGGCACAGCGGGCCGCCGGTACCGCGCCCCGGAGGCGATGATCATCAGCCCGGCGCTCACTGAGGTGCCGTCGGTCAGCTGCACGGTCCACTGGCCGTAGTCCAGTTCCGCGGAGACCGCCTGCGCGGGCACGGCGAACTGGGCGCCGAACTGCCTGGCCTGCAGCTCCGCCCCGCGGGCAAGCTCGGCGCCCGAAAGCCCGGACGGGAAACCCGGGTAGCTGTCAATCCTGGCGGCCGAGCCTGCCTGGCCGCCGGCGGCGATGGCATCGAGCACAACCGTGTCCATGCCTTCGGAGGCGCCGACGATCGCGGCCGCGAGGCCGGCCGGCCCGGCACCGACGACCAGCAGTTCGCACCCGGCCCGCGGCACCGTCGGCGCCGGCAGGCCGATGGCTGCGGCAAGCTCGGCGTTGGCGGGATTGCGCAGCACCTGACGGCCGTACAAGATCACGATCGGCGTCTCGTCCGGCCTGACGTCCAGCACCGTGAGCAGATGCTCGGCCTCCTTGTCGTCATCGAGGTCCAGCCAGTGCGAAGGGATCCGGTTGCGGGCAGCGAACTCCCTGATCCGCCCGGTATCCGGCGAGTACCTGGAGCCAACGATCCGCATCCCGACACCCAGGCCGATCAGGATCGACCGGCGAGTCAGGAAGGCACGCAACACCACGTCGCCGACCGCCGGGTCACGCCTGACCAGGTCGGTGAGCCGGTCGACGGGAACGGCCAGCACCCGGCCCGCAGCCGTCGCCACTGCGCTGTAGAACACCGACTCGCCGGTGAGCAAGCCCAGCTCGCCGAGGAATCGGCCGCGGCCGTGAACGCTGATGACGCGCTCGCCGGGCGTCTGGTAGCCCTCGACGGTGGCCACGCGGCAGTCCAGGACCGCGTAGAAGTCGCAGTTCCGCTCACCTTCGACGAACAGGGCTTCGCGCGGCATAATGTCGCGCTCGGTTCCGAGCGCCGCGAGAGCAGCCAGCTGGGCATCGGTCAGCCGCGGGTATGCGCCGTAAACGTCGGGGGTCTCGGCGACGGCGTCAGACGTAGGCTTCGTCCACATAGCACCACCGCCAGTCCTCGCCCGGCTCAAACGACTGCACTATCGGGTGCCCGATCGCGTACGCGTGGCCGCGGGCGTGGCGAAGTGGTGACGAGTCGCAGCAGCCGACATGGCCGCAGGTCAGGCACATGCGCAGATGTACCCACGGAGTGCCGAGGCGGAGGCATTCCTCGCAACCGTCGCGGGTTGCCGGCTCTACCGGCCGCACCAGAAGCAGGTGCGGATCGCGGACTGTCGTCACTGCCGCCTCCGCTTCTCACCGGATAACCCGATTTGACTGGCGATCAAGTCAAGGCTCTCCCGGCCGTCGGAACCGCACATCAGCAGGTCAGCTAGTTCGCTGGGCGCGCGGCGGCCGGGCCGGCGGCGGCTTAGCTGATTGGGGGATACCGCGTGACGGCCTGCTCGCCATGCTGGCGTGGATGGGGCGGCGCAAGCCGAGCCAGCTGAGCGGGGCAGCCCGCGCGGTGGCGCAGCGAGCGCCGGAAACACTGACGGTCGTGCGCTACCGCGCGCAGCCGACAGCGGTGACGATTGTCAGGCTCACCAGCACTGCGGTATTTGCGTACCTGCTTGCCCTGTTGCTGCCGATCGTCACCCCGCGCCCGGTGCTTGCGCCGCTGACGGCGCTGCTGGTAGCCCAGGTCACGCTGTACCACACCGTGCACAGCGCGATCCGGCGGGTGGTTGCCGTGGTCGTCGGCGTCCTGCTGGCCCTTGGCCTGTCGGCGTGGCTCGGCTTCACCTGGTGGAGTCTCGGGATTACCATCGCGATCGCGCTGGCCGTCGGGTTCGCCCTGCGCCTGGGTGAGACCGTACTGGAAGTCCCGATTAGCGCCATGCTGATCCTGTCGGTGACTACCGAAAGCACCGCGGCGGTCGGCCGGATCGTCGAGACCGGGGTGGGTGCTGCTGCCGGGCTGCTCGCGGGTTTCGTCTACGCCCGGCCAAAGGTGCAGTCGGCTGCGGAGGCTCTGGACGATCTGTGCCAGAAGATGGCTGCCCTGCTCACCGATATGGCTGACGGCCTCCGCGACGGGTCGGTGAACCAGCACGCCGCAAGCTGGCTCGCCCGGGCCCGGTCGGCAGCCGGCGAAATCGACCGGGTGGACGAGGCGCTCCGGCACGCCGAGGAGAGCATCCGGCTCAATCCACGACGGGTCTTGCTCCCGGAGCTCGGGGCCGATCTGCGCGGCGGCCTGGAAACCCTGGAGCACGCGGCCCTGACGGTCCGGCTGCTGGCGCGGCTGCTTGCCGACAGTGCGCGGGCTGGCCATCAGCCGCCGGTCGGCGACGAGCAGGTCCGGCTCAGGCTTGCCGCGGTCCTCACCGAGCTTGCCTCGGCCGTACGCGTCTATGGGCGCCTGGCCGTTGAACGCGTTCCCGGCCAGCGAGACCTCCTTGATTCCGACCTGAACCGTCACCTGACCGACGCGGAGGCACGGCAGGACCAGCTCAACGAACTGCTGAGCACTGACCCGGCCGCCGAGCCCGTCGGCTGGCCGGTGCGCGGGGAACTCGTCAGCCACCTGGACCGGCTGCGCACCGAGGTCAAAGTCGGCATCAAGATGAGCAAACAGTATGGCGGGAGCCGGCGGATACGGCGATCGGGGCGAGCGGCACGGGAGACCCGACAGCGGGCGGGCCAGCCGTTCAGGCCGGGTGCCCGGCGGGGATACCCGCACGGGGAACGCGCCCGGCGCCGCCGGTGAGACGGCGCGGCGTGGTTACACTGAGTAGTCGTGAGGGACCAGCCCGGCTAGCCGTGGGGTCGGCAGGAGGCCGAACGAATGGCCCACAGCAACGACGCGCGTGGCAGCCCGTTCACAGCGTTCAGGAAGCTGCTGAGGCTGTCGCTGCTACTGGCCCAGCAGGAGGACCAGGCCAGAATCTTGCAGCTAGTGGCGGAAGCCGCAGAGGCCCTGGCCCCCTGCCAGGCTGAAGGCATCGTGCTCGACCAGGACTGGCAGGACGTCGGGCGGCGGCATCAGCAGACCGCCGCAGCCGAGGTTCGGTATGCCGCCTTGCCTGCCTGCGGCGCCCGGGTAGCGGCCGTCACTAACGGCTGGGCGTGGGCTTACCCCATTCCCGCTCGTCGCGGCACCGCCGGTTGTCTTGTCGTGAGCGCGGACGACGAACTGGCCGAATACGAACATTTCCTGCTCCAGTCGCTGGCCGAGCACGCAGGCGTTGCGCTGGCACATGCGCGGCTTCATGCTCGTGAGCGAGCGCAAGCGGCCGAGCTGCGAGCGGCCAACCTGGCGCTTCGCCGCAGCATGGAGATTCACGACCGGCTCACTCAGGTGGCCTTGCGCGGCGAGGGCGAGGAGGGAATCGCTCGTGCCGTCTACGAGCTCACCGAACATCCGGCCGGCGTCGAAGACTCCTTCGGCAACCTCGTGACCTGGGCCGGGCCGGGGCGGCCGGATCCGTCCGCGGAGGACGGTGCCGAGAGCCGGAGCCGCCTGCTGAACCGGGCAATGGAGACGCCGGGGCCGCCGGTCCGGGACGGCGAGCGACTCATCTCGGTAGCCAGGCTGTCCGGTACGCCGGTGGCCGTGCTGGTCCTGGCCGATCCGGACCGGACGGCCGGGGAGGCCGAGCGGATAGCGATCGAGCATGCCACCACGGTGCTGGCCATGGAGGTCGCCCGACTGCGGACCGGGACTGAGTCGCGAGCCCGCGCGCGCAGCAATCTCGTCCTCGAGCTCGTCATTGGCGAGGAGGGCCCGGGCGTGGTGAACCGCGCGCAAGCGCTCGGCTACGATCTCGGCCGGCCGCACCGGGTCGTCGCGCTGGAGGGCGACCCCGACGCGGGTGAGGAAATGGATGTCTTCCTGGGCGCGGTCAGAAAAGCTGCCACCGCCCACCGGGTCGGGTCGTTGCTCGCAGCCAGGCTCACCGACGTGCTACTGCTCGCCGACGCGGATACGTGCTGGCAGGGCTTCCAGGCGGCCGTCGTAGCAGAGCGGCGCGGAGCGCGCTGCAGCGTCGGGGTCGGCGGGCGCTGCCAGGAGGTGGCAGGATTCCCGCGCTCCTACCGGGAAGCGCAACTTGCGCTCCGCCTGCAGAAGGCAGTGGGCGGAACCGAGCAGGTCACGATCTTCGACGACCTCGGTGTGTACCAGGTGCTAGCCACTGACGCCGACGCCACGGCGATGGAGTCGTTCGCCAGGGAGTGGCTGGGGGCGCTGCTGGACTACGACGGCCTGCACGGGGCCCAGCTCGTCCAGACGCTGAGCGAGTACCTGGACCGCGGCGGCCGCTATGAGCCCACGGCGACAGCGCTGTCGGTGCACCGCAGCACGCTCAAGTACCGCCTTCGCCGCATTCGCGAGGTGTCCGGTTACGACCTCAGCAGCCCGGATACCCAGTTCAACCTGCAACTGGCAACTCGGGCATGGCGGACATTGCAGGCGCTGCGCGCCTGACCAGGGCCGCCCTGCCGGTTCGTCCTGGGCGGACAGCCGGTTCGCCCGGACGGGACGGTGCGCACGGGTACCGGCATCGCCAATGCTGAGGCGATCACGGCAATGAAGCGGGGTGCATGCAATGAGCCTGAGCCTTGACTCGCAGATGTACGTCAGAGACCTGGAAGAGCAGCTGAGGCGGCTGCTGTTCGGCGGAGGCAGCGCACCGGATGCCGAGGCGGCAGTGCTGCTGGTCCGCGGTGCACTGGCCGACGGTGATCACTCCCGTGCGGCCTGGCTGGCCCAGTCAACCCAGCAGCTGGCAGAGGCCCGGCCCGGCCACTGTGACATGGCCGCTGCCGCAGCCCACGCCCGCGGCCTCGTCGACCGGGACTCAGCTGCTCTGGAGCAGGCCGCCAGGACTTATGCGGCGCCGCTGGCACGCGCGAAGGCGACCGAGGACGCCGGGCTGGCCTGGGCGGGCCGGGGTAATCAGGACAACGCGGTGGCCTGGCTGCGCCAGGCTTATGCACAGTACGAACAGCTGGGCACTGTCAGCGCGATGGCCCGGGTCAGGTCGCAGCTGCGGGCCGCCGGAGTGCGGCTGCACCACTGGAAGCGCGCGGACAAGCCGGCCTACGGCTGGGACAGCCTCACCGAGACCGAGCAGCGGATCGCTGACCTGGTCGCCCAGGGCCTCAGTAACCGGCAAGTCGCGGGCCGGCTGTTCCTCAGCACGCACACGGTTGCCTTCCATCTCCGGCATATCTACTGGAAGCTGGACGTCAATTCGCGCGTCCAGCTAGCCCGGCTGGCTGCCGAGCAGGCTCAGGTCGAGACGGCGTGACCAGCGTGAGCTAACCGGATGGAGGATGTGGCGGCCGGCCAGCCGGGGGAGTGTATGGCCAAGGGAGAACCCGCACCGACGATTTGCCCTGGGTACCGGCGGCCAGCCTGACCGCCGGAAGAGCGGCGACGCTCAGGAGGCAGGGGATGGCAAAGGCAGTCGGCATCGATCTCGGCACGACCAACTCGGTCATCGCGGCAACGGAGGAAGGGAAGCCGACCGTCATCCCGAACTCAGAGGGATCACGGACGACCCCGTCCGTCGTGGCGTTCACTCCCCAGGGCGAGCGGCTAGTGGGCCAGCTGGCCAGGCGCCAGGCGATCCTGAACCCGAAGGGGACGATCTACTCCGCCAAGCGGTTTATCGGGCGGCGGTACAGCGAGGTCGGCAGCGAGCTGAACGCCGTCTCTTATGACGTCGTCCCCGGGCCCGACGACGTGGTCAGGTTCAAGGTCGGTGACCGGCTCTACGCGCCAGAAGAGACCTCCGCGCTTGTCCTGCGCAAGCTGGCCGAGGATGCTGCGAAGTTCCTGGGCGAAAAGGTCACCGAGGCAGTGATCACGGTTCCCGCCTACTTCAACGACGCGCAGCGCCAGGCGACCAAAGACGCCGGCCGCATCGCCGGGCTCGATGTGCTGCGCATCATCAACGAGCCTACGGCCGCCGCGCTGGCCTACGGACTGGACAAGAAGGGTAATGAGACCGTCCTGGTCTTCGACCTCGGCGGCGGGACGTTCGACGTCAGCGTGCTCGACATCGGGGACGGCGTCGTCGAAGTACGCGCCACAGCTGGCGACACTCACCTCGGCGGCGATGACTTCGACCGGCGGCTGGTCGACTACCTAGCCGACGAGTTCCACCGCGACAACGGGTTCGACCTGCGGCAAGACCCGCAGGCGCTGCAGCGTCTGTTCGAGGCAGCCGAGAAAGCGAAGGTCGAGTTGTCCGCAGTCACTCAGACGATCGTCAGCCTGCCATTCATCACCGCTGACGCGACTGGCCCGAAGCACCTGAACACCACCATCGTGCGGTCGACGTTCGAGCAGATAACGGCTGACCTCGTCGAGCGCACGGTCGGGCCGGTCAAGCAAGCTCTCGGCGACGCCAAGCTCAGCGCCAACGACATCGATGAAGTCATCCTCGTCGGCGGCGCCACCCGGATGCCGGCGGTGCAGAACCAGGTCCGCAGGCTTACCGGCGGCAAAGACCCCAACATGACCGTCAACCCCGACGAGGTGGTCGCACTCGGCGCGGCTATCCAGGCCGCGGTGCTCAAGGGCGAGGTCAAGGATGTCCTGCTGCTCGACGTCACCCCGCTGTCGCTCGGCATCGAGACGCTGGGCGGTGTCATGACGAAAGTCATCGAGCGCAACACCACGATTCCCGCGCGCCGCGGAGAGGTATTCAGCACTGCTGAGGACAACCAGTCAGCGGTCGACATCGTTGTTCTGCAGGGCGAACGGGAACGCGCTGCCGACAACCGGGTGCTCGGCCGGTTCCGGCTGGAGAACATCCGTCCGGCTCCGAGGGGCACGCCGCATATCGAGGTCACCTTCGACATCGACGCCAACGGCATCCTGAACGTATCGGCCAGGGATAAAGACACCGGAGTCGAGCAGCGGATCACCATCAGCGAGAGCTCGAACCTCGACCAGACGGAGGTCGAGCGCATGATTCGCGACGCCGAGCAGCACCGCGAGGAAGACCTGCTGCTCCGCGAGCTAACCGATGCGCGCAACGAACTCGATACGCTCGTCCACCGGATCGAGAGCTTGCTGTCTGAGCGCGGCGACTCGGTGCCCGTCCACGAGAAAGCGCGCGCGGAGAACGCACTCGAGGGGGCGCGACAGGCGCTCAAGCAGGACACGCCGATCGAGCGCATCAAGATCCTGAACGCGGAACTGGCGCAGATCTTCCAGAGCCTGAGCGCCCAGCCGCCGCCCAACGTCGAGGAAGGCCAGCCGCTGCCCAGCGACGAGGACGTGATCGACGCCGAGTTCAGCACCGATGAATGACCGCAGCGCAAGTCCGCCGTCGGGCTCTGACCCGCAGGCCGGCCCGGCCGCGGCCGGCCCGACCGCGGCCGGCGCGACCGGGACGACCGGGACGGGGGTCGCCGAGGAGCGGGTCGCCGGGCTTGAGGAACGGATCGCCGAACTAGTCGTCGAGCCGATGCTCGCCGACCTGCGGTCGCGGCTGGCCGAAGGTCAGCTGACCCTGGAGGTGACCGCGCAGGCCCGCCGTCACATCGCCATCCAGGGTTACGACCCGGTCTACGGCGCGCGGCCGCTGCGCCGCTTCGTCGCCCGACAAGTGGAGACCAGGATCGCGCGCGCCCTGATCGCCGGCGACGTACCCGATAGCAGCATGATCAGAGTCGATTACGTCGAGCCGGAACCGGTCGTCAGCTTTGCCGGCCGCCCCGCTGGTAGCACAATCTGAGCATGCCAGACGCGCTGATGAGATGCCCGCACTGCGGACGGCGCAACCGCGTGCCAGCGGTGGCGAGCGGTACGCCGCGCTGCGGGAACTGTCACCGGCCGCTGCCGTGGATAGTGGACGCCGGCGACGACGACTTCCCCTCGGTGGCAGAGGCCGCTT
>Ga0335074_10006965_pt1 | contig 15682 bp, 14 predicted proteins | sample Lox_Sample_23_FD_206715 | JGI IMG/M metagenome (GOLD analysis project Ga0335074, IMG submission 206715) | Soil microbial communities from Loxahatchee National Wildlife Refuge, Florida, United States - Lox_Sample_2.3 | ecosystem: Environmental > Terrestrial > Soil > Wetlands | place: USA... | reverse complement strand
TTGCCCGCGGCATCGTAGTGATGCTCCACGGGAAGACTTTTGATCTTGGATTGAAACCATTCGCGCGCTTTGAGCCAGGTATCGGTCCAGGCGACGCGCTGCGCGCCGTTCGAATCGCCCGTCAGCTCGCGCAATTCCTTCAATTCGGCGATGGTTCGTTTCGGGTTCAGGCTCATGGCGGCTCGTTCCCGTATTGTAACGGCATTGGACGGGGCGGGCTTCCGTTTGGTAGACCTAGAGGATGGGCGGCGCAGTTTCGTTTGGGTTCGAGGACAACGCGGAGATCGCGCGCCGGTTTCCCGAGTTGCATCCCGCCTTCAATTCGCACGAAGCGCTGACCGAAGCCAACCGGTGTCTGAATTGTTTCGACGCGCCGTGTGCGGCGGCCTGTCCGACCCATATCGACGTTCCGCGCTTCATTAAGAAAATCACCACCGGCAACCTGGCGGGATCGGCGGCGACGATTCTGGATTCGAACATTTTAGGATCCAGTTGTTCGCGCGTGTGCCCGGTGGACGTGCTGTGCGAAGGGGCCTGCGTCATGTTGCGCTATAACAAGCAGCCCATCGCGATCGGACGGCTGCAACGCCACGCGATGGATTATTTTTTCGAACGCGGCGGGCATTTGCCGAAGAAATCGGCTGAACGCGCCCAGCAGAGAATCGTGTGTATCGGAGCGGGGCCGGCGTCGCTCGCGTGCGCGGCGGAACTCGGGCAGCGCGGATTTTCGGTTACGCTCCTGGAGCGGCGCGCGTTGCCCGGCGGATTGAACACCTATGGCGTGGCGGAATACAAACTGCGTCCGCCGGACAGCCTGCGGGAAATCGCGATGATTCGCGAACTGGGCGTGGATTTTCGCTTCGGAGTTTCCGTGGATACCGAAGAGGATCTGGCAGCTTTGGAGATGGAATACGACGCCATTTTTTTGGGAATCGGGCTCGGCGCGATGAACGAATTGCGAATTCCGGGCGCCGATCATCCCGGCGTAGTAGATGCGCTGGAGTTTATCGCGCGATACAAAACGGAAGGCGATCTCAAGATCGGAAATCATGTGGTTGTGGTGGGCGCGGGCAATACGGCGATCGATGCGGCCAATGCGGCGCGGCGGCTGGGCGCGGCTCGCGTGACCATCGTGTATCGCAGGACGGAGGACGATCTGCCGGCGTTCGGTTTTGAATATGAACATGCCAAGCACGAGGGCGTCAGTTTTGAATGGCTGGCGCAGCCGGTGGCCGTTCACACTTATCCGGCCGGCGGAATTGCCTCGCTCGAATGCGTGCGGCTCAGCGATGAAGGCGGCGAGGCGCCCGCGCCCGTTCCCGGATCGAACTTCCATCTGCTGTGCGACATGGTGATTCCGGCCATCGGGCAAACGCCGCTGATCGCGTTGGTGGAGCGCTGCCGCGGGGTGGAAGTGCATGCGGGGCGGGTGCAAATCGATCGGGCGAGCGGCCGCACCAGCAATCCGAAATATTACGCCGGCGGCGATTGCGTGAACGGGGGGCGCGAGGTGGTGGACGCGGTGTCGGATGGGAAGAGGGCCGGCATAGCCATCGCGAATTCATTTGCCGAGGCGGTTCATGCCTGACATTTCGACGAATTTCGCGGGGATTCGCTCGCCCAATCCGTTTTGGCTGGCATCGGCGCCGCCCACCAATTGCGGAGAGCAGGTGATGCGGGCGTTCGACGCGGGTTGGGGCGGAGCGGTGTGGAAGACCATCGGAGAGCCCATCACCAATGTGTCTTCGCGCTATTCGTCCATCGATTGGAACGGCCAGCGCATGCTGGGCCTGAACAATATCGAGCTGATTTCGGACCGGCCGATAGAAACCAATCTGCGCGAGATCGCGGAAGTGAAAAAGCGCTACCCGAAACATGCGGTGATCGCATCGTTGATGGTGGAATCGAAGCGCGAGGCGTGGCATGACATCGTCGCGCGGTCGGAAGATGCGGGCGCGGACGGCCTGGAGCTGAATTTCGGTTGTCCGCATGGAATGAGCGAGCGAGGAATGGGCAGCGCGGTGGGGCAAGTGCCCGAGTACACCGAGATGATCACGGGTTGGGTGAAGGAGAAAGCGCGCACGCCGGTGCTGGTGAAGCTGACACCCAACATCACCGACATCCGGCAGATTGCGCGCGCGGCCAAGCAAGCGGGCGCCGACGGGCTTTCGGCGATCAATACGCTCAATTCGATTACCGGCATCGATCTGGACACGCTGGAGCCGCGGCCCAATGTGGATGGGCTTTCCTCGCACGGCGGCTATTGCGGGCCGGCGGTGAAGCCGATCGCGCTGCACATGGTGCATCAGCTCCAGATGGACGAGGCGTCGCGGTTGCCGCTCTCCGGGATCGGCGGAATCGGGACTTGGCGGGACGCGGCGGAGTTTATGCTGCTCGGCTGCGGGACCGTGCAAGTGTGCACGGCGGCCATGCATTATGGATATCGCATCGTGGAAGACATGATCGACGGTCTTGCAAACTGGATGCGGGAAAAAGGGTTCGAGCGCGTCGAAGATTTTCTCGGGGCGAGCGCGCCCAAGGTCACGGATTGGAACCGGCTCAATTTAAATTTCAAGATCGTGGCGCGCATTCACGAAGAGAAGTGCATCGGGTGCGAGCTATGCTATATCGCGTGCTGGGATGGTGCGCACCAGTGCATTCACCTCGACCGAGGCATCCATCTCAATGGCGCGCATGCCAAACCGCCGGCTATCGAGGCGGCCAGCCGCGCTCGTATTACTGTCACGCCGATTCCGAAGCTGGATCGCGGCGGACAATCGGACGCGCCGCCGGTCCGCATTCCGCGCGTGGACGAACACGAGTGCGTGGGCTGCAATCTGTGTGCGCTGGTTTGTCCGGTAGACGGTTGCATTACGATGGAGCGCGTGGACCATCACTTGCCTCGCAAGACCTGGGAAGATTTGGTGAATGGGAATCCTCATTAAGAACGGGACGGTTGTCACGGCGGAGAAAACTTTCGCCGCGGATGTGTTGATCGAGGGCGAAACGATCAAAGAGGTACGTGCCGGAATCGCAGCGGAACCCACGCATCAGGTGTTCGACGCCGCGGGTATGCTGCTTCTGCCCGGCGGGATCGACGCCCACACCCATCTCGACATGCCCTTCGGCGGGACCACGTCGAGCGACGATTTTGAAACCGGCACTCGCGCGGCGGCCATCGGCGGCACCACCACGATTGTAGATTTCGCGATTCAGGCGCGCGGAACCAAGATGCGGGACGCGCTCGACACCTGGTGGAAGAAGGCGGAATCGAAGGCCTGCATCGATTACGGGCTGCATATGATCGTGACGGATCTTCCCGATGCCGGCCTCGAAGACATGGACGATTTGGTGCGCGAAGGCGTGGCCAGCTTCAAGCTTTTCATGGCGTATCCGGGTGTGCTGATGGTGGACGACGCGACTATTTTTCGCGCTCTGCAGCAGACATCCAAGAATGGCGCGCTCATTTGCATGCACGCCGAGAACGGCAGCGTGATCGACGTGATCGTGCGGCAGGCATTGGCCGAGGGCAAGACGGCGCCGATCCATCACGCGCTCACGCGCCCCACTATTGCCGAAGCCGAAGCCGTGCATCGGGCCATCGCGCTGGCGGAGATGGCGGGCGTTCCTATTTACATCGTGCACCTGTCGTCCGAGGATGCGTTGAATCAGGTGCGGGAGGCGCGCGATCGGGGGCTGCCAGCATTTGCGGAAACGTGCCCACAGTATTTGCTCCTTTCCATCGACGATATGCAACTGCCGGGATTTGAAGGCGCGAAGTACGTGTTCACGCCGCCGCTGCGCGAAAAACAGAATCAACCGAAATTGTGGGATGGGTTGAAGACCGACAACCTGCAAGTGGTATCCACGGATCACTGCCCGTTCTGCTTCGAAGACCAGAAGGCGCTGGGCAAGGACGATTTCACGAAAATCCCTAACGGCGGGCCGGGTATCGAGAACCGGTTACAGCTTCTGCATCATCACGGAGTGAACGCGGGCAAGATCACGCTGAACCGTTTTGTGGAGATCACATCCACGGCTCCCGCGCGAATTTTCGGAATGTATCCCAAGAAAGGCGCGATCGCGGCGGGGAGCGACGCCGACATCGTGGTGTGGGATCCGAAAGCGGAGCATACCATCAGCGCTAAAACGCATCATATGCGCGTCGATTATTCGATGTTCGAAGGTTTCAAAGTCACCGGCAATGCGCGGCAGGTGTTTTCGCGGGGCGAGATGATCGTCGAGAAAAGCCAATATCTGGGGCGCGCGGGCCGCGGGCAATACTTGCGAAGGGCGGCGAAGGGAGGAGCATGGACCTAGCGGAAGAGCGAAAATCGAGCCTGTATAACGAAGACCTGGCTCCGGTACCCGCGGCGCGCCGCACGTGGGGCATCTATAACTACGCGTCGCTATGGGTGGCGATGAGCGTCTGCATTCCGACCTATATGCTGGCGTCCGGCTTGATCGCGGGCGGCATGAGCTGGAAGCAGGCCATCGGAACAATTTTGCTTGGAAATGTCGTCGTCCTGATTCCGATGATTCTGAACGCGCACGCCGGCGCTAAATATGGCATCCCCTTCCCCGTGCTGGTGCGGGCTTCCTTCGGAGTGCGCGGCGCGAATGTGCCCGCGGTGTTGCGCGCGCTGGTGGCGTGCGGATGGTTCGGAATTCAATCCTGGATCGGCGGGCAGGCCATCAATACGATGCTGCAGGTCCTGTGGCCGCGCGCCGCCGCAAGCGCGTGGACGCCGTGGATCTGCTTTTTTCTCTTCTGGCTCCTGACCATGGCGGTGATCTGGCGCGGCATCGAGACCATCAAGTTTCTGGAAGGCATCGGCGCGCCGTTCATGCTGGCGGTGGGTCTGCTGTTGTTGTGGTGGATCTCGCGCAAGGCCGGAGGCCTCGGGCCGGTGCTGCATACGCCGAGCAAGTTTCACGCCACGGGCGAGTTCATGCGCTTCTTTATTCCATCGCTGACCGGCATGGTCGGCTTCTGGGCCACGGTGGCGCTGAACATTCCGGATTTCACTCGCTACGCGCGATCGCAGAAGGCGCAGATGATCGGCCAGACGCTGGGCCTGCCGCCCGCGATGACCATCTATTCGTTCATCGGAGTGGCGGTGACGTCGGCATCAGTGATTCTGTTCGGACAGGCCATCTGGGATCCGGTAGCGCTACTCGCGCGGTTTCATGAGCCCGTGATCGCGTCCATCGCGCTGGTAGCGCTGCTGGTGGCGACGCTGAATACAAATGTCGCGGCCAATGTCGTTTCGCCGTCCAACGATTTTTCGAACTTGAATCCGCGGCTGATCTCGTTTCGCACCGGCGGAATCATTACCGGGATCGTCGGCGTCTGCATGATGCCATGGAAACTGCTGACCGATTTTCAGAGTTACATTTTCGGATGGCTGGTGGGATATTCGGCGCTGCTCGGTCCGGTGGCGGGAATCATGATCACGGATTATTTTCTGCTGCGGCACACGAGGCTGGATGTCAGCGAGCTCTACAATCCGAGCGGGATTTATCGCTACGGAACGGGCGTCAATTATCGGGCGATCTTCGCGCTGGTAGCCGGCGTCGTGGTGGCGCTGATTGGTCTGGTAGTGCACCCGCTGCGCTGGCTTTACGATTACGCCTGGTTCGTCGGATTCCTGGTTTCGTCGGTTACGTATTGGCTCGCGATGCGCGGCGCTTCAGCGCCCAAGCGCACGGCTGACGATTACGCTTACTCGGTTTTGCCTGGACTGCCGGGACCGCCGTCGCCGGGTGAACCGCTATAGAACGACCGGCCGTCGCTCAGCGTGATGCGGCGCGCATCCATTAAATGCGATCCGTCCTTGGCGCCGTAGCCATCGATGGTCACGGTGTCGCCGAGCTTGATATCGTTTTTGCGGAAGCCGCGCCGTGACAGCGCGTTCGGAGCGCCGCCTTCGCAAGTCCACGTACTCGTGACGCCGTGCTCGTCCTTCACGTCGATATAGAGGTAGGAATGGGGATTGGTCCACTCCACCTTGCTGATTACCCCCGTGATACGGACCGCCTTGCTCGCGTCATATTCGGCCGCGAAGGAATGGTGCGCGTAGATGGGTAAAACAGCCGCCGCGAGAGCCAAGCCAATAAGAGCCGCCAGCTTCGTCGTCATGAGGGAGTCTCCTGATATACTCTAGCATCGAGATGAGAATTTGCGCTGTTGGCTATTGGCTATTGGCCCTCCTGGCACTTCCGGTTTGCGCTCAGGCTCCGAGGACGCCCGATGGGCATCCCGACCTGAATGGATTCTGGAAGGGCATGAAGGACACCCATCCGGGCGGCAACATCGGGAAGGACTTGCCCGGGCACAAGCTGCCTTTCACACCCGCGGGCGAAGCAGCGTGGAAGCATAACGTGACGGCCACAGTGGATCCCGAGGCGCTGTGCATCATCGGCGGAATTCCGCGCCACAATGCGAGCGGCCTGCCGTTCATGGTGATGCAGACTCCGCAGTTCGTCGCGTTTCTATATTTCTACAGCTATTACCGGCTGATTCCCACTGACAATCGCAAGCACCAGGAAGACCCCGATCCCTCATTTTTCGGCGACGAAGTGGGCCATTGGGACGGCGATGCGTTCGTCATCGATTCCGTCGGCTTCAAAGATACCAACGTGTGGGCGGATGAAAACGGCGATCCGCATAGCGACGCGCTGCACGTCATCGAGCGCTGGACACGGCCGGACGCCGACCATATCCACGTGGACACGACGATTGAAGATCCGAAGTTTTACACCAAGCCGTTCACGTATTCGAGAACCTGGGAAGCGGGCGCGCCGGGCCAGCGTCTGGAAGAATATTCTTGCGCGGAAAATACCGTGGATCGCGCCCACTTGGGGTTTGGGCCGGGGCCCATTCGTCCCAATGGCGAGCGCGGATACGTGAATCCCGCGCCGCTGCCGCCGCCTCCACCACCGCCGACGCCGATTAAACCCTGAGCGGTCAGTGATCGCTGCCGGCGTACTTCTTTTCGCCAGCAGTGATCGCAAGCGGTAGCCGGTTCTGCGGCGGGGGCAAGGGACAAGTGGCGTAGGCGGTGAAGGCGCACGGCGGGTTTTCGGCCTGATTGAAATCGAGCACCACGATGCCGTTCACCGGCTGCTCCGCATATAAGAACCGCGACGCGCCGTAGGTGGTTTTGCCGCTGGTGGCATTGCGCATGACGAAGAATAGCTTGCCTTCGTCCAGCATGGCGTCCAACCGGAATTCGCGGCCGTCTTTGTGAAACGTCGCGTAGCCGGGGCTGGGCTCGTGCTCTTCCTGACCGATGGTGTTGTGAAACACCAGCGAATGCGGAGTGGGCCAAGTAGTAAATTTCGCTTCGATTCGCCACGCGGGATCGACTGGATACCACGTGAGTCCCTGGAAATGTTTACGCGCGCGGCTGTCGTTATCTTTGAGCCGGATGCCGGCGCGATCGCCGCGGCGGATCAAATAAAACTGCAGATGGTTGATCGCGAGAACGTCGTCGTCTTCGCGCAGCGTGGTTTCGCGCGCCGGTTTGCCGTTCAGCGCCAACTCCACTCCGCGGATAGGATGCAGCACGGCCTGGCCGGCATGAAACGAGATCACAGCCACTTGCCGCGGTGCGGAGCCGGGCGGCAGCGGGACCTGGTCCGATGGATCGGCGCCGACTCGATCATCGCCTTCCTTCAGCCAGTCCAGACCGACCACGGTGAGCCAGCCGAAGTCTTTATCGATCTCAGCCTGATGCTTCGCGCGCCACACCTCTACTTTGCCGCGGTAGGAATCGGTGTTCCCAGCCGAAGCGAGCGCAACCGCGGCAAGTGCGAGAACCGCTGTTTTCCGGATCATATGTGATACATGAGCGGCAGCCGGGCGTGCTCCTGCTTGGATGCCTCCATCTGGCGGAGCAGTTCGGCCAGCGTGGTTTTGTCCAGCACGTCGGCGATGGCGTCGCGCACCTGGCGCATGATCATACGCGTGCCGCAATGCTCAATGTCGCGGCACTCGTCGCAGGCTTTGAACGCTGTTTCACTGGCGCACGGCAGGGGTGCAAGCGGGCCCTCGAGCAGCCGGATAATCGATCCGATCGTAATAGTAGACGGTGGACGGCTCAGTTGATAGCCGCCGCCTTTTCCCTTCTTGCTTTCCAGTACGCCGCGGCCTTTGAGATCGAGCAGGATGCCTTCCAGAAATTTGAGCGGGATGGTTTCTTCGGTCGCCAGAGTGGCGATGAGCACCGGCCCGTCTCCGTAGCGCCGGCCCAGCGCGATCACCGCCTTGAGCCCATACTGCGTGCGTTTGGAGATGGTCCTCATTCGACTACAGCGTATCAGACGTACTGGGCCGGGGTTGAAATCACGGCAGGGGCGGTATCGCAAGGACGAAGGGGTTCGTTTTCACGATCTTGCTCATCAGCTTGCCGTCTCGCTGCTTACACGTAAGTAAGAGATGCAATCGAATGGTAGCCGTCGTGCCCCACAATCCCCCAAGGTTGCTCTTGAAAACGACAAACGGGCCCGAGACTCCTTTTGCCTCGAGGCTCTCTTTGGGGTTGAGCAACTTGCACCTGGGGAATACTGTGTCGCCTTTCCACATCAAGTCTCCGCCGCCCTCCACGGTTCTCCAGCTTCCGTCGCTCTGCTGAGCCTCCACGCCGTGCTTGGAAATCCCAGGCACTCGTGCAGTTGCGGCGCGATCCGGTATTTCGAGCGGAGCGTCCCCCTGGTTGGTGAATCGTGCGTCAAACGCTAGGTTGAGGCGTGCGCTAGGGTCCAAGACCGTATCGGGGAATAGCCGTGGCCGCTCCACCTCGACCCGGATAGCATCATCCGTCGCCGCCGATACGGTAGAGACCAGAACAGCAAGGAAGCAAAGACTGCCAACCACGCGCCCCATCATGCGGTAATCATATCGTGCCTGCGATTCTATTTGAACCGCTATCTAAGCGATCAGCGCGATGCAGCCAGTGACGATCAACGCCACCGCCCAGACCAGGTCCAGATTGAACCAGCCCTTGCGCAAAAGCGCTAGTCCGAATTTCCGATAGACCAGCAGGGCAATCAGGGCCATGACGGTCAGGTAGCCGAGTGTGTGCACGACGGTGGCGGCGAACCCGGTCCACGGGCCGCCCGCCGCGCTCATTTGCATGTGTTCGTGACCGGGGGGCATCGCGTTTGCGGGCATCGCATGCAGCACGATGGGCAGCACCATCAAACCGGCGCCGTGCGCGCTGGCCATCAGGAAGGACCAAAACGTAAGATCGCGAAAACCGACCCGCATGCCGCCCCAGGCGAAATGGCGGCGCCGCAAAAGACGGAACAGGCCCAGCGAGATCAACGCCAGCGCGACCACGATTTGCACGTAGGCGAGCGGCAGCACAATCCGGATCAATCCGGCGAGCGCCACAGCCAATCCGATGGACAACGCATGGCCGAGGGTGATCGGCACGAGTGCGCGTGCTACCGCTTTCGTCGCGTGTTCCTGCATCCCGCGCGCCACGGCGAATAGCCAGCCCATGCCCGGATTGGCGCCATGGTACGCGCCTAGCAGAAACAACGCAGGCCAGCCCCAGGAGGCAATGCCGCTCACGAGTAGCAGTACGAATCCGAGGAAGCGTCGCCGCCGTCCAGCCGCACCTGGTGGCCGCGCAGATCGCCGAAATCCACAAAGAATTTCGGATCAAGTTCCATTCCGCCCTCCGGTTTGGCATCCACCTTGACCATCCAGCTTCGCAGACCTTCGGGATAGAATTGCGCGTCCCAGGGCGAGTAGAGCGAGTTGGTGAAGTAGATGCGCTTTCCATCGCGACTCAACTCCACCATTTGCGGGCCGCCGTTCAGTTCGGTCTTAGGCGCGCTGGGATGAGCGGCATGCCGCACGATTCCTCCCAGATGAATGGAGCCGGTCTTCTTGGGATGAAACGGATCGGACACGTCGAATTGCAGAAACTCACCCGTGCCGTAGCAGGAGACGTAGAGGAAACGGTCATCGAGCGAGAGATTGATGTCGGTGATCAGCGGCGGCACGGCTTTGAAGCCTCGCAAAAGCGGCGGAAGTTTTTCCGGATCGGCGGGCTCGGCGGGGATGTCGATGATCTTTTTGACGCCCCATTTTGCATCTTTGTTTTCTGTCTCGCGATGCCAGACCCAGATGGACGCGGAAAGATCCTTCAGGGAAACCACGACGCCGAGGAAACCGTAAGCGCGCGTGGGATCGTGCGCCGGACGCAGCTCCAGCGCCATCTGATACCCGCCGCCCAGATCGATCTCCTGCTGGTGGCGACGGCGGCGCAGGTCCCAGATGTGCAGCTTATGGCCGTATTCGCCTTTGAGCAGAAGTTCGGGATTCACCCCGTGCCGCACCATGCTGGGCGTGCCCCATTCGCTGGTGACGGCGGTGTCGAGTCCCAGGTGCCACCAGAAATCGTACGCCAGATATTGCGGGCCGCGATCCAGCTCCCATTTGCCCAGAATGTCGAAGCTGTCGTGATCCATCATGAAGATGCCGCCGGGGCCTTCGCCGTTTACCGCGCCCAGGGCGCTCGTGTAGATCCCTTCGGGTCCGCAATGAATGGTGTGGGGCGAGGCGTAGCCCGTGCGGGCGGCCAGCGTCTCCGGCTCGATCACTTTCACGATCTGGGGCTTTTTCGGATCGGGCTTCGTATCGATGATATGGATGCGTGAGGAGTTGATGCCGGGCACGATCAGATAACGCCGTTCGATGTGCGGGTGCGGGGCGTAAGGGCAGAGGCTGGCGCTGCAGGCGTTCCATCCGAAGTGATGCAACTCGTCGCCCGAGTTCGGCATATCCAGCTGACCCACTAACCGGCCGTAACCGCTCGATTGCGGATCCACATCGACCACACCGAGGGCATCGGGCCGCGCGCCGCCGTTGCCGTTCGATTTTGCATTCAGCATAGCGACATAGGCCAGCTTTTCCGGAGGCGCCTGCATGGCGAGTTTCGGGGATGGGTAAAAGGTGGGATCAGGACGCCAGAGGCTCATCGTGGGCTCCGTTCTGGAAGGGATTCTAGCACGAGGTGGTTTGGCCTGTGCCGGCCCATCGCGCGGGCAACCATCCGATAGCGTATAGTATGGATCAAACCACTCTATGTCAGAGACATTTTCCAATCCATCCGCCGCGCCCGACGTGGTGATCGTGGGTGCGGGTTTTGCCGGGCTATACATGCTCCATCGTCTGCGCGAAATGGGCTTCGCGGCACGAGTGTATGACGCAGCCGGCGGCGTGGGCGGGACGTGGTATTGGAATCGCTATCCCGGCGCTCGTTGCGACGTCGAAAGCCTGGAGTATTCCTACACCTTCTCCGAAGAGCTTCGCAAAGAATGGCGCTGGACCGAGCGCTACGCGGCGCAGCCGGAGATTCTGCGCTATCTCAACCACGTCGCGGACCGATTCGATCTCAGACGCGATATCCAGTTCGATACTAAGATTACGTCCGCTATTTACGATGAAGCCGAAAGCCGTTGGACGATGGAAACCGATCGCGGCGAACGCGTTTCGGCGAAGTTCTGCATCATGGCGACGGGTTGCCTTTCGGCGGCCAAGGCTCCCGAGTATCCGGGGCTCAATACGTTTCGCGGCAAGTGGTACCACACGGGACATTGGCCGCACGAAGGAGTGGATTTCACGGGCCAGAAGGTAGCGGTGATCGGCACCGGCTCGTCCGGGATCCAGTCGATTCCGTTGATCGCGCGCCAGGCCGCGCACCTTTACGTTTTCCAACGAACTCCCAATTTCAGCCTGCCCGCGCAGAACGGTCCGATCCCCGAGGAAGTGATCGAAGACTGGAAACAGAATGGGTCGCTGTATAAGGCACGCGCCTTGGCCACCCCATTGGGCTTTCTGATGCAGACCGGCGGCACGGGAAAATCCGCACTGGAGTTTGCGGGCGAAGAGCGTGAGCGGCTTTATGAAGACGGCTGGAGCGTGGGCGGGTTCGGAATTCTTGGCGCCTTTAACGACCTGGTTATCAAACGCGAATCCAACGAGACCGCCGCCGATTTCGTGCGCAACAAAATTCGCGGAATTGTTCGCGATCCGGCGGTGGCGGAGACGCTTACGCCGAAGGATCATCCCATCGGGACGAAACGTCCGTGCATCGATACGGGCTACTTTGAAACCTACAATCGCGATAACGTTTCGCTCATCGACCTGCGCGCCACGCCGATTGAGGAGATCACGCCCGCCGGCATCCGCACGGCCGACGGGGAGGTCGCGGTCGATAGCATCGTGTTCGCCACGGGCTTCGACGCCATGACCGGCGCTCTGAATAAGATTGATATCCGCGGCAGAGATGGCCGGCGTCTGAAAGACAAGTGGTCCGCCGGACCGCGCACTTATCTTGGCCTGATGATGTCCGGCTTCCCGAACCTGTTCACCATCTCGGGGCCCGGCAGCCCATCCGTGCTGAGCAACATGGCGCTTTCGATCGAGCAGCACGTCGAATGGATCGCGGACTCGATCGCGTACCTGCAGGAACATTCCGTCGCGGTCATGGAAGCTACGGAGGAAGCGGAAGACGATTGGGTGAAGCACGTCAACGAAGTCGCCAATCAGACCTTATATCCACTGGCGAACTCCTGGTACATGGGCGCCAATATTCCCGGCAAGCCTCGCGTCTTCATGCCGTATATCGGAGGCCTGCCCGCTTACTGCCAAAAATGCAACGAAGTGGCCGCGAATGGGTATGAGGGTTTTATTCTCACCGAGGCGCGGAGCGGGGCGCTGGTATAACCCTCCGGGCGCTTATTGCGCCACCGCCGTAACCAAGGTTTGAGTCCCGGCCACTCCGCCTAGAGTGAACGTCAGCGGTTCCAGATTGTTGTCGGGAACGGTCGGAACCACGACGTCGAACTGATACAGTCCAACGAAGGAGGGCGCCAGCCCGGAGTAGGTTACCTGCGCCGCCGTTTGTCCGAACTGGATCTGGAGCGGCAGCGTTAGCTGGTTGTCCTCAGTGACGATCTGGCCGGCGGGAATGTCCGGCGTCACCGATCCAAATCCAACGCCATACATCACGATTGTTTCGCCGGGAGCGGCAGGTCTTGAATTGACGCCCGCGATCGATCCGGCCGGAAGCACGTAACTCCCGTCCGGCAGTATAGCCACGACGTATTGATTCCCACCGATTTTGAACGGAGCCGGCGCCAGCAGGCCCGGCTGGGTGGCGTTGACGGTGATGTCATAAGGAGCGCTGGTTAGCGTACCGTTGGTTACGGTGAGCTGCAACGTGCCTCCCGTCGTGATGTTAGACGGGAGTTGCGCGTTCACCTGGCCGGGGCTGGATGAGATGTAGTCCACGAACGCGTTTTGATTCCCGATAGTCACCTGCACGCCATCGAGCGATGTGGGCGCGTTGTTTCCGTTAAAATCGCTCCCGCTCCAAGGCCGGGTATCCGGCGCCAGATTCGCTCCATAGATCTCCACCCAGGAACCGGGCGCCACACTGCTGAATCCACCGAACGCCGAAGCGCTCACCACCGTGCTGATAGAAGGCGCGGGGACGGGAGGCGGGCCGCCGAACCAAGCCCAGGTGTCGCCGTCATAGCCGCTGGTTATGGTCCTTCCCCCGAACATCACGGTCTGATTGAGCGCGGTGTCGTAGGCCATGGACTCCCGGGTGCGCGCCGGCGGACTGGTCACCGGGAGTTTCTGGGTCCAATTGGCGCCGTCCCATACCCAGGTGTCGTTGAGCAAGATCGCCGTGTTAGTGATCGAAAGCCCCTCGCCCCCAAACATAACCACCTGGCCTTGTACTGAATCGAAAACCATGGCGAGCCCATCCCGCGCCGGCGGACTCGTCTGGGGAGTCTGCTGGGTCCAGTTGGACCCGTCCCACACCCAGGTGCTGTTGACAAACACTACCCCGGTTGTTCCGCCGAAGAGAACCACTTGTGCGTGCACTGAATCGTAAGCCATCGCAGGAAGCGCAACCGCTTGCGGGCTGGTTTGAGGAGTTTCCTCAGTCCAGTTAGTGCCATCCCACACCCACGTATCGTTGACTGGTTCGCCTAACTGGGTCACCCCTCCGAACAGAACCACTTGTCCCTGCGCCGTATCGTAGGCCATGGCATGCCCGTATCGCGCGGGCGGCTTGTTTTGAGGAAACTCTTCGGTCCAGTTGGTGCCGTCCCACACCCACGTGTCGTTCAAATCGGTATTTTCGCTCTGCCCTCCGAACATTACGATTTGTCCGTGCGCCGAGTCGTAAACCATGGCGTGATTCGCGCGGGCGGGAGGGCTGTTGGCAGGAAATTCCTGGGTCCAGTTGGTGCCGTCCCAAACCCAAGTGTCGTTGTTCGGTCCTGAAGAGGAGGATCCCCCGAACAGGACGATCTGGGAATGCGTGGAATCATAGGCCAATCCAGGCGTGCCCCGCGGAGACGGGCTGGATGATGGACTTTGCAGCGTCCAATTGGCGGTCTGGGCTGAAAGTATTGGAGCCCATACCAACATCAGAACTGTAAGGAATCGCAATCGATAGCGAGCGTGAAGAATCGTTAAAAGCGGCGGCACGAGAATTGCTCCTCCGCACGTAAGGCGTAAAAGGAGCGCAAATACCCTCACGGGTCGGAGTCCCCAAGGCCGCAAAAAACGTAGAGTATAATGCGAATGTCGATGGGCGAGCCCATGGGCATTGATTCACCAGATTGATTCACCAGGCCGACGAAGATGAAAAACGAACCTCATACCGCAACTCAAACCGCGAACAGCTTTCAAAACGCCAAGGAAATCGAGACACAAGCCAGGTCCCGGATGGACAAGGCGCTTTCGGATCTGCAGCATGAAATGGCCGGAGTGCGAACCGGCCGCGCTTCAGTGAACCTGCTCGATAACGTGAAGGCCGATTATTACGGCACGCCTACGCCGCTCAATCAAATGGCGACGCTGCACGTGCCGGAAGCCAGCATGCTGACGGTGCAGCCCTGGGACGTTTCGCAGATCGGAGCGATCGAGAAGGCGATTCGCTCGTCGGACCTGGGACTCAACCCATCCAACGACGGCAAGCTGATTCGGGTGCCGATCCCGGCGTTGACCGAGGAGCGCCGCAAGGATCTGGTGAAGAAGGTGCATCACATCGCCGAGGATCACCGCGTAGCGCTGCGCAACGTGCGCCGCGACAGCAACGAACACATCAAAAAAATTCTGAAAGACAAACTCATCAGCGAAGACGAGGAACGCCGTGCGCTGGACGAGATGCAAAAGATGACCGACAGCTATATCGGCAAGCTGGATGCCGCGGTCAAGGCGAAAGAAAAAGAAGTTATGGAGATTAAGTAGCCGCCGGAAGCCCGATCATTCGTGCACCCGCATGCCTGCTCGGCGGTCGGCAGGGTACTCCAGGATAAACGTGCCGGCCGGGTCGGTTGCCACCTCGCGCATTTCTTCGTCATCGGTTTCCACGAGATATTTTTGGCGCGGTCTTAAGCCGATCACGATCACGGCGCCTCCATCCATCGAAAATTGAAACGGAATCCGCCCGTAAACCACGCTGGCGTCGCCCAGATGCAGCGGCTCGGGTCGGGAGGAACCGGATGCGCTTTGATTGACCTCAGTGACGCGCCCGGAGTGAAAAACCTGCGCCTCGCCCGCGTAGGAGCCGAACCATTCGGCGTCTTCTTCCCAACTGGACCGGGCAAACAGCGCGCCCGAATTCGAATCGTGAAA
>Ga0335074_10006964_pt1 | contig 15685 bp, 19 predicted proteins | sample Lox_Sample_23_FD_206715 | JGI IMG/M metagenome (GOLD analysis project Ga0335074, IMG submission 206715) | Soil microbial communities from Loxahatchee National Wildlife Refuge, Florida, United States - Lox_Sample_2.3 | ecosystem: Environmental > Terrestrial > Soil > Wetlands | place: USA... | reverse complement strand
TACCGCAGACATGCACACGTCGGGACTGTCGGATTTTGAAATATTCATAGTCTTTGCCGTAGCCAATCTAGCAGCCATGCTCTCATTCTTCTCTCTCGAAGGTGTCATGTCAAGGCTGACAAGAATAAGGGCAATAATAGACTCGCTGCTTACAAGGGGATTCGGATACATGGTGATAGTGCTCACGTTCCTGGTATTCACTGGAACGGCTCTGCTACTGGCCAATGTGATCCTCTACTCCCTCACTTCAGGAATAGCTTACGCGCTCTTCTATACCACAATGAATGCAATGGTCTTCAAGGCGATCGGAAGCCGTAACAAGAGCTACAAGCTGGGGATATACAGCGGTGTCACAGGGCTGGGGGGCCTCATAGGTTCCCTGCTATCCGGTTACACTTCTTTCTTTGTGGGATACCTCTTCACGTTCACGCTGGCTGGAATACTTACTGTTTTATGCGCATACCTGTTCCTTAGGGCATCAAAGGCAGGTAAGAATGCATCGCATAATGGTGCGGCAATAGCGAGGTAAGCTACTGCACCCTAGGAAATGCATTTAAAATGCGCATGATACATAATACGTGATTGCATGGTCGTGATAAACCAGATAGAGCCAGTCTCATTCGGCAAGATACTTGCGGTGCTTTATGCGATATTCGGCCTTGTAGAGGGCATATTTATCGGGATCTTCCTGGGGATATTCAGTTCGCTAGGAAGCAGTCCCGCACTTTCCGCAGGCTCGACTGCAGGGCTGCCTGCAAGCGCAGCGCCAGGGCTGCCCGCTAATCTAATGGGATCTCTTGGCCTGATCGGAAGTGTAGGCATAATCGTATTTCCAATAGCGGGAATAATAGTCGGGGCCATCGGCGGATTCATACTCGGAGCGATAGCAGCGCTGATATACAACTATGTCGCATCAAAGATAGGGGGAATAGAGATAAACCTGAAATAATCTCATATGGCCTTCTCCATCTTGAGCATGCGTATCTTTGCGCCTGGTCCTCCCTTGCCTGAATAGTTCCCTGTGTCGCCGTTGCTTTTGATGACCCTGTGGCATGGGATATCTGGAGCAAGAGGGTTCATCTTCATCACGCTTCCAACTGCCCTGTAGGCAAGCGGGTATCCCGCCATTTTAGCAACCTGCTTGTAGCTCATCACTTCTCCCTTGGGTATGTCATAGGTTGCCAGCAGAACCTTCATCTGGAACGCTGTCACATGCCTTTTCTGCAGCTCCCTTGCGACCGCTTGCCTGCTCATCCTGTCCATGCCAATATTACGTACCAAAAGTATGTATATTTTTGCTTTTCATGCGCTTTTCCAGCCATTATCTTCCACTACTATTCTCTATAGTCACGCAGTGCACCTTTTACTCTGATATATGATATAATACAAGCAGTTCCACCTATTTACTACTAAAAACTTTAGAAAAGATATTTAAATGCTTTCTATACTGATTATAGTACAGGCGATCACATGGTAGAATTTGGAAATGACTTCTCTGCTAAAAGCGAGGAGAATGCGAGCGGGGCACCACAGATAAAGATAGTAACAATCGGAGTAGGAGGCGGAGGTAACAATACCGTAAACCGATTACTGAAGGTTGGAGTCAAGGGAACAGACCTTGTAGCCGTTAACACTGACGTTACGCACTTCAAGATAGTGGACGACAGGATAAAGAAGATATTGATAGGAAAGAGCATGACAAGGGGCCTTGGCGCAGGAGGCGATCCGGAAGTTGGAGCAAAGGCCGCAGAGGCCGACAGGCAGGTCCTTGAAGAGGTATTAAGCGGAGCGCAGCTAGTATTCCTATGCGCCGGTATGGGAGGAGGAACAGGTACAGGAGCAATCCCAGTAATAGCGCAGATAGCAAAGGAGCAGGGCGCAATAGTAGTTTCAATGGTAACTTACCCATTCGACCTAGAAAGAGTAAGGAAGGTAAAGGCAGAGGAAGGAATCCAGAGGCTTAGGAAGTTCAGCGATTCAGTAATATTGCTGGACAACAACAGGCTTGTAAAGTTGGTTCCAAACCTGCCAATGAACGAGGCATTCGCTGTAGCGGATGATATCCTTGCAAAGGCAATAGGCGGACTTGTATGGACAATAACCCAGCCAAGCCTGATCAACATTGACTTTGCGGATGTAAGGAGCATCATGGGAAGCGGAGACGTAGGGTTCATATCAGTGGGAACAGGCAAAGGAAACGACAAGGTCGGTTCTGCAGCCGAAGCCGTACTAAAGAACAAGCTTCTTGATGTTGACTTCGAAAACGCGAAGGGAGCACTCATACACATATCGGGCGCATCTGACCTGAGCCTTGGAGACGCAATAAAGGCGGGAGAAATCATAACCGAGAGGATGGATCCAAAGGCAAACGTGAAGTGGGGCGCAAGAATCATACCGGGATACGAGGGCCAGCTGGAAATAGTGGCCATAGTTACTGGGGTAAAGGGTTCAAGCATAGTCGGAAAATTCTCCGAGCAACCACAACAGGTCAAGTATGGCGGCCTAGACATGATATAATGTTTGGGTGGACCTAATGGCAGACCAGTTTGATTACGACTCATTCACCCCGCGAATAGCGGTGGTGGGTGTGGGAGGACAGGGAAGCAATCTAGTGAACAGGCTGTTCAATTACGGCATAAAGAGCGCCGACACTATAGCAGTGAACACTGATATAGGGCACTTGAACATGATAAAGGCCCAAAAGAAGCTCCTTATAGGCAGGGAGATAACAAACGGCCTTGGAGCTGGAGGATTCCCTGAGGTGGCTGCCAAGTGCGCCGACGTAAGCAGGGGAGAGCTGCAGGCAGCCCTCGAAGGGTACAACCTTGTATTCATTGCCGCTGGGATGGGCGGAGGGACAGGAACTGGAGCCGCGCCAACCGTAGCAAGGGTCGCAAGGGAGACCGGAGCGACAGTGATCGCAACAGTGACCTATCCATTTTCTCTTGAAAGAAGCAGGAGGTTTAAGGCCGATTGGGGTCTGGAACAACTAAGCAAGGAAGCAGACTGCACCATAGTTATAGAGAACGACAAGCTCTTGTCATACGTGCCAAACTTGCCAATAGAAAAGGCATTCGAGGTAGTTGATAACGTAACAGGGAATGCGGTAAAAGGCATATCCGACACCATAACGTTGCCAAGCCTGATCAATCTTGACTTTGCCGACCTAAAGAACGTGGTAAGGAATACCGGCACGGCCGTAATAAGCCTGGGATACGGAAGAGGCACGGACAGGGTGCAGCAGGCGATAAAGTCCACAAGGACCCATCCACTGCTCTCGGTGGACTACGATGGGGCGAAGGGCGGACTCATCCAGGTTACCGGAGGATCAAACCTTACGATAAGCGAGGCAACGCAGATAGGCGAAGGGATCACTGAAGGACTTGCAGGGAATGCAAACGTGATCTTCGGGGCAAGGATGGTGCCCGAGTTCAAGGACGAGATTAGGGTAATGTCCGTAGTCACCGGAGTGAAGGCAAAGTTCGGAGAGAAGCAAAAGGACACTGAAAGGGCAACAGCTCTAAACATCGACACGATAGGCAAGCTCTACTGATTTGTTTTTTGTTTATAGGATCCGTTTGGAAGAGTAAGTGCTCTTCCAATCTATTTCTTTATTTTAAAACTGCTAGCAACTGCTTTATTCTGCAGGTCTTGCAGCCGACCTAAGTGCTTCCTGCCCTTCGATCTCCATATGTCCGTTGCCGTTTGTGTGAAGCACGACCTGCTCCAGGTTTCCTGCACCTGCGCGCGCCGGAATTCCTAGCACAAGGGCGCCCTTCTTGTCAAGCCCCCCTATTCCCTCAGCTGCGCTGTCATTGGCCCACAATGTGAAGAGGCGCTCAGTCCCGAATGAGTTCGCGGCTGACTCCGATACAATAAGCTTCTCATGCCATTCAAGCTTGTTCACTGCGCTTGCGTCTACCTTTACAAGTCTTCCTTGCTCTCTATCAATGCGATAAACTCCATGCTCGAGCCTTGAATCAAGCTCGACCAAAACCTCCCTACCCCTTATCGTATCAAGGAACTGCCTGTCAAGCACAACCTCCCTAGCGCTTGCAACGTGCTCTCCTTCGCCATTAAGTCTAAGCTGGGCCTTGCTTGGTTTTATGGTCTGCCTTGTCAAGCCCAAGTCTCCGGTCTGCCGAATTTTTGCTGCCATTTCGATCGCCACTTTTTCTTTTACTAATAACAAGTATGCATAATTAGATATTTAAACCACACGAATTTGAACAATTCTATGCAAAAATTTGTTATTATGGGAATTTTACGACGTAGGAAAGCACCAAGTGATGTCCAATTTTTGCCAATTTTAGGATACCAAACCGCAAGATTAGACTTAAATACGAGTATGTAGGAGATATGCCTGTGGGTATTCAATGAAAGTTAGGCAAACGGCCGACGTGATTCACGGAAAGCAAAAGGACATCGCTCTCATCTCGGCAAGAAGGCTGGAGTTCAAGTTCACCGACAGGACCACCGTATTCGACGTAAATCAGCCATTTATGATTCCACAGAAAGGGATCGCGCTGGCTCAGACAAACAGGCACTGGTTCGAGATGGCGATGTATCTTGGCATAGACTCCCATTTTGTAAGAATGAGCGGGCCGGATAGTATGGTTGTGAGCAGGGAAAATCCTGTACCGCTGGAATTCATAACACGATATTACGTAGATGGAAATCTGTGGCGCAGGATACAGAGCGGCGAAGTCAAGGGCACCGACCTTGGGTTTCCTAATGGCTATGAAGTAAAGCGCGGCGACAAACTGCCAAAGCCCGTTTTCGAGGTCACAACAAAGCGCGAGGACGTGGACAGGCTCCTTACCGAGGAGGAGGCACTAAAGGTAGGGGGCATATCGGAAATGGACCTGCGCAATATACGCCAAGTCATAATGGAGCTCGATGAGCGCCTGCACGAAACGATAAAGGGAAGCGGCCTTATACACTTTGACGGAAAGAAGGAGGTCGCGCTTCGCAGAAAGACAGGAAGGGTGGTCATAGTGGATTCTTTCGGAAATGCGGATGAAGACCGGTATGTCGAGGAGGACGATTACAATGCTGGAAGGATAGTCGAGAGGTCAAAGGAGCTATTTAGGAGGCATTACATAGACATCGGATATTATGATAGGCTCATGCAGGCAAGAGCGCAGGGGCTTGCTGATCCGAGGATGCCTAAGCCAACTAAGGAACTCGTGATTGCCGGAACCAATATGTACATGGATACTTACGAGCGCCTTACGGGCAGCACGCTGCGCGTGGGAAACCCCGGTTTCTTCGGAAGCATGCTAAGGCACTAGGGCACAATGGGCGGCCTTTTAGATGCAGCCGCAGCCCAAAAGGCTTTTAAGTTTCAATCTATATTGATTTTAACATGATTTTATGTCAGATGAGATAACATACGGTTCAATGAAGGACCTTAAGCCCGGAAAGTTCATACTTATAGATGGCGTTCCTTGCAGGGTGGTCGAGATCGATACATCATCGCCAGGAAAGCACGGCGCGGCAAAGATGAGGGTCACTGCTGTAGACATATTCACCGGCGCAAAGAAGACGCTTCTTAAGCCAAGCTCTGGAGACATCGAAGTCCCGGTAATAAGCAAGACAAAGGCTCAGGTGGTATCAATAACCGGAACAATGGCGCAGCTTATGGATCTTAGCAGCTATGAGACCTATGAGGTTCCAATACCAGAGGACATGAAGGGCTCGATAAAGCAGGGGGTCGAGGTCGAGGTAATGGAGACTATGAGCAAGAAGGCAATATCAAGAGTGATGGGAGGTAGTTAGATGGAACTGAAAATAACGAACGACAAAGAAAACAAGCTGCTGGGAAGAAGGGAGATAGGAGCGTCAGCGACGTACACCGAGAAGACTCCCACAAAGGAGGAGGTAAAGGAGGAGATATGCAAAAGGCTAAGCCTTGACCCTGCGCTTGTGGAGATAAGGCAGATAAAGCAGCAGTACGGGCTTAGGATGAGCGATATAACCGCCTACTCGTACGCAAGCAAGGAGGTAATGGCAAAGCTTGTTAAGGTGAGGGGCAAGAAGGGCGCGAAGCCCGAAGCCAAGAGCGGCGCGACAGCCGCTCCTGAAGCCGCAGCGCCAAAGCCTGCTGCCAAGGGTGCATAATCATGCCAGAAGAAAAAGCGGCACCTAAGAAGGAAGTCAAGAAGAAGGCACCCAAGAAGTACTCCCCAGCAGCAAAGTTCTGCCCCAAGTGCGGGGCACGCATGGCTGCACACACAGACAGGTTCTCGTGCGGAAGATGCGCTTACACCGAGTGGAAGAGTAAGTGAAGGGTAAGCCAATGCCTAAGGCAACCAAGAAGGCAAGCCTCGCAGACAATCTCATAAGGGCTGGCGTCTTCCTGCTTATATACGTAGTCATATCCTCCGTGCTTGAGGGGGTAGTCTACCTAGTATACTCTGCGGGATACATAGGCTACAACAATTTCACATTCATCTCCGATGTGGCAACCCTCATACCCCTTTCAATAGCAGTATTTGCTTATGCTATATTCTACAAGAAGATGAAGCCCAGAAAGGCGCTCACGTCACTGGGGTTCAGCGCGAAGGGAGGGATAATAAACAAGATAGTCCTTGGAGTAGTCATCTTCCTTGTGATATTCGTCCTTGAGCTTGTAATAAGCCTGATAAGCGTGGCTGCAAATGTCTCGATAAACACTAACGTAGGCACAGTATTTGCCGGCGCTCCCATCTGGTTCTACATCTTCTCGGCTACCATAGAGCCGATAAACGAGGAGATACTCTTCAGGGGATTCCTTGTCCCAAGGCTAGGGATTATAGCCAGCGCAGTCATCTTCGGGCTTGCGCACTACTCATACTACTCAACATTCGGCGTCGAGGTGATAGCCGCATTCATATTCGGTACAATCGCCGGATACGTGTTCAGGAAGACAAAATCGATATATCCTGGAATAGTGGCACACATACTTGTAAACACCATTGCAGTCATAAGCCTTATAGGATAAGCGCGATTCCATGAAGTTCAAGGTAATAATCGTTGAGCCAAGGTACCAGATAAACCTGGGTTACATAGCAAGGGTCTCAAAGAATTTTGGAGTCACGAGGCTTTACCTTGTCAGGCCAAGGACCAAGATCTCCGCAAGGGCGATAATGTTCTCAAAGCACGCACGGGACCTTCTTGAGAACGCAAGGATATACAAGGACCTTGATTCTGCAATAGCTGACTGCGATGTTGTTGTGGGGACGACAGGGATATGGAGGAAGGCCAAGATAAGCTTCAAGAGAATATACCTGATAGACGAAGTTGTAAAGCGGCTTTCAAGGATGAAGGGCACGAAATCTGTGGCAATACTTATAGGAAGGGATGACATAGGCCTTACTAAGGACGAGATAGAAAAGTGCGACATGATCGCATACATAGGGACCAATCCACAGTACCCTGTCCTTAACATATCCCACGCGCTTGGAATAATACTCTACATGCTCAACCAGAAGAACTTCAGGCCCATGTACGATGACATGTCAAACAGCAAGGCGGACAGGAAGGAGATGGATTACCTATTCAAGGTATTTGACAAAATCGCTGAAAAAAAGAACATAAGGAATAGAAAAGCCGTCAAGAGCATCTTCAGGCGCCTAGTGTACACCTCCCAGCCAAACCGCCAGGAGATACATGCGCTAATAACGGCACTCAAATGATTACTGCTTCTTTCTCTTTATTATCTTGACCTTTGCAGGCGTTATGAGTATCCTGTTTGCGTCAATCTGCCCTATATCTCCGTTAAGCTTCTCAACGTATGTCTTCAGGGCCGCTATAACGTTCTTTAGTGTTGTAGGTCTCTTGCTTAGTTCCGTTATATCAAGAAGTATTATGTTTCTTTTCGATACCTCGTCCTGGATCGCCTTTACGTCGTCCTCGCTTGATATGGCAACAGGCTTCACGTACATGTCAGCGGGTTCGTGCAGCAAGTCTACGTTCTCCATCTCTACGGAATTCATGTATTCCTCTATATTTATCTCCTTGTTCGAACCAAACGCTTGGCCCAATTTGTCAAAAACTCCCATGTTATTCACTAGTCACCTTACGGCTAAATATTGATATGAGAGACATTTTTATAAACCTTACTAAAGAAAGCCACTACTTTGATGTCGTGGATCAGACCAGAAAACCATAGCCTTACCATAGTTTTCGTCATGCGAACTGGGCTTCGTCACCCTGATTAGGGGCGTTTTCCTTAGCCTCAACTATCTGGGCTATTATCTTGTTGGCTATGTCCTTGCCGAACATGACGCGCATGGATTCCTGCGAATCTGGTCTGCGTATGTCATAGGCCTTACGTATGCCGTTGTTGAACATCATCCTTGCCCTTACCCTTCCTACCTGCTCCAGCCTTATTAGGTCCATTAGCTCCTTCTTTATGCCATACTTCACCCGTATCCTCATCTCAAGCAGCTTCACGGTGTTGAAGCGCGATATCTTCGCAAGCTCCATCCCGGCATAGAGAAGCCAGTCAGCGTTCGTCACCTTTGCAAACAGAGCGCCCGGAGTGCTCTTGTAATCCTTCATTATCTCGCGCTCAGCCTTCTCGCTTATCCAGTCATTAAGCATGAGCGCGGTGCTGAAGGGCTTTATCGGGTCATAGAACATGTACTCGCCCTCATCGTACCTTGCAATGCTGTTCTCGAACATGGCCTGGTACTCGAAATAACTCTCCTCTGCCTGCTCAGTCGCCTTGACATAAGGCCTCATCTCAAGGGTGTTGCAGACCATGAATAGCACGGATATGTCATCAGTGAGCTTTGGCATCGAATCGAGCATCCACTTTGCGGATAGCGGGTCGATGTAAAGCTCGCTAACCCTGTGGCCTATGCGTGTTGCATTGTATACGCTTCCCTTCCTCTCAACAAAGCCCCACTCCATGAACTCGCCAAGTATCTCGTTTATTATCTGCTTCATGTGCCTTGTGTCTGAATACTGGTAACCGTAGAAGGTGCTTGAAAGGAAGTCAAGTATCGATTCCTCGCTTGTAAGGAAGCGCGTCGCAACAAATGCAAGTACGTGCGTACGCAGAACAGGAAGCACCCCAAGCTTAGACGTTATCGGGTCAAGGTCCGAGAGCATGTACCTGTTATAAAGGTCCTGTGCATCGCCCTGGGACTTTGCTATGAGCAGCGCGCGGCCCTCCTTGTCGTATTTCGGACGCCCGGCCCTCCCGAAGAGCTGCGTGACCTCGTTTATGCCTATATACTCGCTTCCCGAGCTCCCCCCAAACCTCATAACGTCACGCACAAGGACCGTATGCGCGGGAAGGTTGAGTCCAAGGCCAAGGGTCGTGGTCGAGCACACTGCCTTCAATTTATTCTCCCTGAACGCATCCTCAACAAGCTCGCGCTGCTCGTTTACAAGACCGCTGTGGTGGAATGCCACCCCGCTAAGCACGGCCTTCGCAAGCTTCTCGCACTGAAGCGTCGGCTTTCCAAGCGCGCCTAGTATCCTTTCGCTCACCTTCTTAAGTTCCTCCTTCTCCTGCTCCGTGAGGTGCTTTGAAACCATTCCAGACAGGCGCTCGGCGCCAGCTTCAGTGTTCCTTTTGCTGCTGTAGAATATTATGATCTGCTTCTTTCGGCTAAGCGTGTCTTCAGCTATCCTTATTTCCGCTATCTTGTTCGTGCTCTTAAGGCTCTCTTCTGCGCCCATGTCATAAAGCAGCTTGCCGTTGAGCTCGATGCCTTTCTCAAGCTTGACGGGCCTGTAGCTACTCTCTATAAGCTCCGCAGACATCCACTGCGCAAGCTCCTTTGCGTTGCCCACAGTAGCGCTTAGAGCAAGCAGCTGCGCGCCGCTGCACATCCTCCTAAGCTTGGATATGAGTATCTCAAGCGTAGGCCCGCGGTCATTCTCGTCAAGCATGTGCACCTCGTCGATGACAATGCATCCTATGCTCTCTATCCAGCTAAGGCCATGCCTTATCAGGCTGTCAAACTTCTCTGTGGATGCGAGCACGATGTCATAGTCCTCAAGCCACCTGTCAAGCGAGTCAAGGTCGCCGATCGACATCGCAATCTTGAGGAACGGATATTCCGCCTTGAATTCATTGTATTTCTCCCGGACAAGGGCTCGCATCGGTGCAATGTAGATCGCTTTCTTGCGGTCCCACAGGACCGATCTAAGCATCGCCATCTCTGCAATAAGCGTCTTTCCGCTCGCCGTCGGCGCCGCGACAACGAAATTCTTGCCGCTCGCGATCCCATACTCAATTGCGAGCTTCTGGGGAGGCGTAAGTTCCACTATCCCTCTCTTGTCGAGGGATTCTACAACCTCGGCGGGCACCTTTCCTACCAAATCTTTTATGTGCATAAAAATCCGCGTATTAATGTATGCAAAGCTTGGGGATATATTTAAAAGAGTATTTCTAACATAAATAAGAGTTGAAAGATAATAAAGGCATGGGTTTGGTTGTGACAATGTAACAACCAGGTTCTCGATAGAATGACAACAATTGTGAAACAAGACGCGAAAACGGTAAGGGAAAAAAGGCTGCAGGTGCAAGTAACTGTTCCTGAAATGGTTGCAACTGAAGACAGGATCGTAGGACTACATGTATTCGGAAACCTGTACGATCTGGATCCAAAGCTGGCAACGGACCTTGAATATCTAAAGGCGGTAGTGCTCAAGGCAGTAGGCATAGCAAAAATGACCTTAGTGGAACAGAAGGCATGGTCTTTCGGAGGAAAGAAGGGCGGGGTTTCAGTGATTGCCCTGGTAACGGAGAGCCACATCGCGCTTCACACATGGAACGAGTACAAGTATGCTTCCCTTGACATCTATACATGCGGAGAGCACTCGGATCCACACGCAGCCTTCAACTACGTGATACAGGCCCTAAAGCCAAAGAAGCACCAGATCTTTTACGCGAACAGGAGCAGCGAGTAAAACCTCGCTACTCCTTATTTTTTATAGCCCTTAGTCTAACAAGGAGTAGAAAGGAAGCCGGAAGGAGCTAAACTACTAATTTTAAATCATATGTGTGCCTTAAGAAATCCCATGCTTTCAGGCGCGGGATGAATTAAGGCACAGTGCATCATATACTAATATAAATATTCTTATACATTAGTATAATGTGTGGTCTGGTGGGTTTGTGCTCTCCTACAAGTTTCCCATTTATCCAAACAAAGAGCAGAGGGAAAAGTTAGATTTTGCCTTTGACATGTGCCGCTTTACCTACAACAAGTTGCTTGAGGAGCTGCACAAACAGGATAAAATAGACAGGGGAGAGATCCAGCATAAATTACTCGAACTCAAAGTGCAGAATCCTGACCTTGAAGGAGTCTATTCAAAAACCCTTCAATACGAATGCTACAGGCTCTTCTCTAATCTTTCCGCCCTAACCAGGCTCAAGAAGAACGGGAGAAAGGTAGGAAGGCTCAGATTCAAGGGAAAAGAATGGTTCAAGACAATAACGTACAACCAGTCAGGTTTCAGGTTTGAAAGGAAAACAGACAAAAGAGGCATAATACACCTATCCAAAATAGGCGAAATAAAGGTCAAAACGCATAGGCCAGTAAGCGGCAACATAAAACAACTGACACTAAAGAGATCGGATGGGAAATGGTACATAATACTCCAGACTGATTCAAACAGGACAGACCTAATACACGGCTACAGCGAGATCGGAATAGACCTGGGAATAGAAAGCTACCTGACCGATAATACAGGCAAAAAGATAGACAATCCTAAAACACTTGAAAAATACCAATCAAAATTAAGTATTATGCAAAAGAACCTGTCCAAGAAGAAAAAAGGAAGCAAGAATAGGCAGAAAGCAAGGAGACAACTTGCAAAAATGCACCAAAAGATAGTGAACATAAGGAATGACTTTATACAGAAAACAACCACAGATCTGGTAAGAAACTGCAGGTTCATTGCAGTCGAGAAACTCAATATAAAAGGAATGATGGAAGAGCCTTATCATAATGCTAAGAATATTTCAGATGCGTCTTGGAACAGGTTCCTGCAGACACTTCGCTACAAGGCTGGAAGCGCTGGTTGCGAAGTCGCAGAAGTCGATCCAAGGAACACATCGAAAATGTGCAGCAATTGCGGCGCTATTAAGGAAATGCCCCTATACATAAGGGAATACAGGTGCAACAAATGCCATATAAATATAGACCGTGACCATAATTCTGCAATAAACATACTGAAAAAGGCTTCAGTAGGCCCGGAACGGGCCTGTGCTGAGGGTATGAAAGCATACCCCATGAATCAAGAAGCCTCGGGCTTTAGCCCGAGGTAGTTCACAAATCTAAAGCGCATAGAATAAAAGGTGCCTCGGTAGCTCAGTGGTAGAGCGCCAGTTTTGTAAACTGGAAGTCGAGGGTTCGATTCCCTTCCGAGGCTTACTATTAGGAATGTACTATGGCCTTATGGCAATTAGTAGTTGTGGCTACATTTCTGTTAAAATAGCAAGATATTTAAGATTGTAGCCACAATACATTATCATGTCCTACATAATCAAGGCGTGGAGGGGGAATCAGGCATTCTACTATCTTGAGCATAGCATTAGAGATGGCAAAAAAGTTTACAAGAAGAGAAAATACCTCGGCAAGGGGGTTCCTAAGAACATCTCGGTGCTGAAAGAGAGGCTCGCAGACGAAGTCTATATGGAGAAGTGGTACCCTAGGCTGGAAAAGATAAAGAAACAGTACAAATCAGAAATTGCTAAAACCCCAAAAACGGTTTTGGAAAAGAACCTCGAGGCTTTTGCAATCCGCTTTACTTATGATACCCAGAGGATTGAGGGTTCAAAGCTCTCGCTAAAAGACACTGAAAGAATATTGGCTGAGGGTATAGTACCAAGAAATGCAAAGATAGATGATGTAAAGGAAGCTGAGGAGCACAGGAAGGTATTCTACATGATGCTGGCATTCAAGGAAAAGCTTACTCTTGATGTTGTACTGGGGTGGCACAGGCTTCTCTTCAGCCAGACAAAACCCGACGTAGCAGGAAAGATAAGGACCTACAAGGTGCTTATCGGCACAAGCAACTTCATCCCTCCACACCCCGAAAGACTTGATGATCTTCTTTCAGACTTCTTTGGCTGGCTGGGGCGTGCTGGAAATTCTACAAATCCAGTAAAATTAGCGGCTCTTGTGCACTTAAAATTTGTAACAATACATCCGTTTGGAGATGGAAATGGACGTATCTCAAGGCTTATGATGAATTTCATACTCAATAGATACGGATATCCGATGATAGACATCAAATATACCGGACGACTTGGATACTATAATGCACTGCAAAGGGCGCAAGTACATAAGGACGAATATATCTTCCTTGATTGGTTCTTCAGGAGGTATATAGAAGAAAATAGCGCTTGAGGCGTATATGATGGCATCAGGTAAAGGCTCCGGAGGCTTTGGTCTATTTACCAGAGTCGTCCGTCCTTCTTAAGCGACTCAGGGCAGTTGCGGTGTCAACGGCATTTTGAATCCGGTTAGGGGAGATGGTAACAGGCCCATCAACTTCGGTTGGCCTGAATTCTATAAGCATCACGTTGCTGTAATCCGGCACGATGGCAATTCCAGCCCCACTATACTCAAAGACTCTGGTATCGGCTCCTACAGTCAGTGTTTTCTTTAATCCGCTTAGGCCATCAACCCTTACAAAGACAGGCCCTTCACCAGGAATGTGGTATGCGCGTTTTTCTGATGGCAGTGAACAATGTCTTGCCAGGCTTATTGGTAAAAACTCAAGTTCTGCGCCTATTTCCTGGGGCCCATGGCTGGCCAGTCCTGTCCTGTTAACCCATGCAGGCATGCCAAAGATGCTTAGTTCCTCCCTGAACGCCTCGCTATGCACATAGCATGCAGTGACCTCTTCAAGTGTTGCAACTCTGCCAGGCCGCACAAGTTGCGGATTCTTCAGCATTGTCCTGGCGTCATCCTCATCCAAGAACCCAGATCCTCTTCTGCTCCACACCCATCCGGTTGCTAAGGTTACAGGAAGGACATCATGGACGTCTTCTGCCCTAGGAAATATCACCTTGGTAGCTATCTTCGCCATCGTAAAGAGAGTAGTATAACTTCATATATAAAATCATCTATTAGTCGAGATCCCACCATGCATTTATAAAATTTAAGCTAATATGTTTAATCTGGGGTAATATGTTCAAACCAAGAACGGCGTTCAGCAGCTTTTCAGTCGATGACCTTGCATCCGCAAAGAAATTCTATACAGAGACGCTGAAGCTTAAGCTTGACAATGAACGGATGGGCCTGACACTCAATCTGCCCAAGGGCGGAACCTTGTTCCTTTATCCAAAGAAGAACCATGTTCCTGCAACCTTCACAGTGCTCAACCTGATAGTCGACGACATAGACAAGGCCGTTGACGAGCTTGCAGGCAAGGGCGTAAGATTCGAGCATTACGATGGAGAGATAAAGACGGATCCAAAGGGCATAGCGCGTTCGGGGCCAAGGAATCCCGGACCAAGCATAGCCTGGTTCAAGGACCCTGCAGGCAACATACTCTCAGTCATAGAAGGCAAATAGCCTCCTATTGGAAAGTTCCAGGCAAGCACCTTCTATTCATTAGCCGCGGCTAAAGGAAAACCAAAATACTTGGGATACTTTATTAGAACAAAATCCCTGATACATACTGTGGAAAAATGGCTGACAGGGAGCAGGAAAAGGCAAAGAAGCAGCAGGAGGAACAAATGAAGCAGCAGGAGGCAGCAAGGAAACAGCAAGAGGAAGATCTCAGGCGGCAGAAGGAGGCTGCAGAGGAGCAGCAAAAAAGAATGCTCGAGGAAAGCAGGCAGCTGCAGGAGGCGCAGAAGAAATCGGAGGAGGACCAGAAGGCCGCTGACGAAGCCCGAAGGAAGGCGCAGGAAAAGATAGGCGAGGAAATAAAAAAGAAGCTGGAGCAGAAGAAGGAGCTGGGAATGGCCTAATCAACGATGGCGCTTGCCACTGACTTTGTATAAATACCCGAGTTTTTATGCAACACGAGGACTTTTTATACAGATTTATTGACGTCGAAATGTTTTTCGATTACGTCGAGAATGTTTAAACCACTACTCTCTTCCTTTCCTTTGATTAAACATCTATTTATCTCGGAGGAAGGGGCAGACAAAGGCAGGGCTTCGCCCTTTGATTAAACATTATTCTAAGAGAGTTTTAGTGTAAGATTAACCAAGATCTTCTCAATTTACACTATATATTATATGCTTTCCTTTCATTTAATTAGCAGGTAAGTTGGGGTTGACTACTCGTGGCTAAAACGTCAAATAAAGAAAGTGGGGTAAGGACATGGATAATCATAGCTATTGTAGTTATATTGATAGCAATTCTTTTATTTGCAATTAGACCATCAGTACCTAATCCTGTTGGAGGAAGTTGCATCCCGCAAACAGGATATCTATGTGGCTATCAAACATTACACCTTAATAGACTTACAGTTGGAATTGGTCAATCAACTGGTACAAATTGGACTTCGGCTAACATAATATGGGTACCCCAAGGTATTGCAGTACCAAATGCTTCTGACTTATGTAATGGTTCTTCTTCTGTAGCTCCAAATACAATTACAAGTGGCATAACATGTGGGATTGGATTATCTTTGACTTCAGGCTCGTTTTCTGCTGTTAATTTTAATTTCACTTCGGATGTAGTTGTCGGTAGCACTTACTATGGCACTATATGGG
>Ga0335074_10006963_pt1 | contig 15685 bp, 14 predicted proteins | sample Lox_Sample_23_FD_206715 | JGI IMG/M metagenome (GOLD analysis project Ga0335074, IMG submission 206715) | Soil microbial communities from Loxahatchee National Wildlife Refuge, Florida, United States - Lox_Sample_2.3 | ecosystem: Environmental > Terrestrial > Soil > Wetlands | place: USA... | reverse complement strand
GAACAGGTGGTGATACCGGAACCAGGTGCGCGAGGCGTCTAGCGACAGCACGAACGCGTTCGCCTCTTCCAGGTCCTGCAGCAACCGCTCCGCGCCACTGCCCCGGCTGAGCAGGTCGGCCAGCTCACTGTTGACCCGCTCGAGGATGCTGGTGCGCATCAGCAGGCGCCGCACCTCTTCGGGCTGCCGGTCCAGTACCTCCGCCAGGAGGTACTCCGCTACGGTCCGCTGGCTGCCAGAGAACTCCGCCGCGAACCGACCCGGATCGGGATGTCCAGCCAGCGACAGTGCCGCCAGCCGCAGCCCGGCCGCCCACCCCTCCGTCCTGTCCACCAGCAGCTCCACCGCGGGATCGGCAAGCTGCGCCCCCGCCTCGGACAGCAGCTCGCGAGCCTCGGCCACCGTGAAGCGCAGGTCCTCGGCACGTATCTCGGTTAGGTCTTCCTCCAGCCGCAGCCGGTGCAGCCCCAGCCGCACGTCATGCCGGGTGGCCAGCACAAACCGCAGCTCCTCCGGCGCGCGCAGCATCAGCAGCTCCAGCTGCCCGCGCGCCTGATCAGAATGCAGCTCATGCAGATCATCAATCACCAGCCACAGCCGTTCGCCCAGCGGTGCCAGGTCCGTCAAGAGCCGTTCGGTGATCGCCCACCCGTCCGGATCCGGCGCTGCCGTCAGAGGTCGCACCAGAACCGACCCTGCCGACGTCTGTCGGAGCGCGCTCAGCACTGACAGCCAGAAATGCTGCGGATCGCGCTCATCCCGCAGTACCTGCACGAACGCCACGCGGTCGGCCAGGTTCGCCTGATCGATCCAGGACGCGAGAAGAACTGTTTTGCCGCTGCCAGCTGGTGCGGAGACAACAGCTACCCGCGCGGACAGGCTCAATTGCTGCCACAAGATCGGGCGGGCGACCATTGCGGGACCAGCCGTCCGCAGGCCAGGAAGCGCCGCCGGGTCTGCTGTCGTCATGTCCAGACTGAGTCTCCCCTGGGTCGCTCAATGTGCACGCCGCCCGCCGCGACGCCAGCTACCCGATAGGCAGCCCGCGGCAGATTCACCATCGGAATCCGTTCCGGGCGCGCGCCGCCGAGGCGGCAGGGCCGCAGCGACCAACAGGCCGCATGCGCAGCCGGCAGCCGCCACCGCGACAACCGCCGGCGGCGCCGTTCATGACCGGCAAGCGTGTCGATGCGACCAGCCGCCTAAGCAAATCAGCCTCCGTTCGGCGAGCTCCATGACCCGTCGGGCTCTTACTGCGCACTACTGAGCCCGCTCCGCATGGCGCCAGGTCATCAAATCACCCGTTGCGCAACGCCGCGCCCAGGCCGTTCCGACTCTCAGCCGATGGTCTGCGCGATTGCCTGCAGTACCTGATCTGGCTCGGTTCGGGATGTGTAGTCTCGGTGGACGTCGATCCAGCGGATGACGCCGGACGCGTCGACGACAATGACCGTGGGCATAGGCAACGCGGTTGTCCCGTCGGCGTTGACCTTCGTCAGATCCAGGCCGAGTTGCAGCTGGGCAGCACGCGCGCCGTCGCTGGGAGCTGTGAGAATGCCGAGCTGGCCGGCAATCTGGTTGCCGGGATCTGACAGGACCGTGAACGTCAGTTCCTTGGTCTCCCTGGTGGACAGTGACCGGTCTGGAGTCTGCGGGCTGATGGCGACCAGCGGAATGCCCCGGTCAGCCAGCACGGGAACGAGCTGGGCCTGATAGGTGCGCAAGGCGATGTTGCAGTACGGGCACCATCCGCCGCGGTAGAAGACGATCACGCCCGGCCTGGAGCCGAGAGCTCCTGCCAGCGACGTCGGTTGCCCCGCCACGTCGAGCAGGTTGCCGTCCGGCATGCGGTCGCCTGGTCCGGCTGCCGCGCTCGGGCGCCCCGCCGCGGCCAGGTCGCGCTGCTCGGCCGCGAACGCCTCGGCCACGCCGGCCGGGAGCTGGCCGACCGGAGCACCGTGATGCTCAGCCACTTGCTCCGCGATAGTCAGATCGGCAGTCACCATTACCCCCTGGATCGATTTGGGCTTTGCGATCCAGAATCTCAAGCCAAAAGTGGAATGTCCAATCCAGAAAGGTAGACTTGCCGCCATGTCCAGCATGGCGCCCGGTTGTAAGCCTGCCGCCCGCCTTACCCGTAAGGGTCAGCAGACGCGAGAGCGGATCGTGGCGGCCGCCGCTGACCTGATCCTCCAGCAGGGTGTGGCGCGCACCACACTCGACGACGTCCGCGCCGAGGCGGGCGTCAGCAGCTCGCAGATCTACCACTACTTCGCCGACAAGGAAGCGCTGGTCCGCGCCGTAGTGGACTACCAGGCGCAGACCGTAGTCGGCGAAATCCACGAGCCCGCGCTGGCGGCGATCGAGGGAATCGACGGCCTGCGCGCGTGGCGGGACATGGTCGTCTCGATCCAGCGCGACGCGGACTGCCTGGGCGGCTGCCCGCTCGGCTCGCTCGGCAGCGAACTGGCCGAGCTGGATCACGTTGCCCGCTGCGATGTCGCCGCGGGCTACGCCCGGTGGGAGGCCGCGATCTCGGCATGCCTGACCGGCATGCGCGACCGCGGTCAGCTCAGCGCGGCCGCCGACCCCGGCCAACTGGCCATCGCACTCCTGGCCGCACTGCAGGGCGGCCTCCTGCTTGCGAAGGTCGAGCGGGACGTCCGGCCGCTCGCCGCGGCCCTGGACGTAATGATCTCGCTGATAGCATCACTTGGTCCCGCAGGCCAGGGCGACCGCAAAACCGAGGCGCGCTAGCCTGCCCACCCGCTAGGGCTTCGCTCGTGTCCGATGGCGAACCCCGACCGGCCCGGCCGCGACGTCTAGCGCGGTCATAGGCACTCAGCTCCGGATGAGGTCATAGCAGTCGGCGCCGATTCTGCTGGTCACGCGGCGATCGCCAGGGCATGGGAGTGGGGCAGTTATCCGGCATCGCTGCAGTCGTGAGGCTGAGTCGCTTCATGACATCCCACCTGCGGCGGTCTCACACGGCAGACCGACCGCCGTCAACGGCAAGAACCGCTCTGTCGACGAAGCTCGTGTCGTCCGACACCATGTACGTGCAGCGGTGGAACCTGCCCGCCGACTGGGTGATCTCCGCCGCCCGGCCCACCCGGCGATCATCAGCTGATTACATCGCCGCCTAGGACGCCACCGCCCCCGCCGCCCGGCAGGCCCGGCGGCACGGCGATACCTGCTGGCCGGACTGCTGGCCTGCGCGAGGTGCGGGCGGCGCCTGGAGTTGGCCTGATCCAACGGCAAGCCCGCCTACCGGTGCCGTGGGACTGTCTGACTAACTAACGAGATAGACCCACGATGCCGCCCGTGACCGGCTCGTTGAGGGGTGGAACGGCACCATTAGCACTTTTGACGATGTGGGTCCCCAGAACCGCGGCGAAGGTGGACCCATGTCTTGCTGAATGGCCTGCTGATGAAGAGGAGCTGACCGGCTATGAGCCCTGTCTCGCGTGGCTTCCGCCAACTTCACCGCGCCCCGGTCGGACAGGAGAGCCGGGTGCCGCCGGGTCAGTATGTGACCGAAGGGTTCCCGGTGCTGTCGGTCGGCCCCACGCCGCACACCCCGCTGGAGAAATGGACGTTCTCCATCACCCAGTGGGGGCAGGCGAAGAAGTCCTGGACCTGGCAGGAATTCCGGGCGCTTCCGGCTGAAGCCATCACCTCGTACATCCACTACGTGACCCACTGGTCCAAGCTCGGCACCGAGTGGCGCCGGGTGTCGCTGGACACGCTGCTGGACCAGGCGGGGTACGACGCGCCATATGTGATGGCGTTCTGCGACGGCGGGTACACCACGAACCTGCCGATCGCCGACGTCACCGGCGGCCAGGCGTGGGTGGCCTTCGGCTATGACGGGGGCCCGCTGGAGGCCGAGCACGGCGGCCCGCTGCGGCTGCTGGTGCCGCACCTGTACTTCTGGAAGAGCGCCAAGTGGGTGCGCGGTCTGGACCTGCGCGAGGTCGCTGAGCCGGGGTTCTCGGAGACCAAGGGCTATCACATGTATGGGGACCCATGGCGAGAACAGCGCTACGCGGGCGACTGACCTGGCAGGTCGCGACGGTCGCCTCGGTCACCCGGGAGACGGCCTCGGTGGTCACCATCGAGCTGGACCCGCCGCACTGGCCCGGCCACCGCGCCGGGCAGCACCTGGACGTGCGGCTGACCGCCGAAGACGGTTACACCGCCGAGCGCGAGTACTCGATCGCCTCGGCGCCAGGTGAGCCGGTGGCCATCACGGTGGAGCGGCTCGAGGACGGCGAGGTCTCGCCGTATCTCACAGGGGAGCTCCGCGCCGGGGACGAACTGGAGATGCGCGGCCCGGTCGGCGGGTACTTCGTGTGGGAGCCCGGCGACGGCGGCCCGCTGCTGCTGCTGGCCGGCGGGTCGGGCATCGTGCCACTGCGGTCCATCATGCGGCACCGCCGGCGCACCGGCAGCGACGCCCCAGCGTACCTGCTGTACTCCTCCCGCAGCTGGGAGGACGTGATCTACCGTGACGAGCTCGGCCAGTACCACGACGGGGTGCAGGTGAGCTACACGCTGACCCGGGGCCACCCGGCGGGTTGGGCCGGCCACACCGGTCGGATCGACCAGGCGCTGCTGACCCAGGTCGCCTGGCCCGCCGAGGCCAACCCGCTGGCCTACATCTGCGGGCCCACCAGCTTCGTCGAGACCGCCGCGGCCGGGCTGGTCGGCCTCGGCTACCAACCCGAGCGGGTGAAGACCGAACGGTTCGGGGGGACAGGAGGGCACTGATGGATGCAGTGGACGGCAACGCGATCGGCGGCCTGCTGATCGACGTCTTCGGCACGGATATGACCGCCGCCAGCAGCACCTGCGCCACTTGCGGCGCCAGCAGGCCAGTAGCCGAACTGGTCGTCTACCGGCAGGCTCCCGGCACCGTCGTGCGCTGCCGGACATGCGGCAGCGTGCTGATGGTGTTCGTTCGGGCCCACGGCGCGATCGGCACCGACCTGACCGGACTGGCCAGTCTGAGCCAACCGGGATCGGCCTGATCGCGGCAGGCGGGATTCAGGACAGGCCTGCATGCCGAATGAGCACGCAGATAAGGAACCCAGATGAGGGACAAGGAAGGATAAACATGCCACAAGAAGAGTCGATGTCGATGTCGGAAGAGCCACAGGAAGAGTCCATGTCGATGGGCAAGCCGGACCAAGAGTCCATGTCCATGGGCGAGCCACAGGAAGAGTCCATGTCGATGGGCAAGCCGGACCAAGAGTCCATGTCCATGGGCAAGCCGGACCAAGAGTCCATGTCCATGGGCAAGCCGGACCAAGACTCCACGTGATGGCGGAGTAGGCCGCACCTTCACCGGTGGCGCGGGTTCCGGGACCTACATGTCGGCCAGCGGTCGGGAGAGCGTGGCGAACGCCTTCGAAGGCGCCAACAACGTCATCCTTGCCGCGGTCGACAGTTCCTGGAGGGAACTTGGAGCCGACTAGATACCGGATCACGGTCCGGGGACGTCTGACAAAGCGGCTCATGTCCGCCTTCGAGGGGCTGGACGTGGAGCCCGGTATCGAGCAGACCACCCTCGCTGGTGAGATCCGCGATCAGTCTCATCTGTATGGCGTGCTGGACTTGGTGCGCGGGCTGGGGCTAGACCTCGTGAGCGTGGAAAGGAACTGGGTGACGCCCGGGCCCGGCGATGAGGAGAGCGCGAGATGATCTGGATAGTGCCGGGCTGTCCAGCCATGACTGTCTGCACCCGAAGGCTCTGACGCCCGGTCAAGGTCGGACACGATCAAGGTGACCCAGTCGATCACCACATCCGGCCTGGTGGTCATGCCTGCATCGGGCTGTCGCTGCGGGTCATGCGCCCCATGTGCAGCTGAAGGGCGCTGACGACCAGGGCGAAGTGGCTGAACGCCTGAGGTGTGTTGCCAAGCTGGCGCTGTGCCCCTGGGTCCCATTCCTCGCTCAGCAGTCCGACATCGTTGCGCAGCAGGAGTAGGCGCTCGAACAGGTCGATGGCATCCCGTTGCTGCCCGGACGCATACAGCGCGTCCACCAGCCAGAACGAGCAGGCGATGAACAGGCCCTCGCTGCCTCTGATGCCATCGTCGGTCTCGGTGGTTCGATAGCGCTTGACGAGGCCGCCGTCGCTCAGTTCGCGACGGACCGCGTCGATGGTACCGAGCACGCGCGGGTCGGTGGCGGGCAGGAAGCCGACGCGCGGGATCAGCAGCAGGCTGGCATCCAGCGCGGTGGACCCGTAGGCCTGGGTGAAGGTATTGCGTCTGGCGTCGAACGCGTGGGTAACGACGTCGTGATGGATCTGATCGCGGAGCTGTTCCCACCGAGGCGCGGGGCCGGGCAGGCCGTAGGTGCGGACCGATCGTGCCATTCGGTCTGCAGCCGCCCACGCCATGACCTTGGAGTGGGTGAAGTGCTGCCGGTCGCCGCGCACCTCCCACAGCCCGTTGTCCGGTTCGCGCCAGGCTGACTCGAGGTGATTCATCAGGGCGACCTGCAGGGACCACGCATCGCGGTCGGCAGGCAGACCTGCCTGCCGGGCTAGGAACAAGGCGTCCAGCGTCTCACCCCAGACGTCGAGTTGCAGCTGACGGGACGCGGCGTTGCCGGTGCGGACCGGGCTGCTCCCTTCGTACCCGGCGAGCCATCCCAGCTCGGCCTCGGGCAGCCGCCGCGCGCCGTCGATGCTGTAGACGATCTGCAGCGCCCCTGGCTGGCCTGCTATGGCGCGCAGCAGCCAGTCGCGCCATGCTCCTGCCTCGCGTCTGAAACCGGCTGCGAGCAGTGCCTGCAGCACGTAGGTGGCGTCGCGCAGCCAGCAGTACCGGTAATCCCAGTTGCGGACGCCGCCGAGTTCTTCCGGTAGTGACGTGGTCGCGGCCGCGACGATCCCGCCGGTCGGCTGGTAGGTCAGGGCCTTCAGGGTGATGAGCGACCGGTCGATGGCGTCGCTGTACGGCCCAGTCTGGTAAGAGGCGTAAGCAGACCACCCGGTCCAGAACTCCTCCGTCTCGGAAAGAGCCTGCTCGGCATCTACATTCGGCATCTGCGGGTCGTGTCCGGGCGCCCACGACAAGACGAACGGAACACGGTCGCCGCTGCGCACCGTGAAGTCCGCGAACGTGTCCCAATGCTCGCTACGCAGCGGAACTTCGGACATCAGCCGGACGCGGTCAGGCCCGGCGATCGCATGGACCTGGGTGCCAAGGTTCCGGACCCACGGGACGACGCGCCCGTAGTCGAACCGCAGACGCAGCACCGACCGCATCGCCACCTCGCCGTCCAGGCCCACCGCGATGCGGACCAAGTACGGGGTGCCCGCCCGGGGCGGCATGAAGTCGATGACCCGTACCGCGCCGTCCGCGGTGACCCAGTCCGTCTCGAGCACCAGGGTGTTACCGACGTACCGCCGGGTCGTACAGGCGCTCGCGGCCGCGGGGGCGAGCGTCCAGTGTCCCGCCTCGTCGTTGTGCAGGAGCGCCGCGAACGCAGCGGGCGAGTCGAAGCGCGGCAGGCACAGCCAGTCGACCGATCCGGCGGTGCTCACCAGAGCCGCCGTGTGCAGGTCGCCCAGCAATGCGTAGTCTTCGATTTTCGGCATCGCCTAAGGCTCTCTCATGAGGTGTGAGTCCTCACCTCTCTGCGGCCGCTCATCGGCCGCTGATCGCGCGAGAGCCCAGTGTTGCCGCAAGATCTGCGCCGCACATCGTCAGGTCAGGTAATTGCAAGAGCACCCGCCTAGGTCCGTAGCGCAAGCTGAAGAGGCGGTACGGAAACCAGTGTCCGTTCGGAAGATAGAAAGTCTTTATCCCCGGGCGACCCTCCCGGTTTCTCACCCGGGTGAGATGAGGTGGGGGGGAGGTGCGCAGCCGGCCGCGGGGTGAGGCTCGGATCATCCAAGACCGGGAGGCGACCGCGATGTCCCAGGCCGCTTATTCACGAGAGGCCTACGCCGACGCGGCCACGGTTTCCCGGCTGGTGGAGTAGTGGCCACCTATCATGCTCCGCGTGGCGCAGTCATTCGTTGACAGCCCGCAGTCCGCTGAGGGCGCCGTGTGTCTGGCCGCTCGCTGGCGCGGATCTGCCCGCAGTGTGCCTCGGTCCGGGGTGTTCCGGCTCACGTCCGCTGCTGGCTCGCCCCGGCCGCGATGCACGCTGATCCAGGCGGTGGCCGCGAGCTGCCCGAGGTGCTGCCCAGCCAGTGCCGCAGCTCGGCCTGGCCGACGGGCCGGGGGGAGACCGCTAATTTGACCTTGACCCTGGGGGAAGCCGCACAGTCTGGGAAGCCGGGCGTCGGCCCGGCACGAGGGAGCCGTCCGTGGGCCTGATGATGAGCATCGGTGAGTTCGCCAGGCTGTCGCGCCTGTCGCCGAAGGCGCTGCGCCTGTATGACGAGCTGGGACTGCTGCCGCCCGCCCAGGTCGATCCGGACTCTGGTTACCGCTGGTATGCCGCCGGTCAGCTGGACAACGCCCGGCTGGTCGCGTCGCTGCGCCAGATCGGCGTGCCGCTGGCGGAGATCAAGGTGATCCTGGGCCTGCCCCCAGAGGCCGCGGCGGCGCAGGTCGGCGCTTACTGGTCAGGGGCTGAGGCCGATCATGCTGGACGCCGGGATCTGGCCGGCTACCTCGTTGACCGCCTGGCTGGAAAGAGGAGCGTCATGTACGAGGTCAAGGTCCGCGATATTCCCGCCCGCAGCCTGCTCTGCCTGCTGCGGCATGCCAGCAATCAGCAGGAAGTCTGGGCTATGGGTAAGGAGGTCATCGGCATGCTCAAGGCCCAGCCGGTGCCGGTGCCCCGGATCGAAGGAGTCGCCGGGGCCGCGTTCCTGGTCTACTACGGGGAGGTGAACCAGGACAGCGACGGCCCGGTGGAGTTCTGCTGGCCGGTGCCGCAGGACCTGGCCGGTCAGCTCGCCGCGAGCCTCCCCGGACTCACGCTGCGCACCGAGCCTGCGCACCAGGAGGCCTACGTTCACCTGGACCAGGACGCGACGGAGGCGCAGTGGCAAGCCGCCGGGGACTCGGCCTTGGCATGGGCGGCCGAGCAGCAGCGCCAGCCCAGTGACCTGGGCCTGCGCGTTACCCTCCTGACTACCACCGCGCCAGTGACCGACGCCAGCAAGCGCGGCGGCAGCGACTTCGCCCTCCCGCTGCGCGACCGGGCCGGCGCGGCATGAAGACCACAGGCGTGATCTGTGACGCGGGGACCAAGCGATGATCGAAGCTCGCGGCCTGGTCAAGCGCTACGGCTCCACCATGGCCGTCAGTGACCTGTCGTTCTCCATCCGGCCCGGCCTGGTCACCGGTTTCCTCGGCCCGAACGGCGCCGGGAAGACCACCACCATGCGGATGATCCTGGGCCTGGACGCGCCGACGCAGGGCTCGGTCACCGTAGCCGGCCGCAGCTACCGCGACCTGCCGGCGCCGATGCGCGAGGTGGGCGCCCTCCTCGACGCCAAGGCGCTGCACGGCGGCCGCCGGGCCCGCGATCACCTGCTATGCCTGGCCCAGAGCAATGGCATCGGCCGCCGCCGGGTGGACGAGGTGCTCCGCACCGTCGGTCTTGAGGACGTGGCCAGGCGGCGGGCGAAGGGCTTCTCGATGGGCATGAGCCAGCGGCTCGGCATCGCCTCGGCGCTGCTCGGGGACCCGGCCGTGCTCATCTTCGACGAACCGATCAACGGCCTCGACCCCGACGGCATCGTCTGGGTCCGGACCCTGATGCGGGAGCTCGCCGCCGAGGGCCGCACCGTACTGGTCTCCAGCCACCTGATGAGCGAGATGGCCCTGACCGCCGACCACCTGCTGGTGATCGGCAAAGGCCGGCTGATCGCCGATACCAGCGCGGACGAGTTCGTGCGATCCAGTTCCCAGCAGTCGGTGCACGTCCGCAGCCCCCAGGCGGCCGAGCTGGCCGCCCTTTGCCGGCAGGTCGGCGCCACGGTCGACGCCGGGACCGATCCCGACGTCATCGAGATCACCGGGATGGACAGCGCCGAGGCGGGAAAGCTAGCCGCCGCCCATGGCATCGCCCTGTCCGAGCTCATCCCCGTCCGGGCCTCGCTGGAGGAAGCGTTCATGGAACTGACCCGAGACAGCGTGGAATACCAGGCGGCGGGGGCGACCCGATGACGGACGCCATGATCGCACTCACCGGCCCGGACGACCGGGCGGCCTTCCCCGCATCGACCTTCGCCGACGTGCTGCGCTCGGAGTGGACCAAGCTCCGTTCGGTCCGGTCGACTTTCTGGGCGCTGACCGTGACCGTCGTGCTCGGCATCGGCCTGGGGGCCGTCATCAGTGCGGCCGCCGCCCACGGCTACGCCAGGAGCAGCGCCTCCGGCAAGCTGAGCTGGGATCCGACCGGGGTCAGCCAGGCGGGGGTGGCCATCGCCTCGCTGGCCATCGTCGTGCTCGGGGTACTGTGTATCAGCTCCGAGTACTCCTCCGGGATGATCCGCACCAGCCTGATCGCCGTCCCGAAGCGAGGCCGGGTACTGGCCGCCAAGGCGCTGGTCTTCGCCGGGGTGACCTTCGTCGTGGGCGAGGTCACCTGCTTCGTGGCGTTCTTCGCGGGCCAGGCCCTCATCAGCGGCCATGCCCCGCACGCGGCGCTCGGCGACCCCGGGGTAGCCCGGGCGGTGGCGGGAGGAGGGCTGTACCTGGCCGCCCTGGCGGTGCTCAGCGTCGCGGCGGGGGCCTTGCTCCGGCACCCGGCAGCCGCCATCGCCAGCATGATAGCCGTCCTGCTCGTCCTCCCCGGGATCGCCCAGGCGCTGCCGGACTCGTGGCGCAACCCGGTCACCGAGTTCTGGCCGACCCAGGCCGGAACGCAGCTCACTAGCGTCAACCACTCCGCCCACACCCTCCAGCCCTGGCCCGGCTTCGGCGTGATGTGCCTGTTCACCGCCATCGTGTACGCCATCGCCTGGACGCTGCTGGACCACCGGGACGCATGACGGCGGCCAGGGCGCGTCGCCATACCCAGGACCCCGCCCCGCGCTGCAACTCTGCGAAGCAGAACCAGGATGGAAAAAGGCTCACTGAAGTCTGCCTGTGGGCGCCAAGCAGTGTCACGCCCGTGAGTGGAATCTCCTGACCGCGATCTGCCCAACTGCAACAGTTCCGGATAGGCGAGAGAGCCATTGGGACCGTTGACACGCTGGCCCACATGCTGGGCCGCGATGAAGTCTTCCTCGCTGACCAGCGGCGTCGCTGGCCGGCAAGCGTTCGGCGATCGCCCGGCCGATGCCCCGGCCGCCGCCAGTCACCACGTAGGAACGAGTCATGTCCGGCAACCTAGCCGCCCACATCGCCGGTGTCACGCTGTCACCGGATAACTCACACCGGCTTGCAGCAACTCCTCAGGTAGGTCGGCCGGCGGGACCAGCCACAGGCAGTAACGGGCCGCGATCCTGATGGCGAACGTGAACCGCCAATCTGGACGGCGATCCCACTACCGAGATGACAGCGCGAGCGGAGCCCGAAAGGGCGTTATGTCCTCATGTCCTCGCGCCCACTCGCGCCTCGCTTCTGGCGGGGCTGGATGCTTCCGGGCAGGCCGCGCGTAGGGCCAGGGCTCGCGTAGAGTGTGTGCACGCGACTGGCGCAGGTGGGCAAACCACCAGGGAGCGAAGTGAGCGGGAGCCGACCGCCTGGGCTCTCCTCGCCGGACCCGGGAAGGTCGCCTTGGAACTGCGCTACGGTCTCAATCCTGAACAGCTCGCCCGGGCAGGCGCCATCGATGAGTCGGCGCCGCCGATCCGCCTGCTGTCGGGTCGCCCGTCATACGTCAATCTTCTTGATGCACTGAATGCCTGGCAGTTCGTCCGCGAGGCCGCATCCGCTCTTGCCCGCCCGGTCGCGACCTCGTTCAAGCATGTATCGCCTGCCGGAGCCGCAGCGCCGGGCCACATCGATGCGGTGATGGAAGAGACCTGGGCCACCCGATCCGCCGTCCTGAGCCCGGTGGCCGTGGCGTACATCCGCGCCAGGGACTGTGATCCGAAGTCGTCGTTCGGCGACTTCGCCGCGGTGTCGGAGCCTGTTGACCTCTCGCTCGCTTCCGTTCTGGCCTCAGTGGTCTCCGACGGGGTCATCGCTCCGGGATTCGGGCCAGGGGTCATGGACGTGCTTACCAAGAAGAAGGGCGGCTCCTATGTCGTCATCGAAGCCGACAGCAGCTTCGAGCCGCCCGAGTGGGAAAGGCGTGAGGTGTTCGGCCTCGGACTCGAGCAGCAAAGCGCGGTTACGCCGCTGACCAGAGAGGTCATCCGGGCAGGCGGCTCTGGGGTGCTGCCGGAGAGCGCCGTAGAGGATCTCATTCTTGCCTCGATCACCGCCCGCTATACCCAGTCGAACGCGGTCACGTACGCGAAGGACGGCATGGTGCTCGGTGTCGGCGCCGGCCAGCAGTCACGAGTCGACTGCACCAAGCTCGCCGGAGCGAAAGTGGATACCTGGTGGCTGCGGCGCCACCCGGACGTCTGGTCACTTCACTTCCGCTCCAACGCTAGGCGGCAGGACCGGATCAACTGGCAGATCCGCTACATCGAAGGTGACCTGACGGCCGGCGAACGACGACGACTGCGCGAACTCGTCGACGAAGTGCCCGAGCCGATAGCCGCGCAGAAGCGGTCGCAGTGGCTCCAGCAGCTGACAGGTGTCGCACTGGCGTCCGACGGTTTCCTGCCGTTCCGCGACAACATCGATCAGGCCGCCCGCCACGGCGTACGCTACATCGCCCACCCCGGGGGGTCGACGCGGGCCCAGGAAACCGAGCAGGCATGCGCCGAGCACGACATCATGCTCGTGAACACCGGCATCCGGCTATTCCATCACTAAACCGCCAGTCCATCCACTGCTAGGCGAATGGACTCCGCCTTGGCACAGCCTGCCACGTGCTCCGCCGCGGCCGGAGCGCATAGCCGGATGTTCTGGGATCCGCGTTCAGTCATCCAACCGTCAGCCGACACGAAGCGCAGACTCGGCAGGGCTCGGTTGCCTCACGCTCTGGAATGATAGTCGCGCTGAGTGATGATCGCAGGCCGCGGCCGTCGCGCGGGATCCGCCGATCGGTACCTCTGGGGCGTTGCGACAACCATCTTGGACGGCCTGCCCGAAAGGTCGCTATGTGCATCCGGGTGACTTGAGCGCCCCTCACCGGTAGCCGGATCCGGGCAATGGCCCGCTTTGAGAACAGGATCCTGCCCCGATTCGGCCTGCCGCCCAGGTAACAAGCCGCAGATCCAGGTCAGCGCCCGCAGCAACCGAGGACGAATGCCCGCAGGTACGGCCAGCGGGCCGGAATCGGCGACGGGGAGGCCCTCCAGTGAAGCCAGGCGACCCCGTCACTCGGAAGCTGACGCTGCGCAGCTGCCCGGAGATCAGCAGCGACGGCGGTCCACCGCACCAGAGGTTCCGCGACGGTCATCATTTTGGTCGCTGAGTCTCGGGTTGGCGGCGGCGTGGCCGCCGCTGCCCGCTCGGCGGGTCACAGCCGGCCGCGCCGTGAGTGTGCTCACCGGCCGGCCGCTGCCGACTCGGCGGTCCAGGCCTCGTGGACCGGTGTCGCCGGCTCGGCCGGCGCGCCAGGTGTCCGGCCCGGCAGGGCTAGCCCGGCGATGGTTCCGGCTAGGGCCAGGCCGGCCGCGGCCGCGATGGCGGGCGCGAACCCGGCGCTGAACGCGGCGGCCGAGGTGTACCCGCCGGCCGACGTGAATACGGCGGCCATGATGGCCACGCCGAAAGCGCCGCCGAGCTGGCGCATCATGCTGAAGCTGCCCGACGCCTTGCCGATGTCGGCGGGCGGGACCGAGCCGACCACGGCCTTGGTGACCGCGGGCAGGGCCAGGCCGAGCCCGGCGCCGGAGATCATCATCGGCGCGAGCATCACCGGGTAGGCCATGCCGGGGGCGGCGGCGACGGTGATCGCGGCGAACCCGGCTGCCTGCAGCAGCAGGCCGGAGACGACCAGCGGCCGCTCGCCGATCCGGTCGGCCAGCTTCCCCGCCCTGGGTGCGATGAGGAACGGCGCCACGCCCCAGGGCAGCAGCCGCAGCCCGGCGCCGAGCGGATCCTGGCCGAGGCCGACCTGCAGGAACTGGGCCATGAAGAAGACCGCCCCGGTGGTCGACGCGTTCACCAGGAAGATCGCGGCGCTGCCCGCGGAGAAGCCCCGGAAGGCAAACAGGCGCATCGGCAGCATCGGCGCGCGGGCCCGCAGTTCCCAGGCGGTGAACGCCACGGCCAGCGCCGCGCCCGCCGCGATCGTCGCGATGACCTCGGGGCTGGCCCAGCCGGCCGAGCTGCCGCGCACCAGGCCCCACACCAGCCCGAGCGCCGCGCCGGTGCCCAACGCCACGCCGGGCAGGTCCAGCGCCGCGCGCGGCCCGTAGCTCTCCTCCAGGCGGCGCAGCGCCAGCGGGATGGTGACCAGGCAGATCGGCACGTTCAGCCAGAAGATCCACTGCCAGGCGATGCCCTGGGTGATCGCGCCGCCCAGCACCGGCCCGACCACGACCGCCAAGGCGGTCACCGAGCCGAAGATGCCCATCGCCCAGCCGCGGCGCTGTGGCGGGACGGCCGCGTTCAGCAGCGCCAGCGCCAGCGGCATGACCATCGCCGCGCCGGTGCCCTGCACCGCGCGCGCTGCGATCAGCGCGCCGACCCCGGGCGCAAGCGCGCAGGCCGCCGAGCCCGCGGCGAACACGGCCAGGCCGACGGCGAAGACGCGCCGCCTGCCGAACCGGTCGCCCACGGCAGCCGCTGTCATCAGCAGCACCGCGAAGGCCAGGGTGTAGGCGTTGACCGTCCACTCCAGCAGCCCGATCGAGGCCTCCAGGTCGCGGCGGATTGTGCTCAGCGCGGTCGCCACGACCAGCAGGTCCAGCACGACCATGAACGACGCCACCGACGCCAGCGCCAGGGCCCAGCCCTGGGCGCGGGTCACGGCGGCCTGTCCGCGTGTGGTGTTCACGTGTCCTCCATGTTCAGCGTTTGTTGCGTGCTGCTGGTTGAGACACCGCGGGCAGCCGCGAAATGACCGGTGAGTTTCCGGCCCGGCTGGTGTCGATACTTCAAGGCCCGGCACAGGGTGCAGCGATGAGAGGATGTGATCGTGACCACGACGGCGCTGGCCCGCGCCCAGGCGGGCGACGGGGCGGCGTTCGGCGAGCTCACCGACCCCTACCGGCGCGAGCTGCAGTTGCACTGCTACCGGATCCTCGGCTCGGTCCAGGACGCCGAGGACGCGCTGCAAGAAACGCTGCTGGCCGCCTGGCGCGGCCTGGGCCGGTTTGAGGAGCGCGCCTCGATCCGCACCTGGCTGTACAAGATCGCGACCAACCGGTGCCTGAACGCGCTGCGCGACGCCGGCCGCCGCCCAGTGGCCAGGTATGACTGGCCCGCCCCGCCGCCAGAGCCCACCCGGCGGACCGAGCCGCTATGGCTGCAGCCCTACCCGGACGCGCTGCTCGACGACCTGCCCGACACCACGCCCGGCCCGGATGCGCGCTACGAGGCCAAGGAAGCGGTGGCCCTGGCGTTCGTGGCCGGGCTGCAGCGCCTGCCGCCCCGCCAGCGCGCCGTCCTAGTGCTGCGCGACGTGCTCGGCTACCCCGCCGCGCAGGCCGCCGACATGCTCGCAATCAGCGAGGTGTCGGCGAACA